>Ga0255334_1000634_pt1 | contig 24538 bp, 22 predicted proteins | sample EtOH5_35cm_T3_12_FD_202080 | JGI IMG/M metagenome (GOLD analysis project Ga0255334, IMG submission 202080) | Sandy soil microbial communities from University of British Columbia, Vancouver, Canada - EtOH5_35cm_T3_129 | ecosystem: Engineered > Artificial ecosystem > Sand microcosm > Unclassified ... | reverse complement strand
GCAGGCGACCTCGGAAGCGGTCGAGCCCACGCGCACCATGGTGAGCTCGGTGGTGGAGGAGCAGCAGATCAGGTCCCTGCCGGTGAATGGCCGGCAGTTCATCGATTTCGCGCTGCTGGCGCCGGGGGTGGCCATCGGCGACACCACCTCGGGCAGCACGGACGTGATCATCGAGCCGGTGACCAAGCTTTCCTTCGCCTCGCAGAATATCCACTACAACTTCATCGCCGTGGATGGAGCGGACAACATCTCCACCGCCTCGGGCGTGCAGCGGGTGACGCCTTCGCAGGAAGCGGTGCGCGAGTTCCGCGTCATCAACAGCACCTATAGCGCCGAAGCGGGCCGCGCCGTGGGCGGCATCGTCAACATCATCACCAAGAGCGGCACCAACAACTGGCACGGCTCGGCCTATGAGTACTTCCGCAATGACGCCATGGACGCCCGCAGCATCCTGGCCTCGCCCGATCCCGCCACTTGCAACGTTCCCGGCGATGTCTCCTCAGGGGGCTGTTCCCTGCTGACGAAACTGCGGCAGAACCAGTTCGGATTCACCCTGGGCGGGCCCATCCGCAAGGACAAGACCTTCCTGTTCGCCAACTACGAGGGCCAGCGGCGGCGGGAGTCGCCCTTCTACAACTCGGTGATCAACACCAACATCACCCTCATCAACAACACCAAGTGCACGCTGTTCGGTACCATCGCCTGCGGCGCGCCCGGCGCCCTGCCCATCGAGAACCTGAACGTCACCCGCACCCAGGACTACGATGACTTCTTCATCCGCCTGGACCACAGCTTCAACGACCGGCACTACCTCTTCCTGCGCTACTTCTTCCACGACCAGGACGCGCTGAACACCTCGCCGCTGAACGACGGTTTCGATCTGCCCTCGGGCTTCAAGGACAACGCCTTCCGGGACCAGTCCATCGTGGGTAACCTGACCTCCACCCTGCGTCCCAACCTGGTGAACGAGCTGAGGGCGCAGTACGCGCACCGCTTCTTCGACTTCCGCACGGTCAGTACACAGCCCCACCTGGAAGTGTCCAACGTCTTCACCCTGGGCGTGAACCGCGGCAATCCGGATTTCTACGAGGAAGGGCGCTTCGAGATCGTGGACAGCGTCACCTGGAACAAGGGCAAGCACACGGTGAGCTTCGGCGGCAATTTCAATTTTGTCACGACCACGGAGTCCTTCCCGCTCTTCTATCCCTTCGAGGCAGATTTCGGCTGCCTGACGGGATGCCCGTTCGCCTTCGATACCGGGTCGCCCTTCGTGATCTTTTTCCAGCGCAACGATTCCGCCAGCAACTTCACCGAGCCCACCATCCTGCCCACCAACGATCCCAGCATCTTCCAGGGACAGCAGATCCCCGACTCCATCCGCAACCTGGCGAAAGGCAATCTGCACCACACGTATAACGGCCTCTACATCCAAGACAAATGGCGGGCCACCAACAAACTGACGCTGAACTTCGGGCTGCGCTACGAGTTCGAGACCTGGCCCTCGGCGGCGCTCAACAACGACATGAACAACTTTGACCCGCGCTTCGGCTTCGCCTGGAGCCTGGGGACCAGCAAGAACATCGTGCTGCGCGGCGGCGTCGGCCTGTTCCACGGCACCATTCCCTCGCCGCTCCTGATGTGCCAGATCCCCTCCTGCGGCGGCGTGCTCGGCGCATTCCCGGGACGCGAGGCCAAGGAAGACACGCTGAACGCCGCCACGCGGCTGTTCGCCTTCGCCAGCGGCCCGGGCATCACCAACCTGGCCCTGACCGGTGGCGGATTCCTCCCAAGCCTGCTCACGACCGCGACCTACCCGGATGCGGTACCTTTCATCGACGGTTGTTTCGTAGGTGAGACCGTGCTGTCGCAGTGCGGCTTCTTCGGAGACGCGGTGATCGTGCGCTTCGCCCGGGACCACCAGGCGCCGCGCGGAGGCCAGGGCAGCTTGAGCCTGGAATTCGAGCCCTTCCAGGGCGCCAGCATGAGCTTCACCTACCTGCGCGTCCGGGGGTTGCAATTGGGCAGCTTCTGGAACGTGAACCAGCCCGACCCCAACCTCGACCCCAGCTTCGCCAACTACCTCTTCCACGACTCCAAGGGAAATACGGGTACCAAGAACCGGTTCTATGCTCCCGATACCTGCGTCGGCCCGCCTCCATTCGGCCCGCCGGTGTGCGCCGCCGCTCAGCCCGGCGTGCGCGCTTTCTTCCCCATCCCCTACGCGGTCTACTTCGAAGCCGATTCGAAGTGGCAGTCCACCTACGACGGGCTGCTCATCAACTTCAACAAGCGGGTGAGCCACCACTTCGGCATGGGTGCGAGCTACACCTGGTCCAAGGGCATCGACAACGGACCGAACCCCAGCTTCGTGCTGATCCCGCAGGACAACACCTCGCCCGGATTCCGGCAGGAGCGCGCGGTCTCCTCGGACTACGCCAAGCACCGCTTTGTGGCCAACGGCACCATCATCGGGCCGAAGAAGGTGCACCCGGTGATCAACGACTTCGAGTTCGGGTTGCTACTGACCTTGGAGTCGCCGCACTACTTCACCAAGTTCGCCGGCTTCGACGCCAACGGCGACGTCTTCGGCAACAACGACCGCGTGGGCATCGAACCGCGCAACACCTTCCGCGGCGATTCCTACCAGAGCTTCGACATGCGCATCTCGCGGATGTTCAACCTGGGGGAGAAGGTGAAGCTGCAGGCCCTGGCCGAGGGCTTCAACATGACCAACACCCTGAACGTGCGCTTTTTCAACACCGCCTACGGCGCGGCCGACTTCTGCCCGGTGGCCGGCCCTGCCTTCTGCGGCCCGGGACCCTACTTCCGGGAAGGCTCGCCGAACCCGAACTACGGGACGCCGCGCGCGGTCAACAATCCACGCCAGTTCCAACTGGCGTTGAGGCTCTCGTTCTGAAACCTCGGGGGGAGGCGGGCGCCGGGCCCGCCTCCTTCTCCCCCAATTCACTGCAGCCGCCTATCCGCCGGAGCTGAGCCGAAGGGGTCCGGGACATGAGATTCGGCATCTACGCGGAAATCCAGACTCCACCGGGCAAACCCCACGCGGAGATGATCTGGGAAGTCATGCGGCAGATCGAGCACGCCGACCAGGCCGGCTTCGACGTCTACTCCACCATCGATCACCACTTCTTCCCCAAGTTCTCCATCTCCGCCAACCCGCTGGCCATGTTCGCGGCAGCGGCGCAACGCACCCGGCGCATCCGCTTCCGCACCGCCCTGCACACCCTGCCGCTGGAGAACCCGGCGCGCCTCGCGGGACAGGTCGCCGAGGCCGACATCCTCACCCAGGGGCGCCTGGAATGCGGTCTGGGCCGCGGACACGCCTGGCTCTACGAGCCCTCCAGCGTCCTCCTGGAGGAGAGCCGCCCGCGGTACGAAGAGGCCATCGAGATCCTCCTCCGCGCCTGGACCCAGGAGAAGTTCTCCTTCGAAGGAAAGTTCTACAAGATGAAAGACGTCTCGGTGGTACCGCGTCCGCTGCAAAAGCCGCATCCGCCGCTCTTCACCGGCGGCACCAGCGACGTCACCTACCAGATGGCGGGCGAGCGCGGCTGGGGCATCTTCGTCCCCCCGCTGCTGCCGTGGAAGGTTCTGGAGGCGCCGCTCGGCATTTACAAGAAGGCCTGCGCCGCGCACGGGCACCCGCCCAACATCGTTTACATCCGCCCCGTCTACCTGGACGAGGATGAGAAGCAGATCCGCAAAGAGGTGGAGCAGGCGCTGCTCAACTTCCTGGCCTTCAACGCCTCGCCGGTGGAGTCGCTGCAGAGCGAGTCGAAAAAGGCGGAGCTGCGCGCCAAGGGCTACGGCTTCTATGCCAGCGGGGCCCTGGAATCGCTGACCCAGCTGACCTACGAGCAGATCGTGGAGCAGGAGATCGCGTTCCTCGGCACCCCGGAGAAAGTCATCGGTCAGATCCGCGCCCTCGAGCAGAAGGGCGGGATCGGGGAGCTGGCCATCGTCTCCAACTTCGGCGGCCTCGAGCACTGGAAGTCCATCAAGACCCAGGAACTGTTCGCGCGGCGGGTGATGCCGGCCTTGCGCAAGGGCTGACCATGACCAGCCGGCCAGTCGCGGACCAAGGCTTCGCGTCCCTGAGCGCGCGCCGCCTGCTGGTGATGGGCGGCATCGCGCTCATCGCCGCCGGCATGCTGCTGGGCGACCTCTTCGCCGTCTTCGTCCTGCACCAGAACGCAGCGCGCATCGGCCAGCATCTGCTGGCCGCAACCGACGCCGTGGCCGCGGAAGACCCGCAGGCCGTGCTGCAGAACTTCACCGCCATCGGTGCGCGCCTCGAGAATCGCGGCACCAAGGTGGACGCTCACGCCCACAGTATCGCCTTCGGATACCTGGCGCTGCTGCTGGCCCTGGCCCAGCCCTACTTCGTAATGACCGAAAGCGTGCGGCGGCGGCTGGCGCAGCTCTTCCTGGCCGGCGCCGTGCTGCTGCCCGTTTCCGTCTTCCTCATCCATTACGTCGGTCTGGAGTACAGCCCCCTCGAATCCATCGGGTGGGCGAGCCTCGCCGCCGACTTCGGAGGATTCCTGGTCATCGCGGCCTGCGCCGGGTACGGCATAGGGCTGGTGCGGCAGTTGCGCGGCGGCGAGAGCGCCGACGATCCTCTGCTGCGCGACCGCAGCCCGAGCGCGCGCCTGCTGCTGGCGGGCGGGACGCTGCTCATCCTGGCAGGTTTCCTGCACGGCGGCTACTACGCCGCGGCGCATCTGCTGGAGCATGAGCAGCGCGAGTCCCGCATCCTCGCGACCCTGGTGGAGCGCGCCGCACAGAAGGACACCGCCGCAGCCCATCAGGCAGTCGCCGACTACGGGCAGTTGCAAGGGGAGAAGGCCGTGGCCATCGCTGCCCACTCCCACATCATCGAGTTCGGATTGCTGGCCATCCTGATGGCCTTCCTCCAGCCTTACGTGATGCTGAGCGCGCGCTGGAAGAATCGCTGGGCGGCTTTGTTGCTCATCGGTTCGGTCGTCCTTCCGGTCTTCGTGCTGGCTGAGTTGCGCTTCGGCCTCGTGGCCGGCGGCATCGCGGACGTCGGCGGCCTGCTGGTCATCGTCGCGCTGCTGGGGATGCTGGCGGGCGTGGTGCGCTACACCGGCAGCCTGGACGCGGGGAGGACGGCGTCATGAACCCCTCGCGCAGGCTTCTGCTGGGCGGGGGACTGGCGCTCGTCCTGTGGGCGATGAGCTTCGGGCTGTGGTACGCCCTCTTGGTCGAGCATCAGACGCTCGAGCGCATGGGCGGCGCCCTGGCCACCGGCTTCGCGCAGGCGGCCGAGCGCAAGATGGAAGACGCCCACGCCTCGCTCGCGGCCTATGCCGAGGCCGAGTTCGACTACGTGCGCCAGGTGGACGTGCACTCGCACTGGGGCGGACTGGCAATTCTGCTGATGCTGCTGGGCCTGGCCTTCGACCGCGTCGGATTCTCCGAGCGCGTGCGCACCGTGCTGGCCGCGTTGCTCCTGTCCGGCTCGTTCCTATTCCCGCTGGGAGTCTTGCTCCAAACGGTGGACCCCGGCGTCGTTCCCAAACTGCTGGGCGCAGCGGGCGCGGCCCTGGTCATCTTCGGACTGGGCGCCGTAGCCTGGGGCTTCGCCCGCGGGGAGGCCGCGGGACGATGAAGGTTCTGGCCGGCGGAGCACGAGTCTTCGGCGCGGACGACGGGCAAGGCGCAGCCGGCGCCTGTGGCCGCACTCCCATCTGCCGTCAGAGCGGTGCGCAGCAACTGGCACTGACCATCCGGGAGTACGGCCGGGGCCGCGCGGCAACACAAGTTTACTCGGCGGCGGAGGAGGTTCTGTACGTTGTCAGCGGGCGCGGCGCTTGCCACATCGCCGGCTTTCATTACGCGGTCGAGCCGGGCTCGGGCGTTTACATCCCGGCGGGCGCGGCCTGGAGCATGCAGAATCCCTCCGGCGAGCCGCTGCTGGTGGTGAGCGTCTGCTGTCCCGAGGAACCGGCTCAGGAAGTGAACGAACCTTCGCCTCAACCCGCGGGCGATCCCCCGCGGCGCGTGCTGCACGAGCGTGACTGCGAGGCCATCCCTGCCGGCGACCGCCGCTTCAAGCTGCTGGTCGATAAAGACCTGGGCTGCCGCCAGGTCACGCAGTTCGTGGGGTTCATTCCGCCCAGCAAGGCGCCGTTTCACTCGCACACCTACGAGGAGGCCATCTACATCCTGGAGGGCACGGGCGTCGCGCACACCGAAGAAGAGGGCGCGGAGTTCGGGCCGGGCACCAGCATCTACCTTCCGGTGGGGGTGCGCCATTGCCTGGAGAACCCGGGACCGGGGACGGTGCGGCTGCTGGGCGTCTTCTATCCCTCGGGCAGCCCGGCGGCACGGTATGATTGACGCGCTCTTCGAGCCTTCGAATCAACGGATCATTTGAATGAGCCATCCCCCGCACAGTCCCGCCGTGCCCGAATCCCTGCGAAGCCGGCTCGATGAAGTGCGCGGCGGCCGCGAGGTCAAGCGCGAACTCGCCGGCCGGCTGATGCGCTGCCCGGACGAAGACCTGCCGGAGTTGCTGGCGACGGCGCGCGCGCTCAAAGAGCGCTTCAAGCCCGGCGCCATCACCTACTCGCCCAAGGTCTTCCTTCCCTTGACCAACCTGTGCCGCGACACCTGCGGCTACTGCACCTTCCGGCGCAGTCCGGGCGAACCGGGCGCGCATACCATGACGCCCGAGGAAGTCCTGAGCGTGGCAAAGGCGGGCGAGAAACTGGGCTGCCGCGAGGCCCTCTTCAGCCTGGGCGACAAGCCGGAGCGGGCCTTCCCCGAGATGCGCGCCGGGCTGGCGCGCCTGGGATACAAGTCCACGCTCGAGTACTTGGAGGCGATGTGCGAGTTGGTGCTGCGCGAGACCAGTCTGCTGCCGCACGCCAATCCTGGACTGATGAGCGCGGCGTGGCTGCGGCGGCTGGCCAAGTGGTCGCCCAGCCTGGGGCTGATGCTCGAAACCACCAGCACGGCCCTGCTCGCGCCCGGCGCGGCCCACGACGACGCGCCCGATAAAGTCCCGGCGAGGCGGCTCGCCACCGTCGAACTCGCCGGTCGGCAGGCGATTCCCTTCACCACCGGATTGCTGCTCGGCATCGGGGAGACGACACAGGACCGCGTGGATGCGCTCTTCGCCATACGCGACCTGCACCTCCGCTACGGCCACATCCAGGAAGTCATCGTGCAGAACTTCCGCGCCAAGCCCGGCATCCCCATGAGCGCGCATCCCGAGCCCGCGCCCAGCGAGATGCTGCGCACGGTGGCGGTGGCGCGCCTCATCCTCGGAGACATGAACCTCCAGGCGCCGCCCAACCTGACCGAGCACTACGAGGAGTTGATCGAGGCGGGCATCAACGACTGGGGCGGCGTCAGCCCGCTCACTCCGGACTACATCAATCCCGAAGCTCCCTGGCCGCACCTGGCCGAGCTCGAGCGGCGAACGCGCGCGGCGGGACAGCACCTCAAGCCACGCTTGACGGTGTATCCGGAATTCCTGCCATCGGTCGCCCAGCGCGGCGGACTGCTGGCGGAAAAACTCCTGGCGGCGGCCGATGGCGAAGGTTACCTGCGGAGGGCGGCGTGATCGTCGTGCTCACCGGCGGGACGGGCGGCGCCAAGTTCGCCCAGGGATTGAAGCAGGTGGTGCCGGTGCGCGACCTTGCGTTCATCGTCAATACCGGCGACGACCTGCGCTGGTGGGGCCTGCACGTCTCCCCCGACGTCGATTCCATCACCTACGCCCTCGCCGGAACGCTCAGCCGCGAGCGCGGCTGGGGCGTGGAGGGCGATACCTTCGAGACTTTGGAAGCCATGCGGCGGCTGGGCGCGCCCTCCTGGTTCCAGCTCGGGGACCGCGACTTGATGCTGCACAAATCGAGGACTGAGATGCTCGCCGCCGGCAAGTCCCTGAGCCAGGCGACGGCGGAGATCGCGCGGATCATGGGGATCGAGTCGCGCATCCTGCCTATGACCGATGACCGCGTGGAAACGCGGATCCAGACGCCGGAGGGCGAACTGAACTTCCAGGAGTACTTCGTGCGCGAGCGCTATCAAGTGGCCGTCGAAGGCGTGTTCTTCGCGGGCGCAGAGCAGGCGCGCCCCGCGCCAGGCGTGGTGGAAGCCATCGCCGCAGCCGAGGTGGTCCTGCTCGCTCCCAGCAATCCCGTGACCAGCATCGCACCGATCCTGGCGATCCCGGGGCTCCGCCAGGCGCTGAAGCAGACGCCGGCGCGTGTGGCCGCCGTCAGCCCCATCGTGGGCGGCGCTGCGGTCTCCGGTCCGGCCGGCGAACTGATGCGGACGCAGGGCTTGGCCGTCTCCGCCGAGGGCGTGGCGCGCGCCTATTCCGCCTTTCTCGATGTGCTGATCGTGGACGAGCAGGACGCGGCGGAGAAGACTGCGGTCGAGCAGCTGGGCGTGGAGTTGCGCACGGCCCGCACCGTGATGAAGTCGGACGTGGACAAGGCGGAGTTGGCCTGGACGGCAGTCGAGATCGCCAGGAGCGCGGCGGGGGTGGCGCGATGATCCTCATCCCGGTGAAAAATCTCGCAGTCGCCAAGCAGCGCCTGGCGCCCGCGCTCGAACCGGAGGAGCGCACCGCGCTCGCCACCGCCATGCTGAAGGACGTCTTGGAAGCCGTCGCCTCCTGGCCGCGGCGTCCGCAGGTCGCGGTGGTCACCGGCGACGCCGAGGCGCGTTCCCTGGCGCGGTTGTGCGGCTTCGAACTCCTCGACGATGTGGAAGAGGCAGGCGAGAGCGCCGCGGTCGAGCACGCCACGCGGACGCTCGAAGCGCAGGGGGCGGAGAACCTGTTGGTGATCCCCGGCGACATCCCGCTGGTCACGGCCGGCGAACTGGAGGCCATCTACGCCGCGGCGCCGCCGGTGGGAGCTGTGCTGGTTCCCTCCCGCGACGGCTGCGGGACGAACGCCGCGTTGCGCGCCCCGGCCTCGCTCTTCCCACTGCGCTTCGGGAATGACAGCTTCGTGCCGCATCGCGCGGCCGCCTCCGCCACGGGAGCGCCGCTGGTCGTGCTCACGCTTCCCGGGATCGCGCTGGATGTGGACACGCCGCAGGACCTGGCCGCGCTGCTGGCGGCGCCGGGCGAGCGCCGCTCCCAGCGCCTGGCGCGGGAGTGGAAGCTCGAAGAGCGCCTGGCGGCGGCGCGCGGGTGAGTCCATGGGCGAGCTGCGAGCCATCCCGGTGCGCGGACTGGGCGAGATACGCGCGGGAGATTCGCTGGCAGAAAAGATTGTGGCCGCGCTGCGGCGGCAGCGGCTGCACCTCGAAGCGGGAGACATCCTGATTGTGACGCACAAGGTAGTCTCGAAGGCCGAAGGACGAGTGGTGCGGCTGCGCCGGGTGAAACCCTCGCGGCCGGCCGAGCGCTGGGCGCGGCGTTACGGCCTGGACGCCCGCGTGGTGGAACTGGCGTTGCGGGAGAGCCGCCGCGTGGTCCGCATGCAGCACGGAGCGCTGATCACGGAGACAGCGCACGGATTGGTCTGCGCCAATAGCGGCGTCGATGTTTCGAACGTGGACGGCGGCAAGAGCGCGGTGCTGCTGCCGGAGGATGCGGATGCTTCGGCGGCGCGACTGCGGGAAGAGATCAAGAAGAAGATGCGCCGGGACATAGCGGTCCTTATCACCGACAGCTTCGGGCGGCCCTGGCGCCAAGGCCTGTGCCAGGTGGCCATCGGCGTGGCGGGGATGAAGGCGACGCGCGACTTCCGCGGGCGCCGCGATCCGCTGGGATACAAGCTGCGCGTCACCGAGGAAGCCGTGGCGGACGAGCTGGCCGCGCTGGGCGCGCTTTCGGGCGACAAGCTCTCGCGCACCCCGGTCTGCGTCGTGCGCGGCTTCCGCTACCCGCGCGGCCAGGGGCGAGCGCGCGATCTGGTGCGTCCCGCCCGGCAGGACCTGTTCCGATAAACATGGGACCGAGACAGCACAAACTCGAAGACTTTCCTGCCCTCGCCTGGCGCGACGCGGCGGAGGAAGCCACGCCGGCAGCGCGCGCGGCGCTCGAAAAGGTACTGGAGCGGCAGGACGGCGGCGCGCTCACGCGCGAAGAATGCGTGCAGCTCGCCTCCTCCGAGGGCGCGGACCTCACCGCGCTGCTGGTAGCGGCCAACGAACTGCGCAAAGCGCTGGTAGGCGACGTTGTGACCTACGTGGTCAATCGCAACATCAACTTCACCAACGTCTGCTTCGTGGGCTGCAAGTTCTGCGCCTTCAGCCGCGGGCCGCGCGAGGCGGACGCCTACTTCCGCAGCTTCGACGAAATCGCCGGGAAAACGCTGGAGGCGCGGGCGCGGGGCGCCACCGAGGTCTGCATCCAGGGCGGGCTGCCGCACGGCCTGCCGCCTTATTACTATCGCGACCTGTTGCGCGCCGTGAAGCGCGCCGCGCCGGAGATCCACATCCATGCCTTCTCGCCCATGGAGATCGTCCATGGCGTCGAGCTGACCGGGATGCCGCTGCCCGATTATCTCCAGATGCTCCGGGACAGCGGCCTGGACACGCTGCCGGGCACGGCGGCGGAGATCCTCGACGACGAGGTGCGGCAGGTACTCTCGCGCAACAAGCTATCGTCCACCTGTTGGCGCGAGGTCATCACCACTGCGCACCGCCTGGGCATCCGCACGACCTCCACCCTGATGTACGGCCATGTGGAGACGCCCGTCCACTGGGTGAACCAGTTGCTGCTCTTCCGCCAGATCCAGCGCGAGACTGGCGGCTTCACCGAGTTCGTGCCGCTGGGATTCGTCCACCAGAACACGCTGCTCTTTCAGCAGGGATTGGCGCGGCCAGGGCCGACGCTCGCCGAGCACGTGAAGATTCACGCCTTGGCGCGGGTGATGCTCTCGGGCTCCATCCACAACATCCAGGTCTCGTGGGTCAAGCTGGGGCGGCAGCGCTCGCAGTTGTGCATGCAGGCGGGCGCGAACGACTACGGCGGGACGCTGATGGAGGAGAACATCTCGCGGCTGGCGGGCGCGACCGCGGGCGAGTACCTGAGCCCCGGGGAATTGCAGGGACGCATCGTTGAATTGGGACGCCTCCCGGCCGAGCGCAATACCACCTACACCAAGCTGCGCTTTCCTTCCGGCGAGCCGGTGCCGGTAGAATACGCAGCGCAAGCGGAGAGCAGAGCATGAAGCGCGTCATTGCCATCGTAGGAGGCACGGGACCGGCGGGTTCGGGACTGGCGCAGCGCTGGGCGCGCGCCGGCGAGCACGTGGTCATCGGCTCGCGCGACGCCAAGCGGGCGCAGGAAGTGGCGGCGCAGGTCGCCAAAAAGACCGGCGGCAAAGGGAAAGTCGAGGGCGCGGAGAACGCGGCAGCGGTGGCGCGGGGCGACGTGGTCGTGCTGGCTATTCCCTTTCCCGGGCACGCGGCGCTCATCAAGAAACTGCGCCCCGCCTTCCGCAAAGACGCGGTCGTCATCGACGTCACCGTGCCCCTGGCCAGCGACGTGGGCGGCCACGCCACGCGGACCATCGGCGTGTGGCAGGGCTCGGCGGCGCAACAGGCGGCGGAGATGCTGCCGGAGGTAGCGGTGGCGGCGGCGTTTCAGAACGTGGCCGCGGCCGCGCTGGAGGGCGAGGCGCCGGTGGAGTGCGACGTCATCGTCTGCACCGACCATCCCCATGCCCGCGAGGTCACCGCCGAGCTGGCGGCGAAGATCCCCGGCGTCCACGCCGTGGACGGCGGACGGCTCGAGAACGCTCGCATCGTCGAGCAATTGACCGCCCTGCTCATCACCATCAACAAGCGCCACAAGTCGCACACCGCGGGCGTGCGCATCACGGGATTGGGACACACCCGGTAGGGGTTGACGGGTTGGATTGTTGAGGGGTGGAAGGGCTGCACCCAAACGACTGCCTCCATCATCTATATGTGGCGACTGGCAACCGCCACAGAGGGCAGGCAGATGATCACTTTGCGACCGAGCGCGGAGCGCGGCCACGCCAACCACGGCTGGCTGGACACCTATCACACCTTTTCCTTCGACACCTATCACGACCCCGAACACATGGGCTTCCGCAGCCTGCGTGTGATCAACGAGGACTGGGTGGCGGGCGGCAAGGGTTTTCCCTCGCACGGCCACCGCGACATGGAGATCGTCACCTACATCCTGGAGGGCGCGCTCCAGCACCAGGACAGCATGGGCAACGGCGGCGTCATCCGTCCGGGCGAGGTGCAGCGCATGAGCGCGGGCACGGGCGTGACCCACAGCGAGTACAATCCGTCGCCCACCGAGCGCCTGCACCTGCTGCAGATCTGGATCAAGCCGGAAGCTCGAAACCTTGCGCCCAGCTACGAGCAGAAGAAGTTCGCGGCCGAGGGGCGTCGCGGGCGGCTGCAACTGCTGGCTTCACGCGAAGCGCGCGACGGCTCGGTCAAGATCCAACAGGACGCCGCCTTATACACCGCGGCGCTCGAACCCAAAGAAGCAGTCACGCACACGCTCGTAGGCGGGCGTCACGCCTGGCTGCAGGTGGCACGTGGCGCGGTCACCCTGAACGGCGTCGCCCTGAAAGCCGGCGACGGCGCCGCGGTCAGCGACGAGCGAGCGCTCGAGATCGCCGGAGCGGGCGACGGCACCTCGGAGATATTGCTGTTCGATTTAGCCTGATCCGCGGCCGAGGGCGGCCGCGCCACACGGTCCTTGCCGGCTTGCCGTACACTCTTGGCAAACCATGAGCGCCGAGAGTCCCGATAGCGTCGTGCTGGAGTTCCGTCACGTCTCCTGCCGCACGGAAGAGGGCAGGCCCCTGCTCTCCGACATCAACCTGGAAGTGCGGAGCGGCGAGACGCTGGTGCTGCTGGGCCGCTCCGGCTCAGGTAAGACCACGGCGCTCAAGCTCATCAATCGGCTGCGGGAAGTGAGCGAGGGCGAGGTCCGCGTCGAAGGCCGCGCCACCGCCGAGTGGGACCCGATCCAGCTCCGGCGGCGCATCGGGTACGTCATCCAGGAGGTCGGCCTCTTTCCGCATTACACAGTGGAGCGCAACATCGGCCTGGTGCCGCGCCTCGAGGGTTGGCCGGAGCCGCGCATCCGCGCGCGGGTGGAGGAGCTGCTGGCGCTGGTGGGACTGGAGAGCGAGTTGCGTGGCCGCTACCCGCACCAGCTTTCCGGCGGCCAGCGGCAGCGGGTGGGCGTGGCGCGGGCGCTGGCCGCCGATCCTCCCATCCTCCTTATGGACGAGCCCTTCGGCGCGCTCGACCCGCTGACCCGCGCCGAGATCCAGCGCGAGTTCCGCGGACTGGAGCAGCGGCTGGGCAAGACCATCGTCTTCGTCACCCATGACCTGCGCGAAGGGCTGCTGCTGGGGACGCGCCTCGCGCTGATGGAGGCGGGGAAACTGGCGGGGACGTATTCGCCGGAGGAGTTCTTGCAGGCGACGGATCCCACGGCAGCGGCGTACGTGGCGGCGTTCCGCGCCGCGGAGCAGTGAGGAAAATCAACGGGAATATCGGTGACGGCGATGCTGAGATTTTTCTATGAGAACCGGGCGCAGATCTTTGAGCTGACGCTCGAGCATATGTGGCTGGTGGGCGCGGCCATGGTACTGGCGGTGGCCATCGGCGTCCCGCTGGGGATCGCGCTCACGCGGCGGGCGTGGCTCAGGCGTCCGGTGCTGTGGGGCGCGAACGTCGCTCAGACCGTTCCCAGCCTGGCGCTGTTCGGCTTCTTGTTCAGCGTGCCCTGGCTGGGCGCGCGCGCCGACCGCATGACCATCGCCGCGCTCACCCTCTATGCCCTGCTGCCGATCGTGCGCAATACCTTCACCGGCATCTCGGGCGTGGACCCGGCGGTGCGCGAGGCGGCGCGCGGCATGGGGCTCACCGACTTCCAACTGCTGCGGCAGGTGGAGCTGCCGCTTTCGTTGGGCGTGATCCTGGCAGGCGTGCGGGTGGCGGCGGTGATCTCCATCGGCGTGGCCACCATCGCCGCCGCGGTGGGCGCGGGGGGATTGGGCGAGTTCATCTTCAGCGGACTCTCCATGGTGAACAACCAGCGCATCCTGGCCGGCGCCATCCCGGCGGCGCTGCTGGCCGTGGCCGCCGACAGCGGACTGGGCCTGGTGGAGCGGCGCCTGAAGGCGCACTCGTGACGCGGCACGCTCTTTCTCTGCTCCTGCTGCTGCCGGCGCTGGCGCTGGTGAGCTGCGGGCCGGCGCGGGAGGAGCGCATCGTCGTCGGCTCCAAGAACTTCACCGAGCAGCTCATCCTGGGCGAACTGCTGGCGCAGCATCTGGAGGCGCGCACCGGGCTGCCGGTGGAGCGCCGCTTCTTCCTGGCGGGCACCTACATCTGTCACCAGGCTATCCTCAACGACCGCATCGACCTCTACGTGGAATACACCGGCACGGCGCTGACCGCCGTGCTCAAGGACAAGCCGCAGGGCGGGCGCAAGGAAGTGTACGAGCGCGTGCGCGCGGAGTACGCGCGGCAGTTCGGCCTGGAGGTCGGGCCGCCGCTGGGCTTCAACAACACCTTCGCCATGGTCATCCGCGGCGAAGACGCGCAGCGCCTGCACATCAAGACGCTCTCTGACGCCGCCGCCTACACGCCGCAGTGGCGCGCCGGATTCGGCTACGAGTTCCTGGAGCGGCCGGATGGGTACAAGGGCTTGGCCGAGACCTACCACCTGCGCTTCGCCGAGCAGCCCCGCATCATGGACCTGGGACTGCTCTATCGCGCTCTTCAGGAGAAGCAGGTGGACCTGGTGGCGGGCAACTCGACCGACGGCGTAATTGACGCGCTGGGCATGGTGGCGCTCGAAGACGACCGCCAGTACTTCCCTCCTTATGAAGCCGTGCCCGTGGTGCGGCGCCAGACGCTGGAGCGGCATCCCGAGGTGCGCCGGGCGCTGGAGGAGCTGGCGGGTAAGGTCTCCGAGCCGGAGATGCGGCGGATGAATTACGCCGTGGATGGCGAGCATCGCGACGTGAAGGAAGTGGTGCGGGAATTCCGGCGGGCGAAGGGGCTGTGAAGAGAATCGGCAAGGGTTGATTTGTGCCGCAGGATGGGCGCGAGTCGGGCTGCCTCCCGGGAGATTTTTTCCCCGGCTTCCAAAGGGATGGTAGATTGAGGGGCGGACGGGCCTGTAGCTCAGCGGTCAGAGCAGGGGACTCATAATCCCTTGGTCCCAGGTTCGAATCCTGGCGGGCCCATTGCTGTTCCTTGTCTCCAACCGGGTCTCATGGTGAATGACGCGCACAAGAAGCGGCTGATCTTCCTGGTGATCCTGATCGCCGTGCTGCTGTTTCTGGCGCTGGACATGGTGCGGCCGTTCCTGCGGCCGCTGGTCCTGGCGTCGGTGATCGCGTTGGGCTGCTATCCGCTTCACGCCTGGCTGCTGAAGCGAATCCGCCGACCCGATGCCACGGCGCTGTTCACCACCCTGGTCGTCTTCCTGGGGGTGGCGGTGCCCGCCTTCGTCCTTACCTACCTGATTGGCGGTGAACTTTCGAACATCGCCACGCACATCTCTGACCAGAGCACGCGCGAGGGCGGGTTCATGGCCTACGTGCAGCATGGGCAGGATCGCTTCGTAGTCTGGGCGTCGCAATACGTGGATGTCGAGCAGTTCCACATCCGCCAGCGCGTCAGCGAGCTCCCGGAGAAGGCCAGCACCTTCCTGCTCAGCATGGGATCGTCCATCGCCGGAGGCGCCATCAACGGCATCACCGACGGCATCCTCACCTTCGTCTTCCTTTTCTTCTTCTTTCGCGACGGAGCGGCTTGGCGGGAGAGCCTGGCCGGCGCCCTGCCCCTGCGGCGGGAGCACGTGGAGCGGTTGTACAAGGGCGTCTACTCCAGCGTGGTGGGCACGCTCTACGGACTGGTGGGCGTGGCGCTGGCGCAGGGCCTGCTGACCGGCCTCGGCCTGCGTATCGCGGGCATCGACAACTTCCTCATGCTGGGCATGCTCGCCGCCGTGTGCTCGGTCATCCCCGTGGTGGGGACTTCCCTGGTGTGGGGCCCGGCGGCGGTTTACCTGCTGCTGACCCATCACCCTGGCAAGGCCATCTTTCTGCTGATCTGGGGTGTGGCCGTCGTCAGCATGGCGGACAACATCATCCGGCCGCTGGTGCTCAAGGGACGCATGCAGCTTCACATCGTGTTGCTGCTCTTCGCCATCCTGGGCGGGCTGCTGACCTTTGGCTTCGTGGGATTGTTCCTCGGCCCCGTCATCTTCTCTCTGCTGGTCACGCTCAGCTCCATCCTCCGGGAGGAGATGGCGGAAGGGCGCGGAGAGAGTCCACAAACCACTTGACCCTTGCCTCGGCTATGGCGTCTGGGACGCGAACGGCGAGCCCCTGCGGCCCGGACTCGCAGGTGGTTCGAGATGCGCCTTCTTGACCTCTCCGCCCTGGACGGCGGCTCCGGCCAGGGGCAAGTCGGCGGCTAACCCGGGAAAAGCCACTGGGCGCTGGTCGCCGTTGGTGGCGGCGCTGACCCGGTCCCGCACATACGCGAACAGCTCACCCGCGGTCACGGTCCCATCCCGGTTGGCATCGGCCTCGCCATCCAGGCCTCGAAGCAGATAGAAGGTGAAGACGCCGTGCCCGCCGCCCCAGTCCTCGCCTTCATAGGAAAGCTGGCTGATGTCACTGGCCGTCACGACGGCGCGGTCGGCCTCGGACGCGTAACGGGTCAGGTATTGGTTCACCAGGTTGTTCTCGGCCGCAGAGGCGCGCAAGGCCTGCCCGCTGATCCCATAGCTATGGCAACTGTCCGTGAAGGTGATGACCCGCTTCGCCTTCAAGATACGGCCGAAGACGTCCTGCAACTGCCACATGGGGAAGGCCGTGCCACCCATGTCTTCCACCCGCGTGTCGTAGGTGAGCAGATATAAGTTGCGGCGGTCGTTGGGGTCGGGCGCTCCGTGCCCCGCCCAGTAGATGACCACCAGGTCTTCGGGCCGCGGTTTGGTCAAGAAAGTGAACAGCGCGCTGCGCACGTTCTGAGACGTGGCCGCCTGGTCCACCAGGAATCGGATGTTCTCCGGCTTGAAGCGGCCGCCGCCAGGAGACAGCAGGAAATCGCGAAACGCCATGGCGTCGCGGTCGGCGTAGCGGAGGTTGGGAAAGGCCCCGCCCGCATGATCGTAGCGGGAGATGCCGATGATCACTGCGTATTTTTCTCCCGTCAGCTTCTCCGGCGGCGCCGCCACGAAGCGCTCGCCCTCGCCCTCCTGCGCTTGTAGCAGGAAGGAGGCATAGTAGAGACGCCGCTGGGCGTCGAACAAGGCGATCTCCACCGAGTTCCGCCCAGGATGCAGCTTGAAGCCCCCGCGATGTTCCAGGTCAAGCTCGCAAATCACTCCTTCGGCGGTGCTGGTGGTGCTCATGATGATGTTGGCCGACTCGGTATTCACCTTGGCAAAGATGTCGCCGTAGTTCAGCTGGCTGGGGGGATGATTGATGTGGATGCGCAGGACACTCAGGTCCGAGGTGGAAAGCTGGGTCCCGCCGTTCGCTTCCACACGCGAAACCAAGCCGGGAATCTCGAGCCAGATCTCCGGCTCACGCGCGGGTGGGGGTGGTGCGGCCGCCGCCAGGCAAGCCACCAGAATCGCCAGACAGGATGCGAGGCGAACACGCGGCATAAAAACCAAGACGGGGCGGAGCTTACTGCGCGGATTGCGCGATGTCAATTTTCCGGCCCCTCGCTTGACTTGCGGAAATGCGCAGAGTATAAGGCAGCGCAAGTGTCTCCCTGACAGGCAGTAGGTCGCGGGCTGCACCCAGTCCCCTGCCACCCGTTCGTTCCCGCGCCTACGTTCCGGGCCCCCATGCCTGCTTCGGACCATCTAAAGGAGGACCGAATGAACCGTCTCTACCGGGCTCCCACATTGCTCTTCGTGAGCCTTCTTCTGCTGATCATCCCCGCGACCCCCGCAGCCGCACAACAGCCCAAACCCGCCGGCAGCTCCAGCGACAGCATTTCCTGCGCCTCCGGCTCAGAATCCGCCGAGTACACGGAGAAAGACAAGAAAATGCTGGCCGAGATCACGCAGCGGCCAGAGGTCCAAGCGCGGATCCGGCAGGCCTGGGAGGAGCAGCGCCAGTCGGACATGAATAAGGCCTACGTTCGGAACCGGTCCAGCGAGTTCGCCACCAGTGATCCCGACAAGGCTCTGCTGTTCCGGCTCAACTACGGGCAGCTCTATGACAGCCCCACCTTGCAGCGCTATGTCAACTCGCTGGGACAGCGACTGGTGCCGGCGGATTCGCCCAACGTGTACAGCTTCAAGCTGCTGTTCGACCCGGTGCCGAGTGCCGAGTCGCTCTCGACCGGGACCGTCTACGTTTCCACCGGCCTGGTGTCGGCGCTCGATAATGAGGCACAACTCTCCTACGTCCTGGCGCACGAGATCGCGCACGTGGAGCGCCAACACATGTACAACATCCTGCGCAACCAGCTGCTCGACGAAGAGCTGGACAAGGAAAGGTCGGCCCAGGCGGAGCGCAGCCGCACCAAGGCCAGCATTTTCGGAGCGCTGGCGGGCGCCGCCATCGGAGGCGCCGCCGGAGGCTGGTCCGGGGTGGCCATGGGCACGGCCTTGGGCGGCCTGGCGGGGACGGCCATCGGGCATGCCGCCATCCGCAACAACTTCCAAAGGACGGAATGGTGCAAGCTCTACGAGGACGAAGCCGATCAGACGGGCCTGGACATCATGCTGCAGCACAACTACGATGCCCGCGAGATCCCGCGTCTCTACGCCCGGCTGAACGGTTTGGTGAGCCGCGACGCGCGCGTCGCCCTGGGCTTTGTCGCCAAGCCGGAGCGCATCCGCGAACGCACCGCCAACGTGCAGAACCTGCTGGCTACCACCCACAAGGCGGCAATCGAGCAGCGGCTGCAGAGCGGCGGTCTCAAGGGCTCCGGGCCGGATTTCGCGCTGCTGATGTCGGCGCTCAAACGCGATAACGGCATCCTCGCGTTGGACTACGACCTGTACGCGATGGCGCGCGACAACCTGGAGGAGGCGGCTGCCCTGCGGTCGAATGACCCCCGTGTTCACTACTATCTGGGCAAGGTCATCGCCATGACCGGGCGGACGCCGCAGGACACGCAGGTGGCCATCGCTACCTTCCAGCGCGGCATGCAGTATGACGCGCAGCGCGGCGAGTATCCGGAGCTGCACCTGGAGAACGCACTGTACTTGATCTCGCAGAATAATCCCGCGAGCCAGCCGGAGATTCAGAACGAGCTCAAGACCTACGTGGCGCTCTACCAGCGCAACCACGCCGGTGGGCTGCCGCCGAACATGCCCATTATCTATGACTACTTCATGCTGGCGGGCGACACGTCCTGGTACGTGCCGCCAGCGGCAGTGATTTCCACCAAGAACGTGGACGCCCTTTACGTTACCCCGGTCGCGGCCGCCCCTCCCACCGCCACCGGCGATGTAGTGGGACGGGCCACGGGCCGCCTAGCGGAGGAGGCCACGCCTTGGGCTCCGCCCCAGGCCCCGGCTTTCGAGGCGGCGGGCAACCTCCCTGCTACTGGTGCCCCGTCCGCGCCGACCCCGGTGAAGCGGACTACGCAAACCACCAAGCCGAAGGGGACGCCACGGCCGTAGTCATTCTCAGGAGGACGACACCCCGCGCGACGGCGTTGGGTGTCGCCTTCCACGGAGGCGGAAGTTGAGGAAGCTCGCGCGTGCTCTTCTGCTGTTGCTGCTAATCTGTTCCCTTTCTCCCTCCAACGCCGCGCAGGGCGCTCCCGGCGTTCCTTCCGGGCCCAAGGTGTTGCTCGGCATCCTGCCGGTGCTGGACATCTCCGGAGAACCGTATGGCGAGTTTTTTGCCCAGAACCTTACCTACATGATCTTCAACCAGCTACGCCGCAGTGATCGCATCGAACCCAGGATGCTGAATCCGGGAGGCTTGTATTCCACCTACTCCGAGGACTGGATCCAGGATTATGGCCAGCAGGCGGGCGTGGACGCTGTTCTGATCAGCGTCTTCCCCAGGAGCAAGCAACCGAAGGGCGGCGACTTGACGCTCCAGCTTGAGACCCAGCTGATGGAACTGAAGGGCGACCAGCGCTCGCCTACAATGACCAACAACACGTCGAGCAAAGTGACCAATTACGCGTCCATTACTAAGTCAGAACTCGAAGTCAGCATCGGGGCCATGAGCTCGACCAGCGCCGGTGGCTTCCTGGCGACCCTCCTGGGGGTGGGTTCCTGGGTACCGGCAGTGAAGAAATTCGAGAAGCAGCCTCTGGGCAAGGCGGCGCGCCGTCTGGCCGAGGGCGCCGGCAACCATGCCCTGGCGGAGGCGCCGTCGTTGGTGCCCGAGGGATCGGCGCTCCCGCATCCCCTGAGCAAGGAGTCGTGCTCCATCCAGTTCCGCGTCCTGTACACACATAAGAAGGCGGCGTCCAAGGCTTATGACCTGGCCATCAATGACCGCGAAGAGTCGTTGGGGCTGCAGGACGGCATGGCTACCGTCCTTCTCTCGACGGGGCCGGTGGTCGCCCGCGTAGTGGTGCGGGACGCGCCCTACAAGACGCCGATCCAGAGGTCGTACTACGCGGACACATACTTGGACTGCGGCCGCCCGGAGCGCACCCTCGCTTTGGAGGTTGGCGCGGCCGGTGAGGCCTTGCTGCGCTGGCAGTAGGGCGCGATCGGAATCTAGGAGGAAGCCGGCCGCCGGCTGGGCTCACCGTACTCCGTGTTGTAGTACAGCCGGATGGGCCCGCAGGTTCCCTGCTCCTCGGAATAGACGTCGCAGGTGTCGAAGGGGCGGGAGTACACGTGCAGGCTCACTGCGCGCGTGTTGAACTCCGCCGGGTTGTAGACGCGGTGCACCGGCTCCCGGGGATCGACCGCCATGGGATTGGCAGCATTCAGCTCCACCATGTTGGTGCGCTCCAGCCGGCACTTCCCTGCCTGCAGGTCCTGGAACAGCACGCGATAGTTCTGCACCATCAGGCGGCCGATGGGGACGGCCATCCAGCAGTTCTGCTCCCGGTGGTTGTGGGTGGAGCTGCCCTGCCCCACCTCCCAGCAGATGGCGATGAGCTCGTAGAGCGGGGTCTTGTCGATGAGGTTGCGGGTGTAGTGCTGGCAATCCCAGGTGAGATAGGGCGCCAGGCTCTCGGGCTGGACCGGGGCGGAGCGCAGGAAGTTCTGGATGGACTCCAGCCGGGAAAAATCAGGCTCCTGGAATTTGCGAAGCTGGGCGACGAAGTCCTGGATGGTGAGGCCGGGCTGGGGCATCTTCCCTCCCTTATCCCCTCTTGGGCGCCGGACATTATAGATGCCCCGCGGCGGGGAGTGTACAATCCCGCGCCATGAGCGATGCGCGCGGCGGTCCCCTGGCCCGGTTCTGGCGCAATTTCCCGCTCAAGACGCAGGCGGTGTGGCTGAACCTGCTGCTGGCGGCCGTTCCAACCGCCTTCGTGCTGCACTTCGCGCACGCCGACCCGCTGCTCATCTTTCTGTTCGCCGCCGTGGGCATCATCCCCCTGGCCGGCGTGCTGGGCGAGGCCACCGAGACGCTCTCCGCCTACTCCGGCCCCGTGGTCGGCGGCCTGCTCAACGCCACCATGGGCAATGCCACCGAGCTCATCCTGGCCTTCTTCGCCTTGCGCGCCGGACACGTCGAGGTGGTGAAAGCCTCTCTCTCCGGCAGCATCATCGGCAACCTGCTCCTGGTGCTGGGGCTGAGCGTCCTGGCCGGCGGCATCGGGCGAGAGAAGCAGCAGTTCTCCCGCACCGCTGCCGGCGCCAACAGCACCATGCTTTTCCTGGCCGTGGCCGCGCTGGTCATGCCCGCGGTGTACGACCTCTCCATCCATGAGAGCCTCAAGTACCAGGGACTCGACGTCCAGACCCTGAGCCTGTGGACGGCGGGAGTGCTGATGGCCATCTACGGCGTCAGCTTCCTGTTCACGCTGAAGACGCACAAGTCGCTGTTCGGCGCGGGGGAAGAGCACGCCGGCAGGCCGGAGAAGTCGCGCCGAGCGGCCTTCGTCTCCCTGGCGCTGGCCACCGTGCTCATCGCCATCCTCAGCGAGATGCTGGTGGACGAGATCGGCGCGGTCACGCGGCAACTGGGCATGACCGAGCTGTTCGTGGGTGTCATCGTGGTGGCCATCGTGGGCAACGCCGCCGAGCATTCCACCGCCGTGGTCATGGCGCGGCGCAACCACATGGACCTCAGCATGACCATCGCGGTCGGCTCCAGCACCCAGATCGCCCTCTTCGTCGCTCCCCTGCTGGTCTTCCTCTCCTGGGGCCTGGGCCAGCGCATGTCGCTGATCTTCCACCCGCTGGAGATCGCCTCCATCGCGCTCTCGGTGCTAATCGTGGAAATGATCTCCTCGGACGGAGAAACCAACTGGTTCGAAGGCGCGCAGCTCCTCGCCCTCTACCTCATTCTGGGCGCCGCCTTCTACCTCGTTCCCGCCTAGGAGCCGGCGGGGACGTCTGCGGAATATTTCCCCGCCAGGCTGTACCAGCGGATGCGCAGCATCTCGGTGAAGATGCGCGTGCCATCGCGCAGCGGGCGGATCTTGGTGCGCGGGTCGTCCGCCCATTCCACCGGCACCTCTTCCACCCGGAGGCCGAGCTTGCCGGCGAGGAAGAGCAGCTCCGGGTCAAAGCCCCAGCGCTCGATGCGCTGGCGGGCGAAGATGAGTTGGGCGGCGCGCCGGGTGAAGGCCTTGAATCCGCATTGCGTGTCCTTGAAGCGCAGTCCCAGGATCCCCCGCAGCAGCAGGTTGAAGATGCGCCCAAAGAACTGGCGATACACGGGCTGGCGCGCAGTCTGCAGGGCGGGATCGAGCCAGCGCGAGCCGATGACCACGTCGGCGCCCGCGGCCAGGCGGGCGAAGAGCTTCCCCGCCTCCGCGATGGGCGCGGAGAGGTCGGCGTCCGTGAACAACAGCAACTCGCCCGCGGCCTGGCGCATGCCGTTGCGCACGCTATATCCCTTGCCCCGATTGCCCGGGTTCTGGATCAGGCGCACCTGGGGATGGGTAGCCGCATAGCGCTGCACGATTTCGGCGGTCGAGTCGCTGGAGCCGTCGTCCACCACCAGGATCTCGGCCTTCCAGCCGCAGGCCTCTACATGGGCCAGCACGCGGTCGAGGGTCGCGCCCAGACGCTGGCTCTCGTTGTAGGCGGGAATGATGATGCTGTGAGTGATTTCCATCCGTGGGCCCGACCATTTTAGGACTTTCCCACAGCCGCCGCGAAAAAACCCGCTTGCGCCCCTTGACAGCCCTCAGTCCGGCGGCCTACCTTTTCTATAGGCATTCTTACTAGACTTCTGCAGCTCATCGAAGGTTGGCCCCCTGCCCTTCCCGAGCCGGCACAAAGGAATAGGCTCATGGGTTGGCTCCCCCAGACGATTGGAAAAGACCACCTCCCGGCGGTTGCCTCTTCAGATTCGAACGGCGCAGAAAACACCAGCGTACATCTCAAGTCCCTGCTGCTTTGCCGCGACCCCCTGGTGCTGCAAACCCTGGAACGGCTCCTGACGGAGATGGGAGTCGAGGTAGAAGTCTGCTCCGAGATCGAGTTCGGCATGGAGATGTTCTCGCACCGCAGGTTCGACGCCGTGATCGTGGACATGGAGATGCGGGGCGCCGGGGACGTGATGAAGTCCCTGCGGCGCACCTCCCACAACCGCAACATGGTCACCTTCGCGCTCATCGACGGCCGCGCCAGCCTCAAGACCGCCTTCGAGATGGGCGCGAACTTCGTGGTGCACAAGCCCATCTCGCCCGAGCGCGCCAAGCTCACCATGCGCGCGGCGCACAACCTGATGCGCCGCGACCGCCGCAACCTGGGCCGCCAGAACCTGCAGGTGATCGCTTCCCTGAGCTTTGAAAGCGGCCGGGAGGTGCAGGCCGTCGTGACCGACCTGAGTGACACGGGGATGTCCGTGCTCATGGCTGAGCCGCCCCCCGGCGACCGCAACGTCCGCCTCACTCTTCCCCTGCCCGGCACCCGGAAGACCATCGAAGGCTGGGGAGAGTTGGTGTGGATGGACGAGCAGGGCCGTGCCGGAATCCGCTTCGTCAAGCTCCCGCAGATCTCCCAGAGAGAGCTGCTGGCGGAATGGCTGAAGCACTTCTCCAGCTTCGGGCTCCACGGCTAGGCAACCCGCCGGCCCCCCATCCGGCTCCGCTCGTTGCGCCCCCGGGCACCAGGGTTTAGGCTTTGGGGCCTATGCGCACGCGGGCGGTGTGGGCGATGTTGTTGCTAGCTTCGGCGGCCTGGGCCGCGCCCCGCAGCCATTCCCTCTTCTTCGGCAAGTGGGTCACCGTAAAGTGGTTTGCCGACTCCGCCCAAGCCACCCCGGTCGAACTCAGGGTACGGCCGCTCTACGTGGACGGCCGCCTGCGCGAATACACGCTGGGCGAGCCCCACGAGGTCACCGACCGCGTCTTCGCGGTGCAACAGGCCTACCGGTTGAATGAAGCCCTGGCGGGAGAGCGCGGGCCGCAGTGGACG
>Ga0255334_1000633_pt1 | contig 24571 bp, 21 predicted proteins | sample EtOH5_35cm_T3_12_FD_202080 | JGI IMG/M metagenome (GOLD analysis project Ga0255334, IMG submission 202080) | Sandy soil microbial communities from University of British Columbia, Vancouver, Canada - EtOH5_35cm_T3_129 | ecosystem: Engineered > Artificial ecosystem > Sand microcosm > Unclassified ... | reverse complement strand
CCCCCTCCCAGCAGACACCGTGAATCAGATCACGCCCGCGTCGGGCAAGCTCTTTCACGAATCGGTTTGAGAAGATCGTGCTCTAGGCTCGTCTTCGCGCACCGACGTTTTGGCTGCGGTGTCCTTGCAACCCCCTTGTGCTTTGATGAAAGCTCAACATGGCCGCTTCCAGCCCGCTTTCTCGGCCCGCACCAGCAGGGTTGCGGCGTCCGGCGCCCCGAACCGGCCGCTTCGGGGCAAAGGTCCTCGGGGTAAAGGTCCTCGGGCTAAAGGTCCTCGGGCGCTGACGGCGTGATCCGCTTCTCGGCCACTATGGCCGCGGCGGTGAAGGCCGTTTTGCCGACCGGGTTGCGCCGGAGCCACGCCATGCCTGCGTCGCGCTGATTTCATGCTTTCGAGCGACCTCACGGAATGCGACCGCGAACCGATCCATATCCCCGGCGCCATCCAGCCGCATGGCGTCCTGCTCGTCGCCCACCCGGCCTCCGGGGAGATCCTGCAGGTCGCGGGGGACGCCGCCGGGCTGCTGGGCCAGGACGGCCCGGTGCTCGGCCTGCGCCTGGACCAGCTGCTCGACGGGCGCCTCAAGCCCCTGCTCGACCGCAGCACCGCACCGCCGCAGCCGGGGGCGCCAGGGCCGGCCGAGCCCGCCGCCCGCCGCGGAAGCAAGCCGAGCTACCTCGGCGCCGTCACCCCGGCCGCGGGGGGCGGCGAGATCGACGTCCTCTTCCATGAACGGGACGGCATGCTGGTGCTGGAGCTGGAAGGCGCGCCGCGCGTCCGCCCCGCCGCCGCCGAGATCCTCGGCTCGCTGCGCGCCACCGCGACCGCGCTGGAAGGCGCGCCGGACCTGCTGCGCACCTGCCAGATCGCGGCGGTCGCCTTCCGCCGCCTGACCGGCTTCGACCGGGTCATGATCTACCGTTTCCTGCCGGATGGCGCGGGCAGCGTCTTCGCCGAAGACAAGGCCGAGGCGCTGCCCCCGCTGTTGAACCATCACTACCCGGCGTCCGACATCCCGCAGCAGGCCCGCGAGCTTTACGTCCGCAGCGTGATCCGGCTCATTCCCGACGCCGGCTACACGCCCGCCCCGTTGGTGCCGGAACTTTGCCCCGCCACCGGCCGCAGCCTCGACATGAGCGAATGCTCGTTGCGCAGCGTGTCGCCGATCCATCTCCAGTACCTGAAGAACATGGGCGTCGCGGCATCGATGTCGGTGTCCATTCTGCGCAACGGGGCGCTGTGGGGGCTCGTCGCCTGCCATCACACCGCGCCCCGGCCGCTGTCCTACGAATTGCGCGAGGCCTGCCGGCACATCGGCCAGATCCTGTCGCAGCAGGTCGCGGCGCGGGAACAGGTCGACGCCTATGCCCAGACCCTGCGCCTTGCCGAGATGCGCCAGGAACTGCTGCTCGCGCTCGGCCGCGCCGGCGCCATCGAGGGCGCGCTGGCTGACCACGCCGCCGAACTGCGCGCGATCCTGCCCAGCGATGGCGTCGCGATCTGCAGCCGCGGCCAGCTCATCGCCGCCTCCGGAACCCAGCCGCCCGATGGCGAGATCGAGGATCTGGCCGCCTGGGCGCTGGCCGAGGGCCGGTCCGATCCTTTCGCGACCGACCGGCTGGCCGAGCGCTACCCCCCCGCCGCCGATTTCCGCGCGGTGGCGAGTGGGCTTCTGGCCACAGCCATCACGGGCGAAGACCGGCTGGTCCTGCTGTGGTTCCGTGCCGAACAGGTCGAGGTCGTCAACTGGGCCGGCAACCCGCACAAGGCGGTCGAACCCGGCGACGCCGGCATCCTGACCCCCCGCGCCTCCTTCGCGCTGTGGCAGGAGGCCGTGCACGGGCGTTCGCGCCCCTGGACGGCGGCCGAGACGGATGCGGCGCGACGGTTCCGCGACGCGATCGTGGAATTCCTGCGGCAGCGGCGGCTCGGCGAGCTGAACAGGCAGCTCATGCAGACGCTGGCCGACAAGGACCTGCTCGTCGCCCAGAAGGACCTGCTGATGCGCGAGGTGCATCATCGCGTCCAGAACAGCCTGCAACTCGTGAACTCCATGCTCGGGATGCAGGAGCGGGAGGCGGGGGACTCCGACGTCGCGATCCACCTCGCCGAAGCGCGGCGCCGGATCCTCGCCATCTCGACGGTGCATCGGCGGCTCTGGCGGTCGGATGAGGTGCTGCATGTGCGCTTCGACACCTATCTGCGCGAGCTTCGCGACGGGCTGGTCGAAGAATGGGGCGGCCTGTGGGACGAGCATGTCCGGATGAGCGAGACGCCCATCCTGGTGCCGACCGACCGTGCCATCATCCTGGCGCTGGTGGTGACCGAACTGCTCACCAATGCCGTCAAGCACGCCTATCACGGCGCAGCTGGGCCGATCGACATCACGGTCGGCGCCGGGGCGGATGCCAGCATACGGGTCACCATCGCCGATCAGGGCAGCGGGCTGACGCGGCGGGAGCGGCCGGGCGGTTTCGGCGCGCATATGACCGCCTCGTTGATCGCCAACATCGGCGGGCAGATCGTGGTCAGCGACAACCGGCCGGGAACCTGCGTGACCGTGACAGTGCCGCTGGAGGCCGCGGCAGCCCCGCCGGGGCCCGAGGATGATCCCACCGCCTCCTGAACCGTGCCAACGATGCTACATTGCGCGCATGCGCCATTTGCTTCGCACCCGCCTCGAACCTCTGCACAGCCGCCTGGACCGGATGGTCGAGGCCGCCTGCTTCCAGGAACCGCTCGACCTCGGGCGCCTGCTCCGCATCCACCACGAGGCGCTGACGGCGATCGTCCCGGCGCTGGAGCAGGCCGGGGCGGCAAACCTTTTCCCCGGCTGGGAAGGCCGCTCGCGCCTGGCGCTGCTGGAGGCCGACCTCGCCGATCTGGACACGCGCCCGGCCGCGGCGGGCAATCCGCCAGCCCTGCCGGACGAGCGGGATGTCTGGGGCGCGCTCTATGCCATCGAAGGGTCCCGGCTCGGCAACCGCGTGCTGCTGCGGCGGGTGACGGAGCGGGGGAACGGGCGCGAGCGGCAGGCGACGCGGTTTCTCGCCCAGGCGCCGGCGGCCCAGGCAAGCTGGGCCGCGTTCGTGGTGCAACTCGATGCGCTGGACTACCGCGGCAAGGACTTCGAGACGGCGCTGCGCGGCGCCGAGGCGGTGTTCGGCGTCTACCTCGCCGCCGCCGCCGCGCGGTAGCCACGAAGCAGGCCGACCCTGTCAAAGCCGGCCGAGGTAATCCTCCGCCGCGATCTCGCAGGCGATCAGGCTGAAGCGGTCGGTGGTCACCAGGGCGTCGGCCAGCGCCAGTTCCAGTTCGCCCCGCGAGCGCACCGCCCAGCCCCGCCCGCCCATCGCCGCCGCCAGGGCCACGTGATCGGTGCGGGAAAAACGCACGCCGCGTCGCGGCAGCTGCATCGCTCCCTGCTTCAACTCGATCAGCGCATAGGAGGCATCGACGAAGACCAGGATGATCACCGGCAGGCCGAGGTCGCGGGCGGTGGCCAACTCGCCCAACACCATCTCCAGCCCGCCATCCCCGATGAAGCAGATCGCGCGCCGCAGCGGGTCGGCGACCATCGCGCCCAGGGCCAGCGGCAGCGACGGCCCCATGGTGCAGAAGCCCGAGGATTGCAGCAGGCTGCGGGGGGTGCGGCACTGCCAGATCTGGCTCAGCACGATGCGATGGGCGCCAGAATCGACCGTGGCAAGGATGTCGCCCGGCAAGGCCGTCTGCGCCGCATCGACGATGGCCGCCGGCCCCCAGGGCTCATCGGCGCCGTAATCGGCACGCAGGCAGGCCTTCACCTCGGCAAGGCGCGCCGGATCCCAATCGGTGCTGCCGTCATGCAGGGCGAACAGCGTCGTGAGCCCGGCGCCGATATCGGCCAGGAACTCGATGTCGGCGCGGTGCATGCCATGGGTGCCGGTCGCCGAGGCCAGGGACACCACCTGCTGCCCCGGGGCGAAAGGGTCGCGCCAGGCGATGCGCATCTCGATCGGGTCGTAGCCCGCCAGCAGCACCAGATCCGCCTCGGCCACCAGCGGCAGCAGTCGGCGATCCGCGACCGGCGAGAGCCCGGCGCCGCCGAGGCTCAGCGGTGTGGTCTCGTCGACCAGCCCCTTGGCCTTGTAGGTGGTCAGCACCGGGATGCCATGGGCCGCGGAGAGCGCCGCCAGCACCGGCCCCGCGCCATCGTTCATGGCATCCACCCCGGCGATGATCAGCGGCCGGCGCGCGGCGGCGAGCCAGGCGCGGGCCTGGTCCAGCGCCAGCCCCGGCGCGGGGGCGGCCGGCGCGCGCAGGGCAGGCTCCGCGGCCTCGGGCGCCGTGGCGGGGGTGGCGGCGACGCTGCCGGGGATGTCGATATGGACGGGACCGAAAGGCGCGCTGAGCGCGATCGCCAGCGCCTTGGCGAAGATCGCGGGTGCGGCCGCCGGCACCGCGACGCGGAAGCTCGCCTTGGTGATCGGGCGCATCAGCGCGCCATGGTCGATCACCTGGTGGGTATAGCTTGCCGCCTCCGCATCATCGACACCGCCCGAGATGACGATCAGCGGCACCCGATCCTGCCAAGCGTTGGCGATGGCATCGACGGCATTGGCGAGGCCCGGCCCGATGGTGGTGACCAGGATGCCGGGGGCGCCGGTGACGTGATGCGCGCCCTCGGCCATGAAGCCGGCCGGGGTCTCGTGCCGGGCGAGCAGGAATTCGATGCCGGCGCGGTCGAGGGCGTCGATCACCACCAGCACCTCGCCGCCCGGAAGCCCGAAGGCGTGGCGGCAGCCGGCGCGGTGCAGCAGGCGGGCAAGAAGATCGGCGGTACGCGAGGGATCGGCCATGCCTGTGACCTTCGTTCAGCGTGTCGGGGCGGTAACGCCGCCGTCGATGGGCAGCATCCGCCCCCCCGCCGCGAAACCTGCCGCTTGCTTCATCAGCCTTGTCCTTTCTGTCCTTTCGGCAGGCTGCGACAAGCGAGAAGCAGGCACCAGCCCCCCCGGCGCGCGCTTGACCGCGTCGCAGCGGCGTCTAAATCGGAGGATAGTTTCGGCGGGCGTTGTCCATCCGGCATAAACAAGGAACCGGCTCATGCCCGTGTCATCACAGGATTTTCGTTATGGGATGCGGCATCTCGCGGCCGGCGTCTGCCTGATCACCACCGGCGCCGCGCCTGAGCGGGGCGGGCTGATCGCGACGGCGGTGATGTCGCTGACCGCCGAGCCGGCCCAGCTGGTGATCGCGATCAACGAAACCGCTTCGGCCTTTCCGCTGATCCTGCGCAACCGCAGCTTCGCCGTGCATGTGCTCGGCCAGGACCAGCGTGCCCTGGCCGAGGTTTTTACGGGGCGCACCGGGGTGAATGGCGATGACCGTTTCCGCGATGTGGCCTGGCAGACGATGGCGACCGGCGCGCCGGTGCTGCCGGGGGCGCTGGTCGTCTTCGACTGCGTGCTGAAGGGGCAGATGCCGATCGCGACCCACAGCCTGCTGATCGGCGGGGTCGAGGCGGTGACGGTGGCGGCCGACCAGTCGCCGCTGCTGTATTTCGATTCGGCCTGGGCGGGGCTGGCCTCGGTCTGAAACCCGGGCTGCGGCCGAGGGAGGCATCGGCGGTCGCCGATTGCCGCGATCTGCATCATCTATCGATAAGTCGCACCGAGCGCATAGCAGATGGCTGTTGCGCGATTGGCGCATGCCGATAGGCTGACCCTGGGAAGACGATTTGGACGGTGTGGGGCCCTCCCCCGCCGACAGGCGTCGTATCTTTGTAACAGGGAGCCCTTCAGCCATGTTCAAGCTTACCCTTGCGGCGGCCAGCGCCGCTGCGGCCCTGCTGGTTGCACCAATTGATGCGTCTTCGCAACAAACACTGGCGCAGGTCAAGGCCCGCGGCACATTGAACTGCCAGGTCGGCCAACCAACGCCAGGCTTCTACGCGCTGTCCGCCGCGGGGGCCTGGTCGGGCATGGATGTGGACATGTGCCGCGCCGTCGCCGCGGCGATCTTCGATGACCCCGCCAAGGTGCAGTTCCAGTCGGTGACCTCGGCGGTGCGCTTCACGGCGCTGGCCAATGGCGAAAGCGACATGCTGTCCCGCACGACCACCTGGACGGCGGTGCGCGACACCCAGCTCGGCCTCGATTTCTCCGGCGTGAACTTCTACGATGGCCAGGGCTTCCTGGTGTCCAAGGCCTCGGGCATCACCTCGGCGCGCGGGCTGGATGGGGCGACGATCTGCGTGCTGACCGGCACCACGACGGAACTCAACCTCGCCGACTACTTCCGCGCCAACCACATGACCTTCACCCCGGTGGCCAACGAGAACCAGAATGTCCTGATCGAGACCTATCTCGGCGGCGGCTGCGACGCCTATACCAACGACAAGTCGAGCCTGGCCGCGCGCCGCTCCGCCTTCCCCACCCCGCAGAACTACGTGATCCTGCCGGAGACGATCTCCAAGGAGCCGCTCGGCCCCGTGGTGCGGCATGGCGACAACAACTGGGGCGACATCGTCCGCTGGGTGCTGTTCGGCATGATCGAGGCCGAGGAGATGGGCGTCAGCTCCGCCAATGTCACCGAGATGCTGAACTCGCCGAGCCCCGGCATCCGCCGCCTGCTCGGCAATGAGGGCAATATCGGCGAAGGCATGGGCCTGCCCAAGGACTTCATGGTCCGCGTGCTGCACCACGTCGGCAATTACGGCGAGGTCTATGAGCGCAATGTCGGCGAGAATACCCCGATCGGCATTCCCCGCGCCGGCTCGCTGAACGCGCTGTGGAACAATGGCGGCATCCTCTACCCGATGCCCTTCCGCTGATCCCGGACCGGCGCCGCCCTTCGGGGTGGCGCCCTTCCCCCTCCGCGCCGTGAGGTTCGCCCTATGACGACGCCCATCCTGTCCAATCCGACGGCCCGCGCCATCTTCTACCAGGCGCTGACCGTGCTCGGCGTGGCGCTGCTGTTCTGGTACACCATCACCAATACCGTCGCGAACATGTCCCAGCGCGGCATGTCGGCGGGCTTCGACTTCCTCGATGTCTCGGCCGGATTCGGGATCGGCTTCAAGCTGATCGACTACCGCGAGGGCGACAGCTATTTGCGCGTCTTCGAGGTCGGCATCGCGAACACCCTGCTGGTGGCGGTGATCGGCATCGCGCTGGCGACGGTGATCGGGCTGATCGTCGGCCTCGCACGCCTGTCCGGCAACTGGCTGATCGCCACGCTGGCGCGCTGGTACATCGAGCTTCTGCGCAACACGCCGCTGCTGCTGCAGATCATCGCCTGGTATTTCGGCGTGTTCAACCTGCTGCCGCGGCCGCGGGACAGCGTGAACTGGGGCGGGCTGTTCTTCCTCAACAACCGCGGCTTCTACCTGCCCTCGCCGGAACCCGGGGCGCAATTCGGGCTGACGCTGATCGCCTTCATCGCCGGCATCGCCGCCGCTTTCGTGGTCCGCGCCCATGCCCGCCGGCGCCTGGTCGAGACCGGCAGGATGCCGCGCGTGCTGCCTGCGATGATCGCGCTGGTGGTGGTGCCGACGTTGCTGGTGTTCTTCGCGACCGGCCAGCCGCTGGCCTGGAACGTGCCGATGCTGCGCGGCTTCAACTTCGTCGGCGGGGTCAGCGTTCCGCCCTCCTTCTGCGCGCTGATCATCGCGCTGTCGATCTACACCTCCTGCTTCATCGCCGAGATCGTGCGCGCCGGCATCCAATCCGTGAGCCACGGCCAGACCGAGGCGGCGCGCGCGCTGGGCGTGAAGCCGTCGCGCACCATGCGCTACATCATCCTGCCGCAGGCGATGCGGGTGATCATCCCGCCGCTGATCAACCAGTATCTGAACCTGACCAAGAATTCCTCGCTGGCCATCGCCATCGGCTTCCCCGATCTGGTCAGCGTCTGGATGAACACCTCGCTGAACCAGTCCGGCCGCGCGATCCCGATCGTGGCGATGACCATGGGCTTCTACTGCCTGGTCAGCCTGCTGACCTCGCTGGTGATGAACAGCTACAACCGCCGCGCCATGCCGAGCGAGCGCTGAGCCATGGCCGATGCGCTGATCTTCCAGCCCAAAGCCGGCAAGCCCGCCCCCGCCAGCACGCTCGGCGTGGCCGGCTGGGTGCGGGGCAACCTGTTCTCCTCGCTGCCGAATGCGATCCTGACCCTGCTCGGCGCCTATATCGCCTATGCCTTCCTGAGTGCGGTGATCGGCTGGGCGCTGATCGATGCGGTGTGGGAGGCGAAGAACCGCCGCGAATGCCTGGATCTGGTCGGCCGCGCCGGCGCCTGCTGGCCGGGGGTGAAGGCCTGGATTCCGAATTTGATCTATGGGCTCTACCCCAAGGACCAGGTCTGGCGGATCAACACCGGCTTCCTGGTTCTGGCGGTCTGGGCGGTGCCGCTGTTCCTGCCCTGGGTGCGGTCCAAGGTGGTGATCGGGCTGAGCATGGCGCTGCTCTATCCGCTGCTCGCATCCTATTTCTTCCATGGCGGGGAACGGGATCTGCTGTGGACGGTGCTGATTGCGCTGGGCCTTGCGGGCTTCCTCGCATCCTGGGTGATCGCGATCGGCGAATGGCGCGGCGAGGTGCGGCTGCTGGAAGGACGCCGGCGCTGGGTGGTGGGCGGCGGGCTCTATTTGCTCTCGCTGCTGCTGGTCTCGCAATGGCAATTGCAGGAGGTGCAGACGCGGGTCTGGGGCGGGCTGTTCCTGACCCTGGTGATCTCGGGCTTCGGCATCACCTTCTCGCTGCCCGCGGGGATCCTGCTGGCGCTGGGGCGCAGGTCCCGAATGCCCTTGATCGCAGCGGTATCAACGACCTTCATCGAGCTGTTCCGCTCGGTGCCGCTGATCACCGTGCTGTTCATGTTCAACACCATGCTGCCTCTGTTCCTGCCGGCGGGCGTGGAGGTGAACCGGCTGCTGCGCGCGATCGTCGCGGTCTGCCTGTTCTCCTCGGCCTATATGGCGGAGATCGTGCGCGGCGGGCTGCAGGCGATCCCGAAGGGACAGTACGAGGCGGCGGCGGCGGTGGGCCTGGGCTTCTGGCAATCGACCAGCCTGATCATCCTGCCGCAGGCGCTGCGCATCGCCATCCCCAACATCGTCGGCACCTTCATCGGATTGTTCAAGGACACCACGCTGGTCTCGATCATCGGGCTGTTCGACCTGCTGAGCATGGCGCGCGCGGTGGGCGAGGACACGGTCTGGCTCGGGCTGTTCATCGAGCCCTTCTTCTTCGTGACCATGCTCTACTTCGTGTTCTGCTTCAGCATGTCGCAATACAGCTTCAACCTGGAAGCGAAACTGGGCGCGGGGCAACGCCGATGAGCGCACCGGCGATCGAGCTGATCGGGCTCAACAAATGGTATGGGGCCTTCCAGGTGCTGAAGGACATCGACCTGCGCGTGCGCGAAGGCGAGCGGATCGTGGTCTGCGGCCCGTCCGGATCGGGCAAGTCCACCATGATCCGCTGCATCAACCAGCTGGAGCACCACCAGCAGGGCGATGTGCTGATCCATGGCCAGGCCTTTGGCGAAAGTGCCGCGCGGGACGAGGCGATCCGGCGCGACATCGGCATGGTCTTCCAGCAGTTCAACCTGTTCCCGCATCTGACCGTGCTGGAGAACTGCACCTTCGCGCTGATCTGGGTGAAGCAGATGCCCAAGGCCGAGGCCGAGGCACTGGCCATGAGCCTGCTGGAACGCGTGCGCATTCCCGAGCAGGCGCACAAGTTCCCCCTGCAACTCTCCGGTGGGCAGCAGCAGCGCGTGGCCATCGCCCGCGCGCTCTGCATGGCGCCCAAGGTGATGCTGTTCGACGAGCCAACCTCGGCGCTGGACCCGGAGATGATCAGCGAAGTGCTGGACGTCATGATCGAGCTCGCGGAAAGCGGCATGACCATGATCGTGGTGACGCATGAGATGAGCTTCGCCCGCCGCGTCGCCGATCGCGTGATCTTCATGGACCAGGGCGAGATCGTCGAGGAAGCACCGCCCGCCGAGTTCTTCACCACGCCGAAATACGACCGGACGCGGTTGTTCTTGAGCCAGATTCTATGAGGTCCTGCGAGGAGGCCTCGCCCCCTCGCGATCTCCCAGGAAACCGGCTGGACTTCCCCGCAAAAACCAATGGCGCGTCCGAGGACGCGCCATCTGGCAAAATCAGCTATCCAGAATCAACGACGGAGGCCGAGACGTCCGATCAGCGATTCATAGCGCTTCTGGTCCTTGCGCTTCAGGTAGTCGAGCAGCCCGCGGCGCTGCCCCACCAGGACCAGCAGGCCACGACGGCTGTGGAAATCCTTGGGGTGCGTCTTCAGATGCTCGGTGAGGTAGGTGATGCGGCCGGAGATCAGGGCGACCTGAACTTCCGGGCTGCCGGTGTCACCCTGCTTGGTCTGGTACTCTTTGACGATGGCCGAACGGGCCTCAAGATCCATCGACATCGGGAACTCCTATGGTGAGAGGTTCAACCGTCCTGGCCACCCATCCAGCGTTCCGGGAGGAGCATCCCTCCATCCAGCCGGCACAGGCCCAACAGACGCTCCCCCGCCATCACGCGGACCAGGCCCCCTTCGGGACTGGCTTCATTCGGAATGCGGCCCATGAACGTGACGAGGCTCATTGCCTCGCCATGCTGGAGCCTCATGGCCTCTCCTGCAGTCGCGGCCAGTGCCGGGATGTCGGCCAGCGCGGTCGTGACCGGAAGGAGAAGGTCCGGGGAAGGAGGCGGCGTATCGCCGGAAACGAGCAGAGAGTCCAGCGAAACCGCCATGGATTCGAGAAAAGGCCCGACCCGCAGCCGCCGCAGCGCCACGATATGCCCGACCGTGCCCAGTGCGCGCGCCAGATCCCGGGCCAGCGAGCGCATATAGACGCCCTTGCCCGATTGTACATGGAAGATGGCGGTATCGGCATCCGGCCGTTCGAGCAGATCGAAGGCATCCACGCGGGCGGCGCGGGCGGCGATTTCCACCACCTGGCCGTTGCGGGCCAGGTCATAGGCCCGCTCGCCGCCGATCTTGATTGCCGAGTAATTCGGCGGGATCTGCATGATGTCGCCGCGGAAGGGCGCGAGCGCCGCGCGGATCTGCTCATCCGTGGGACGCACGTCGGAGGTTTCGATCACCGCCCCGTCGGAATCATCGGTGTCGCGCGCCTCGCCGAAGCGCAACGAAAACTTGTAGATCTTGGTCGCGTCCATCGCGTAGGGGACGGTCTTGGTCGCGGCCCCGAAGGCCAGCGGCAGCACGCCGGTCGCCAGCGGGTCCAGGGTGCCGCCATGGCCGACCTTCTGCGCCTGGAAGGCGCGCTTGACCTTGTTGACCACATCGGTGGAGCCCATGCCGCTCGGCTTGTCGATGACCAGCCAGCCGTCCATGGCCACGCCCTTGGGCTTGCGTTGGAAACGGGGGGCCATCAGGCGGGGTCCTTGGCGGGGGGTGGTGGATCGAGAGGTCGGGGGCGGCCGTTGCCGTCCAGCGCCACGAAGGTGAAGACCGCCTGGGTGACCCGGCGGGTGGTCTCGGCATGGCTTTCGCGCGTCCAGGCATCCACCTGGATCCGCAGCGAGGTGCGGCCGGTGGACAGCACCTTGGCGTAGAGGCTGACCTCGTCGCCGACATGCACCGGGGCGAGGAAGGTCATGGCCTCCACCGCCACGGTCGCGCAGCGGCCGCGGGCGCGGCGGCTGGCGGCATTGCCGGCGGCGAGATCCATCTGCCCCATGAGCCAGCCGCCAAAGATGTCGCCTGCCGGGTTGGTATCGGCGGGCATGGCGATGGTGCGAATGACGGGCGCGCCCTCAGGCGGTGACTCCCCGCTCACGCCGGCTCCTCGGGTTCGTTCTTGCCCAGCAGGTCGCGCAGCACGGAGGGCTGTTTCATCAGCCGGTCCATCTCCATCGCGTAATCAGGCGCGGTATCCGGCTGGAAATGCAGTTGCGGCGCATATTTCAGCTTCACCGCCTTGGAGATCACATGGCGCAGATGCGGCTGTTCGCGCTTCAGCGCCTCCAGCAGCTCCGCCGAGACGGGCTTGCCCAGCGCCGCGACGAACACCGTCATGTGCTTGAGGTCGGGCGAGGCGCGGACCTCCGTCGCCGTCAGGCTGACGCCGTCGAGCGCGGGGTCGCGCCATTCCCCCCGCAGGAAGGCGGCCGAAAGGGCGTGACGGATTTCCTCGCCCACGCGCAGCATACGCTGGCTGGGTCCCGCATCGGCGGCGCGCTTGGCCATGGTGGAGCTTTCCTCACAACCTCCCACGAGGGAGGTGCAGGACCCTCAGGGTCCTGCCGGGGTGGTCGAGGGGCGGCGCCCCTCGATCGTTCTTGTCCTGGAGCATGATCCACTATCGTGGATCATGCTCCAGGCGTTGTTGAGCGACTGATTCACCGCTCCGGCGATTCCGGCTCCGCGGATCAGGCGCTACAGCGTGCCCGCGACGGTCTCGACCTCGTAGCACTCGATCTGGTCGTCCACGCGGATGTCGTCGTAGCGCGCGAAGGACATGCCGCATTCGTAGCCGTTTGCGACTTCCTTCACATCATCCTTGAAGCGACGCAGGGTCGAAAGCTCGCCCTGGTGGATGACGACGCCATCGCGCAGCAGGCGGACGCCCGCACCGCGGCGGACCACGCCCTCGGTGACGCGGCAGCCGGCGACATTGCCGAGCCGCTTGACCTCGAAGACCTGCAGGATCTGGGCGTAGCCCAGGAACTTCTCGCGCTGCACCGGGGCGAGCTTGCCGCGGACCAGCTTCTCGATGTCGTCGGCGACCTCGTAGATGATCGAGTAGTAGCGGATCTCGACCCCGTCGCGCGTCGCCATTTCCCGCGCCTGGCTGGTGGCGCGGACGTTGAAGGCGATGACCACGGCATCCGAGGCCTTGGCGAGCTGGATATCGCTTTCGGTGATCTGGCCGACGCCGCTGTGCAGCACGCGGACCTTCACCTCGTCATTGCCTTGCTTGCCGAGGGTGACGCCGATCGCCTCGGCGCTGCCCTGGACATCGGCCTTGACGACGACGGCGACTTCTTTCTGCACGCCGGTCTGGATGCGGGCCAGCATTTCGGCCAGCGTCCCGCGCCCGGCGCCGAGGGCGGCGACCGCCTTCTCCCGCAGCTTGGCGGTGCGGAATTCGCTGATCTCGCGGGCCCGGGCCTCGTTCTCGACGACCGAGAAGACCTCGCCCGCGCCCGGCACGCCGGACAGGCCCAGGATCTCGACGGGGGCGGAGGGTCCGACCTCCTTCACCGCCTTGCCCTTGTCGTCGACGACCGCGCGCAGCCGGCCCCATTCGGCGCCGGCGACGACGATGTCGCCCTGCTTCAGCGTGCCGCGCTGCACCAGCACGGTGGCGACCGGGCCGCGGCCCTTGTCCAGCCGGCTTTCGATCACGGTGCCCTCGGCCGGGCGGTCCACGGCGGCGCGCAGGTCCAGCACCTCGGCTTGCAGCACGATGGCTTCGAGCAGCTTGTCGAGGTTGGTGCCGAGCTTCGCGCTGACCAGCACGACCTGGGTGTCGCCGCCAAGGTCCTCGACCACGACGTCATGGCTCAGCAGTTCCTGCTGCACCCGCTCGGGGTTCACGCCGGGCTTGTCGATCTTGTTGACGGCCACGATCAGCGGGACATTCGCCGCCTTGGCGTGGCGGATGGCCTCGATCGTCTGCGGCATCACGCCATCATCGGCGGCGACCACCAGCACGACCATGTCGGTCACCGAGGCACCGCGGGCGCGCATGGCCGTGAAGGCCTCATGGCCCGGGGTGTCGATGAAGGTGACGCGGTCGCCGGAGGGGATCTTCACCTGATAGGCGCCGATGTGCTGGGTGATGCCACCAGCCTCGCGGGCCGCGACATCGGTCTTGCGCAGCGCGTCCAGCAGGCTGGTCTTGCCGTGGTCGACATGGCCCATGATGGTCACGACCGGGGGCCGCGGCACCATGGTGGCATCGGCGTCGATCGGGCTCATCAGCCCGATCTCGACGTCATTGTCGGCGACGCGGCGGGCGCGATGGCCGAATTCCTGCACCACGAGTTCGGCGGTGTCGGCGTCGATGCTCTGCGTCAGCGTCGCCATCACGCCCATGCGGAACAGCGCCTTCACCACCTCGCCGCCACGGGCGGCCATGCGGTTGGCCAGCTCCTGGACGGTGATGACCTCGGGCACGATCACGTCGCGGACGACGCGGACCTGATCCGACCGCAGGCGAGCAAGCTCAGCCTGGCGGCGTTCGCGTTCGCGGGCGCGGCGGATGGAGGAGATGGTGCGGCTGCGCTCATCCTCGCCCTCGATCGCGGCGGTGACATCGACGCGGCCGCTGTCGCGGCGCCCGGCCGAGGCCGGGGTGGTCTTGCGCACCGGCGGCGGCGGCATGCGGCGGGCGGCGGGGCCGGTCGGCGGACCGCCGGCGCGGCGCGGCGGACCGCGGCGTTCCTCATCATCATCGGCCGGACGGGCCTTGAGGGTGAGCTTGGGCGCGCCGGGAGCGGCCGCGGCGGTGGTGGCGGCCCCGGGGGGGCGGCGCACCGGGGCCTGGCCCACGGCATTGGCGGCGATCGGACGCGGCGCCGCGGGGCGGGCGGCGGCGGTGCCGGCGGCAGCAGCCGGGGTCGGGGCCGCGACGGGCTCCGGCGCGGGCTGGGCCGGGGTGCCGGTGACGCGGGCAACGGCGGCCTCGATATTGGCGCGCTTGAGGGCCTCGGCGTCGGCGCGGCGCTGCTCCTCGGCGGCGCGGGCCTCCTCCTCGGCACGGCGGCGATCTTCCTCGGCCTTGCGGGCGGCTTCCTCGGCCGCCGAGCGGACCATCAGCGCCTGCTGCTCGCGCAATTCGCGTTCACGCTGGGCCTGGGCGCGGCGCTGTTCCTCCAGCACGCGCTGGCGGGTGGCCAGTTCGGCCGCGGTCAGTGGGCGGCCGCCGGGGCCGGCGGGACGTGCGGCCGGGGTGGGGCCGGAAGGCTTGGCGGTCACCGCCGGACCGCTGCCGGTCGGGCGATTGGCCAGGGCCGCCGGGACCATCACCTGCGGCCCACCCGGGCGCGCCGGGGTCGCCACCACGCGCGTCTTCTTCACCTCAACCTGCACCGCCTTGCTGCGGCCATGGCTGAAGGACTGGCGCACCGTGCCGGCGTCGACTGTCTTGTTGAGTTCCAGGCGTCCGCCACTGGGCCGAAGGCTCAGCTTGTTCTTGGCCGCATCCTGGTCGTTTTGATCGCTCATCCGTCCGCCTGGTAACCTGGTACTCGTCAAATCCGATCCGATGCCGTCACGCCGCCGGCAAAGCCGGCCAGCCGTGCGGCCTCGGTTTGGATGGAACCGGCCAACCGACCAGGCGCCACCGCCACATGCACCGCCTGATCCCGTCCGAACACGCCACCGAGATCGGCAGCGGTGAGCGGGGTGATCATCGGCACGTCCCGCCTGCCTCGCAGACGGTCGCGTTCGGCTGGACTGCCGTCCGCGGCCTCAACCAGCAGGCCAACACGGCCTGCCAGAAGCCATTCCTTTACCGCCGCCCATCCCGCAACGGCCTGTCCCGCCCTGCGGGCCAGGCCGATCTGGTCACGGACACGTCGCCGGAGACCATCCTCGATCCGCACAGACAGGTCGGGGGGGACATGCACGGCAGATCGCGCGGCCTTGGCAAAGGCTCCACGACTGACGGCGCGTTCTAGCACATCGGCCCGCGCGCTCAACCACATTCCCCGACCGGGCAGCCTTGCGCTCAGGTCGGGGACGATCTGGTGCTCCGGCCCCACCACGAAACGCAGCATGGCTTCACGGGGAAAGCTTTCGCGCGTGACGATGCAGCGGCGCAGCGGCCCCTTTTCGGGATCCTCCGCGATATCGTCGGCGGCGGTGTCGGTGTCGGCCGGTTCCTCAGGCAGGATCGCCCTCTTCCGCGGCCGGGGCCGCCTCTTCCTCGCCGAACCAATGGGCGCGCGCGGCCATGATCACGGCGTTGGCGTTGTCCTCATCCATCGAATCCTCGCCGAGGATTTCGAGCAACTCGTCCGAGGCCAGATCCGCGAGGTCGTCGAGCGTCTTCACGCCCTTCTCGCCCAGCGAGACCAGCATGGCCGGGGTGAAGACGCCCATGTCGGCGATCGCATCCTCGACGCCGAGTTCCTGGCGCCTGGTGTCCAGCTCGACGTCGCGGGCATCCAGGAAGGCCTGGGCGCGGCGCTTCAGCTCGGCGGCGACGCCCTCGTCGAAGCCTTCGATCTCGGCCAGTTCCTCGTCCTCGACCGCCAGCAGGTCCTCGATGGTGGAGAAACCCTCGGTGACCAGCAGGCTGGCGATCATGTCGTCCACATCCAACGCCTGCACGAACAGGCCGGATTTCTTGCGGAACTCCTCCTGGCGGCGCTCGGATTCCTCGGCCTCGGTCAGGATGTCCACGTCGTAGCGGGTCAGCTGGCTCGCCAGGCGCACATTCTGGCCGCGCCGCCCGATCGCAAGGGAGAGCTGGTCGTCGGGCACCACGACCTCGACCCGCCGCGCCTCGTCATCCAGCACGACCTTGGTCACCTCGGCCGGGGCCAGGGCGTTCACGATGAAGGTCGCATTGTCGGAGGACCAGGGGATGATGTCGATCTTCTCGCCCTGCAGCTCTGCCACCACCGCCTGCACGCGCGACCCGCGCATGCCGACGCAGGCGCCGACCGGGTCGATCGACTGATCGCGGGAGATCACCGCCATCTTGGCACGCGAGCCGGGGTCACGGGCGACCGCCTTGATCTCGATGATGCCGTCATAGATTTCCGGCACTTCCTGCGCGAACAGCTTGGCCAGGAAGCCCGGATGGGTGCGGGAGACGAAGATCTGCGGCCCGCGCGGCTCCTCGCGCACGTCATAGATATAGGCGCGAACGCGGTCGCCGTTCTTGAAGGCCTCGCGCGCGATGGTCTCGTCGCGGCGCAGTAGCGCCTCGGCCCGGCCGAGATCGACCATCAGGTTCCCGTATTCGGTGCGCTTGACGATGCCGTTCACGATCTCGCCGACGCGGTCCTTGTACTCGTCGTACTGCTTGCGGCGCTCGACCTCGCGCACGCGCTGCACGATCACCTGCTTGGCGGTCTGGGCAGCGATGCGGCCGAAATCGATCGGCGGCAGCGGATCGACGATGAATTCGCCGGTCTTGATGCCCGGGCGGATCTTCACGGCGATACGCAAGGGGAGCTGGGTCGCCTCGTTCTCAACCGGCTCCTCATCGACGATCTCGGTCCAGCGCGACAGCCGGACCTCGCCGTTCTTGCGGTCGATGGTGGCGCGGATGTCCTTCTCCAGCCCGTATTTGGCCTTGCCGGCCTTGCCCATGGCCTGTTCCATGGCATCCAGCACTTCCTCGCGCTCGATCATCTTCTCCCGCGCGACGGCGTCGGCGACCTGGAGCAGTTCGGGGCGGGCGATGGCGACGTCCATGGCCATGGGGTGGTCCTCTTCCTTCTTATTACTGTGTCGAGGGCGGCGCGTCCGGTGAGACCGCCGTCGCTTCAATCAGGGCATCGGTCAGAACCAGCTTCGCCCGACGCATATTGGCGCGGGGAAGCGCGATATCAGTACCGTCATCCAGCCGCATCCGGGCGAATTCGGCATCCGCGCCGAGAATGATACCACGAAACCGCTTGCGCCCATCCTGCGGCACCGCCAGCTCGGCGGTCGCGATATGGCCGATGAAACGGTTCCAGTCCTTGGCCCTGGTCAGCGGCCGATCGATCCCGGCCGAGGAGACCTCCAGGTGCCATTCGTTCTTGAACGGGTCCAGCACATCCAACGCGGCGCCGGCGGCATGGCTGATGGTCTCGCAGTCCTCCACCGCGATCAGGCTGCCGTCGATGCGGTCGGCCATGATCTGGACGGTCGGCTTTTCCCGCCCGCTGACCTGCAGCCGGACCAGCTCATAGCCCAGCTGGCGGATCACCGGCGCCACGCAATCGGCCAGCCGTGCCTCCAGCCCTTCGTGCAGGGGCAGATCGGTCGGGGAATCGGCGGGATCGGTGCTGGCGGTCACGAATGGTCCGGAAAACTGGTGGAAACGGGCAAGCGGCGAAAAACCAGCGGAAACGAAAAATGGGCGGAAACGAAAAATGGGCGGCCCCGCAAGGCCACCCCCTCTGAAACTCAGTGAAGATGTTTTGTGACGGTCAAATAGCGTGCGATGCCCCGAACGGCAAGCACCTGTCCCACGCAGCCCGCGCAGGCCAGGGCGACGATTGCGTGCGAGGTTACAGAACCAACGGGTTGCGGACCGGCCCCACAGGCCATATCAGGCGGAAAGCGCAGTTACGCGGCACGGTCCTGGGAACAGGGCCGCCCGCCCCCTCATAGAGGACGCCGGGACCGATGAGTTCGTTGGAAGTGAACAAGGTTTTCGGGGCCGTCCTGACCGCGGGAATCACCTTCATGGTGGCCGGCGTCATCAGCAAGCAGCTGGTCCACCACGAAACCCCGCATGAGGTCGCCATCGCCCTGCCGGACATGCCCGCCGCCAGCAGCGCCGCCCCGGCGGCACCGGCCGGGCCGGAGCCGATCCTGGGCCTGCTCGCCAACGCCGATGTCGCCGCCGGCCAGCAATTCGCCCAGCGGCAATGCGCCGTCTGCCACACCTTCACGCAGGGTGGCCGCAGCGGCGTCGGCCCCAACCTCTATGGCGTGGTCGGCGCGCCGCATGGCCATGCGGAGGGGTTCAACTACTCCGCGGCGATCAGCGCCATGCATGACAAGCCCTGGACCTATACCGAGATGAACGCCTGGCTGCACAAGCCCTCGCAATACGCCCCGGGCACCCGCATGACCTATGCCGGGATCGCCTCGCCCCAGGCGCGGGCCAATGTCATCGCCTATCTGCGCAGCCTCGCGGCCGAGCCCAAGCCGCTGCCGACCGCCGATGAGATCGCCGCCGAAGCCGCGGCCGCCGCCCCGGCCCCCGCCCCCGCGGCGGCCGAGCCCCATGCCGCCGCCAACCCCGCCGCCCCCCCCGCCGCGGCCCCGGCGGCGGCCGAGCTTCCGGCGGTCGGCCCGCTGCTCGCCGCCGCCGATCCGGCGGCGGGCGCGGCGATCTTCCGCCGCAGCTGCGCCGTCTGCCACACCGCGACCGAGGGCGGCCGCAATGGCGTCGGCCCGAACCTGTGGAATGTGGTCGGCGCCAAGCATGGCCATGCCGAGGGCTTCAACTACTCCACCGCCTTCCGCAACCTCGGCGACAAGCCCTGGGACTACGAGGATCTGAACCACTGGCTGTTCCGCCCTGCGGCCTATGCGCCGGGGACCCGCATGGCTTTCGCTGGCCTGTCGGATGTGAAGCAGCGGGCCGATGTCATCGCCTATCTGCGCAGCCTTTCGGCGAATCCGCAGCCGCTGCCCTGATCCCCGGCCTTGGCCGCATGAACGACGGCCCGGCATCGCTGCCGGGCCTTTTTCGTCTCCGCCCGCTACCGCGCCTTCAGGGCTGCGGCGAGGTGACCTCCGCCACCGGCCCCAGGGTGCCGCCACAGCCGCTGCGCGCCGCAGCCGAGCGTCACCACCCAGATCGCCAGGGTTGCGACCCCAGGCACGCCCGCGATCGGCCGGCTGAGGAAACCCAGCCAGTCGCCATCCGCCTTGATCATGGATTGCACGAAGGTCTGTTCCAGCATCTCGCCCAGCACCAGGCCCAGAATCAGCGGGGCGACCGGGATGCCATGCTCCTCATCAGCCGGCCGAAGAGGCGCATGACCAGCATCGGCACCACGCCATAGAAGCTGTTGGTCATGGCGAAGCTGCCGACCAGGCAGAAGGCCGGCGAGGAAGGAGGCGACCCGGCCCGGCTGCCTCGCCCAATCCCGCGCCCCACCAGCCGCCCCCCGGCGCGCAAGCCGCGCCAGCGCCAGATGCCAGATGCTGCCCTGGCCGGTGCCGGAAGCCTTGAAGGTTCCGGCCGGCTGCGCCTTGATGGCATCAGCCCCGGCGCCGCGGGCCAGCCGCGCCGGCATGGACCGCCTCGTCCAGCCGCAGCGCCTCCCGGCGCAGGGCGGCCCGGCGGCGCTGTTCGGCGCGCTCCTCGGCCATGCGCTCGACGACACGCGCGGCGGTGCGGCTGGCGGCGAGCGCGGTGAGCGCATCCTGCCGCCGGGCCTCGGCGAAGCCGGCGTCGCGCGCGGCGATGTCGCGGGCGCGACGGCCGCTCGGCAGCCAGGCGGCGTAGTGGGTGGCATCGCCCGCGGCCAGCTCGCTGACCAGCGCCGCGGCGGCGGCATCGGCGCGGGCGGCGGCAGCGGCTTCGCGCGCGCTCGCGTCATGCAGGGCGAGCTGGGCGGCTGCAACCTCCAACCGCCGCAACTGGCCGAGGCGCGGCAAGGGATCACGCGCCATCGGCGGGGTCCCGCAGGGCTTCGGCCAAAGCGGCGAAGGCCGCGGCCGAGGTGCCGCGATCGCGCTTTTCCTGGGCCAGCACCGTCTCGATCCGCGGGGCGAGGCGCAAGGCGCGATCGGCGGCGGGATCGGCGCCGGGACGCCAGGCGCCGAGGCGGACCAGCTCCGCCATGTCATCGGCAAGCGCCAGCACCGCGCGGGCTTCCCTGACCAGTGGCCTTTCGTCGGGGTCGAGGCAGGCCGGTGCGGTGCGCGACAGGCTGCGCAGCACATCCACGGCGGGGTAGCGCCCGGCCTCGGCGATGCGCCGGTCCAGCACGACATGGCCATCGAGGATGCCGCGCACCGCATCGGCGACCGGTTCGTCATGGTCGTCGCCTTCCACCAGCACGGTGAAGAGGCCAGTGATCGATCCTGCGCAGCCTTCCGGCCCCGGCCCCGCGCGCTCCAACAGCCGCGGCAATTCGGCGAAGACCGAAGGGGGGTGGCCGCGCGTCGCGGGGGGCTCGCCGGCGGCAAGACCGATTTCCCGTTGGGCCATGGCGAAGCGGGTGACGCTGTCGATCAGCAGCAGCACGCGATGCCCCTCGTCACGAAAATGCTCGGCGACGGTCATGGCGGCATGGGCGGCTTCGCGACGCATGGCCGGGGCGGTGTCCGAGGTCGCGCAGATCACCACGGCGCGGACGAGTGCCTCGGGGCCCAGGTCATCTTCGATGAATTCGCGCAATTCGCGGCCGCGTTCGCCGACCAGGCCGAAGACGACGATATCGGCGGCGGCATGGGCCAGCATCGCGAGCAGGGTCGATTTGCCGATGCCGGAGGCGGCGAAAAGCCCGAGCCGCTGGCCCTCCCGGCAGGGCGCGAAGAGGTTCAGCGCCCGCACCCCGAGATCGAGCCGCGGCCCCAGGCGCCGCCGGGTGCCGGCCGGGGGCGGCGCGGCCCGGGTGGCGCGGCGGCGAAGCCCCGGGGGGGGGGCCGGGCGGCCGTCGAGCGGCGCGCCCAGCGGGTCCAGCACCCGGCCGAGCCAGGCCTCGGAGGGGGACAAGCCAGCCTCCGGCAGCAGCCGGGCGGTGGCGCCGGGGGCGAGGCCATCGAGCGGGCCGAAGGGCACCGCCTCGACGCCGCCGGCCTCGAAGCCGACGACCTCGGCCAGGATGGAGACGCCGGTTGCGGCGTCGATCCGCAGCCGCCCGCCGATCGGTGGCAGCGGGTCAAAGCCACGGAGACGAAGCGCCATGCCGCGAAGCCTGTCCAACGAGCCGAGACATATCTGTGGTTGTACCATCTTGACGGAATCGGCGGCGGAACGAGCCTTGGCGGCGAATAGCATCATATGTTCCTAGATATTTACGGTTTATAAGGGTATGATCCAATTCTTGATACGAACAAACCATGAAAAATCGCTGGACGACACACGTTAAAGTGGTGGAAAACACTCGCGTTGCGTGTAGGAGCCAAAAAGATGCGCGTCCTGTTTTGTGAAGATGATCTCACTACGCTTCGCGGTGTTGCGCTTATGTTGAAACAGGCATCGATGATGGTGGACACCACCGATACCGGTGAGGAGGCGCTGGAGCTGGCCAAGCTCTACGACTACGACCTCATCCTGCTGGACCTCGGCCTTCCGGACATGGAGGGGTTCGAGGTGGTCCGCCGCCTCCGCGCCGCCCGGCTCGAAACGCCGGTGCTGATCCTGTCGGGGATCGCCAAGCCGCAGGCGCGGGTGAAGGGGCTCGGCCTCGGCGCCGACGACTTCATCGTCAAGCCCTTCGATTCACAGGAGTTGGTGGCGCGCATCCAGGCGATCGTCCGCCGCGCCAAGGGTTTCAGCCGCCCGACACTGCAGGTCGGCGGGCTGGTGCTGGACCTGTCCGCTCGCGCGGTGACGGTGAATGGCCGGTCGGTGCATCTGACCGGCAAGGAATACGCCATCCTGGAGCTGTTGACGCTGCGCCGCGGCATCGTCCTGACCAAGGAGGCGTTCCTGAACCACCTCTATGGCGGGATGGACGAGCCGGAGGTGAAAATCATCGACGTCTTCATCTGCAAGCTGCGCAAGAAGCTGGCCCAGGCCGGGGCCACCGATCTGATCGGCACGGTCTGGGGCCGCGGCTATGTGCTGCGCGATCCCGCCGCCCATGCCACGCGCCACGCCGGCGGGATGGCGAATCTGGCCGCCGCCCGCGCGGCCTGAAAAGCCGCCGGTCCTGGTGTCACCCCAGCAGGGCCTGGGCGCAGGCGTCGAGGATGGAATCCACATCCAGCCCATAGGCGCGATACAGATCCGGCAGATCGCCCGACTGGCCAAAATGGTCCACGCCGAGCGGCACCAGTTTTTGGCCCCGCACCGCCCCGATCCAGGCATGGGCGGCGGGATGCCCGTCCAGGATGGACACGATGGCCGCCCCCGGTGCCAACGGCGCCAGCAGGGTCTCGATATGGGATGCGGGCGTTCCCGCCGCCCCCCGCGCCGCGCGGCGCGCCGCCAGCCAGCCGGCGTGCAGCCGGTCCGGGCTGGTGATCGCGAGCAGCCCGGCCCCGGGCTCCTCCTCGGCCAAGGCGGCAAAAGCCTCCATGGCCTCGGGCGCCACCGGCCCCTGGTAGGCGATGGCGATGCGCGCCCCGGGCGCAGGCGGCACCGCCCAATAGCCGCCGGCGATCACCCCCGCCGGGTCCAGCGCCCGGGCCGGCTGCGCCAGGCCGCGCGTCGACAACCGCAGCCAGACCGCGCTGCCATCGGGCTTCTGCATATGGTCGAAGGCATGGCGCATCAGGATCGCCAACTCGTCGGCATGGGCGGGCTCGAAGCTCGCCAACCGGTCGGCGGCCATGCCGATCAGCGGCGTGTTCACGCTCTGGTGCTGGCCGCCCTCCGGCCCGAGGGTGATGCCGGAGGGGGTGCTGACCAGCAGGAAGCGCGCATCCTGGTAACAGGCATAGATCAGCGCATCGAGGCCGCGGTTGACGAAGGGGTCATAGACCGTCCCCACCGGCAGCAGCCGCGCGCCATAGAGCCGGTCCGCCAGCCCGAGCCCCGCCAGCACCAGGAACAGGTTCTGTTCGGCGATCCCCAGCTCCACATGCTGCCCGTCCGGCGACATCCCCCAGCGCTGCGCCGAGGCGAGCTTGGCATCGCGGAACACGTCGTTCTTGCGGTGCCGGTCGAAGATGCCGCGCCGGTTCACCCAGGGGCCGAGGTTGGTGGACACCGTGACATCGGGGCTGGTGGTCACGATGCGTTCGGCCATGGCGGCGAAGGCGCCCTGCCCGCGCCCGATCTCGGCCAGTATCTTGCCGAAGGCCGCCTGGGTGGAGAGCTTGCGCCCCGCGCCCGCCTTGGGCACCGGAAAGCTCGGCGGCACCGGGATCAGGGGAGCGGTCAGCGACCGGCCTTGCGGCGTCAGCGGGGTGGCGAAAGGCACGGAAGCCACGAAGTCGCGCAGCTCCTCGGCCGGGATGTCCAGGCCTTCGAAGGCGTCCCACTCATGCCCGTCGCGGATCCGCATCGCCGCGCGGAACACGCCCATCTGCTCCTTGGTCATCAGCCCGGCGTGGTTGTCCTTGTGCCCGGCAAAGGGCAGCCCCATGCCCTTGATGGTATAGGCGATGAAGCAGGTCGGCTGGTCGCCGGCGGCATCCTGGGCGCGAAACGCCTCGGCCACCGTCTCGACGTCATGGCCGCCGAGGTTGGTCATCAGCGCCCCCAATTCCTCGTCGGTCAGCGGGTCGATGATGGCGCGCACGCCCTCGATCCGGCCGAGGTCCGCCAGCAGCGCCGCCCGCCAGGCGGCCCCACCCTGGAAGGTCAGCGCGGCATACAGGCTGTTGGGGCAGTCATCGATCCAGACACGCAGCGCCTCGCCGTCGGGCCGGGCGAAGGCGGCGGTCAGCTTGCGGCCGTATTTCAGGGTGACGACGTTCCAGCCCATGTCGCGGAACAGCCCCTCGATCCGGCCGAACAGCCGGTCGGGGACGACGGAATCCAGGCTCTGGCGGTTGTAGTCGATCACCCACCAGACATTGCGGATGTCGTGCTTCCAGCCCTCCAGCAGGGCCTCGTAGATATTGCCCTCATCCAGCTCGGCATCGCCGACCAGGGCGATGTGGCGGCCGGCGGCCAGGCCCGGCGGGTTCAGCCCCTTCAGCCGCACGTAATCCTGCACCAGGCTGCCGAAGGAGGTCAGCGCCACGCCGAGCCCGACCGAGCCCGT
>Ga0255334_1000632_pt1 | contig 24622 bp, 18 predicted proteins | sample EtOH5_35cm_T3_12_FD_202080 | JGI IMG/M metagenome (GOLD analysis project Ga0255334, IMG submission 202080) | Sandy soil microbial communities from University of British Columbia, Vancouver, Canada - EtOH5_35cm_T3_129 | ecosystem: Engineered > Artificial ecosystem > Sand microcosm > Unclassified ... | reverse complement strand
GCATTTCGCCACCGGCCGAGGGCTAGCCTCACCTGCGTGACCGAGCCCGACCACTACTTCTCCGCCCGGCCCGCGACGCCCGACGAGCGCCGCACCCGTACCGTCGAGCTGGCCGGCCGCGAGGTGCGGGTACAGACGGCGAACGGCGTCTTCTCCCCCGGCCACGTCGACCTCGGCACCCGCGTGCTGCTGCGCGAGGTCCCCGACCCGCCTCCGTCCGGCGACCTCCTCGACCTCGGCGCGGGCTGGGGTCCGCTCGCCCTGACGATGGCCCTGCTCTCCCCCGGCGCGCGCATCTGGGCGGTCGACGTCAACGAGCGCGCCCTCGACCTGGTCCGGGTCAACGCGGCGCGGCTCGGCCTGGCGAACGTCAGGGCCGTGCTGCCCGACGAGGTCCCCGCGGCCACCCGGTTCGCCGCGATCTGGTCCAACCCGCCCGTCCGGGTCGGCAAGGACGCGCTCCACGATCTGCTGCGCCGGTGGCTGCCCCGCCTCGCGCCGGGCGGCGAGGCCTGGCTCGTGGTGGGGCGCAACCTCGGCGCGGACCCGCTGCACCGCTGGCTGTCCGACGAGCTGCACCTGCCCACGGAGCGTGCCGCGAGCGCCAAGGGCTTCCGGGTGCTGCGCGTCGGCGCGGAGCAGTAGAGCCGCGACGGCCCTGCTTCCGCTGACCGCCGTCAGCCGGCCAGCGCGGCCGGGTCGACCACGACGTCGGCGACGAGCACCGCCGGGCCGGCGAGCTCCACGTGCCCGTCCGGCAGGGCCGTGACGCGCAGCAGCCCGCCCGGCACCTCGACGGACCACGCGTCCGGCGCGCCGTCGCCCAGCCACGCCCGCACCGCGAGGGCCGCCGCGCACGCGCCCGTGCCGCAGGACGCGGTCTCCCCCGCACCGCGCTCGTGCACGCGCATCCGCAGCGCACCGACGGCCGTGCCGTCGGGAGCGATGCGCTCGCCGAGCGGCAGGACGAGCTCGACGTTCTGGCCGTCGGCGCCGGCGGGTGTCACGCCCGGCGCGTGCGTCAGGTCGGCGGCGGCCAGCTCGTCGGGCGAGGAGACGGCGAGCACCGCGTGCGGGTTGCCGACGTCGACGCGCAGCGCGGGCCGCGCCACCGCCAGTCCGCCGACGGACACCTCGACGTCGCCGCCGGCCGCCACCGCCGCGTCACCGCCCGGCAGGAACCACGTCCCCATGTCCACCACGTACCAGGGCCCGCCGTCCGGGCCGTCCTCGCGCCGCACGCGTCTGGCGCCCGCCCGCGTTCCGACGACGAGCTCGCCCGCCGCCGGCTCCCACAGGCCCAGCCGCTCCAGCCACGTGGCGAAGACGCGCACACCGTTGCCGCACATCTGCGCCAGCGAGCCGTCGGCGTTGCGGTAGTCCATGAACCAGCGGGCGTCCCCGCCCAGCGCGCCGTCGGCGAGCCGGTCCGCGGCGACCAGCCGGATCACGCCGTCGCCGCCGACGCCGCCGCGCCTGTCGGCGAGCGCGCGCACCAGCTCGGGCGTGAGGTCGAGGGCGCCGTCGCGGTCGTCGAGCAGCACGAAGTCGTTGCGCGTGCCGTGGCCCTTGACCGCCAGGATGCCGTCCGTCCGGGTCATGAGCCCAGCCTACGGGCCGTCGGTTCGGTGCCCGCGTCCGGCAGGTCGCCGGCGCGGGCGCGCTCCACGAGCTCCAGGGCATGGGCGACGAGGTCGGGATCCTGCGCGTCGAGCCAGTGCACCCTCGGGTCCCTGCCGAACCACCCCATCTGGCGGCGGGCGAGGCGCCGGGTTGCCGCCACGGTCTCGTCGTACGCCTGCTCCTCGCCCACCTGCCCGGCCAGCAGCGCGAGCACCTGCGCGTAGCCGACCGCGCGCGCCGCGGTGCGGCCCAGCCCGCCGGCCGCGACCAGGCCCTCGACCTCCCCCACCAGCCCCGCCGCCCACATGCGCTCGACGCGCGCGGCCACTCGCGCATCGAGCACGGCGCGGTCGCAGTCGATCCCGATCTGCACCGCGGGGACGGCGTAGACGTGCTCGGGCAGGAACGAGGAGTACGTCTCGCCGGTGATCGCGATCACCTCGAGGGCGCGGACCAGGCGGCGCGCGTTGTGCGGGCCGATCCTGGTGGCGGCATCGGGGTCGGCGGCAGCCAGCTCGGCGTGCAGGGCGCGCGGCCCCTCGGCGTCGGCGCGCGCCTCCAGCGCGGCGCGCAGCGCCGGGTCGGTGCCAGGGAACTCCAGGTGGTCCAGCAGCGCGCGGACGTAGAGGCCGGAGCCGCCGACGGCCACCGGGGTCCGCCCGCGGGCCTGAAGGTCCGCCAGGGCCTCGCGGCCCCAGGCCTGGTAGTCGGCGACGGTGGCGCCCTGGCGCGGGTCCAGCACGTCGAGCAGGTGGTGCGGCACGCCCCGGCGCTCGTCCGGCGGCACCTTGGCCGTGCCGATGTCCAGGCCGCGGTACAGCTGCATCGCGTCGGTGTTGACCACCTCGCCGCGCAGTGCGAGCGCGAGGGCGATCCCGAGGTCCGACTTGCCGGTCGCGGTGGGCCCGACGACCGCGACGACGAGGCCGCTCACCACGCCCGGTCCACGGTCGCGTGGCGCCACGTCAGGGTGGCGTGGGTCGCGCCGGCGAGCACGTGCCGCCCGAGCAGCCGCGCCGCGACGTCGAGGTCGCCCACCGCCCCGAGGAGCACCTGCCACGGCGCCCACCCGGTGACGGCCAGCGCCCGCGCGAGGCCGGGGTCGAGGGCTCGCAGCCGTTCGCGCGCCTGCGGCCCGGCATCGGCGAGGTCGGCGAGCAGGGCGTCGTCGTACGCGGGCGCCCGCGGGTCGTCCGCCAGCGGTGCGTCCGGGCCGTGGCGGCCGGACGGCGAGCCGACGACGACCAGGTCCACGGGCCGGCCGGCGACGAGCGCCGCGCCGAGCTCGCGCAGCGCGGCCGCGCGGCCCGCGCCTTCGTCGTGCGCGGAGACCTCCACCACCTCGGCCGCCGCGGCCCCGTGCCGGGCGAGCAGGAACAGCGCGACGGAGGCCGCGACGCCGGCGACCGGGCCGGACTCCTCCGCCGGCCGGACCGCGCGGGTACGCCACCCCAGGGCCTCGTCGGGCACGCCCGCGGCCGCGAGCGACGCCCGGGCGAACGCGCCGAGCCTGCGGTCGACCCGCCCGGGCGCCACGACGACGACCCGCCCGCCGCCCTGCGTCACCTCACCGACCGCCGCGAGCGCGTCCGCGCGCAGCACCGCTCCCGCGTCGGCCACACCGCCCGCGCCGGGCACGAGCAGCGCCGTGTCCGGCACCAGCGCCGCCCCGAAGAACATGCCCGCCAGGCTACGGCGCCCGAGCGCGAGCCCCGCCGCGGTCATCCGGTCTCGGTCACTTTCCGTGACCGGAACGTCGGGAACGTGCCCGGCGGGCGCGCGGAACGCCACGACCGAGGCGGCATGGGTGCGACCGTCGGGTGAAGCGTCGGCGACCGCGCGCGGGTTTGGTGCAGGTCGTAGGTACAGTCGGGACATGACGTCGTTCGGCGACCGCGTCAGGCACTGGTTCCGCCGCTTCGGGCCGGGGGGGGAGACCGGCGTGGGCGTTCCCGACGCCCCGGCTCACGACTCCGTGGTGGACCTGATCGCGCGCGAGCTCGGCGTGGTCGGGCCGGCGGCCGAGCTGCCGGTCCCCGTCTCCGCGGGCCGGATCGCGGCGTGGATGACGGAGAACTCGTTCTCGTACTTCGTCGACAGCGACGGCGACCTGGGCGGGATGTGGCGCGGCCGGCTGTTCTACTTCTTCCTCTTCGGCGAGCACCAGGAGATCCTCCAGGTGCGCGGCCAGTGGCAGCGCGAGGTCTCCATCGAGCGGATGGGCGAGATCCTCGACATCTGCAACGAGTGGAACGCGGACCGGATCTGGCCCAAGGCCTACGTCCGGGTGCGTGACAACGGCCGCGTCCACGTGGTGACCGAGGTGCCGATCGACCTCGAGCACGGTGCCACCGACGCCCAGCTGCACCAGGCGCTGTTCTGCGGGCTGTCGACCGGGTCGATGTTCTTCGACGCGCTGGAGGAGCGGTACCCGGATCCGGTGGGGGCGGCGCCGTGAGCTCACCCCACGCGATCGCTCGCTGCGCCCCCGATCCCGCGGGGGCCCCGACATGAGCCGCCCCGGCTGGCTGCTGCGCGCGCTCGGCGGGCTGCCCAACACGGCGAAGCGGCCGAGCCCGGACGACGAGCCACCGAGCCCCGTCACGCGCGACCGCGTCGCCGACTACCTGCGGGGGCGCGGGTACCGGTTCGTGGTCGACGAGGACGGCGACCTGACCGGAACGTGGGACGGCAACCGGTTCTGGTTCCTGCTGCTCGGCGACGGCCAGGAGATCCTCCAGGTGCGCGGCCGCTGGCACCGCACGCTGCCCCTCGACGCGCGCGTGGCCGTGGGGCTGGCGCTCAACGACTGGAACCGCGAGCGCATCTGGCCCAAGGCGTACGTCCGCGAGGAGGAGGGCGTGCTCACGATCTACGCCGAGACGTCCGCGGATCTCGAGCACGGCGCCAACGACGCCCAGCTGGCGCAGCTCCTCTCCTGCGGGCTCGGCACCGGCGTGCAGATGTTCCTCTCGTTCGAGGCGCAGCTGCCCGGCGCCAACGAGACCGAGCCGCCGGACGTGCCGAACAACTGACGCGACGGGCTCGCGGCCTACAGCCCGCCGAGAAGCTGCCCGAGCAGGATCTTGACGATCATCGCGGCCGGGTAGACGAGGGCGTAGCCCAGGGCGACGCGCGAGTCATGGCCGGTGCGGCCGTTGGCGAAGGCCAGCACGGCGGGCTGCGTCTGCGTGCCCGCCATGACGCCGGACAGCTGGGTCCCGCCCATGCGGAACACCCGCCGCATCACCTGGTAGATGCCGAACCCGATCACGGTGGTCACCACCACGCCGAGGACGAGGATCTTCAGCCACTCCCCCGAGGCGAACGCCTCGCCGACCTGGGTACCGGCACGTGAGCCCGCCTGGGCGAGGAACAGGAGCAGTCCCAGCTCGGAGATCGCCTGGGCCGCGGTGAAGGGCATCGCGGTGACGATCGGGCCGATCCGGCCGATCCGCCCGAGAACCAGGCCGAGGATCAGCGTGCCGGCGGCTGCGCCGAGCGCGAAGCTGCCGAACGTGACCAGGCCGAGGCCGATGCCCAGGGCCATACCGATGCCGAGCACCACGGGCGTGATGTCGGACAGGCCGCGGGCCGAGTCGCCGAAGAACGTCGAGACCCTCGGCATCTGGGCGCGCGGGGCGATCACGCGGACCCGGTCGCCCAGCTGGAGCATCCAGTCGTCGGCGGCGACCACGTCCACGTCGCCGCGGCGCACCCGCGAGGCCGTCGCCTGGAAGCGCTGGGCCAGCCCCAGCTCGCCGATCGCCCGCCCCGCCACCTTGGGGTCGGACACCGTGATCCGGCGCATGTCGAGGTACGCGCGGTCGATCTCGAGGTGGTGCGACGAGGTGTGGCCCAGCTCGTCGGTGACGGTCTCGACCTCGTCGGCGGGGCCCACCACGGTGACGAGGTCGTCGTGGTGCAGCCGGTCCGCGTCGTCGGCGGTGAGGATCGGGTTCTCCTCGCCGTGCTGCACGCGCGAGAACGTGATCCGGTCGCCGTGCCGCTGCTCGAGCTCCTTGACGCCCGGCGCGGTGTCCACCTCGACGCGGATGGTGCGGCTGACGAGGGCGGGTGGCGCATCGGTGTCCGAGGCGCGGTGCCGCAGCGCGAAGGAGACCGCGACGAGCATCCCGAGCACTCCGTACAGGTACGTCACGGCATAGCCGACGGTCGGCGTGGTCGGATCGCCCGCGGCCTCCTGCGCCGCCGCCAGCGCCGGCGTGTTGGTCACCGCGCCGGCGAAGGCGCCGGCGACCACGGCGGTGTCCAGACCGAGCAGCTCGCCCATCGCGAAGGCCGCTCCCGCGCCGATCGCGATGACGGCGACCATCGCGAGGATCGGGCCGAGGCTGCGGCGCAGCGATGCGAAGAACGTCGCCCCGGAGACGATGCCGACGGTGAAGGTGAACAGGGTCAGCCCGAGGGTCCCGATCGCCTCGGGGACCACCAGGTCCACCTCGTAGGTCGCCGCCCACGCGGACATCCCCATCGCGAGGAACAGCACCGCCGCCGCACCGAGCCCGACGCCGCGGACCCTCACCCGACCGATCGCCGAGCCGAGCCCGACGAGCGCGAACAGCAGAAGGAGAGGCTGACCGGCAAGGTAGGTCAGGACGTGGGACATCGCTGCTCCCCGGGGGCGCTCGACTGGTGCGGCGCCATCACAGCACCGGGCCGCAGACCGCCGCCGGGTCGAAGGACCCGACGCGGGGAGTCCGGCACCGGCCCGCACCACCCGCACATGGGGCTTCGGGACCGAGGGCCCACGTCAGCGGACAGACCTCCCCAGGGCCGGCATGCCGAGCGCGACCGGGCCGGCGCCCGGCGCGTCGTGGGTGTGCTCGTCGGCCCCGCGCGCGGCCCAGGCGTCGCCCGCGCGCGTTCGTCGTACGACGAAGGAACCGCCCTGCAGCGCGGAGTCCGCCACCAGGAAGTGCGGCGCCGCGTGCGTCACCTCGACGCGCACGAGGTCGCCGGGGCGCGGCAGCTCGCCGGGCCCCGCCCCCGCGGGGGCGGCGACGTGGACCAGCCGGTTGTCGGCGGCGCGGCCGGACAGCCGGTGGGTCGCCCCGTCCTTGCGCCCCTCGCCCTGCGCGACGAGGACGTCGACGGCGCGGCCCACCTGGGCCCGGTTCTCCTCGAGGCCGACCCGCTCCTGGAGCTCGACCAGCCGCTCGTACCGCTCCTGGACCACGGCCTTGGGCACCTGGTCCCCGAGCGTCGCGGCGGGCGTGCCGGGGCGCGGCGAGTACTGGAAGGTGAAGGCGCTCGCGAACCGGGACGCCTCGACCACACGCAGCGTCTGCGCGAAGTCCTCCTCCGTCTCGCCGGGGAACCCGACGATCACGTCCGTGGTGATGGCGGCGTCCGGCATCGCGGCGCGCACCCGCTCGAGGATCCCGCCGAACCGCTCGGAGCGGTAGGAGCGGCGCATCGCCCGCAGCACCCGGTCGGAGCCGGACTGGAGCGGCATGTGCAGGGCGGGCATCACGGCCGGCGTCTGCGCCATCGCCGCGATGACCTCGTCGGTGAACGCCGCCGGGTGCGGGCTGGTGAACCGCACGCGCTCCAGGCCGTCGATCGCGCCCACCGCGCGCAGCAGCGAGGCGAAGGCTCCGCGGTCGCCGAACTCGACGCCGTAGGAGTTGACGTTCTGGCCGAGCAGCGTCACCTCGATCGCGCCGATGGCCACCAGGGCCTCGACCTCGGCCAGGATCTCCCCCGGCCGGCGGTCGCGCTCCTTGCCGCGCAGCGACGGGACGATGCAGAACGTGCACGTGTTGTTGCACCCCACGCTGATGGACACCCAGCCCGCGTAGACCGACTCCCGGTGGGTCGGCAGGGTGGACGGGAACACCTGGAGCGACTCGGCGATCTCCACCTGGGCACGGGCGTTGTGGCGGGCGCGCTCCAGCAGCACCGGCAGCACGTCGAGGTTGTGGGTGCCGAAGACCACGTCCACCCATGGCGCCTTCTCGACGATGCCCGCGCGGTCCTTCTGGGCCAGGCAGCCGCCGACGGCGATCTGCATCCCCGGACGGGCGCGCTTGGCGGCGGCGAGCCTGCCGAGGGTTCCGTAGAGCCGGTCGGCGGCGTTCTCCCGCACGGCGCAGGTGTTGATGACGACGACGTCGGCGTGCTCCGCCGCCACCTCGTCGGGCGTGGCCGCGACGTAGCCGGCGGCGTCGAGGAGGCCGGCCATGTGCTCGGAGTCGTGGACGTTCATCTGGCAGCCGAGCGTCTTGACCAGATAGGTGCGCGCAGTCATCGGCGTCAAGGGTACGTGGCGCCGCCGGGGACGCCCCGTGACCGTGCATATTACGAACTCGTCGCACAGCCGATACACGCCTCGCCCTGCGTTCGTCACGTGTTCGCCCTAGGTTCGACAGATGGTCGGGACCTCCACCGGGCCGCTCGTCGAGCTGCGCGGCGTCGAGAAGCACTTCGGCATGCTGCACGTGCTCAAGCACATCGACCTCGCCGTCGACACCGGCGAGGTCGTCGTGGTCGTCGGGCCCTCCGGGAGCGGCAAGTCGACCCTGTGCCGCACGATCAACCGGCTCGAGACCATCGACGGTGGCACCATCACGCTGGACGGCCAGCCGTTGCCCGACGAGGGCCGGGCGCTGGCGCGGCTGCGCGCCGACGTCGGCATGGTGTTCCAGCAGTTCAACCTGTTCGCACACAAGACCGTGCTGGAGAACGTCACGCTCGGCCAGGTCAAGGTCAAGAAGACGAAGCCGGCGCAGGCGCGAAGGACGGCGATCGCGCTGCTCGAGCGGGTCGGCGTCGCCGACCAGCGCGACAAGCTGCCGGCCCAGCTGTCCGGCGGCCAGCAGCAGCGCGTCGCCATCGCCCGGGCGCTGGCGATGAAGCCCAAGCTCATGCTGTTCGACGAGCCGACGAGCGCCCTCGACCCCGAGATGATCAACGAGGTCCTCGACGTCATGGTCGGGCTCGCCCGCGAGGGGATGACGATGATCGTCGTCACCCACGAGATGGGGTTCGCGCGCAAGGCCGGCGACCGGGTCGTCTTCATGGACGGCGGCCGGATCGTCGAGGAGGCGGACCCCGAGACCTTCTTCACCGCGCCCACGTCCGAGCGCGCCCGGGACTTCCTGTCGAAGATCCTCACGCACTGACGCACCGCCCGACGGCCGGTCCCTGCCGGCCCCCGACAGAAGGAGATCGACATGCGCATCCGACACGCGGGACCCACCGCCCTGCTGGCCGCCTCGCTGCTCGTCCTGGCGGCCTGTTCCAGCGGCACCGGCGACGACACGCCGTCCGCGGCCGGGACCACCGACGCCATGGAGGAGCCCACCGACGGGCCCACCGGGGCGGCGCTCCCCGAGGGCTCGACGATGGCGGCGCTGGCGGACGCGGGCTCGATCACCATCGGAACCAAGTTCGACCAGCCCCTGTTCGGGCTCGTCGGCCCCGACGGTGTCCCCGAGGGCTTCGACGTCGAGATCGGAAAGATCATCGCCACCGAGCTCGGGCTCGACCCCGACACGGACATCGAGTGGGTCGAGACGATCTCGGCGAACCGCGAGACGTTCATCGAGACCGACCAGGTCGACATCGTCATCGCCACCTACACGATCAACGACACCCGCAAGGAGCGGATCTCCTTCGCCGGTCCGTACTACGAGGCCGGCCAGTCGATCCTCACGCTCGCGTCCGACGCGGACATCAACGGGCCCGACGACCTCGCCGGCAAGAAGGTCTGCACGGTCACCGGCTCGACGCCCGAGGCCAACCTCCTGGAGAACTTCCCCGACACCGAGGTGGTCCCGTTCGGGGCGTACTCCGAGTGCATCGAGCCGTTGCGCAACGGCCTGGTCGACGCGATCAGCACCGACAACGTGATCCTCGCCGGCTTCGCCGCGCAGAACGACGACCTCGAGGTGCGCGGCGACCCGTTCACCGAGGAGCCGTACGGGATCGGACTCGAACTCGACGACACCGACTTCCGGATGTGGATCGACGACGTGCTCGAGAAGATCTTCGAGGACGGTCGCTGGGTCGAGGCCTGGGAGGCGACGGCGGGCACCGTGCTGCCGACGCCGGAGCCGCCGGCGGTCGACCGGTACTGAGTGCCATCGCGGTGGGGCCGGACCTCGCAGCCGGCCCCACCGCCACGCCTTCGTGAGGACGGTCCGTGGACGTCATCGTCGACAACCTCCCGACGTACCTGTCGGGCTTCGCCATGACCGCGCGCCTCACCCTGATCTCGGGGGTGGCGTCGCTCGTCGTCGGCACCGTGCTCGCCGCCCTGCGGGTGTCCCCGCTGCGCCCCCTGCGCGCGTTCGCCACCGGCTGGGTGGATCTGCTGCGCAACACGCCCCTGACGCTCGTCTTCTTCTTCGCGATCCTGGTGCTGCCCCAGTTCGGGGTGATCATCACGTCCTTCCAGGGCGCCGCGATCACGTGCCTGACGGCCTACACCTCGGCGTTCGTCTGCGAGGCGGTGCGCTCGGGGATCAACTCGGTGGGCACCGGCCAGGCGGAGGCGGCCCGCGCCATCGGGCTGACGTTCGGTCAGAGCCTCACCCATGTGGTGATGCCGCAGGCCGTGCGGTCGGTCGTCCCGCCCCTGATCAATGTGATCATCGCCCTGGCGAAGAACACGTCGGTGGCCGCCGGGTTCGGCGTCGTCGAGCTCGTCGCCTCCGGCCGTCGCATCGCGCTCGCCAACCCTGGCGAGGCGGTGATCGTGCTCGCCGGCGTCGCGCTGTTCTACCTGGTGTTCACCGTCCCGGCCGGCCTGCTGGCCGGCGTCGTCGAGCGCAGGGTGGCGTTCTCGCGATGACCTCCGTGCTCTACGACGCCCCCGGCCCACGCACCAGGCGGCGCGAGGCGATCGGATCGGCGATCGGCACCCTGGTGCTGCTCGGCGTGCTCGGCGCCGGAGCCTGGTACGCCGCGGGCCGCGGTGTCTTCACCGCCGAGCGCTGGGACGTGCTGTTCGACCCGCCGAAGAACCAGACCGCGGCCGCCGTGTGGCACTCGCTGCTGGTGCGTGGCCTCGGCGCGACGCTGCGCGCCGCCGTGCTCGCCGCCCCGATCGCCGTGCTGCTCGGCATCTTCCTCGCCGTCTGGCGCACCGCCCGACACCGGTGGGTGCGCTGGCCCGCCGTCGCGATCGTCGAGCTGTTCCGCGGCCTGCCCGTACTCCTCGGGATGTTCTTCGCGCTGCTCGGGTTCGGCTGGTCGGCCTTCGGGGCCGTCGTGTTCGGCCTGACCGTCTACAACATGGCGATCATCGCCGAGATCGTCCGCGCCGGGCTCGCCGCGCTGCCCAAGGGGCAGGCCGAGGCCGCGTACGCGGTGGGGCTGACCCGCGCGCAGACCCTGCGGGTCGTGCTCCTGCCCCAGGCGCTGCGCACCATGGCGCCGAGCCTCGTCGCGCAGCTCGTGGTGCTGCTCAAGGACTCCTCGCTCGGCTACATCGTCGGCTACGCGGAGCTGCTGAAGTCCATCCAGAACAACGCGCAGTACTTCGGCCAGGCCTACCTGGTCTCGCTGTTCGCCGCGGGGGGCGGGATCTACCTCGTCGTGAACATCACGCTGTCGCGGGTGGCGATGCGGCTCCAGCGCCGCACGGCGCGGACCCTCGGTACGGCGGCACCGGACACGGCGCTGCTGCCTGCCGGCACGGTGGTCGACCCGACGGGCGGCGTCGCCGGTGGCGGGCGACCGCCACGGCTGCCCCCGCCGGACCGCTGACGGCTCAGCCCGCCGTCGCGCTCGCCCGGAGCTCTCGCACCACGGTGACCTTGATCTCCCCCGGGTACGTCAGGCCCTGCTCGATGTGCCGCGCGATGGCGGTGGCCAGGCCCGGCAGCTGCGTGTCGTCCACCTCGGACGGCTCGACGACCACGCGCACCTCGTGCCCGGCGGACATCGCCAGCGCACGGCGCACCCCCGGGTGCTCGGCGACGAGCGACTCGAGCTTGTCCATCCGCTCGATGTACTGGTCGAGCTCCTCGCGGCGGGCGCCCGGCCGCGCCGCGGAGATCGCGTCGGCGGCCTGGACCAGCACCGCCTCGACGGTGTCCATCGGCACCTCGTCGTGGTGGGCGGCGATCGCGTTGACCACGGCCTCGGACTCCCCGCACCGCCGCGCGAGGTCCGCGCCCAGCAGCGCGTGCGTGCCCTGCTGCTCGGCCGTGAGCGCCTTGCCGAGGTCGTGCAGCAGCGCGCCGCGCTTGGCGACGCCGGCGTCCGCCCCCAGCTCCGCCGCCATCGCGCCCGCGACCAGGGCCGTCTCGACGCAGTGCTCCAACACGTTCTGGCCGTAGGAGGTGCGCAGCCGCAGCCGGCCGAGCGTGCTGACGATCTCCGGGTGCAGGCCGAGGATCCCGGCCCGCTCCGCCGCGTCCGTGCCCGCGTCCTGGGTGCGCTCGGCGGCCGCGGCGACCGCGTCGGCGTACGCGGACTCGATCCGCTGCGGGTGGATGCGGCCGTCCGCCATCAACGCCTCGAGCGCCACCTGCGCCACCTCGCGCCGCTCGGCGTCGAAGGACGAGAGCACCACCGAGTCGGGGGTCTCGTCGACGAGCACGTTGACGCCGGTCAGCGACTCGAAGTGGCGGATGTTGCGCCCCTCCTTGCCGATGATCCGGCCCTTCATCTCCTCCGACGGCAGCGGCACGACCGTGATCGCGGCCTGCGAGCTGGTCGGCACCGCGAGGCGTTGCACGGCGGTGGCCACGATCCGCCGGGCGCGCGCCTCGGCCGTGCGCCGCGCCTGCGAGTCCGCCCGGCGCACCTTCGCCTCGGCCTCGCGCTCCGCCTGTTCCGTCAGGCGCTCGACGAGCTGCGCGCGGGCCTCGTCGGCGCTCAACCCGCCGGCGCCCTCGAGCTCGGCCCTGGCCTTCGCCTCCGCCTCGGCGACGATCGCGGCCGCGCGACGCTCGGCGTCCGCCATCTGGCGGGCGGCCGCACGCTCGGCGAGCACGACGGCCTCGGCACGGTCGTGGGCGCGCCGTTCGAGGGACTCGATCTCGTCGCGATCCTGCGCGAGCACCTGCTCCCGCTCGGTGATCCGCAGCGCGCGCCTCTCGGCCTCGGCCAGCTTCGCGCCCGCCTCGTCCTTGATCGACGCGACGTCCTCCTCGGCACGCCGACGCACGGCATCGGCCTCGCGACGCGCCAGCAGCACGAGCACGAGCGCCACCAGGCAGGCACCGAGCAACCCGACCACGGTCGCCAGCGAGCTCCAGTCCATGCCACCTCCCGAGCATCGGGCGCGAGCTGCCTCGCGGCGTCCGCCCATTCTGGCGCAGCACGCCACGACGCCCGCGAAACCTCGGCCGATCAGTTCGCGCGCGCCGCGGTGCCGCGCAACCCGTCAACGCGCGGCGCACCGGATCAGTGGCCGGTCACGCCGTCCCAGATCTGGTCCTCCGGGGGCGGCGGCGCGTCCTCGACCGTCGCCCCTTCCCCCGCCAGCGCCTCGCGCACCAGCCGCCCGACGAGCCCCGGCGGGTACCCGCGACGGCCGAGCGCCGCCAGCGTGCGGCGCATCCGCACCTGGGGGTCGAGCCCCCTGGTGCGGGCCAGCGTGCGCTCGACGAGCCTGCCCGCGGCCGCCACCTCGCCCTCGTCGTCGACCTGGCCGAGCGCGTCGGCCGCCGTCGGCTCGTCGATCCCCCGGCGCCGTAGCTCGCCCGCCAGTGCCCGCCGCGACAGCCCGCGCTCGGCGTGCCGGCTGCGCACCACCATCCGCGCGTACTCGGCGTCGTCGATCAGCCCCACCTCGGTGAAGCGGTCGAGCAGGCGCGCCGCGACCTCGTCCGGCACGTCCTTCCTGGCCAGCGCCTCAGCCAGCTGGGCTCGGCTGCGCGGGGCGCCGGTCAGGAGGCGTAGCACGATCGCGCGGGCGACCTGTTCCTGGTCCGGCTCCGCGTCGACGGCGGCCGCACCGGTCCCGGGCGGCTCGGGCGCCGGTGAGCGGCGCCGCCCTCCGCCGGCGCCGCTCACCGCGCGCTCCCTGGCCATCGCGCCCTGCGCGTCGTGTCCGCGCACCGACCGGTCAGAAGTCGACCGCCGGGCCGTCGGTCGGCCTGTCGACCTTGGCGCCGATGCCGAGCTTCTCCTTGATCTTCTTGTCGAGCTCGTCCGCCAGGTCGGGGTTGTCCCGCAGGAAGGCGCGGGCGTTCTCCTTGCCCTGGCCCAGCTGGTCGCCCTCGTAGGTGAACCACGCGCCGGACTTGCGGACGAACCCGTGCTCCACGCCCATGTCGATCAGGCTGCCCTCGCGGGAGATGCCGACGCCGTAGAGGATGTCGAACTCCGCCTGCTTGAACGGCGGCGCCATCTTGTTCTTGACCACCTTGACCCGCGTGCGGTTGCCGACCGCCTCGGTGCCCTCCTTGAGGGTCTCGATGCGGCGGATGTCCAGGCGGACGGAGGCGTAGAACTTCAGCGCCTTGCCGCCCGTCGTCGTCTCGGGCGAGTTGTGCACCATGACGCCGTCGACGAAGTAGTTGTGGTGACCCTCCACCTCGATGTCGAAGCGATGCATCGACCGCGTCCGAGGCTTGACGTGGACATCCAGCACCCGCGCCGGGACCGGGACGGCCCGGGGCTCGACGAACTCCGGCTCGACCGCGAACCGGCCCTGAAACCGCGGCAGCAGCTTGTATGCCATCGAGGGGTGCACGTACGAGGCGATGAGCTCTTGGAACTTCGCCGTACCCTCCGTGGTGAACTGCAGCACCTGCTGGCCGCGGGCACCACGCATCCGGACATGGGCCTCGATCCCATGCGTGTCGCGCAGGTACTCCACGAGGCGTTCACGCGACCCCGGGCTCATCGCGTCGACGCAGACCTCGGCGCGACCCGTACCACCCACAGTGCGGGCCTGTACACCCTTCGAACGGATCTGGAAGGAGGCGTCGTCCATGTACCAGACCGCCAGGGCCAGCGGCGTCAGAGCCTTGAGGTAGTCCCAGGTGATGTGCTTCTTGCCGTCGCCGTAGTAGACGACCTCCCGCAGCTCGGCGAGCTCCGGCAGCGGCGTCAGGTCGACGTGCACGGAACCGTTGGATCGCACCGAACGGCTTTGGCCGATGTCGCCGAACATCGACGCCTTCCAGTCGAGGTAGGCGACCTGCCTCGGCCCGTGACCCATCCGGTAGCGCACCCCGTGCCGACCCCGAGGGTTCGGCGCCAGATGCCCGTCGCCGAGCAACCCGCCGAGCACCATCTGCCACTGCGTGCCGGAGAGCCGCACGTCCTCGGTCACCATCACGCGGTCGCCGACGAGGATCTCGCCGGCTTCACGCCAGCCGCCGGGTGTCCGGATCAGGTGGTTCTCCGTCGCGGCGAACTGAGCCTTCCCGTTGCCACCGGACTTCTCCACGGTGAACTGGAGGAAGTGGTCCGTCGAGCCGTTGTCGAACCAGTTGACGATCCGGCGCGGCACCGCGCAGCCAGTCTCCGGGTCGTACGAAAGCACCTCGACGTCCATCTTCTGGTTGACGATCTTCCCGATCTTCTCCGTCGTCCCGTCCGCCAGCACGACGCGGGTGCTGTAGTCGAAGCACCCGAAGAACACGCCGATCTTCTCGCGCAGCTGGTTGATGAAGATCGCGGTGGTTCCCGACGAGTTGAGCGCCCCGGTGATCTTGCGCAGCGCCTGCGACATCAGCCTGGCCTGCAGGCCGACGTGGCTGTCGCCCATCTCACCCTCGATCTCGGCCTTCGGCACGAGCGCGGCGACCGAGTCGACCACCACCACGTCGATCGCGCCGGAGCGGATCAGCATGTCCATGATCTCCAGCGCCTGCTCGCCGGTGTCCGGCTGGGAGACGAGGAGGGCGTCGGTGTCGACGCCGAGCTTCTTGGCGTACTCGGGGTCGAGCGCATGCTCCGCGTCGATGAACGCCGCGATGCCGCCGGCCCGCTGGGCGTTGGCCACGGCGTGCAGCGCGACGGTCGTCTTGCCGGACGACTCCGGCCCGTAGATCTCGACGACGCGGCCGCGCGGCAGGCCGCCGATGCCGAGCGCGACGTCGAGGGCGATCGAGCCGGTGGGGATCACCTCGACCGGGGCGCGCCCCTCGTCGCCGAGGCGCATGATCGAGCCCTTGCCGAACTGGCGGTCGATCTGGCTCAGTGCGGCCTCGAGGGCCTTCTCGCGGTCCTGGGGTACTGCGGCCATGGGGGCACCTCTTCGTCTCGAGCAGCGGTCGCGCTGCGCCTGCCTGGGGCTGGTCTTCGTCGTCCGGGCGACCGTATGTCCGACCACCGACACACCCCCGCGCCGCCCCGTCACCCGGTGCCCGGGACGATCCCGGGTCGGGTTGTGGGCGGCTGGGTGTCACCCGAGGCCCACCATAACCCGAACAGGTGTTCGAGCGCGGCACCGACACACCGCGCGTGTCGCGCCCACTCCGGCCCCCCGGCAGGTGGAGCGAAGCCGCGGCTTCGCCCGGCGTGTCGCCGCGTGTCCGTTCCACCCGAGGTCAGGGGGTCGTCAGCTCGACCCGCTCCCCCGGCGTCAGCAGGTGGACCCGGCAGTCCGGCGCCTCGTGCGCCGTCGCGTGCGCGAACGCTGGTCCCGCACGGTCCATCCACCCCGGCGGCAGGCGGCGCGACACCGGCGCGTGCAGCGTGCCCCAGTGCACCGGGACCGCGTTCCGGGCGCCGACGAGCGCGCACGCGCGCGCCGCCTGGACCGGGTCCAGGTGCCCGCCGGACAGCCGCGGCCCCCACCCGCCCACCGGCACGAGCGCGAGGTCCACCGGCCCGCCCAGCAGCACCGGCACCTCCGCCATCGCCGGGTGCGGCCCCGTGTCGCCGGCGAACCAGATCCGCCACCCGCCGCCGCGCACCAGGAACCCGCTCGCCGCGTTGGGCCGGTGCGGCATGGGCCGGTCGCCGTGCAGGGCCGGGACCGCGCGCACGCGCACGCTGGTCGGCCCGCGGCCCAGCGGCGGCACCGTCCACCACGTCCCCTCCGGCAGCCCCACCCCGCCGGGCACGCCGTGCCGGCGCAGCCATCGCGCGTTCGCGGGGGCGCTCACCACGGGTGTGCGGCCGAGCAGCTCCAGCGAGCCGATCTCGGCGTGGTCGTGGTGCAGGTGCGACAGCAGCACCGCCGCGGCGCCCTGCCAGTGGGCAGGCTCCGGCGCCGCGCCGCGGCGCCGGAGCAGCCCGGCGTGCTCGCGCAGCAGCGGGTCGGTCAGCAGCCGCACCCCGTCGAGGTCGAGGACGACGCTGGCGTGCCCGAGCCACCGGACGCCGATCAGGGCTCCGGTCATGCCCTCAGCCCCGCCTCGCGCAGCCACTCGACGAGCTGGAGGTGCACCGACTCCGCGCCGACGAGCACACGTCGCGAGCCGACGGGCTCGCGAAGCTCGTCGTCCACCACCCACTGCGCCGGGTGCAGCAGCAACGCCCAGCTCTGGTCGCCGCCCAGCCCGCCGTGCGACCCCACCTGCCCCTCGAAGGCATGCACCTGGCCGTCGGCGCCGACGCTCGAGACGAGCAGCAGGTCACCCGTGTTCGCCAGGCGCGCCGCGCGTGCCAGGTCGTCGGCCGCACGCGGGCCGAAGGGCTCCAGCGGGTCCTCGCCCTCGACGTCGTCGGCGCCCTCCAGCGGCCGCACGCCACGCGGCCCCACGGCGACGAGCCCGCGCGCGGCGGTGTCGACCACCACGGCGCCGATGCCCGGGTTCGCCGCCAGCCCGGCGACGAGCCCCGGGTACAGCTCCTGGACCTCCTCCAGCAGCGGGCGGCGCGCCAGCCGCGAGAACCACACGAGGCCGAGGTTCCCGGACGCGGCCACGACCACCTCCGGCGGAACGGCACCCGTGGTCGTCTCCGGCCGGGGCCGGACGGCCCTCGGGCCGAACAGATCCACCAGCAGCGCGTTGAGCGGCCCGAAGTCCTCGCCCCCGCCGCCGTCCAGGCCCGCCGCGTCCGGGGCGAGCATCAGCGCGCGCACCGTGTCCAGCAGGCTCGCGCCCACCACCTGCTCGAACGTCGCACCGAGCGCCTGCCCATGGTCCGAGACGACGACGACCCGGTAGTCCCGCCGCGCCCACGGCAGCACCTTCTCCAGCGTGCCGAGCACGCCGTCGAGGCCTTCGAGGGCGCGCAGCGACTCGGGCCGTGTGGGCCCGGCGTGGTGCGCGATCTCGTCGTAGTCCACGAGGTCGACGAAGACCGCGGGGGCGCCGCGCTCCAGCGCGCCGGCGACGATCGACGTCGACAGGTCGCGCAGCAGCACGTTGGTGACCGCCCGCAGCGGCACGTACCAGCCGCCCCGGTGGATCCGCGGCACCACCCCGTGCTCGCGCTGCCGCCGCGCCTGGTACAGCTCCTTGACCATCTCCCCGACCGACACCGTCACCGCGCGGACCAGCACGAACGGGTCGAGGAAGAACCGCAGGTACCCCACCCCGGGGCCCAGCCCGCCCGTGCGCCGGCGGCTGCGGCTCATCACGAGGAAGGCGGTGGTGGCGTCGCCCGAGAACATCGTCGAGACCGCGACGCCCCCGTCCACCAGCAGCCCCTTGCCCGTCGAGACGCGCGCCTCGATCAGGGCCGCGTCCGGCGGCCGGTTGGCCACGACGAGCCGGCCCGCGGACCGGTCCCACCAGCGGAACGCGGGGACCCCCGAGGAGTCGCCGTGCAGCAGGCCGGCCTGGCTCGCGGGGGTGGTCGCGGGGACCCTGGCCCACCACGCCTCCTGCCGGTGGGTCCCGGTGGTGAGCCAGCGGTCCATCGTCGGCGCAAGCCCCGCGGCTCTGGCCTGGTCGAGCAGGGGTGCGGCCACGCCGTCCAGCTGCACGACGAGCAGGCCCGGCTCCCGCCCCGCCGCACCGGCGCCCCGGCCCTCGGCCAGCGCGCGGCGGCGGGCGCGGCGCACCGTCGCGTCCACCACGTACCCGTTGCCCGGCTCGGCCCACACCCACCGCGCGCCCGCCATGACGACGGCCGCGACCACCAGCACCCACACGACGGCCCAGCGGGAGCGCAGCTCGATCCCGGGCACGAACCGCAGCGCCGCCCATGCGACCAGCACCTGCCCCGCGACCCCGGCGAGGAACGCGGCACCCGCACCGCCGAGCCGCGCCAGCGGCCGCAGCGCCGGGGCGAGGAGCACCCCGCCGGCGGCCACGAGCGCACCGGCGAGGAGCACCGACCAGAACGCGGTCGCCGAGACCCCCGCGACCACGCCGATCGCCACCGAGAGCCCGAGCGTCGTCGTGCCCCATGACCACGCGGCCTCCGCGAGGTCGGAGCGGGTGGGCCAGCGGCACGGGGCCGGCTCGGCGGCGCCCGCGCGAGACCCGCTCACGCCTCCCGGCGCCGCGGCGGGGCGTTGCGCCGCCGGTCGGCACCCCAGCGTTGGGACTCGGGGATGCCGAGCTCGTCGCAGATCGCGTGCCACACGTCGCGCGGCTCCGCGCCGTCCGCGAGCGCGGCGTCGGCCGTGCGGTCGCCCAGGCCACCGACCCGCAGCTGTGCGGTGAGCACGCGCCCGTGCGCGCGCCCGAGGACCTCGTCGACCAGGTCCCAGAACTCGCGATACCGCACGCCCCCAGCCTGCCACGCGTCCCGGCTCCCCTCCCGCGGCCGGTGGAACGAACCTGACGCAACACGCCGGGCAACGGGCCCCGTTCGTTCCACCGCCCCTCCGGGAGTGGAACGGACATGCCCCGACACGCCGCACCGGCGGACAGGTTCGTTCCACTCCGGGGGCGGCGGGTGTCGGTGTGGGAGGGGAGGATGGCGGCCGTGGGGTTGGCGGGGTTCTCCGAGGCGACGCGCGCCTGGTTCGCGGGGGCGTTCGACGAGCCCACGGCCGCCCAGCGCGGCGCGTGGGAGGCGATCGCCGGCGGGGACCACGCGCTCGTCGTCGCGCCCACCGGCTCCGGCAAGACGTTGGCCGCCTTCCTCGCCGCCCTCGACGGCCTGCTGACCAGCCAGGTCCCCGCGGACCCCCTGGAGCGCTGCCGCGTGGTCTACGTCTCGCCGCTCAAGGCGCTGGCGGCGGACGTCGAGCGCAACCTGCGCTCGCCGCTGGTCGGGATCCGCCAGGCCGCCACCCGGCTGGGGGCCACGCTGCCGCACGTCGAGGTCGGCACGCGCACGGGCGACACCCCGCCGCAGGAGCGCCGCGCGTTCGGCCGGACGCCGCCGGACATCCTCATCACCACGCCCGAGTCGCTGTACCTGGTGCTGACGTCGTCGGCGCGCGCGGGGCTGGCGGGCGTGCGGACGGTGATCCTCGACGAGATCCACGCGGTGGCCGGCACCAAGCGCGGCGCGCACCTGGCGCTGTCGCTGGAGCGGCTGGACGCGCTGCTGGACCGGCCGGGCGGGCCGGGCCCGGCGCAACGGGTCGGGCTCTCGGCGACCGTGCGTCCCGTGGACGCCGTGGCCGCCTTCCTCGGCGGGGCGAGGGGGCCCGACGAAGGCGGGCGGCGCGTCGTGGTGGTCCAGCCGCCGTCGAGCAAGCAGATCGAGGTCGACGTCGTGGTCCCGGTGCCGGACCTCACCGACCCGGGGACCGCGCCGGGCGCGACGCTCGTGGACGACGAGCCCCGGTCGGCCCGCCCGTCGGTGTGGCCGCACGTCGAGGAGCGGGTGGTGGACCTCGTCGCCGCCCACCGCTCGACGCTGGTGTTCACCAACGCCCGCCGCTCCGCCGAGCGGCTGACGTCGCGGATCAACGAGGTCTGGGCACAGCGCCAGGGCGCGGACGTGCCGGATCCCGGCGCCGCGCAGCCCGCCGCCGCGCCGGGACAGTCCGGGACGTCGTCCGGCGTCGACACCCGCCACGCCGCCACGATCCTCGCCCGCGCGCACCACGGGTCGATGAGCCGCGCGGAGCGCACCCGCACCGAGTCGGAGCTCAAGGCGGGCCTGCTCCCGGCGGTGGTCGCGACGTCCTCGCTGGAGCTCGGCATCGACATGGGCGCCGTGGACCTCGTGGTGCAGGTGGGCGCGCCGCCGAGCGTGGCCAGCGGGCTCCAGCGGATCGGGCGCGCCGGCCACCAGGTGGGCGCGGTGTCCCACGGCGTGGTGTTCCCCACGTACCGCGGCGAGCTGGTCCCGGCGGCGGTGACCGCGCAGCGGATGCGCGAGGGCGCGCTGGAGGCGCTGTCGGTCCTGCAGAACCCGCTGGACGTGCTGGCGCAGCAGGTCGTCGCGATGGTCGCGGTCGAGGACTGGCCGGTGCCGGACCTCGCGCGGGTGGTGCGGCGGGCCGCGCCGTTCTCGCACCTCGGCGACGCGACGCTGCGCACGGTGCTGGACATGCTGGCGGGCCGCTACCCGAGCGAGGAGTTCGCGGAGCTGCGGCCGCGGCTGGTGTGGGACCGGGTGCGCGACGTGCTGACCGGCCGGCCCGGCGCGCTGCGCCTGGCGGTCACGAGCGGCGGCACCATCCCGGACCGCGGCCTGTACGGCGTGTTCCTGGCCGACGGGTCCCCCACGGCGGACGTCCCGGTGGACGCGGAGCGCACCGGCGGGCGGCCGCGCGGCGGCAAGCGGGTGGGCGAGCTCGACGAGGAGATGGTCCACGAGTCGCGGGTGGGCGACACGTTCACCCTCGGCTCCAGCACGTGGCGCATCCGCGAGATCACGCCGGACCGGGTGGTCGTCACGCCCGCGCCCGGCCTGCCGGGCCGCCTGCCGTTCTGGAAGGGCGACTCCCCCGCGCGCCCCGCCGAGCTGGGCCGCGCGATGGGCGCGTGGGTGCGCGAGCTGCTCTGCCTGCCCGAGCCGGCGGCGCGCGAGCGCGTCGCCGCGACCGGCCTGGACTCCTGGGCGGCGGACAACCTCCTCGCCTACCTCACGGAGCAGCGCGAGGCGACCGGCGAGGTCCCCACGGACGCGGTGCTGCTGCTCGAGCGGTTCCGGGACGAGCTGGGCGACTGGCGCGTGGTGCTGCACTCCCCGTACGGCGCCCGGGTGCACGCGCCGTGGGCCGTGGTGATCGGCGCCCGCCTGCGCGAGCGGTACGGCGTGGACGCCGCCGTGATGCACGCCGACGACGGGATCGTGCTGCGGCTGCCGGACCAGCTGGCCGACGACGAGCCGCTGGACCGCGTCGGAGCCGGCGAGGGGCCGCGCCTCGACGCGGGCGACCTGCTCGTCGACCCCGAGGAGGTGCTCGACGCCGTCCGCGAGGAGCTGGGCTCGTCGGCGATGTTCGCCGCACGCTTCCGTGAGGCCGCCGCCCGTGCGCTCCTGCTCCCACGCCGCCGCCCGGACCGGCGCCAGCCTCTGTGGCAGCAGCGGCAGCGCTCGGCGCAGCTGCTCGGCGTCGCCTCGTCGTACCCCGACTTCCCGATCCTGCTCGAGGCGGCCCGCGAGTGCCTCCAGGACGACTTCGACACCGCGGCGCTGGCCGGGCTGATGCGGGACCTCGCGGCGGGCCGGGTGCGGATCGTCGACGTCTCCACGCCGCACCCGTCGCCGTTCGCCCAGTCGCTGCTGTTCGGCTACACCGCGCAGTTCCTCTACGACGGGGACGCGCCCCTCGCCGAGCGCCGCGCCGCCGCCCTCTCGCTCGACCCGACGCTGCTCGCCGAGCTCCTGGGCAACGGCGGCCAGTCGCAGCTGGCGGACCTGCTGGACCCGCGGGCGGTCGAGCAGGTGGAGGCCGAGCTGGGGGCGCTCGCGCCGGAGCGGCAGGCCACCAGCCTGGAGCAGCTGGCGGACGTGCTCCGCCGGCAGGGCCCGCTGGCGCTGGCGGAGGTCCGGGCGCGGGTGGCCGACGAGCACCGCGCCGAGGCCTCGGCCTGGCTCGCCGAGCTCGAGGCCGCGCGGCGCCTGATCCGGGTCCGGCTGGGGGGCGTCGCGCCGGACCGTGCCGAGCAGTGGGCCGCCGTCGAGGACGCGGGCCGCCTGCGCGACGCGCTCGGCGTCGCGCTGCCCGTGGGTGTGCCCGAGGTGTTCACCGGGGTGCTGCCCGACCCGCTGGGCGACCTGCTGCGCCGCCACGCCCGCACCCACGGCCCGTTCGCCGCCTCGGCGGTCGCCGCGCGGTTCGGGCTCGGCGTCGCGGTGGTGGCCGAGGCGCTGAACCGGCTGGTCGGCACGGGCGTGCTGGTGCAGGGTCGGCTGCGGCCGGACGTGCTGGGCGGCACCGGGGACGAGTACTGCGACGCCGACGTGCTCCGGATGCTGCGCCGCCGCTCGCTCGCCGCGCTGCGCGCCGAGGTGGAACCCGTGCCGCCGCAGGCGCTCGGCGTGTTCCTGCCCGCGTGGCAGGGCGTGCGGGCGACGCGCGGCGGGGGTGCGGGCGGCCTGCGGGGGGTCGACGGCGTGGCGCGCGCCGTGGAACAGCTCGCGGGTGCCGTGGTGCCGGCCTCCGCGCTGGAGACGTGGGTGCTGCCCTCACGGGTCGCGGACTACTCCCCCGCGCTGCTCGACGAGCTGACCGCCGCCGGCGAGGTGGTGTGGGCCGGGCACGGCTCGCTCGCCGGCCACGACGGGCTCGTCAGCCTGCACCCGGCCGCGGTCGCGGACCTGACTCTCCCGGCCCCGGCGGCGGACGAGGGCCCGCCCGACCCGGTGCGCGCCGCGGTGCTCGAGGCACTGTCGGGTGGCGGGGCGTGGTTCCTGCCCGCGCTGGCCGCACGGGTCGCTGACCTGGTCGCGGCCTTCGAGGATGCCGCGGTCCCGTCGCCGGCGCGGGTGCTCGACGAGCTGTGGGCCCTGGTGTGGGCGGGCCTGGTGACCAACGACGGCCTCGCGCCGCTGCGCGCCTGGCTCGGCGCGGGCAGCACGGCCCACCGCACGCGCACGCCGACGCCCCGCTCGCGCGCGGTGCGCCCGCGGCTCGGCCTGCGCGGGCCCGGCGCGCTCACGGTCGCCCGCGCCGGCTCCACGGCCGACCCGGCCACGGGCCGCGGCGCCGGCCGCTGGTCCCTGCTCCCCGTGCGCGAGCCCGACCCGACTCTGCGCGCCCACGCCATGGCGGCCCAGCTGCTGGACCGGCACGGGATCGTCACCCGGGCGGTCGCGCCGAGCGAGGGGCTCGGCGGGCAGTTCGGGGACGTGTACAAGGTGCTCGTGGCCCTGGAGCAGGCCGGACAGGTGCGGCGCGGGTACTTCGTGGAGCACCTCGGCGGGTCGCAGTTCGCGCTGCCCGGCGCGGTGGACCGGCTGCGGGCCGACGCGCAGGTGGCGATCCGGGCGGCAGCGCGGGCCTCGTCGGACGGCGCGGAGCCCGCGGCCGAGCCCCTGGTGGTGGTGCTCGCCGCGACCGACCCGGCCAACCCTTACGGCGCGGCCCTGGCCTGGCCGGACCCGTGGGTGCCGTCCGGGGAGCAGCCGCGGCACCGGCCCGGCCGGAAGGCCGGCGCGCTCGTGGTGCTCGTCGACGGCTCGCCCGCCCTGTACGTGGAGCGTGGCGGGCGCACCACCCTGACGTTCACCGCGGCCCGGGCGACCCTCGGCGCCGCCGCGGCCGCACTGGGCGACGTGGTGCGCGCCGGGCGCACCGGGCGCCTGACGATCGACCGCGTGGACGGCGTGCCCGTGCTCGGCGGCGCGCTGCACGGCGGGCTCGGCCAGGCGCTGGTCGCGGCGGGGTTCGCGCCGACGCCGAGCGGCCTGCGGCTGCGGAGCGGCTCGTGAGGCGCCGTGCCCGAGGGTGACATCCTGCGCCGGACCGCCGCGGAGCTGGACCGCGCGCTGGCCGGCAAGGTGCTGCTGCGCGCCGAGCTGCGCTGGCCCACGGTGGGCGGCGTGGACCTCGTCGGGCGCACGGTCCTGGGGACGGCGCCCTACGGCAAGCACCTGCTGACGAGGTTCGACGACGGCTGGACGCTGCACACGCACCTGCGGATGGACGGCGCCTGGTACGTGCGGCGCGGCGACGACCCGGCGGTGCCGGTGCGCGACCCGAAGGTCCGGGCGGTGCTCGCGACGGACGGCCGGCTCGCGGTGGGGCGCCTGCTCGGGATGCTGGACCTGGTGCGCACGCACGACGAGCGGTCGGTGATCGGCC
>Ga0255334_1000631_pt1 | contig 24637 bp, 26 predicted proteins | sample EtOH5_35cm_T3_12_FD_202080 | JGI IMG/M metagenome (GOLD analysis project Ga0255334, IMG submission 202080) | Sandy soil microbial communities from University of British Columbia, Vancouver, Canada - EtOH5_35cm_T3_129 | ecosystem: Engineered > Artificial ecosystem > Sand microcosm > Unclassified ... | reverse complement strand
CAAGGTCGACATAGCTGAACAAGGACCCAGCCACCGCGTCGCTGCCGCGCATTCTCACCCCGTCCGACTGCGCCAACAGCGAATCACGGACACGGAATTCAGGCTACGAATTTCAGCAGCCTGCTAGGGCGCGGCCCTCGGCCCGGTCGATCGGCGGCCGGGCGGCTTGTCAGCCATACCACCGCGCAAGCCGCGCCGGCGCGACGCCACAGGCCCAGAGCGTCAGGATCGACAGGTTCCTCACGGGCCGTCGCCACCAACCGTCGCGGCGGTAGCGGGCGGCCGAGGTGATGGCGGCGACCGGCAGCCCCATCAGCGCGGCACGGCCGCGCGCCCGGATCAGACGGCGCACCAGCTCCACATCCTCCATCAGCGGCAGCGGCCGGACGCCGCCGATGGCGACGAGCGTCGCCCGCGACAGCAGCAGCCCCTGGTCGCCATAGGGCAGGCGCAGGACGCGGCAACGCCAGGCCGCCAGCCGTTCCACCCGCCGCGCGGCGGCCGAAGCATCATCCAGGACAAAGCGGAAATACGCCGCCGCATCCGGATGCGCCGCCATGAAGCCCGCGGCCGCCTCCGCCCAGCCAGGCGCCAGCACGGTATCGGCATGGAGCAGCAGCAGCCAGGGCGCGGTGGTCGCCGCCACCCCGGCGGCGATCTGCGCGCCACGGCCGCGCGGCGCCGCGATGACCCGCACGCCGCAGGCCGCGGCACCGCCATCGCTGCTGCCGCCATCGACCAGCAGAATCTCGACCGGAAACGGCGCCCCCGCCAGCGCTGCCAGGCAGGCGGGCAAGGTGGCGGCGGCGTTCAGCACCGGGATGACGACCGCCAGCATAACGTGTTCCCATTATGTTCTTGACCGTCCCGCCTCCGCAGCGGTAGTTTTTTCTCGAACGGAAGGAGAACGCGCGATGCCCGATGGTAGCCTGTACGGAGCCTCTCTCGCCACCCCGCCCCCCCGCAAGGGGCGGGGTGCGCTCTCCAACCCGGCCAATCGCTTCGAGACCCGGTCCGAGATCCCCTGGGACGACGGCTGGGGCACGCTGGATGCGGCCTTTGCCGCCCCGGCGCCGCTCGCGACCACGCTGACGCGGGACAGCAGCCGCTCGGCCCTGGTCTACAACCAGTCGCCGGACCTCGGCTTCGACCGCAGCATCAACGCCTATCGCGGCTGCGAACATGGCTGCATCTATTGCTTCGCGCGGCCCACCCACGCCTATCTGGGCCTGTCGCCGGGCCTCGATTTCGAAACCCGGCTGCTGTTCAAGCCCGAGGTCGCGGCGCTGCTGACCAAGGAGCTGCGCAAGCCCGGCTATGTGCCGCGCCCGATCGCGCTCGGCACCAACACCGATCCCTACCAGCCGGTGGAACGCACCCTCACCCTGACCCGGCAGATCCTGGAGGTGCTGGACGCGCACAACCATCCCGTCACCATCGTCACCAAATCGGCCGGGGTGACGCGGGACCTGGATATCCTGGCGCGGATGGCGAAGCGGAACCTCGTGCATGTCTGCCTCTCGGTCACCACGCTCGATCCGGCGCTGGCACGGGTGATGGAGCCGCGGGCCGCGAGCCCCGCCCGGCGCCTCGCCGCCATCGCCGAATTGTCCCGCGCCGGGGTGCCCGCGGGCGTGCTGGCCGCCCCCATGATCCCCGGGCTGAACGATGCGGAGCTGGAGCGCATCCTCGATGCCTGCGTCGCCCATGGCGCGACCCGGGCGGGCTATGTGCTGCTGCGCCTGCCGCTGGAAATCGCCGCGATGTTCGAGGCCTGGCTGCATCAGCATTTCCCGGACCGCGCTGCCCGCGTGCTGGCGCTGGTGCGGGAAACCCGCGGCGGCCAGCTCTACGACAGCCGTTTCGGCAAGCGCCAGACCGGCACCGGCCCCTATGCCGGGATGCTGGCCAACCGCTTCGCGCTGGCCCTGCGCAAACATGGGCTGGATCAGGGCCGCTCGGGCGCCCGCGGGCTCGATTGCAGCGCCTTCCAGGTGCCGGCCAGCACGGCAGGCCCCGCCCAGATGGCGCTGTTCTGATCGGCGCGGGGCCGCTATCCCGGCCCCGTGCCACTCAACCTTCCGGTCGCCGAGGCGCTGCCCGCCCTCCGCGCCGCCCTCGCCGAACACGTCAATGCCGTGCTGGTCGCCCCCCCGGGGGCGGGCAAGACCAGCTTGGTGCCGCTCGCCCTGCTGGCGGAACCCTGGGCCGCGACCGGCCGCATCCTGGTGCTGGAACCGCGCCGCATCGCCGCCCGCGCCGCCGCCAACCGGCTGGCGGCGCTGCTGGACGAACCGCTTGGGCAGACCATCGGGCTGGCGACGCGGCTCGACCGCATCGGCTCGGCCGCGTCGCGGATCGAGGTGATCACCGAGGGCCTGCTGGTCCGCCGGCTGCAATCCGATCCGGGGCTGGAGGGCGTCTGCGCCGTCCTGTTCGACGAGGCGCATGAGCGGCATCTCGACACCGATTTCGGCCTGGCCCTGTGCCTGGACCTGCAACGGGGCTTGCGGCCGGAGCTTCGTCTGCTGGTGATGAGCGCGACCATCGACGCCATCGGTTTTGCCGGGCTGCTGGGGCCGGACACGCCGGTGATCGAAAGCTTTGGTCGCGCCTTTCCGGTGGCGGTAAGCCATCGCAGCCGCGACATCGCCGACGCCCGCGACCTGCCCGAGGCCATGGCGGCCGCCATTCGCGAGGCCTTGCGCCAGCATCCGGGCGATGTGCTCGCCTTCCTGCCGGGCTGGGGCGAGATCCGCCGCACCCAGGAACGCCTGGCCGGCGCGGAGGCCCTGGTGCTGCCGCTGCATGGCGAATTGCCGCCGGCGGAACAGGATCGCGCGCTGGCCCCCTCCGACCGCCGAAAGGTCGTGCTGGCGACCTCGATCGCCGAAACCAGCCTGACCGTCCCCGGCGTGCGCATCGTCGTCGATGGCGGGTTTCGGCGCGCGCCGCGGCTGGATGCGGCAACCGGCCTGTCCCGCCTCGCCACCGTGCGGATCGGCCGCGCGGCCGCCGACCAGCGCGCCGGCCGCGCCGGGCGGACCGAACCCGGGGTGGCGATCCGGCTCTGGACCGAGGCGCTGCACCGCGGCCTGCCCGTCGCCGACCGGCCCGAGATGCTGGAGGCCGAGTTGTCGGGCCTGTTGCTCGACTGCGCCGCCTGGGGTGCCGCGCCCGACAGCCTTGCCTGGCTGGACGCCCCGCCCGCCGGCGCCCTGGCCGCCGCCGCCGCATTGCTGCGCGACCTCGACGCCCTGGATGCGGAGGGTCGGATCACCGCGACCGGGCGCCGCATGGCCCGCCTCGGCGCGCATCCGCGCCTGGCGCGGATGATGGCCGCGGCGGCGGATGAAGGCGAGGCGGCGCTGGCCGCCGATCTCGCGGCCCTGTTGGAGGAACGCGACCCGCTGCGCGGGCGCGACCAGCCGGCCGACATCCGTCTGCGCCTCGATCTGCTCGGCGGCGGCGACCATGCCGATGCGGATCGCGGCGCGCTGCAACGCATCCGCCGCGCCGCCGGGCTGCATCGGCGCCGCCTGGGTGTCGCCGCCGGCACTTTGGCCGAAGGCGATCCCGCCGCCCTGCTCGCCGCCGGCTTCCCAGACCGGATCGCGGCCAGACGCGGCACCATGGCCGGGGCGTTTCGCCTCGCCGGCGGCGGGATGGGGGCCCGGCTTGCGGTCACCGACCCCTTGGCGAAACAGCCCCTGCTGGCGATCGCCGACCTCGACCTCGCGGGCACCGAGGCGCGCATCCGTATGGCGGCGCCGCTCGACCGCGCGGTGCTGCAGGCCCACTTCCCCGAGCGTTTCCGTCGCGAGGAAGGGGCGGGCTTCGACGCCCGCCTCGGTGCCGTCATCGCGCGCAAACGGCTCTGGTTCGGCCCCTTGCTGCTGGAGGAGGCGCCTTTGCCCTCCGCCGATCCCGTCGCCATCGCCGAAGCCCTGGCCGAGGCCGCCGCCGACCGCGGGCTGCGCGACCTGGGTTGGACCGAGGCCGCCCGCCAGACCCGCGCCCGCATCGCCATCATGGCCCGGGCCGAACCCGAGGCCGGCTGGCCGGATGTCTCCGATGCGGCGCTGGCCGCGACGGCGCGCGACTGGCTGGCGCCGCGCATCCCGGGGCTGACCCGGCTTGCCGAGCTGGCCTCGCTGGACCTGACCGCCACGCTGCGCGATTTTCTGCCACGCGAAACCCAGAGGCGTCTGGATGCCGCGCTGCCGGCCCGCCTGCCGCTGCTGGCCGGGCGCAGCGCCGCCATCGACTATACCGCCGAGGTGCCACGGCTTGAGGCACGGGCGCAGCATCTGTTCGGGTTGTCGAACCTGCCGCCGCTGGCCGGCGGGCGCGTCCCGCTGCAGGTCGCGCTGCTGAGCCCCGCCGGACGGCCGATCGCCATCACCGCCGATCTGGCCGGGTTCTGGGCCGGCTCCTGGGCCGATGTCCGCAAGGAGATGCGTGGCCGCTACCCACGCCACGACTGGCCCGAAGATCCGGCCAAGGCGCAGCCGCCGCCGGACCGGCCGCGCCGGGGCTGAACCCCCTCACCTCATGCCGGCACGAAGGCCCCGCCGAGCCCTGGGCGGCAGCCGGGCGCGGTCATGTCTCGGGCATGGCCTGCGTGGTGGAGGAGGCCGCCTGCGCGCGTGCCCAGGCGGCCTCCAGCGCAGGCTTGTCGAAGACCCGGCCCGCGACGGTGTTCCGCCCGGCCGCCTTGGCGAGGTAGAGCTGCGCATCGGCCGCGCTGATCCAGCTCGCCGGATCGAGGTCCGGGCTGCAGGCGGCGGTGGCGACGCCCAAGCTCACGGTCACGAAGGGGGCGGCGTCGGAGCGCGCATGCGGGATGCAGAGGCCGCGGACCCGGTCGCGGATGTTGTAGGCCACGTTCATCGCCTCCTCATGGCTCACGCCCGGGAGCACGCAGGCGAACTCCTCGCCACCGAAGCGGGCAGCGAGGTCGGCGGCGCGGCGCACGGCACGGTTCAGCGCCGAGGCGACCATCGCGAGCGCGCGGTCGCCGGCGCTATGGCCGTAGCTGTCGTTGAAGCGTTTGAAGAAATCGATGTCGAGGATGATCACCGACAGGTCGCCGCCGGCCAGCGCCAGCCGCGCCGCCTCCTGCGCCAGCATCGTCTCCAGCCGGCGGCGGTTGCCGAGCCCGGTCAGCGCATCGGTGACGGCCAGATGCGCGAGTTCGTCGCGCATGCGCTTCATCTCGAGATGGTTGCGCACCCGCGCCCGCACGACGGTGGGCGAGACCGGCTTGGTGACATAGTCGATGGCGCCGAGCCCGAGGCCGCGGACCTCCGCCGCCTGATCGTCCAGCGCCGTGGTGAAGATGACCGGCACATCGGCGAGCGTCGGATCGGCCTTGATCAGACGGCAGACCTCGTAGCCGTCCATGCCCGGCATCACCACGTCGAGCAGGATCAGATCGGGCGCGGCGCCGCGTGCGACCGCCATCGCGTCCTCGCCCGAGGTCGCGAAGCAGATCTCGTAATCGTCTTCGAGCGCGGCGCTCAGGATCTCGATGTTCGAGAGCTCGTCATCGACGATGAGAATGACGGGTCGTTGAGATGTCATCATGGGCTCTCGGATTGCGCCGGCTCGCCGAGCAGGGCGGCAAGCAGGGTGACAGCGGTCGGATAGTCGAGCCTGGCGACGGCCTCGGTCACCGGGCGGAGGCGGGCGGCCTCCGGCGAAGTCCCAAGCGCCGTCTCCAGCGTCTGCAGGGTCTTGCGGGCGCCGAGGCTGCGGCGCGCAAGCTGCACCTTCAGCTCGATCAGCAGCGGCAGCACGGCGGTGTAGTCGGGCGCCGCGGGGGGCTGCGGATCGGGCGCGGCCGCATCCACGGCCATCGCCGGCAATGCCACGGTCAGGGACCGGGCGGTCTCGAAGGCCGGCGCAAGAGCCTCTTCGAGGCCCCGCACCAACCCCTCGAGATTGCCCGCATCGTGCTGGCCGAGAGCATCCTCCAGGCGGCGGGCGGCTTCGGTGACCGCCGCGGCTTCGAGCGATGCCGCCACCCCCTTCAAGGTATGTGCCAGCCGATGCGCGTCCTCGCCGCGCCCGGCGGCGATCAGGACGCGCAATGTCGCCGGCGCATCGGCGAATTTGACGCCGAAGTCGATGATCAGCTTGCGCAGCAGCGGCCGCTTGCCGTTCATCCGGAGCAGCGCGGCATCGACATCGAAGGGCGGCAGCCGGGCGGGCAGATCATCCGCGGGCCACACCGGCTCCGCCACCGGCGCCGGCAAGGGGCGAGCATCGCCCCAGCCCGGCCGGAGCCATCGGTTCAGCGTCGCGACCAGCACCGCGGGATCGACCGGCTTGGCGACATGGTCGTTCATGCCGGCGGCGAGGCAGCGCTGCCGCTCCTGCTCATAGGCATGGGCGGTCATGGCGATGATGGGCAGCTCCTGCGCCGTGAAGCTTTCGCGAAGCCGCGACGTCGCCTCGATGCCGTCCATCTCGGGCATCTGCACATCCATCAGCACCAGGGCAAAGCGCCCGGCATCGGCGAAGACCTTGTCGCAGGCGATGCGTCCGTTCTCGGCGATCTCGACGATCAGCCCCGCGTCGCTCAGCAGTTCCAGCGCGACCTCGCGGTTGATCTCGCTGTCCTCGACAAGCAGCACGCGCGCGCCGCGCAGGCCTGGGGCGACCCGGGGAATCTGGTCGGGCGACGGCGCCGCCGGCCCCTGCCGGTCGCTGCCGTCGAAGAGGCTCGCCAGCGTGTCCAGCAGCACATCGGGATCGATCGGCTTCACCAGGAAGGCGGCGACGCCCAGGGCCTCTGCCTCCGCCATCACCGCATCACGGCCATAGGCGCTGACCATGACGATGACGGGGCGGCGCGGGGCATCGGTGCTGCCGAGAATCCGCCGCGCGACCTCCAGCCCATCCAGCCCCGGCATCTTCCAGTCGGTCAGGACGAGGTCGTAGTCCGCCCCACGCGCGGCGGCCTCCGCCAATTCGCTGAGCGCCTCGGTCGCCGAGGCCGCGAGGTCGACCGCGATTGACCAGCCCGCGAAGATATCCTGCAGGATCTGGCGCGATGCGGCATTGTCGTCGACGACCAGGATGCGCAGCCGCGTCAGCGCCTCGGGCACCACGCGGGGCTGCACCGCCTGGGCGTCGGGCAGGCCGAATTCGGCGGTGAAACGGAAGGTGCTGCCCTGCCCCGCCTGACTCTCGACGCTGATGTTGCCGCCCATCAACTCGACGAGTTCCTTGCTGATGGCGAGTCCAAGACCAGTGCCGCCGAACTTGCGGGTCGTCGAGCTGTCAGCCTGGCTGAAGGAGCGGAACAGCAGCGCCTGCTGTTCCGGCGTCATCCCGATCCCGGTGTCGCGGACCGCGACGGCGAGGCGGATGCCGGGGCCGGGGGCGGGCTCCACGCCGATGGTGACGACGACCTCGCCGCTCTGGGTGAACTTGATCGCATTGGCGACGAGGTTCAGCACCACCTGGTTGAGCCGCAGCGCGTCGCCGATGACCATCGTCGGCACCGCCGGATCGATCCTGATGCGCAGGAGCACGCCTTTTTCCGCAGCGCGCAGGCCGATCATGCCGGACACGGCCTCGAGCGAGTTGCGCAGGTTGAAGGGCGCCGCTTCCAGCGACAGCTTGCCGGCCTCGATCTTCGAGAAGTCCAGGATGTCGTTGATCAGCGCGAGCAGGGTGTCGCTCGCCGTTTTGATCTTCCCGATGTAGTCGCGCTGCTTCGGGTTCGTCGCACCACGCAAGGCAAGGTGGCTGAAGCCGAGAATGGCGTTCATCGGCGTGCGGATCTCATGGCTCATATTGGCCAGGAAGAGGCTCTTGGCGGCATTGGCCGCCTGCGCCTCCCGCGTGCGTTCGGCGACGCGCTGCTCCAGCGTCTCGTTCTGATTCATGATCTCGGCGCTCATGACGCCGATGCGGCGGAAGCTTCTCGCCAGGGTCTCGACCAGCCAGATCAGCACCGCGCCCTGCAGCCCGACCATCACGACATGCAGCCCCACCCGCTCGAGGTCCCCGCCCCCGGGGAAGAGGGCGGCCGGCACCAGCAGGTCCAGCGCCAGGTGATGCAGAATGACCGTCGCGGCGGCGACGATGATGACGCGCTGGTCGCACCAGCCGATCAGCAGGGCGATGGCGGCGAAGAAGTACATATGCATGTCCATCTGCCACGCGTCCCCCGCGAGCAGGCACACAAGCAGGGCCGGCTGCGCCATCAGCACGACGGCCGAGAAGTATCGGGTCACGGTCGCGATGCCGCGCCGCCGCCAGCACAGATGCAGCGTCGCGACCAGCGCCGCGGAGAACAGCGTCGGCGCGAGCGGGGCCCGCTGCACCGCAACCGCGGTCAGCGCGATCACCGGCACATGCAGCCAAAGCAGCAGCACGAGGATACCGGCGTAGCGACGCCGGAGATTGTCCAGTTCGAGCACCGAAACGGTCCCTATCCGCGGGAAGCGATGCGTGTCGTGCCCGCTCCGAAGCAGCCGCGCAGCAGCGCCGGGTCCAGCACCAGCCAGGCACCGGCACGGTAAAGGTCGCTGCCGAAGGTCGGGCTGTCGGATCGCGCGAAGATCACATTGGACAGGCTGCCGGCATCGAGGATCGATCCGCCGGCGGTGGCGACGAGCCCGGTCATCTCCGCCAGCCCCGCCGACGGGGCGGCGATGACCGCGAACTGCGTCTGCCCGTTGCGCGGCACCATGCCGGTCGCCAGCGCGCCGAACAGGCTGACCAGCAGCAGCGCCGCGGTCGGCAGCAGAACGTCAGAGGCGTCGCGGCCGTCCGCGCAGCAGGGGGACATGGAAGAGATCCGATCCAGATGGTTGCGAGCGGGTCGCCCGGGAGGCCGCGGACACTAGCGACCACGAGTTGAAAGGTTAACGGATTATTACCTTATCTCGCGAAAAATTCAGCATCGCTGCTGGCTGCCGGATCCCGCGCGCCGGTGGCCACCGCGGCGGTGACCGTGCGCATACCGGCGCTTGCCGTCCGTCGCGCGGAGACCACGGTGGAACTCGGCAGCGGCCAGAGCTTCGCCATCGCCGGCCTGCTGCAGCGGAGCAATACCCTGACCAACAGCGGCCTGAACGGGCTGGCGGATGTGCCGATCCTCGGCGCGCTGTTCCGCTCGGACCGGTTCCAGCGCAACGAGACCGAGCTGGTCATCATCATCACCCCCTATCTCGTGCGCCCGGTTTCCGACCCGCGCACTCTGGCGGCGCCGACCGACGGGTTCCGGCCGGCGACCGACCTCGACCGGGTGCTCTACCGCCGCCAGATCGCGCGTGGCGCGCCGGGGCCGCAGCTGCGGACCGGGCTGAACGCCGGCTTCATCGTGGAATGACGGCCATGCTGCTCCGCCCCTTCGCCTTCGTGCTTCTGCTGCTCGCCGGCTGCGGCGGGCCGCAGGATGCCGAACGCCCGGGCACCTGGCAGGCGACCGGCGTCAATGACGCGAATCTCGCGGCCATGCTGGCCGATCCGCATGATGCCGTGCTTGGTGTCGCGGCCGGGACGGAGCGGGCGGAACCCGGCAGCGCCGCGATCCGCCGGCTCGAGCGCGACCGGCGGCGGCCCTTGCCCGACAGCCGCGCCTCCAGCATCGGCGGCGCCGGCGGCGCCCCCGCCGGCGCCGCCCCCAGCGGGGACAGCGGGCGGTGAACCCGACATCGCCGCGCGAAGCGCCCGATGCCGCCCGCGGCGGGGCGCCGTCCAGCACGCCATTGCCGGGCGACCGACCCGGCTTCCTGGCCTTTGTGGTCGACGAGGCCAGCGAAGCGGCGCTGCGGGGCGGCCTGCCGAAGAGCCTCGGCAATTTCCCGCTGCGGCGCGGCGATGCGCGCGCGGCGGCCCGGGCGCTGGAACGCGAACCGACGCCGGCGGTCCTGCTGGTCGATGTCTCGGGCATTTCCGATCCGGTCGGCGCGATGGAGGCGCTTGCCGCCGTCTGCACCCCCGATGTGCGCGTGCTGGTGATCGGCGAACGGACCGAGATCGGCTTCTACCGCCAGCTGACCCGCGATCTCGGCGTCGCCGAATATCTGCACAAGCCACTGACCCGCGACATGGTGGCACGCGTGCTGGGCCCGCATCTCGCGGGCGAAGCCGCCGCGGCCGAGGAAGGGCTCGGCCGCGGCAGCCAGATCGTCGCGGTCTGCGGCGCGCGCGGCGGCTGCGGAGCGACCACCGTCGCGGTGAACCTCGCGGTGCAGCTCGCGGATGCGAGCCGCGGCCATGTCGCGCTGCTCGACCTGCATCTGCGCGGCGGCAATGCCGGGCTGATGCTCGGCGTGAGGCCGGGCACCGGGCTGCGGGTCGCGCTGGAACAGCCGGATCGGGTGGATGCGCTGTTCCTCGACCGCGTCGGCATCCCGATCGACGACCGGCTGCGCCTGATCGCCGCCGAGGAGCCGATGGATTCCATGCCGCTGCCTGCCGAGGCCGGCATGGCACGGGTGCTCGAGATGCTGCGCCACAGCTTCAACTACGTCGTCATCGACATGCCGATGCCGCCTGGCCCCGCCGAACGCATCGCATTGGCGGCGGCGCGGCATTGCGTGCTGGTGCTGGCGCCGGACCTGGCCGGCATCCGCGACACGCTGGCGCTGCGCAAGCTCGTCGGCACCAGCGGCAGTTCGCGCGCCACGATCGTGCTGAACCGCGCCAGCATGCCGGGCGGGCTCAAACAGAAAATGATCGAGGAAGGCCTGGGCGTCGCCCCGGATGTGGTCATCCCCGATCTGCCGCGCCATTTGCCGCGTGCCGCCAACCTCGGCCGCCCGGCGTCGCGCGACAGCGCGGTGCTGCGCCGCGCGCTGGCGCCGCTCGTGCAGGAGGTCGCGGCCGTACCCACGGGCCGGGCCGGGCCCTCCTTCTTCGCGCGGCTCTTCGGGCGATGAACCGCGTCTTCGGCCGCCGCCCCCCGGTCACGCCCGAACCGATGACGGCGGAGGCGCTGATGAGCGCCATCCCCGCGACGGCAACCCAGGCCGCCCCGCAGGCCAAGGTGGCGCCGATCCAAGGACCGGTGCAGGCACCGGTCCAGCGCCTGCGGGCACAGGTGCTGGAACGGGTGGACCCGGTGGTCGCTGCCGAATTGCCGGCACCGGCGCTGCGCGCGCAGCTCGAAGCCCTGGTGCATGAGATCGCCAACCGCGAGCGCGTGGAACTCTCGGCCCGCGAACAATCCCGCATCGCCGAGGAACTCGCCGACGACATGGTCGGCTACGGCCCGCTGGAACCCTTGCTGCAGGACGACAGCATCAGCGACATCATGGTCAATGGCCCCGACCGCGTCTTCGTCGAGGTGCGCGGCAAGGTCGAGCAGACCAATGTCCGTTTCCGCAGCGGCGCGCAGCTGGCGGCCATCGCGCAGAAGATGGCCGCGACCGTCGGCCGCCGCGTCGACGAGAGCAGCCCGCTGGTCGATTGCCGCCTCGCCGACGGCAGCCGCGTCAATGTCGTGTTTCCGCCGCTGGCGATCGGCGGCGCCTGCATCTCCATCCGCAAATTCGCCAAGCGCAAAGTCGATCTGCGCGCCATGGCCGAAGGCGGCTCGATGTCGCCCAATGTCGCGCGGGTGCTGGAGATCGCGGCGCGCTGCCGGCTGAACGTGGTCATCTCGGGCGGCACCGGCTCGGGCAAGACCACCATGATGAATGCCATGAGCCGGATGATCGACGAAGGCGAACGCATCGTCACCATCGAGGACGCGGCCGAGCTGCAACTGCAGCAGCCGCATGTCGTCCGTCTGGAGACACGCCCGGTGAACCTCGAAGGCCGCGGCGAGATCACGCAGCGCGACCTGATCAAGAACGCGCTGCGGATGCGGCCCGACCGCATCATCGTCGGCGAGGTCCGCGGCGCCGAGGCCTTCGACATGCTGCAGGCCATGAACACCGGCCACGACGGGTCCTACTGCACCGTCCATGCCAATACGACGCGTGATGCCATCATCCGCATCGAGAACATGGTGCAGATGGGCCAGAGCTCGCTGCCCAGCCGCGCCATCCGCACCCAGATCGCCAGCGCCGTCGACATCATCGTGCAGGTCGCGCGCATGCGCGACGGCGGCAGGCGGGTGTTGCAGGTCTCCGAGGTCTGCGGCCTGGAAGGCGAGGTGGTGACCATGAACGAGGTCTTCACCTTCGAATTCCAGGGCGAGGACAGCACGGGCCGCATCCGCGGCCGCTGGATCACCGGCGGCATCCGCCCCGGCTTCTACGATCGGCTGGAATATTTCGGCCTGGGCGAGGCCTGGATGAATGCGCTGCGGGAGGGCTGAGCATGGCCCATGGCCCGATCTACGCCCTTGCCGCCGTGCTGCTGCTGGCACTTGCGCTCGGCGCGGTGGCGCTGGTCCAGGCGGGCGCGGCGCAGCGCCTGCAGGCGCGGGTCCGCGGCCTGTCGGAACCGCCGGTCACCGCCCCGGTGCAGCCCAGCATCCGGGTCGGCCGCTCGGCGCGCAGCCCCTTGCTGCTGCGGATCTGCCGGTTCCTCCGCTTCGATCCGGATATTCCGCAGGAACAGATCATCCCCTGGCCGATTATCCTCATGATCGGCGTGGCGGCGGCGGTTGCGGTCGGGTGGTGGCTCGATGGCCTGCTCGGCCAGCCGCTCGGGGCGATCGGCGCGGTGGCGATCGGCGTGATGGTTCCGCGCAGCCTCTTCGGCTGGCAGCATGCACGCTACAGCGACGCGGTGTTCGAACAGATCCCCGACGCCCTGGGGCTGATGGTCCGCGCCATCCGCGCCGGGCTGCCGCTGGCCGATGCCATCCGCAACATCACCGTCGAGATGCCCTCGCCGACCCGGGAGGAATTTTCCCGCGTGGTCGGCGACATGGCGATCGGCCGGCCGATCGACGCCGCGCTGGTGCGGCTGCATGAACGCACCGGCCTCACGGAATATGCCTTCCTTGCGGTCACGCTCGGGCTGCAGTCGCAAACCGGCGGCAGCCTTGCCGAAACGCTCGACAACCTCTCGGACATGGTGCGCAAACGCGTCGCCATGGCCAAGCGCGCCAAAGCGCTGGCCGGCGAGGCGAAGGCCCAGGCCGGGCTGCTGGTCGTGCTGCCCTTCGTCGCGGCGGCCGGCATGGCCGCCGTGCAGCCCTTCTACATCGCCGCCTTCACCGAAAACCCGACCGGCCAGCGCATGGCGATGATCGGACTCGGATTGATGGGGATGGGCCTGCTGATGATCCGCTGGCTGATCCGCCAAGCGAGCCAGGGCTGATGCCGGGCCTGCCGCATTGGACCACCCTCGCGCTGGCCGCCGGCGCCGTCGGCGTGGCGGTCACCCTGGCGATCCTGGCGGCGGCCATGCTGGCCCATGTCGCCGAGGAACGGGATCTGACCGCCCGGCTGCGCGCCGCGATCCGCCCCGGCGAAACGAAGCGGCCGGCGCGGCTGGCGGCCGGGCTGACGACCGGGATACTGCGCCCCTTCCTTGCCCTGGGCGAGATCCTGCGCGACAGCGCCATCATCTCGCCCAAGGAGATCGCCGGCTTTCAACGGGCGATGACCGCCGCGGGGCTCGACGCGCGCCGTGCGGTGCCGATCTTCCTCGGCATCAAGACGGTCGCGCTGCTCGGCTTGCCGCTGGCGGGCTGGGGCTATGCCGTGTTACGCGGCCTCGACCTGATGGACGGCGGCATGGTGGTGGGGGGCGCGCTCGCCCTTGCCGTCCTGGCGCCAAACTGGATCATCGGCTTCCTGCGTGGCCCTTTCCAGAAGCGGCTGCAGCGCGGCCTGCCCGATGCGCTCGACCTGATGGTGGTCGCGGCGGAGGCGGGGCTGGCCCTGGAGACCGCCGTGGACCGGGTCGCCAGAGAGATGGAAGGGTCCAACAAGGCCATTGCCATGGAGATGAACACGCTGGTGCAGGAACTTCGCATCTTGCCGGATCGGCGCATGGCGCTGGAGCGAATGGCGGAGCGCAACGACATTCCGGGCTTCAAGCGCCTGGGATCGACCTTGTCGCAGACCCTGCGCTACGGCACGCCGCTGGCCCAGGCCTTGCGCGTCCTCGCCTCCGACATGCGTCAGGAGCGCATGCTGCGCATCGAGGAAAAGGCCATCCGCCTGCCGGCGCTGCTGATCATGCCCCTGATCCTGTTCATTCTGCCGACGCTGTTCATCGCGCTGATCGGGCCTTCGATCCTGCAGATCGGCCAGATTTTCGGCGGCGCGCCGTGACCGGAACCGCCACCCGGGCCATGCGGCCGGGCCTGGTTCTTGCCGCGCTGCTGCTGGCGGCGTGCGGCGGGCGGGGCGCGGATGGGCCGCAGAGCTACGACACCGCCTCTCGGCTTCGGGTCGCCGCGGCGGCGGAAGCCTCCGGCCAGACCGGCATCGCCTTGTCGATGTATGCCGCGGCCGCGGCCGCCGATCCGGGGCGGGCGGATGTCCAGGCCGGCTTCGCCGGCGCCCTTGCCCGCAGCGGCAATGCGCAGCAGGCCGAGCAGGTGCTGAACCGGGCGCTGGCGCAGAGTCCCGGCGATCCCGCGCTGCTGGTGCAACTGGGCCGCCTGCGCCTGCGTGCCGGCGCGGCACCGCAGGCGCTGGCGCTGTTCGAACAGGTGCTGGCGGCGGAACCGCGCAGCGTGGCGGCGCTGGACGGCAAGGGCGTGGCGCTCGACCTGCTGGGCCGCCAGCCGGAGGCGGAACGCAGCTTCCGCACCGCGCTGGCGATCAGCCCCGAGAGCATCGTCCCGGCGAACAACCTCGCCATGTCGCTGCTGCTGGCCGGCCGTTCGGCCGAGGCGCTGGCGATCCTCGAACCGCTCGCCCGCCGGCCGGGCGCGCCGCCGCGGGTCACGGCGAACCTGGAGATCGCCCGCGCCGCCGCCGACGACCGGCCGCCGGGCGGCACCGCTCCGGCCGTGAGCGCCGGCGCCGCGGATCTGGATGCCGTCCTCGGCAGCCTGGCCGCCGAGGTCGCGGCCGGGCGCAGCTGACCGGGGTACAGCTGACCCGGCCGCAGCCGATCTTGGCGGATCAGCCGACCAGGCCGAAGCTGCGGGCAAGCATATAGGCCGCGACCAGCAGGATCACCGCGGCGAAAACCTGCGTCAGCGCCCCGCGCCGCTGCGACAGGGCCTGGCCGGCCCGTGCGCCGAGCCGGCTGCCGAGCAGCCCGCCAAGAACGAACACCGCAGCCAGCGTCCAATCCACCAACCCGGCCGCGGCATAGGTGCCGGCGGTGGTGACGCCAAAGGCAGTGACCGCGACCAGCGAGGTGCCGATCGCCTGCAGCATCGGCATCCCGGTGGCGAAGACCAGGCCCGGGACGATGAGAAAGCCGCCGCCGATCCCGAAGAAACCGGAGACCGCCCCGACGCCGAGGCCGGTCGCGATCACGGCCGGCGCGTTCTGGCGGTTCAGCCGCACCACCCTGTCCTGGCCGCTGTGTCGCCGCATGAGCATCAGTGCCGCCACCACCACCATCAGCACGGCGAAGGCGGCGAGCAAGGAATGCCCATCCACGCTGCGCCCAAGCGCCGAACCGCCGAAGGCGCCCACCACCCCCGCGATCGCGAAGGCCGCGGCGCAGGGCCAGCGGACATTGCCGGCGCGGGCATGGCCGATCGTGCTCGCCGCCGCATTGATGGCGACCGCGACCGCGCTGGTGCCGATGGCGACATGCGCATTGGGCACGCCGACGACGTAGAACAGCAGCGGCACGGCCAGGACCGAGCCGCCACCGCCGATCAGTCCCAGGGTGAAGCCGACGAGCACGCCGGACAGGCTGCCGAGCAAGGCCGGCAGCAGAGAAAACGCCATCATGGCATGCCCCCTGGCCTGCCGGATCAGGCCAGGGCGGCGCGCGCGCGGCCGCCACAGCGGCCATGGCGGATGGCCAGCCCGCCGCCCCGCAGCGGCAGCGGCACGGCATGCTGGTGGAAGGGGGGCTTCATGGCGGGCGTCCTCTCGATGCGGATAGCGGGGCCGAGGTCAGGCTTCGGGCGGGCAGAAAACTTCACGCAGGACGTCGAGCACCCGCGCCGCCCTGGGATCGGCCAGGCGGTAGAACACGGTCTGGGAGGCCTTGCGCGTCGCCACCAGCCCATCCTCGCGCAGCCGGGCCAGATGCTGGGACAGGGCAGGCTGGGAGAGGCCGAGCAGGGTGGCCAGCGCGCCGACCGACATCTCGCCCTCCCCTGCCAGATGGCACAGCAGCAACAGCCGCCGCTCATTGGCGAGCAGGCGGAGCAGCCGCGCGGCGTCGGCCGCGTTTTCCTCCAGCCGCGCCAGATCGGAAACGGCGAAATCCGGGAAGGCCGGTACCGCCATCGTGCCGCTGTTCCAGTCCAGAATCTTGCTGTTGTTTATAAGGCAATGCTTATATTATGTTCAAGCGCCAATCCCGGGGCGGAGGAGGAACCGTGCAGGATGCTGCCATCCGCGCCTTCTTCGACGAGCTGACCAACACGGTCAGCTACCTCGTCTGGGATCCTGCCACGACGCAGGGCGCAGTGATCGACCCGGTGCTCGACTGGGACAACCGCTCGGGCAAGGCGGATACGCATTCCGCCGAGGCGCTGCTGACCGCCGCCGAGGCGAATGGCATGCGCTACCTGAAAATACCGGTGAAGGCGAAATCGGCGCCGCTGCCGGGCTGATCCACAGGACCGATGGGGGGAAACCGACCATGACCACGAACCCGCAGATCGTCTGTCCGCATTGCGACGCCATCAACCGCGTGCTCGCCGCCCGCCTTGGCGACGCGCCGCGTTGCGGCGCCTGCCATGCGGCGCTGTTCGAGCACAAGCCGCTGGCGCTGTCCGAAACCCGCTTCCGCCGGCACCTGCAGCACAGCGGCATCCCGCTGCTGGTGGATTTCTGGGCGTCGTGGTGCGCGCCCTGCCGCAGCATGGCGCCGGAATTCGAGGCAGCGACCCGCAGCCTCGAACCCCGCATGCGGATGATCAAGATATCGACCGAGGAAGCGCCGGGCCTCGCGGCCGAATTCGGGATCGCCAGCATCCCGACGCTCGCACTCTTCGCCGGCGGGCGGGAAGTCGCCCGCCAGGCCGGCGCCATGCCGGCCCGCGGCATCATCGCCTGGGCGGAAGCCGCCGCCCTGGCCTGAGCCGGACCGGGACCGGGCCAGCCGTGACGGCGGCCCGGCCGGCGCCCCGGTTCAGACGACGGTCAGATGATCCTCGACCGCATTGACGCCGGGGGCGGCCCAGGCGGCACGCTCGGCGACGGCGCGTTCGTGCCAGGCGCGCACATTGCCTTCGAGCGTCACCTTCCCGCCAACGACGTTCACGCGGATGGCGCCGGCCTCGAGTTCGGCGTTCCGCTTCAGCGCATCCTCGATGCGATGCTTGACACCGGCGGCGTCGACATGCGGCCGCACGGTCATGAGGTTGGTGACGCCGACGACGCCGGTCAGCCGGCGCACCGCATGCTCGGCGGCCGTCCTCTGGAACTGCCAGGCCACTTCGCCCGTCAGCGTGATCCAGCCGTTCTCGACTTTCACCATCACCTTGTCCTCCGGGACCGTCGTGTCCCAGGCGATGATGTCCAGCGCGCGCTTGGCGATCTGATCGTCCGCCGTCTTCTTGTCGGCGGCGTAGCGCACCTCGATCTCCTGGGCGACGGCGCGAACGCCGCGGACCCGCTGCACCACATGTTCGGCGGCCACTTTCTCGGCATAGCTGCCGACGTGACCCGTGAGGGTGACGACGCCGTCTTCGACCGCCACGCCGATGTTGGCCGCATCGAGGCTGGGCTCGAATTCCAGCTCGTCGAGAACATTCTGACGCAAGGTAATGTCGCTCATCGCTCGTTCCTTCACCCTCGGACAGCGCCGTCGCGCAGATGCTGCTTGCCGCATCCGCCGCAAGCTAGACGTCGAACCGAGGCCGCAACATTGAGATGCATCAACCGGCGCCGTACCAAACGTCGCGCAAGCATCAGCGCCGTCCTCAAGACGCCGGCTGCGTCCGTGCTATCGCGACAGATGCCGCTCGATCTCGGGCGTGGACAGATGGACGAGGTCCTTGCCGACTTCGGCCACGACCACCGCCCGCAGCGCCGGCGTCATGTGCTGGCGCAGGATGCCGAGCGCCCGGGCCGGCGCGACCAGCACGAGATGGCGAACCGATTGTTCGCGCACGGCGCGGTCAAGCTGCGCGGCGAGGCCGGCCAGAAAGGCAGTCTCGGCCGCATCATGCAGATCCCCCTGCTCCACCGCGCTGCGTGACACGCCCTGGGATTCGTGGACCCGCCCGGGACGCTCGGTGCCGAGTTCCCGCGTCGGCGGCGTCGGCTGGTCCAGGACGTCGAGGACCTGCAGGCTCAGCAGCTCCGCGTCGCCCTCGTTGCGGAAGGTCAGCGCCTTGGCGCCATCGCAGACCGCAACCCAGCTGTTCGACGGAATCCGAACATGTTCCATAAGCGGCAAACCTCCCCCGCAGAAAAACGCGATCATCGCGATCCCCGCGCGATGGGCCTTGATTCACGTCAAGCAGCCTGGCCGGCGCAGAGGGTCGGTACGATATGGGTTTGACCTGCGTCAAGGCATGGCATCGCGGCACCAGCTAACAGGCAGGCGGTGACGCCGGCGCCATCGCCCGGCCCATGCGGACAAGGGGTACCGAGATGACGCTCAAGGCGCGGGACCTGATGACCACGCATGTCCATACCGCATCGCCGGAGGACACGATCGCCAAGGTGGCGCGGGTCCTCTCGGAAAATGCCATCAGCGCCATGCCGGTCTGCGATGCGCAGGGCCATGTGGTCGGTCTGATCAGCGAGGGCGACCTGATGCGCCCCTTCGCAAAAAGCACCGAGCATCGGCGGTCTTGGTGGCTGGCGCGGCTTGCCGAAGGCACCGATCTGTCGGCGACCTTTCTGGAGCACGTCAATCCGGAACAGTGGCGCATCGGCACGCTGATGAACCGCGACGTCGTCACCGCGACCGAAGCCACGACGCTGCCCGCCCTTGCGGAGCTGATGATGACGCATCGCGTCAAGCGCGTGCCGATCGTCAGGGACGGGATTCTGGTCGGCATCGTAAGCCGCGCCGACATCATCCGCGCCGTGGTGACGATGCCGCAGGACGTGCCGGAATCGGCCTGACGTTGATCGGCCTGAACTCGATCCGTCCGAACTTGATCCGCCCGACATCGCGGGCGGTCGGATCGGAAGCGTCTAATCCGTGTTCCATCGGCGCAGCTGCAGTGCCAGGTTGATCAGCGCCGCACCGAACAGGAAGGCATAGACCGCCATCCAGAGGGTGATGGCGAAAAGTCCGGCACTCGGCGTGACCAGCACCAGCAGGCCGAAGACGATCGAGGCCACGGCGACGAAGACCTTGAACCAGCCATTGATCAGCGCGGTCGAATGCCCGAACAGCAAGGCGCCACCGCTGAGCAGCGCCCAGGCCGCAACGAAATAGACGAAGCCGAGCACCACGATCCCCGGCAGCAGCACCGCCACCAGCCCGGCAACGATGCAGATGAGCGCTTCGATCAGCAACGCGCCACGCCGCCGTTCAGCCGATCGGGCGCGGGGCAGTGCGGCCAGCGAGAGGACGCCATCCACGATGGCATAGGCGCCGAACAGCACGACCACCGCATCGGCCACCAGCCCGGGCAGCAGCAGCAGCATCATACCGAAGGCGATGGCGAGCACGCCACGTAGCGCCACGGCCCACCAATAATTCGTCACCGCGCGCCCGATCACCGGCCTTGCACGGGGGGACGCCGGGTGCCCGGGCCCCAGGATCGCCTGCTGTCGCGGGGGTTCCGACATGCCGTTCTCCTACCATCTTGCCGCCGCAGCTTCGCGCGTCTCGCGGCCTGCGACATTGATCCTGATCAGCCCGGCACCTGCCCGGTCGCCATGCGGGCGACGGCGACGAAGCTGCGCGGCCCGTCCGGGGCACCGGCGAGGAAGGCACGCCGGGCGGCCGTCTCCACCGCCTCTCGCCGTTCCGCCGCCAGGCCCGCGATGAAGGCGCCGATCGTCCCCTGGCCGCCGAGCCAGGGCCGCCACCAATCGTCGAAGCCGGTCACCTCCTGGCGGATCACAAGGTCACGCTCCGATACCCCGACCAGCCCCGCGCCTTCCAGCAAGGCGCCGAGCCGACCCGGCCCGCCGACCGCATCGGCAAGCTGGCTGGCGCGCCAGGCCTCGGCTTCGGGCAGCATGGCCGCGGCGGTATCGGCGAACAGCCGCAGGAAAGGAAATCCGCCCCAGAAATCCCACATGGCCACAGCCACACTGCCGCCGGGCCGCGTCACCCGCCGCAGTTCGCGCGCCGCCGCCGCGCGATCCGGCACGAATTGCAGCACCAGCAGGGACAAGGCGGCATCGAAGCTGCCGTCGCCGGCGGCCAGCGCGGTGACGTCGCCGCGGTCGAAACGCGCCCTCGGCACCCGGCGCCTGGCCGCGGCGACGAAGCTTTCGCCAAGGTCGACACCTTCGATCCGCAGGCGCGGGTCGCGCGCGATCAGGGCCGCGGATAGCGCGCCGGTGCCGCAGCCGGCATCCAGCACGCGGGCGCCGGGGGGCAGCGCGCAGGCGTCGAGAAAGACCTCGGCGAGGCCTGTGCTCCAGCGGCCCATGCTGCGTTCATAGGCGGCGGCATCGCTGGACACATAGCTCACGCGCACACTCCACCGGAAAGCCGCCTCCGATGTCGGATTTCCCCGCGGTTTCGGCAAGTCCCCGCCGCCCGCCGCAGAGGCGTGCGACGGGCGGCCCGAAGCTCAGCCCTGATGCGGCAGGCAGGGGCCGCGGTCGGCGAGGCAATGCCTGATCGCGGGAAGCAGGGTGTCGTCGGTAAGCGGCTTCTCCAACACCTGCGCGATGCCCGCCGCCGCCGCCCGCCTGCGCAAGGCCGGATCGGCGCTGGCGGCGATCAGGATGATCGGCGCGGCAAACCCCCGCTGCCGCGCTTCCCGCGCCAGCTCCAGCCCGGTGAGCCCCGGCATGCGATGGTCCAGCACCAGGCAGACAATATCCGGCAGCAGCCCGTCCCGCAGCAGGGCGGCGCCGGAAGGATAGACCCGGACATGCCGGCCATCGGCTTCGAGCAGGAACTGCAAGGCTTCCCTCACTCCCAGATCATCATCGACGATGACGATGCTTCCGCAGTTGCGGCGATGTGAACCCATAAAACGACCTTGCCCCGGTGCCGGCATCCCCCACCGGCACGGCGCCTTCTTGAACGTCCCGGCCAGGCAGGACGTTGATCCAGATCAATTCTTCTGGGCGGCCAGGACCAGGCGCACCAGTTCCGACAGGCTGCGCGCCTGGGTCTTTTCCATGATCCGCGCCCGATGCACCTCGACGGTACGGGGGCTCATGCCGAGGTCGAAGGCGATCATCTTGTTCGGGCTGCCCGCAACCAGCCGGTCCAGAACCTCCACTTCCCGCGGGGTCAGCGCCTGCAGCCGTTGCCGCGCCCGTGCCGATTCGGCGTTCTGGCCACGCTGCTCGCGGCAGCGGGCCAGCGCGGCCTGGACGGCCGCGAGCATGGCCTCCTCCTCGAAGGGCTTTTCCAGGAAATCGACCGCCCCGGCCTTCAAGGCGCGGACCGCAAGCGGCACATCGCCATGGCCCGTCATGAAGATCAGATTCTGCGGCCCGCCCCGTTTTGCGAGCACCGCCTGCAGCGCCAGGCCGTCCATCTCCGGCATGCGTACATCACTGATGATGCAGCTTTCCTCGGCCACCAGGGTCTCGTCGAGGAAGGCCCGCGCCGAGTCATAGAGCCGCACCCGATATCCCGCCGCCTCCAGCAGGAATTGCAGCGAATCACGCACCGCCTCGTCATCGTCGATCACATGAATAAGCGGCGAAATCGTCACAGCGCCTCCTGCTCGGACACGGAACGCAGCGTGAATCGGAAAATCGTCCCGCCCCCTGGGTTCGGCTCGGTCCAGATGCGTCCGCCATGCGCCTCGATGATCGAACGGCAGATCGACAGCCCGACCCCCATGCCGCTGCGCTTGGTGGTGACGAAGGGGCGGAACAGCTGTTCGGCCACCTCGGGCGGCAGGCCAGGTCCGGTATCGGCCACGCTGATCTCCACATCCCCCCCCTGGCAGCAGGCGGAAACCCGGACGAATTGCCGGCTCCAGCTGTCCAGCGCCTCGATGGCATTGCGAATGAGGTTGAGCAACACCTGCTGGATCTGGACCTTGTCCACCAGCACCAGGCCGCAGGCCGGGTCGATCTCGACACTGCAGCTCACCCCGCGCTGCTTGGCGCCGATGAAGGCAAGGTTGGTCGCTTCCTGCAGCAGCGCGGCCACCGGCTCCATCTGCTTCTCCGTCTCCCCGCGGGAAGCAAATTCGCGCAGCCGACGGATGATCTCGCCGGCGCGACGGGCCTGTTCGGCGGCCTTGCCCATGGCCTCGCCCAGCCGGGGCGGGGCGCCGGGGGCATCCCTGTCCAGCAGCCGCTGCGCCGCCTTCATGTAGTTGGTCACCGCGGTCAGCGGCTGGTTCAGCTCATGCGCAAGCGTGCTCGCCATCTGGCCGAGCGCACCCAGCCGGGAGACATGGAGCAGTTCCGCCTGCAGCTCCTGGCGCTCCGTCTCCGCCTGTTCACGTTCGGTCAGGTCGCGGATGAAGCCGGTGAACACCCGCTCACCGCCGCCCGTGGCCTCGCCGACCGCAAGTTCCAACGGGAAGGTGGTGCCGTCCTTGCGCTGGCCGGAGACGACGCGGCCGATCCCGATCACCCGCCGTTCGCCGGTCCGCCGATAGTGGCTGAGGTAGTCGTCATGCTGACGGCGATGCGGCGCCGCCATCAGCATGCTGACATTCTGTCCGCAGACCTCACGCGCGGCGAAGCCGAAGATGCGCTCGGCCGCGGGATTGAAGGATTGGACGATACCCATCTGGTCCATGACGATGACGCCATCCGGGGCGGTTTCCAGGATGGAGCGGAGATGCGCCTCGCGCTGCTCGATGGCCGCCTGCGCCCGCTTCGATGCGGTGATGTCGCGCGCGATCTTGGACGCACCGATGATCCGTCCCGCGTCATCCCGGATCGGCGAGACGGTCAGGGAGACCTCGACGAGGCTGCCGTCCTTGCGGCGCCTGACGGTGTCGAAGGGTTCGATCGCCTCGCCCCGGCGGATACGCGCCAGGATCTGGCGCATGTCATCCTCCCGCCCCGGCGCCAGCAACAGGCTGATCGGCCGGCCGATCGCCTCATAGGGCGCATAGCCGAACAGATGTTCCGCGGCGTCGTTCCAGCTGGTGATCCGGCCTTCCAGCGTCTTGCCGATGATCGCATCGCGCGAGGAGCCGACGATCCCGGCAAGCCAGGCCGCGGTGCCATTGGCCGCATCGGGCGGAACATGCCGCGCCATCACCCCGAGCAAGGTTGCCGGCAGCCCCTCCGCGCCCGGCAGCGCCGTGCCCGAAAGCCTGGTGCGTGCCGCGGTCTCGCCACCGAGATGCAGATCCGCCACCCAATCCCCGCCCTCAGCGGCGGCGCGGCGCAGGATCGCGGCGGTCGCATCGGGTTCGACCAGCGGCAGGCCCGCGACAAAGGCACCGAGGCTGCAACCCGGCTGTGCCGCCAGTTCGGGCAGCAGGTCGGGGGGGAGAAAGAAGGTGACCTCATCCTTGGCGCTGTCCCAGCGCCAGGTGCCAAAGCCCGCACGGGCGAAGGCGAGGGACCAGCCCGGATCGGGCAGTCCGGCTCCGGCTTCCGGCACCTTCGGGTTCGGCGACATCGGCATGGGCTCCCCCTATTGGCAAATCTCGGAGAAGTCTCGGAGAGGTCTCGGGCCGGGCTGCGGGCGGGGCCGCCCGTCCGGTCCGCCGCCCTCTACGTGGTTTCCCCGATGGGGATGTCACGAATATTCGGGGCCCGGCGTCGCTGACATTGTGTGGTCGGTCGATCCGAAAGGCAATCGCATGCAACCGCAACTCGCAACGACGGCATCCCCCCGGCAGGCTCCCGAATGGTTCGCGAAGGCGACCCGGCCCCCGTCCCGCGCCGCCGCGGCAGGGGCGCAAACGCTTCCTGCCCCATCGTCCCCCGCCCAATCCTTCGCCGCTCAGCCGCTGCTCGGCACCCTTGTCACCTTGCGTCGCGAGCAGTCGCTGTTCAGCGCCGGCGACGATGCGGAGTTTGTCTACCGCGTCAAGTCCGGCTGCATTCGCCTGACCAACCAGATGCAGGACGGGCGCCGCCAGGTGGTCGAATTCCACCTGGCCGGCGACATGTTCGGGACGGAATCCACCGGCTGCCATCTGCTGTCGGCCGAGGCCGTCACCGATGTAGCCCTGCTGCGCTACCGGCGCCAGTCGCTGGAACAGCGCGCCGAACAGGATCCGGCTGCGGGGCGCCGGCTGTATGACATGGCCTGCCTCGGCCTGCGCGCGGCGCATCGCCGGATGCTGGTGCTCGGCCGCAAATCGGCGATGGAGCGTGTCACCTCCTTCCTCGTCGACATGTCGGCGCGGATCGGCGGCGACGCCACGCGTGAATTCGATCTGCCGATGTCGCGTCAGGACATCGGCGACTATCTCGGCCTCACCATCGAGACCGTCAGCAGGGCTTTGAGCCAGCTGCGGCGCGACGGGGTGATCCATCTGCCGACGCCGCATCGCGTGGAACTGCGCGACGTCCGGGCGCTGACG
>Ga0255334_1000630_pt1 | contig 24650 bp, 18 predicted proteins | sample EtOH5_35cm_T3_12_FD_202080 | JGI IMG/M metagenome (GOLD analysis project Ga0255334, IMG submission 202080) | Sandy soil microbial communities from University of British Columbia, Vancouver, Canada - EtOH5_35cm_T3_129 | ecosystem: Engineered > Artificial ecosystem > Sand microcosm > Unclassified ... | reverse complement strand
GTTTGACACTGTTTCCGGGCGACTCTTAGAATCGAGTTGGTGCCGATGTTTCCTGCCGTTCGCCCCGTTCCTTCCGGCGCGCGGCCTCCCGTGGGCGGCGTAGCTCAGTGGTTAGAGCGAGGGTCTCATAATCCCTAGGTCGGTGGTTCGATTCCACCCGCCGCCACCAGTTCACCTGAAAATCCCGGTTTGGATGGAGGTCCCTCTCCCGCGTTGCGGGATCCGGGATTTCGCCTGCGGGCTCGCGCTCACTTCGCTTCGCTCACGCCCGCAAAACGGCTCAAGTTCGATTCCACCCGCCGCCACCAGTCCTTCAAAGAAGATGACCGCTGTGCCCTCTGCCCGTGCCGGGCTCCAATCGGGCCGCAGGCACCTCCGGCTGTGACTCCGGTCACTGACGCCTTTGCGGTCAAAGCAGAGGCTCTTAGTTGGACTCATCCGGGCTGGGCGCGGCCGTTCTGACCCCGTCCCGCCCCAGCCCTATTCGACGGAGGCATTCTTCATGGCAACCATGACTTCTCCCAAGGCCGCTGACCTGGCTGGGCCGGGCATCGGCGATTACATGGAACTCGAAAAAATCCTGCCCAACGACTACCACTCGCTGCTCACCCCCAAGGAGACGCAGAAGGCCATCTTCGCGGTGAAGAACTTCATCGAGAAGGAATTGTGCAAGTCGCTGAACCTGATGATGGTGACCGTGCCGCTGATCGTGGACACGGAGAGCGGCGTCAACGACATGCTGGACCGCGACGGCTCGCGCACCCCCATCCAGTTCCACATCTCGAACGACCGTGACCTGCACCCGGTGGACGCGCAGGTGGTGCAGGCGGCCACCAAGTGGAAACGGGTGGCGCTGCAACAGTTCGGCATGAGCCCGGGCGAGGGCCTGTGCACCGACATGCGCGCCGTCCGCAAGGACTACTTCCTCGACCACGACCACTCCTGTTACGTGGACCAGTGGGACTGGGAGCGCGTCATCACCGCCAAGGACCGCAACCTTGGCTTCCTGAAGCAGATCGTCACCAAGATCTGGAAGGTGCTGGTGGAGGCGGAGCGGTTTGCCCAGGACCGCTTCCCCAAGCTGAAGGACCCGCGCTTCCCCAACCTGCCGGAGAAGCTCACCTTCCTGCACGCCGAGGACATCCTGGAGATGTTCCCCAACCTGCCGCGCAAGCAGCGGGAGACGGAGGTGCTGCAGCGCTATCCGGCCATCTTCATCGTGGGCATCGGCTGGACGCTGGCCGACGGCTATCCGCACGAGATGCGCGCCGCCGATTACGACGACTGGGTCACGGAGACCAAGTCCGAAGACGGCCGGCCCATGCACGGGCTGAACGGCGACATCCTGGTGTGGAACCACGTCACCAAGCGGCGGCACGAGTTGACCTCGATGGGCATCCGCGTGAATGCGGAGACCCTGAAGCAGCAGCTCGAGCTATCGAAGCTGACCCACTTCCTGAAGTTCCCCTATCACCAGGCCATCGTGAACGGGACCATCCCGCTGAGCATCGGCGGGGGCATCGGCCAGTCCCGGACGCTGATGCAACTGCTGCGCAAGGCGCACCTGGGGGAGGTCACGGTCAGCGTGTGGCCCAAGGTGCTGAAGGAGATGTGCGCCAGGAAGAACATCTTCGTCATCGAGTAGGCAACGCAAACCGGGAACCAGGAACCCCATCCCGCAGGGCGGGATGGGGTTCTGTTTGCCCGCTAGCGACGCACCTACCTCGGGCGCGCGACGGCGCCCGCGCGGGCTACATGATCTGCGGATCGAGCCAGCACTCTTCGTCGTCCGGTGCGAGGCGCGCAGGCTGGCTGCGTTCGAGTGCGCAGTTCAGGCGCTCGGCCAGCGCCGCCGCCTGTTTGCGGGTGAGTTCCACGCGCCGCAGGCCGCGGCGGGTCCAAAGGCGAAGAACGAATCCGCGCGGTGAGGGTTCGAGCTCGGGGCGCCGGCGGGGGGCGTGGGAGCGGGTCTCGGTATGCATGCTTCCTCCTGACGTTTCTCCTGGTTACACCGCAAGCTCGACGCGGGCCACCACCTCGCGCAGGCGGCGCATGCCCTCGAGGATCTTCTCCTGGTTGTTGGCGTAGGAGAAGCGCAAGAAGCCGCGCCCACCCTCGCCGAAGGCCGTGCCCGGCAGGCAGGCGACGCCGCCTTCTTCCAGCAGCCGGGTGGAGAGATGCTTGGCCTCCTCGTGGATGGCGGTGACGTTGGCGAAGGCGTAGAAGGCGCCCCTGGGCATGCGGCAGCTCACGCCGTGGGTCTGGTTGAGTTCGCGCACGATCAGGTCGCGCCGGGCGCGGAACTCAGCCACCATCTCGGTAACGCTATTCTGCGGCCCGGTCAGCGCGGCGATGGTAGCCATCTGGGTGAAGGCGGCGGCGCAGGAACTGGAGTTGATCATCAGCTTCGACATCTTCTCCACCAGTTCGGGCGGCATCACGCCGAAGCCCAGGCGCCAGCCGGTCATGGCGTAAGCCTTGGACAGCCCGTCCATGAGGATGGTGCGCTCCTGCATGCCGGGGACGGAGAGGATGCTGTAGTGCGTGCCCTGGTACTGGATGCGGCTGTAGATCTCGTCGGAGAGCACATAGGCGTCAGTCTTCAGGACGGCCTGGGCGATGGCCTCGACGTCCTCGCGCTCCAGGATGGAGCCGCAGGGGTTGTGCGGGGAATTCAGAATGACCAGCCGGGTGCGGGGCGAGAGCAGCGCGCGGAACTCGTCCAGGTCGATGCGGAAGTCGTTCTCCTCGCGCAGGCGGATGGGGCGCGGCGTGGCGCCCACGAAGCGCGCCACCGACTCGTAGATGGGATAGCCGGGGTCGGGAAAGATGACTTCGTCGCCGGGATTCACCAGCGCGAGCGCGGCGAACAGCAGGATGTTCTTCGATCCCGGGACCAGGATGGCCTGTTCGGGCGTGGCCTTGATGCCGCGGGTGCGCGACACGTAGTCGGCAACGGCGAAGCGCGCCTCCGGCAGGCCGGGGGCGGGCGTGTAGTGGGTGTAGCCGTCGTGCAGCGCGCGGATGGCAGCCTCGGTGATGTGCACCGGAGTCTCGAAATCCGGCTCGCCGATCTCCAGATGGACGATGTTGCGCCCCTTCGCCTCCAGGCGGCGGGCGGCGGCCAGCACCTCGAACGCGGTCTCGGTGCCCAGTCCGTTCATGCGTTCTGCGAACTCGGTCTTCATCGGGCACGCTCCTGTATGCGGGGTCTTATCCAGCCCCAGTATCGGCGCGGGCTCCGCCGCTCGCAGTGAGTGGGGTCACCCGGCGAGGTGACTACAGTCACGGGGCAGCGCACTCCTATTGTTGGTACGATGCTTGCAAGCTGCGCGGGACGGATGCACATGCCGGAGACGAAATCCCGCCGATTCTTCGCCCACCCCAAAGAAACCTACATCGCCATTCTGGCGGCGGCGGCGATCGCTCTGCATCTCGTGTTGCGGTATCTGACGGGGGCGTCTCCCTTTGCGGCTGTTCTTCCTCTTTACCTGGCGCTCGTCGTGGGCGGCGTGCCGCTGGTGTTCGACCTGGCGCGCAAGCTGGTGAAGCGGCAGTTCGGCTCCGACCTGCTGGCGGGCATCTCCATCGTGACCGCGGTGCTGCTGGGGCAGTATCTGGTGGCGGCGATCGTCGTCCTGATGCTCTCGGGAGGCGAGGCGCTGGAGCAGTTCGCCACCCGGCGCGCCTCCTCCGTGCTGGACGCGCTGGCGCGCCGCATGCCGGAAGTGGCGCACCGAAAGGACCAGGGCCGCATCGTCGAGGTGCGCCTGGAGGAGATCGCCGTCGGCGACACGCTGGTCGTCTTTCCCCATGAGATCTGCCCGGTGGACGGCGTGGTGCTGGAAGGCCGCGGCGTGATGGACGAGGCCTACCTTACCGGCGAGCCCTTCCAGATCTCGAAGACTCCCGGGGCGCTGGTGCTTTCCGGCGCCATCAATGGAGACAGCGCGCTCACCATCCAGGCGGAGAAGGTGGCGCTGGATTCGCGCTACGCCCGCATCATGCAGGTGGTGCAGGCCACCGAGCAGGATCGCCCGCCATTACGCCGGCTGGGGGACCGGTTGGGCGCGTGGTACACGCCGCTGGCGCTGGCTCTGGCCGCGGGAGCGGGGCTGATCAGCGGCGACTGGGTGCGCTTCCTGGCGGTGCTGGTGGTGGCCACGCCCTGCCCACTGCTCATCGCCATCCCGGTGGCGGTGATCGGGGCCATCTCGCTCTCGGCACGGCACAGCATCATCATCAAGAATCCCGCCGTGCTGGAGCAGGTGGACGCCTGCCGCACCCTCATCTTCGACAAAACGGGAACGCTCACCTACGGCAAGCCGGAGCTGACCGACGTCCTATGCGCTCCCGGCTTCACTCGCGAGGACGTGCTGCGGATGGCGGCGAGTCTGGAGCAGTACTCCAAGCATCCGCTGGCGGGTGCGATCCTCCAGGCGGCGAAGGGGGCGGGACTGGCGCTCGATGAAGTAGCCCAGATGAGCGAGCGTCCGGGCGAAGGCCTGCGGGGCACGGTGGACGGGCGCAGCGTGCAGATCACCGGGCGCGGCAAAGTCGTGGCCCGGGAGCTCTCGCTCCCGACTGCGGCCGGCGGCCTGGAGTGCCTGGTGCTGGTGGACGAAGGCTACGCGGCGACGCTGCGCTTCCGCGACGTCCCGCGGCATGAGAGCCGTCCCTTCATCCGGCACCTGCGGCCCAGCCACGGCGTGCAGAAGGTGATGCTGGTCTCCGGCGACCGCGAATCCGAGGTACGCTACCTGGCAGAGCTGGTCGGAATCCAGGAGGTCCACGCCGGGCAGAGCCCGGAGCAGAAGGTGGAGATCGTGCGGCGGGAAGCGGCGCTCGCCCCCACGCTCTACGTCGGCGATGGCATCAACGACGCGCCCGCGCTGCTGGCGGCGACCGTGGGCGTGGCCTTTGGGCCGCACAGCGACATCACCGCCGAGGCCGCCGGCGCGGTCATTCTGGAAATGTCGCTGGACAAGGTGGACGAGCTCATCCACATCGGGCGGCGCATGCGCCGCATCGCTCTGGAAAGCGCTGTAGGCGGGATGGCCGCGAGCTTCCTGGGGATGCTGGCCGCCGCCGCCGGCGTTCTGCCGCCCATCGGCGGGGCCATCACCCAGGAGATCATTGACGTGGTGGCGGTGCTGAACGCGGTGCGCGTCGCCTTGCCCGCGGGGAAGCTGCGCGACTTCTGAGCTTGCCCTGTCCTTAAATGTCCCTCGCGCCTTTTGAAGGACGGGGTGGGGAAGCCCCTCACACAGACGGCTCCTGCGTGACACTTGTCACAACCGCCGGTGACCGCAGTCACGGCGGGCCGCGGAGGCCCCCCGTAGGCTGAATGCATGTTCGACGGGAGCCTGGAAAACCCTGTTACCAACCGCCCCTCCCCCTTTCAGGGGCCCCGCCCCACACTCGACTTCGACGAGAAGCCGATGGTGGTGATCTGGGAGGTTACGCAGGCCTGCGACCTCAGCTGCTACCACTGCCGGGCCAGCGCCCAGCCGCTGCGCAACTCCATGGAACTGACCACGGCGCAGGGCCGGAAGCTGATCGACGAAGTCGCGGCCATGCGCACGCCCATTTTCGTGCTCACGGGCGGCGACCCCCTGAAGCGTCCCGACATCTACGACCTGGTGGAGCACGCCACGCAGAAAGGGGTGCGTGCGGCCCTCACCCCCAGCGCCACGCCGCTGCTCACCCAGGCGGCGATAAAGGAACTGAAGCGCCGCGGGCTGGCGCGGCTGGCCATCTCGCTCGACGGCCCCAGCGCCGAGATCCACGACTCTTTCCGCGGCGTGCCCGGCTCCTACCAGCGCACCATGGATGCCGCGCGCTGGGCCAAAGAATCTCACCTGCCCATGCAGGTCAACACCACCGTCACCCGCCGCAATCATAAGGATCTCGAGACCTTCGTACCCCTGCTGGAGAAGATGGGTGTCGTCCTGTGGAGCGTCTTCTTCCTGGTGCCGACCGGGCGGGGCAAGCAGGATGACTTGCTTTCGGCTGAGGAATGCGAGCAGGTGTTCGAGAAGCTCTACCAGATCTCACGCCAGGTGAAGTTCCACATCAAGACCACGGAAGGACAGCACTACCGGCGCTTCCTGTTGCAGAAGCACGCGGCGGAGTGGCAGGAGCCGAGGGCGGAGCAGAGCGCGCGCCCGAAAGCCCCCGCGGGCGTCGCTTACGCCCTGGACGGCACCCGGCCCGGGGTCAATGACGGCAAAGGCTTCGTCTTCGTCTCCCATACCGGCGAGGTCTACCCCAGCGGCTTCCTGCCGCTGCGCGCGGGCAACGTCCGTCGGCAGTCGCTGGCGGAGATCTACCGCACCTCGCCGCTGTTCATCGCGCTGCGCGACCCCAAACAACTCAAAGGGAAGTGCGGAGTGTGCGAATACAACCAGATCTGCGGCGGCTCGCGCGCTCGCGCCTACGCCGTCACCGGCGACGCCTTCGCGCCCGACCCCTGCTGCGTGTATCAGCCGGCCGCGGCTGTTTGACTCTCCGCTTTTACATCCCGAGCGCAGCGAGGGAGCCCTACCCCTTTATTCGACTGTCATCCTGAGCGAGGCGCGAGCGTCAGCGAGCGCCGAGTCGAAGGGTACGTTCAGAAGGCCATCCACCGCGAGAAGCAGTTGAAGGGCTGGAGGCGAGCGAGGAAGATAGCGCTGATCGAGAAGGTGAATCCAAGGTGGGAAGATCTGGCGGAAAAGTGGGGCGCTGAGATGCGGTTCGCCGGGCAACCGCTCTCGTAGAAATACCTTGGTGCTGCATCGTTAAGTTTGAGCATTCCCGGGGTCCTTCGACTCGCCCGTCGTCCCGCGAAGCGGGACTCCGGACTCGCTCAGGATGACAGTTGTTAAGGGGCAATGCAGCAGGAGGTAGGGCTCCCTCGCCCGCAAGGCGGGCGAGGGAAGTAAAGAAAAGGGTTGGAGCTAGCGCATTCCCGCCAACTCCTGCAACAGCCGCCAGTTCTCGAGGCGGCCCTGCTGGGCGCCTTTCAGGAACTCATCGGCCTGGCCCTGGGCGTCGAAGTGGCGTGCGAAGCGGCCTTCGGTGCGGGCGAAGGCGACGAAGTCCACCGGCTGCCCGCTCTTCGGGTCCATGTACCAGTCTTCCTTCACGGCCGGGTTCCCCTGCAGGGAGAGCCGTTCGCTCAGCCGCTCGCCTTTGCGCGGGTCGTAGATGGAGATGGGAAAGGTGCGCGACTCCACCGCCAGCTTGGACTGGGTGAGGGAAGCATCGTCGGGAACGCCGTGCTCCGGCTGGCAGGTGGTGTAGCAGACCACCACGGCCGGGCCGGGATATTCGTTGGCCGCGAGCACCGCCTTGTAGAAGTGGTTGGCGTGCGCGGCAGTGGTCTGGGCGACGAAGACCCCGGGATGCATCATCGCGATCTGCGCTAGTTCCTTGCGGCGCTCGGTCTTGCCGGACTGGGCCTTGCCGAAGGCGGACATCTTAGCGTCCTGCCCGGTGAAGGTGGCGGTGGAGGCCTGCCCGCCGGTGTTGGAGTATACCTGGGTGTCGAGCACCAGCACCTTGATGTCCATGCCCGACATCATCATGCGGGAGAGCGACTGGAAGCCGATGTCATACATGGCGCCGTCGCCGCCGATGACCCAGAGCTTGCGCTTGGTGTGGCCTTCCTGGTCCCAGCGCAGGCGAATGCCCATGGCGTCCGCGGGCGCGTTCTCGAACAGCGAGTTGGTCCAGGGCACGGCAAAGGGATTGTAGGGATAGGTGGAGCCGTAGACGCTGTTGCAGCCGGTGGCGGCGACCACGCCGATCTGGTCGCGGCCGTAGACGAAGCTGGTGGCGGCCAGCATCATGCGGATAGCCGTGGCTTCGCCGCAGCCCATGCAGGAGCCGGCGCCTCCGGAGTAGAGCAGGGAGCGCTCGGCCAGCATCATGTCGCCCAGCGCCTTCTCGTTGAGGTAGCGCGCCGGAGTCTCCGGCAGGTGGCGATAGAGGTCGAGCGCCAGGTCGTGGTCGCGGAGGTTGCCGTTCTTGGACGCCATCTTCAGCGCCGCGTGCTTGCCGCAGGCCACCACGCACTCGCCGCAGCCCTTGCATTTGTCCGGGTCCACGAAGATGCCGAACATGCCGCCGGTCTCACCCCGCTTCTGCGGGATTTCGTAGTACTTGCTGGTCTGGCAGAAGTGTTGGCGCATAGCTTCGCGGGCTTCGGGGTCCTCGACTTTGGCCAGCATCTCTTCCAGCACCGGGGTCTCGGCCACCTTGGCCAGGATGGCGGTGTCGGGGCACTGGTTGACGCACTCCATGCAGCCCACGCAGCCGGAGGCGATGAATTCAGGGATCTCCGGCGCCAGGTTGCGCAAGCTGCGGCGGCGGGCGCTCGAAGGAGGCATGAGACTGCGAGCCACCGCCTCGTCGGCCTCCAGGTCGTCTTCGCGGCCGCGCAGGTAGGAATCCACGATGCGGTCGCAGAAGTCCCCTGGCAGCAGCGCCCCGTCCGCTGGACAAGCCGAAGCGGGACGCTGCTGGGGAAGGAGCGGGAGGGTCGCGTCCTTCGCCGGGGGGACAACTCGCAGAACCTCTTCGTAACCGCGGCGGGCGGCGGCCAGGTTATCGGCCACCACGCGCGCGCCGCGCTTGCCGAAGTAATGGCTCAGGGTCTGCTCCAGTTTTTCAAAGAGCTGCTCGGGGCTCAGGCCGGCGCGCTCGCGGAAGGGAGTGAGGCGCAGGAAGGCTCCCAGCAGCCCGATGCCCTGCATGCGGATCTGCAGGTCAGCGCGGCTGGAGCAATCACGCGCGATGCGCTGGGCATCGAGAAGGTACAGTTGCAGGTCGCGCTTGCGGATGGCCGCTTGCGCCGCCGCCGGCAGCGTGGCCCAGAGCTGCTCGGGCTCGAGCGACGACTGCATATAGATGACGCCGCCCTGGCGCAGCCCGGCCAGCGGATCGCCGGTGAGGAAGGCGTTGGCGTCCTGAATGGCGACGAAGTCCACGTCCTTCAGCTCGGCGTGCAGGCGGATGTGCTCGGGGGCCAGCGTGAGGTAGTAGTTGGTGGGCAGACCCTTCTTCTCCGAGCCGTACTTGGGAAAGGCCTGGACGTGCATGCCGAACAGTTCCGCCGAGACCGCGGCCATCACCTTGTTGGTGGTGACGGAGCCGAAGCCGCCGATGGAGTGTCCGCGGAGGGCAAAGGAGCCGGCGGGGCGGACGTCGGGATCGGCGCCCAGGGGCAGAGCGTCGGCATGGCGCACGCCCAGCACGAAGGAGGTGCGGCCGCGCAAGCGGGCCATGTTCTCCGCCGCGGCCACGAAGTGGCCGGGACGCACGTCCCGGCCTCCCAGCCCGGCTACGCCGGAGTAAACCTGAGGGACGAAATCAACCGGCCCGTCGGTGATGCCGCTCTGCAGGTCCGCCAGCGCCGCCTTCACCTCGGTGGTGAGCGGGTTGGATTGCGCCAGGGGGACGTCGGCGCGTTCGATGACCGCCACCTTGCGGCACTTGGCCAGCAACTGCGCCAGTTGCCGCGAGGGGAAGGGCCGGAAGCTGGTGATGTGCACCAACCCGATGCGCATGCCGTTGCGGCGCAGGTAGTCCACCGTGGCTTCGGCGGTCTCCATCATGGAGCCCATGCCCACCAGGGCGAATTCGGCGTCCTCCATGCGGTAGGAGCGCAGCAGCGAGTAGGGCCGCCCGGTGAGGCGGGTGAACTTTTCCATGGCGCTCTCCAGCGCCGGCGACACCCGCTCGTAGAAGGCGCGCTGCGCCACTTTGCCCTTCATGTAGCTGTCCTGGTTCTGCACCGGCCCGCTCAGGAGGGGCGACTCGGTGTCGAAGAGCTTGCGGATGCGCTGGGCGGCGGGCGCGATGAACTCGCGCATCAGCTCGGGCTCGGGCAGGCGCACGGTTTCCAGCGTGTGCGTGGTCAGGAAGCCGTCCTGGATGTTGAGGAAGGGAGTCTCGGATTCCTCGGCGGCGGCGCGCGAGATCAGGGCCAGGTCAGCGGCTTCCTGCGCGTTGCGCGCAAACACCATACCCCAGCCGCAGTCCGCCACGCCCATGACGTCGTCATGGCCGCAATGCACGTTCAGCGAGTGCGAGGTCAGGGCGCGGGCGCCGACGTGGAACACCACCGGCAGGCGCTTGCCGGAGATGACGTAGAGCACTTCCTTCATCAGGATCAGGCCCTGGCCGGAGGTGAAGTTGGTCACCCGGCCGCCGGCCAGCGCGAAGCCCTCGCAGGCGGAGGCGGAGCTGTGCTCCGACTCCGGCTCCAGGAACTGGATGGGCTCGCCCCACAGGTTCTTCTTGCCATTGGCGAACTCCATGGCGAAGCCGTCGCCCATGGGAGTGGAGGGCGTGATGGGATAAGCACAGGCGCCCTGGGAAATGTGCGACTCCACCCACACCACCGCCCCGGAGCCGTCCGTGGTCGCCGTGATCCCCGGATAAGGGGCCGGTTGCTGCCTGGTATCAGAAGAAAGAGCCTTGTCCTCGGAACTTAGGATTGCCACAAACACCCTCCTTGCGTGGATCGAAGCGGGACACGCCCGCGGTCTATAGAAAGCCCTTGAGGCGCTGCTCCTCGAGCTCCACATGGCGGCGCATCTCGCTGGTGAAACACTTGCCCCGCTCCTTCACTTCGTAGAGGGACTCCGCCGGGTCGTCCATGGCGCGCAGGTGCTCGAGGGCCTGGCAGAAATCCGCCAGGTGGGCGCGCAAATGTCCGTGCTGCACGCGCATTTCGTCGGCGAATTCGGCCAGGTCCGGACTGATCCTGGCGACGCCGGTGAGGAGGGTTTCCTCCTCGTGGACAAAGTGCTCGGGAAGCAACTGGGCCACCCGGGTCCCGCAGGCCAGCACCTGGCTGGCGGTGGCGAAACTGGCGAAAACCTCGGAATAGCATTCCAGGCCGTCGAGGGCGAAATCGAGCTCGTTCAGGTCCTCCATCAACGCCTGGTGCTCGTTGTGAACCGTCTTGGACTCGGTCCAGAAACTGGGCGCAAGAGCTGCCATGACTCACCTCCAGAGCCCCGGCTTTGCCGGGACTCAGCCACCTCCACGATAGAAGCCGGGGAATGGGGCTGCGGTGACCTAGGTCACAGCGGGTGGTGATTCGGGGTTCGTGCAGAACCTCTCGCGCCCTGCCGCGAGTGGACCTTGTGGCCGGCAAACCGCCCCCACAGAGAGCACGGCCCTATCCCGGCAGGCCCCCCGCTTCGCTCGGAATGTAAGAAATCAGGGCGGTTGCCGGCCTGCGCCACGCGGCTCACCGCTCCCGGTGACGCAGGTCACAGACCGGCGGGGGCGGATGGATTCTCATAGAAGCGTAAGCTGCTCTAGTGTGTTTGGAGCTGCGGTAAGGAGGGAGCCATGAAACCCCTTCGACGCGCACTGCTCACCCTCATGTTCGGCGCGCTGGTGGTTCTGGCCGCGCCGGGTCAGACCCCGAAGAAGGCCACAGAAGAACATGCCCTGCCCCGCTATGACCCCGCCCAGGAGGTGAAGGTCAAGGGGGAGGTCCTGGAGATCAAGAACTACGATTGCCCGATCAGCGGCGCCATGGGAGGGCACCTCACCCTGAAGACGGAAGAGGGCGTGGTGGAGGTGCACCTGGCGCCGGCCGCATTTCTCGCGGAATACGAGATCAGCTTTGCCAAGGGCGACAAGGTGGAGATCGTGGGTAACAAAATCACGTTCCATGACATGCCCGCGCTGCTGGCGCGCAAGGTGATCCGAGCGCAGAACGAATACACCCTGCGCGACGCCAAAGGGACTCCGCTCTGGGGCAGCCGGGGCGGGCCCAGGAAGGGAGCGGTCACCCCATGAGCTTCGTCGAGTACGGATTTTTTGCCGTGGCCGCGGCCGGCGTCATCCTGGTGGTGGTGCGAGCGGCGGTCGGACTGCGCTCCTACTTCCACTTCCGCGGGACCCGGCTGGTGACCTGCCCCGAGACCAAGCGCGCGGCCGCGGTGGAAATCGACGCCGCGCACATCGGCCTGGCCTCGGCGCTGGGGATGCCGGCGCGCTTGCGCCTGGAGGATTGCTCCCGCTGGCAGGTGCGCGAGCGCTGCGATGAGCCCTGCCTGAGCCAGCTCCAGAATGCGCCCGAGGAATGCCTGGTGCGGCGCATCGTCAACCTGTGGTACGAGGGGAAGACCTGCGCATTTTGCGCCAAGCCCATCCAGGAAACGGACGGGGTCGGTCACCAGCCGGCCCTGATGGATCCCAACGGCCGGACGGTGCAGTGGCACGAGGTGCCGCCGCAGCAGCTTCCCGAGGTGCTGGCCACCTTCCGCCCCGTCTGCTGGCACTGCCACGTCACCGAGACCTTCCGGCGCGAACATCCCGAGCTGGTGGTGGAGCGCCCCAAACCTCCGGACTCCAAGCAGGACGCGGCCTAGCCGTCGCGCCGGTGTCCCTCAAAAACACGGTATAATGAGACCCTTGGCGGCCGGACGGCTGCCTTTCAGGGACCGAACCCGATGTCGAAGCAAGTGAAGGCTGTGATCCTGGCGCTCTCCAGCGCCCTGGTGCTTTTGGTGATGGCGGGAGGCCTGGGAGTGCGCGCCTCCTCCAACGAGGGCGCATACCGGCAGTTAGGCGTGTACAGCGAAGTGCTGTCCCGCATCCGCAGCGAGTACGTGGAAGAACCCAACGTGCCCCAGGTGACCGATGGCGCGCTGCACGGCCTGCTGGAATCGCTGGACGCCAACTCCAGTTACCTGACCTCTGACGAGTACCGCGAGTACAAGAGCCGTCGCGAAGGCAAGGCGGGCATCGGCGCCACGCTCTCCCGGCGCTTCGGCTACGCGGCCGTGGTTTCGGTGCTGCCCAACGGGCCGGCGGACAAGGCCGGCATCACCGGCGGCGACATCATCGAAGCCATCGAGGGCCGCACCACGCGCGAGATGTCGCTGGCCGAGGTGCGCACCATGATGCTGGGTTCGCAGGGCTCGAGCATCAATCTTTCCATCGTGCGCCCGCCGCGCGCCGCGCCCCAGAAGGTGACGGTCACGCGCGAAGCCGTGCCCGTGCCTCCCGTGGCGGAAAAGATGCTGGAGAACGGCATCGGCTACCTCAAGGTGGATGAACTGGCCAAGGGCAAGTCGGCGGAGATCGGCGCCCGCATCAAGGCGCTGCAGCACGCCGGCGCCCGCAAGCTCATCCTCGACCTGCGCAACGATTCCGACGGCGACTCCGCCGAGGGCGTGGCGCTCGCCAACCTCTTCCTGAGCCAGGGCACCATCACCTACCTGCAGGGACAGAAACATCCCCGCGAGACCTTCAGCGCCGATCCGCAGAAGATGGTCACCAACCTGCCGCTGGTCGTGTTGGTGAATCGCGGCACCGCCGGCCCGGCCGAGATCGCCGCCGCCGCCATCCTGGAGAATGCTCGCGGCGACGTGGTGGGCGACAAGACCTACGGCGTGGGCTCGGTGCAGAAGCTCATCGAGATCCCCGACGGCTCCGCCCTCATCCTGACCGTGGCCAAGTACTACTCGCCCTCGGGCAAGGCCATCCAGGACACCTCGGTCACCCCCAACGTCCTGGTCGCCGATGCCGCCGAGGACACCGGGATCGCGGACGACGACGACGATAGCAATGCCGCTCCGCCGGAGGAGCTGAAGAAACCCGAACCTCCCAAGGAAGACCAGCAGCTCAAGCGCGCCATCGAGCTGCTGAAGAACAAAGACCAGAAGGCGTAGCGCCAGCGCGCCCGGGAACAAATCCACCGCCCCGGGCCTCTATCCCTGGAAGGAGGGCGAGCGGCCTCCCGTGCTATTCTGAGCCTGCTCTTCTCCGCGTTCCCACGGAATGCAGTACCTGTACTCCAATCTCCCTCCCGTAAAAGTAGCGGGAAAGAAGCTGGTGGGCCGTATGGTCTTCGGCCTGCTGGTGCTGGTGGCCGCGCTGGTGGGCGCGGTGGGCGGCCTGCTCATCGTCTATTCCACCGACCTGCCCGAGGTGGGCGAGCTGGAGCACTACCGGCCCAGCGCCATCACCGAGCTCTATGACGACCAGGGGCGGGTGATCGGCTCCTTCGCGCTGCAGCGGCGCGTGCTCGCCTCCTACGACGACTTCCCCAAGGTGCTGCGCGACTCCGTGATCTCCATCGAGGACAAAGAGTTCGAGAGCCACTGGGGCGTCAACTTCTGGCGGGTGCTGGGGGCCGCCTGGCGCAACCTGCGCTCCGGACGCAACGTCGAAGGCGCCTCCACCCTCACCATGCAGCTCTCCCGCAACCTCTTCCTCTCCCCCGAGCGCAGCTACAGCCGCAAGTTCCAGGAGGTGATGCTCTCCATTCAGATCGAGCGGCGCTTCACCAAGTCCCAGATCTTCACGCTCTACGGCAACCAGATCTATCTGGGACACGGCGTCTACGGCTTCGAGGCGGCGTCCCAGTTCTACTTCAGCAAGCACGCCAAGGAGCTGACGCTGGAAGAGGCGGCGCTGCTCGCCGGCCTGCCCAAGAGCCCGGAGGGCTTCTCCCCCATCAACTATCCGGAGAAAGCCATCCGGCGGCGCAACACCGTCCTCAACGCCCTGCTGGAGGATGGAAAGATCACGGCGGAAGAAGCCACCCGCGCCAAGAACTCGCCGCTCAGGCTCGAGATCCAGAATCCCTCGAACTCCATCGCGCCCTACTTCGCCGAGGAGGTCCGCCGCTATCTGGAAAAGAAGTACGGCGCCGGCGAGGTGCACACGGGAGGCCTGCGCGTCTATACCTCGCTCAACCTGGAGATGCAGCAGGCCGCCAACCGCGCCGTGCTGGAAGGCCTGGCCGCCTACGAGCGCCGCCACGGCTGGAAGGGCGGGCTGAAGAACGTGGTGCTGGCCGGGCAGAGCTTGAAGAGCTACCAGCATCCCGACTGGAACGAGCCGCTCGCACCGGGCAGCTACGTGCACGCGCTGGTGACCGATTCCACCAACGTGCTGGCCATCGTCAAGTTCGGCCGCTACAGCGCTCCCATCACCGCGGCGGAGATGAAGTGGACCGGGCGCAGATCGCCCAAGGACATCCTGGCGGTCGGGGACATCGTGTACGTGCGCATCGAGTCGCTGGACCCGCCGGAAAACGCCAAGGTCGCGCTGGAGCAGGATTCAGGGGCGCAGGGCGCGCTGCTGGCGCTCGACAACGCCACCGGCGACATCAAGGCCATGGTCGGCGGCCGCGACTTCGATACCTCGCAGTTCAACCGCGCCACTCAGGCGCTGCGCCAGGTGGGCTCCTCCTTCAAACCCTTCGTGTATACCGCGGTCATCGACGGCGGCGCCTCTCCCGACGACGTCATCCTGGATGCGCCCGTCACCTTCATGACCTCCTCCGGTCCCTACGCTCCCCACAACTACGACAACCGCTTCGAAGGCGCCATCACCCTGCGGCGCGCCCTGGCCCAGTCGCGCAATATCCCCGCGCTCAAGCTGGCCGACCGTGTCGGCATCCGCACGGTCATCGACTACACCCGGCGCTTCGGCATCACCTCTCCCTTGCTGCCCTACCTGCCGGTGGCCCTGGGAGCCGCCGATATCACGCTCTACGAGCAGACCGCCGCCTTCACCACCTTTCCCAACGACGGCGTGCGCGTGACCCCGCGCTACATCCGCAAGGTCACCGACTACGACGGCCGGGTGCTGGAGGAGAACTATCCCGAGGTGAAGGACGTAGTGTCGAGCCGCACCGCGCGCGTCCTGACCTCCATGCTGCGCGAGGTGGTCGAACACGGCACGGCGGCGCGCGCCGGCGCCGAGTTGAAATATCCCCTGGGTGGCAAGACCGGCACCACCAACGACTTCACCGACGCCTGGTTCGTGGGCTTCTCGCCCTCGCTCACCTGCGGCGTCTGGATCGGCTTTGACGAGAAGAAGACCCTGGGCAAGAGCGAGACCGGCGGGCACACCGCCCTGCCCCTGTGGATCGCATTCATGAAGACGGCACTCCAGGGCCACGAGCCGGAAGACTTCGGGCCTGCGCCCGTCGTCCCGCCCACCGCTGTGGCGCAGAAGGTGGATACGCCGGACCAGAGCCCGGGGGATGGTGAGTCACACTAGCGGCAGCGCCGGCGTCTCGCCGGCAACGGGACCAGAGGGCGCTACAATGACCTCCGAACCGAGATGAAGAACCTCGTCCGCCTGTTCTTACAAGCGCTGATCCTGCTGACGGTGGCGCTGGTGGCCTCGCTGGTCACCATGCGCCTGGCCATCCACGGGCGCGAGGTGCCCGTCCCCAAGGTGGTGGGGATGTCGGTGCGCCAGGCGGAGGACGCCGCCGCCGCCCAAGGACTGCTGGTGGACGTGGAGAACCGCTTCTACAGCTCCGACGTTCCCGAGGGACGCATCGTCTCCCAGCTTCCGCCGGCGGGGACGCTGGTGCGGCGGGGCTGGCGCCTGCGGGTGGCGCGCAGCCTGGGACCGCAGCGCGCTGTGATCCCCGACCTCATCGGGCAGAGCGGCCGCGTCGCGGAGATGAACGCGCGCCGCCGCGGCCTGGAGGTAGGCGCCACTGTCGTCGCCCACATCCCGGGCGCGCCGCCCGACCAGGTGGTAGCGCAGAGCCCGCCGCCCAACGCGGTGGGCGTGGCGACGCCCAAGATCAACCTGCTGGTCACCGCCAGCGCCGAGGAGCAGAGCTACATCATGCCTGACTTCGTCGGGCACCCGCTGGCCGAGGCCAGCTCCGCCATCGAAGCCGCCGGGCTGCGCCTGGGCGACGTGACCGACATCGAGGCTCCCGGCGGCCACTCCACCATCCTGCGCCAGACTCCGGCGGCGGGACAACGCGTCACCCCCGGAACCGTGGTGACACTGGAAGTCGCGCGCTGAAGGCAGAGGCCCCGGTCAGGGCGTCTCCCGCCGCAGAAGCGCCGCAAAGAACCCATCGCAGGGATGCAAGCCGGGCAGGGTCTGCAGAAATCCATCGTGTGTGAGTGAATCCAGGTCGTCCCAGGCGAGTTCTCCCGTTGCCTTCAGCTTGAGAAGTTCGTCGTGGCAATCGAGCAGGCGAAATCCGCGGCGCGAAAAGAGCGCCTCATTGGCCACCTCCGCGTTCTCCTCCGGCTCGAGCGAACAGGTGGAGTAGACGAGGCGGCCGCCGGGCGCTACGCGGTCGAGCGCCGCACGCAGGATCGCCAGTTGCTTGCGATGGAGGTCCGCGAAGGCGCCGGGCTCGAGCCGCCATTTGATCTCCGGATTACGCCCGAGCGTCCCGGTGCCCGAGCAGGGGACGTCGGCGAGCACGCGGTCGAACTCGGCGTTGAGCGGAAGCGCCAAGGCGTCGGCAACGATGACGCTGACGTTCTCCCCTGGCGAGCGGCGGCGCAGGGTGCGGGCGCGGTGCGGATGCAACTCGGCGGCGACGATGGTCGCTTGCGGGTTGCGCTCGGCAATCCCTGCGGTCTTGCCTCCGGGTGCGGCGCAGCAGTCGAGGATGCGCGCGCCCGTTCCCACCAGCGCCGCTACCAGTTGCGAAGCCTCGTCCTGGATGGCGACGCGGCCCGCGGCCAAGACTTGGCTCCGGGTTACGTCGCCGGAGACCAGGCGCCGCGCGTGCGTCAACAGCGCTCCGGGCGCGAGCTCGACGCCCTCGCGGCGCAAGTCGTCGTCGGTAACATCCGCGGACAGGCGCAGCGCCGTCACCGGGACGCTCTGATCGAAGTCGCAGATGCGCGCCGCCGCAGTGGCGCCAAAGTTTCTCTCCCAGCGTTCCACGAGCCACAAGGGGTGGGAGGAGTGGTCCGCTATGTCGCGGACGCTGGCTCCCTCCGCGGCGGGCCGCTCCGCGTGGAAGACTTTTCGCTGGCCCGATAGGGCGAGGTGGCGCAGCACGGCGTTCACCAGTGGCGCGGCCGAGCGCTTCTTTGCCCGCTTGGCCAGCTCCACGCTCTCGTGCACGGCGGCGCGGGCGGGCACGCGCTCGAGGTATCCGAGCTGGTACGCGCCCAGGCGCAGCGCCATCAGCACTTCGAGGTCGAGCTTGGCGAGCGGCTGATCGCAAACTGAGGCCAGCGAGTGGTCGAGGCGCGCGCGCCAGCGCAGCACTCCCATCACCAGTTCGGTGGCAAGGGCCTTGTCGGAGTCCGAGAAGCGGGCGAGGCGGGAAGAGTGCAACAGGTCCGCGGCGTAAGCGCCTTCACGCTCGACGCGCAGCAGGATCTCGTAAGCGGCGACGCGAGCGGGCGAGGCGGGCACGGCCGCTACTCGCCCAGGCGCTCACCGGAGCGCGGGTGGTAGCCGTGGAGGAAGTCGCGCGCCGGCATGCGCTTGCGTCCCTCGGGCTGAAGCTCGAGGAGTTCGAGCGCGGTCGCGTTGCCGCAGCCCGCGAGCAGGCGTTCGCCTTCGACCGCGAGCGTGCCCGGCTCCAGTGACGGAGCACCCGAGGCGATGGGCAGGGCCGCAGTCACAGAAAGCTGCTTGCCGCGGAAGGAAGTGAAGGCGCCGGGCCAGGGCTGGAAGCCGCGCAGGCGATTGGCAACCTCCGTTGCGGGGCGCGCGAAGGCGATGCGGCCATCCTCCTTCCTCAGGAGCGGCGCGAGCGTGGCGCGGGAATGGTCCTGCGGACGGGGCGTGATGCGGCAGGCTTCCAGGCCGCGCAGGGTCTCGAGCATGAGGTCGGCGCCGATGGCGGCGAGGCGCGGCGCGAGTGTGACGGCGGTGTCGTCGGGCGCGATGGCGATTTCCTTTTGCAGCAGGATGTCGCCGGTGTCGAGGCCTTCATTGATGCGCATGGTGGTGACGCCGGTCGCGGTCTCGCCGTTGGCGATGGCCCACTGGATCGGAGCGGCGCCACGATACTTGGGCAGCAGCGAGGCGTGCAGGTTGAGGTTGCCGAAGGGGGCGAGCGTCAGCGACAACATCCAAGGAGGAATGATGCGCCCGTAGCCGACGATCACGATGGCCGCCGGCTTAAGCGATTCGAGCTGCGCTTGCAGCGCTTGGTTGGTCTTGATCGCTTCCGGCTCGATGACGGGGAGGCCGAGTTCCAGTGCGCGCTGCTTGACGGGTGAGGCTCCCGGTTTGTGCCCGCGTCCGCGGGGCCGGTCGGGCTGGGTCACGACCAGGTGCACGCGAAAGCCGCTTGCCGCCAGCTTCTCCAGCGTAGGGACGGCGAATTGCGGCGTGCCGCAGAAGACCAGGTCCATGGGCGATGGCTGACTTGTGTTCGGCGTCGGTGGCCGGCGCAGCGCTACCACTCACCGGCCTTGGCCAGCTTCCGGATTTTACGCTTGATGAGGTCACGCTTCAGCGCGCTGATGTGGCTGATGAAGAGCTTGCCGTCCAGGTGGTCGGTCTCGTGGAGGAAGGCGCGGGCCAGCAGCTCTTCGCCGGTGTGCTCGAAGGTCTTGCCGTGGACGTCCTGGGCGCGCACGGTGACGCGGTTGGGGCGCGTCACCTTCTCGCGGAATTCGGGCAGGCTGAGGCAGCCCTCGTTCGAGCGCTCGTGGCCCTCCTTGTGGATGATCTCGGGGTTGATGAGCACCATCTTCTGCGACGGGTCTTCCTTGAAGGTGACGTCCACCACGGCGATGCGCCGGGAGATGCCGATCTGGGGCGCCGCCAGGCCGACGCCGTGCGCCGCGTACATGGACTCGAACATGTCCTCGATGAGCTTGCGCAGCGCCGCATCGAATACGGTGACGGGCGCGGCGGTCCGCTCCAGCACCGGGTCGCCGTATTTGACGATGGGGTAGATCATGAAGACAGTTGTCAGTACTCGGTACTCAGTACTCAGCAAAAACTAATACGCACGCAACTGCTCACAATAGCCCAAAAAGTTGCGCAGAGTCTCGAGCATGGAGTCACCGCCGAATTTTTCCAGGGCGCAGCGCGCCAGCGTCAATGCCACCATGGCTTCGGCGGCGACGCCGGCGGCTGGTACCACACAGACGTCCGAGCGCTCGTAGCTGGCCGCCACCGGCCGGCGGGTTTGGAAATCAACGGACTCGAGTGGGCGCCGCAGCGTTGAAATGGGCTTGAGATACCCGCGCACCAGGACGTCCTCGCCGTTCGAGACCCCGCCTTCAATGCCGCCGGCGCGGTTGGTCTTGCGGGTGAAGCCGGTGAAGCGCGCGGCGGATTTTGCCACGCGGGCGTAGGCGATGGAGTCCTGCACGGCGGAGCCGGAAGCGGCGGCGTTCGCGATGCCGCAGCCGATCTCCACCGCCTTCACCGCGGGCAGCGACATGATGGCGAAGGCGAGCCGAGAATCGAGACGCTCGTCCCAGTTGGCATAGGTGCCGAGGCCGGGCGGTACCTGATGGGCGACCACCTCGAAGACGCCGCCCACGGAGTCGCCGGTGCGCAGCGCGCGGTCCACCTCGGTCTTCATGCGCTTCTCGGCCTTGGGGTCGGCGCAGTTCAGCAGGAGCTTCTTGCGGGCGGCGGTGGCGCGGATCTTTTTCCAGGGAATCTCGGGATGGGAGACGGTCGCAGCGCCGACGGCCAGGACGTGGCTGGCAATCTCGATGCCGAACTGGCGCAAAAAGAGTTTGGCAACCGCGCCCACGGCGACGCGCGCCGCGGATTCGCGTGCCGAAGCGCGCTCCAGCACGTACCGCGCTTCGGGGAAGTTGTACTTCAGGGCGCCGGCCAGGTCGGCGTGGCCGGGGCGAGGCGCGCTGAGCGTCTTGTGCTTGCCTGGGTCGCCTTTTTCGACGGGAAGCGCCTCCCGCCAGTTCTGCCAGTCCCTGTTCTCGAGCTGGATGACAATGGGCGAGCCGATGGTCGCGCCCTGGCGCACGCCGGCCAGGAAGTGGGCGCGGTCGCGCTCGATGCGCATGCGCCCGCCGCGTCCATAGCCCTGCTGGCGCCGCCAGAGTTCGCGGTCCACGAAGGCGGAGTCGATGCGAAGGCCGGCGGGGATACCCGAAAGCATGGCGACCAGCGCCTCGCCGTGGGATTCGCCGCCAGTGGAGAAGCGCAGCATGGTTACTTGCCTTTGTTGATGGCGTCCTTGTACACCACGCCACCCTTCATGACGAAGAGGACATTCTCCATCTCGCGAATGTTGGCCAGGGGATCGCCGCCGACGGCGATGATGTCGGCGTACTTGCCGGGCGCGATGGAGCCGACGTCCTGGGAGCGGCCGAGCAGGCTGGCGGCGTCCGTGGTAGCGGCGCGCAGGGCCTGCGCGGGCGTCATGCCGTACTTCACCATATAGAAGAACTGCCGGGCGTTGTCGCCGTGGGGATAGACGCCGGCGTCGGTGCCGAAGGCCATCTTAGCGCCCGCCTGCACCGCCTTGGCGAAGTTCTCGCGCTGCAAGCGGCCGATCGCTTTTTCCTTCTCGATGAACTCTTCGGGGATGTGAAAGTCGCGGGCTTTACCCAGGATGTAGTCGTCGTTGTAGATGTCCATCACCAGGTAGGCGCCGTGCTCCTTGGCCATGCGGATGCCTTCGTCGTCGATGAGGCTGGCGTGCTCGATGGAATCGATGCCGGCGGCGATGGCGTTCTTGATGCCCTGGGTGCCGTGGGCGTGGGCGGCGATCTTGCGGCCGGCCATGTGGGCTTCGTCGGCCGCGGCTTTCAGCTCCTCGACCGTGAACTGCGGCGCGCCGGGATTGTCGCCCTTGGAGAGCACGCCACCCGAGGCCAGGATCTTGATGACGTCCACGCCGTACTTGAGTTGGGCGCGAACCACGTGGCGGACCTGGTCCACCCCGTCGGCGATGCCGAAGTCGCGCTCCTCAGGGAACATGGAAACGCGGGTTTGCGGCGAGTAGTTGTTCAGGTCGCCGTGTCCGCCGGTGATGGAGATGCCGGGGCCGCTGGCCACCACGCGGGGGCCGGGAAAGAAGCCTTCGTTGATGGAGTTGCGCAGGTCCACGGCGAGGAAGGGCGCCGAGCCCACGTCGCGCACGGTGGTGAAGCCGGCCTCGAGCGTGGTGCGGGCGTTGAGCACGCCGGCGAAGGCGCTCTGGAAGGGCGTGTCTTTGAAGTCGTAGATGGGGTCGTAGCGGTCGGCGCGCGCGCCCAGGTGCGTGTGGCAGTCGATCAAGCCGGGAAGCACGGTGGCGCGGGAGAGGTCGAGGACCGTGGCGCCGGCGGGGATGGACGTTTCGGCGGCGGCGCTCACACTGCGGATGCGGTCGCCTTCGACCACGATGACCATCTTTTCGCGCACCGAGTCGCCGGTGCCGTCGAAGAGGCGGCCGGCCTTGATGTAGGTGACCTGCGGCGCGGGCTTCTCGGCGGGTTGCGGTTGTGCCAGGCCGGAGGCGGTCAGAACGAAAAGGACGGAAAGGGCTGCAAAGGCGCGTTTCATTGAGGCTCCTGGGTCGAAGTCAAACCATTCAGTGTCGCGGCTGGCGGCGAGAGTTGTCAATGCGAGTTTTGACTTGTGCGCGCGCCGCGCCGGATAATCGCGCCCCGTGCCTCCCCGCGACAATCCGGCGCTGTTCACCCGCTCCTTCCAGAAGACATTCCCGTCGGCGGTGCGGGGCGAGGGCGTCTACCTGTGGGACGCGGAGGGCAAACGCTACCTGGATTTCTCCGGCAGCGCGGCGGTGAACTTCATCGGGCACGGCGTGGCGGAGATCGGCCAGGCCATGGCCGAGCAGGCGGCCAAGCTCGAGTTCGTGCACTCCAGCCAGTTTGTGACGCCCGTGGCGGAAGAGTTCGCCGCGGAGTTGCTGGAGTTCGCGGGGAAAAACTTCCGCGGCGGAGCGGTGTACTTCACCTCGGGCGGCTCGGAGGCGGTGGAGACCGCGCTCAAGCTGGCGCGGCAATATCAGGTCGAGATCGGCGAAGGGAAGCGCTTCCGCATCCTCAGCCGGAAGCAGAGCTATCACGGGGCGACGCTGGGTGCGCTGGCTGTCTCCGGCAACGTGATGCGCCGGGAGATGTATCTGCCCATGGTGCGGGAGTACGAACAGGCCATCCCGCCCAACTGCTATCGCTGCCCCTACGTCTGCCAGGATTGCGGGGCAAAGTACGCCGCGGATGTCGAGCGGCTGCTGGAGGCTGCGGGCGGCGAGGCTGCGGGCTTCATCCTGGAACCGGTAAGCGGAGCAACGCTGGGTGCGGCGGTGCCGCCCGCGGGGTATCTGGAAAAAGTGGCGGCGGCGTGCGCACGCCACGGCGCGCTGCTCCTCGCCGACGAGGTGATGACGGGCTGCGGGCGCACGGGACGCCACTTCGCGGTCGAGCACTGGGGCGTGGCGCCGGACATCCTGGCCGCGGGCAAGGGAATCGCCAGCGGATACGCGCCACTGGGCGCCGTGATCGCCAACAAGAAGGTTGTCGACGCCGTCGCTAAGGGCGCCGGCTCGTTCGTGCATGGCTTCACCTACAACGCGCACCCGGTAGCGCTGGCGGCGGGGCGCGCGGTGCTGGCGCGAATGAAGTCGCAGAAGCTGGTAGAGGCGGCTTCCTCCACGGGTCCCGCAGATTCCGCGGGTTCGGTGCTGGAAGTCGAGCTGGACACCCTGCTGGAAAGTCGCGCGGTGGGCGATGTGCGCGGGATCGGAATGCTGCGAGGCGTGGAGTTCGTCGCCGAGAGGGCCGGCAAGCAGCCGTTCCCGCGAGAGCGGAAGTTTTCCAGCCGCGTGGCGCAGGCGGCGGCGGCGCGCGGAGTGCTGGTCTATCCCATGCAGGGCTGCGTGGATGGGTACGCGGGCGACCACCTGCTGATCGCGCCTCCGGCGGTGATCACGACGGAGGAGATCCGGTGGGCGGTGGGGGAACTTCGGGGGGCGATCGAGGAAGCTTTCTCGTAAAAATGCCTTGGTGCGGCCTCTATTGACGAGCGTTTGCGGGTCCTTCGACCCGTCCCGCACAGCGGGACTCGCTCAGGATGACTGCCTCAAGAGTTGCGTGATCTCCGCGGCGGCGTCGCGGCCGGAGCGGATGCAGTCCGGGACGCCGATGCCGCGGTAGGCGTTGCCGATGAGCGCGAGGCCAGGAAGCTCCCCGCGCAGGCGCTCGATCTCGCCCAGGCGGTCGAGGTGGCCGACCTCATACTGGGCCATGGAGGAGGGCCAGCGATAGAGGCGCGCGAAACGCGGCTCGCAGTAGAGACCGAGAATGTAGCGCAGTTCCAGGCGGACAACCTGGACCGCTTCCTCATCGCTTAAGCCGGCGAGGTCGCGATGGCGATCGTTGAGGAAGGCGCGCAGCAACACGCGCCCCGGAGGGGCGCGGTGCGGGAACTTGTTGTGCACGTAGGTGCAGGCCAGCAGGCAGCGCCCTTCCCGGCGAGGGACAAGGAAGCCGTGGCCGGTCTCAAAACGCCAGCGCACCGAGGGCAGGATGGACTCCGCGTCGAAGCCCAGGGAAACGGTCAGGGCGTTGTTGTAAGGGATCTGCGCGAGCACGGCGGCAAGCGCGGGGCTGACGGGCTCCAGCAGGTCGCTGGCGCGGAAGGCAGGAACGGCGAGAACGGCGAAGTCGAACGATTCGGCGGGCGAAGGAGCGGAGGTCAGCGACCAGCGCGCGCCTTGGCGGCCAAGCTGCGTCACCGGCGCCGCACAGCGCAAGGCCGCCGGATCCAGGCGCGCGACCACGGCGTCCACCAGTTGCTGCATGCCATCCTTGAGTGAAGTGAAGAGGGGCTGCGGCGGCGCGCCGGCGCGCTTTCGGCGCGCCGCCAGCATGCCGCGGATCAGGCTGCCGCGCTGCGCTTCCATCTCGGCGAAGCGGGGCAGGACGGCGCGGGCGCTGAGGCGGGCGGCG
>Ga0255334_1000629_pt1 | contig 24663 bp, 24 predicted proteins | sample EtOH5_35cm_T3_12_FD_202080 | JGI IMG/M metagenome (GOLD analysis project Ga0255334, IMG submission 202080) | Sandy soil microbial communities from University of British Columbia, Vancouver, Canada - EtOH5_35cm_T3_129 | ecosystem: Engineered > Artificial ecosystem > Sand microcosm > Unclassified ... | reverse complement strand
CTCATGCCGACTCCTTCGTGTCGTTCATCAGGTGGCCCATCACCCGGGCCTTGGTGTCCAGGTAGGCGGCGTTGTGGGGGGTGCGGCCCACCTCGAGGCCCCGCACCGCAGTCACCTCGATGCCGTGGGCGCGCAGGCCCGCGACCTTCGCGGGGTTGTTGGTCAGCAACGTGAGCCGTGCCACGCCGAGGTCGGCGAGGATCGCCGCGGCGGCGCCGTACTCGCGCCGGTCCGCCGGCCACCCGAGGTCGAGGTTGGCCTCGACGGTGTCGCGGCCGGCGTCCTGGAGCGCGTACGCCGCCACCTTGGCCAGCAGGCCGATCCCACGCCCCTCGTGCCCGCGCAGGTACACCACGGCCCCGCCGCTCCCGGCCGCCAGCCGCAGCGCCGCCTGGAGCTGCGGGCCGCAGTCGCAGCGCTCGGAGCCGAGCGCGTCGCCCGTCAGGCACTCCGAGTGGACGCGGACCATGGGCTGCTCGCCGAGCCCGCCCACCGGTACGAGCGCGACGTGCTCGTCGCCGGTGCGCAGGTCGCGGTAGCCGCGGATGACGAAGTCGCCGTAGCGCGTGGGGAGGTGGGCCTCCTGCGTGCGCTGGACGCGCGGCTGCGTCGGCTCGTCGCCGCGGTGCGGGCCGATGTCGCCGTGCCCGAGGCGCCACTCGACGATCTGCTCGATCGTGATGACGACGAGGCCCTCGCGCGCCGCCAGCGCGCACGCGTCCGGCAGGCGGGCCATCGTGCCGTCGTCGTTGACCAGCTCGGCGATGCCGGCCACGGGCTCGAGGCCCGCCAGCCGGCACAGGTCCACCGCTGCCTCGGTGTGGCCCGCGCGGTGCAGCACACCGCCGGGCGCGGCGCGCAGCGGCAGCACGTGGCCCGGCCGGATCAGGTCGCCGCGGCCGGACACCGGGTCCGCCAGCACGTGCAGCGTGCGGGTGCGGTCCACCGCGGAGATGCCCGTACCGACCCCGGAGGCCGCGTCGACGGTCACCGTGTAGGCGGTGCGCCGCGGGTCCTGGCTGTGGGGAACCATCAGCGGCAGGTCCAGCGCGTCCGCGCGGGCCGCGGGCAGCGGAGCGCACAGGTAGCCCGACGAGTTCCGGATGGTCCACGCGACCCACTCCGCGGTCGCGTGCTGCGCGGCGAGGATGACGTCCGCCTCGTTCTCGCGGTCCGGCGAATCGGCCACGAGCACCGGCTTGCCCTGGCGCAGCGCCTCCAGCGCCTCCTCGACCGTCCCCAGTGTGATGTCGGTCATCGCAGCACCCCCGTCGTCGACAGCAACCGCTCCGTGTACTTCGCCAGCACGTCGACCTCCAGGTTGACCCGCGTGCCGGTCGCGGCACCGCCCAGCGTCGTCGCGGCCAGCGTCGTCGGGATCAGCGAGACGCCGAACTCGTCGTCCCCCGCGAACGTCACCGTCAGCGACACCCCGGACACCGCGATCGACCCCTTCTCCGCGACGTACCTCGCGAGGGCCGGGTCGAGGCCGATCGTCACGTCCTCCCAGCGCGGCCCGGCGCGGCGCTCGCGGACCACGCCGATCCCGTCGACGTGCCCCTGCACCACGTGCCCGCCGTACCGCCCGCCCACCGGCAGCGCGCGCTCGAGGTTGACGCCGTCGCCGGCGACCAGCTGCCCGAGCGTCGAGCGCGACAGCGTCTCCGGCATCACGTCGGCGACGAACGTGCCGTCGCCCGGCAGGTCCGTCACCGTCAGGCACACGCCCGAGACCGCGATGGAGTCCCCGACGCGCGCGTCGGCCGTGACCAGCGGGCCGCGCACCGTGACCCGGGCGTCGGCTCCGTCGCCGTCCGGCCGCTGCAGGGCGACGACCGCGCCGACCTCCTCGACGATCCCCGTGAACATCAGGACTCCTCCGTGACGGGCGTGGCCACGACGAGGATGTCGGGGCCGAGGTGCTGGATGCTGACCGGCGCGAGCCGCAAGGCGCCGGTGATGGTGGCGATGCCGAGGTCGCCGACGGCCGGCAGGCCCGCACCGAGCAGCGCGGGTGCGATGTACGCGTGGACCTCGTCGACCAGGCCGTCGCGCAGGAACGCGGCCGCCAGCGTCGGCCCGCCCTCGAGCAGCACGTGGCGCACGTCGCGCCCGGTGAGCTCGTCGAGCACCTGGGCCGGTGAGTGCGTGCGCAGGAGGAGCAGCGGCCCGCCGGGGCCGCGCAGGCGGGCGTCGTCGGGCAGGTCCCGATGCCCGACGACGACGCGCAGCGGCTGGTTCTCCACCAGGCCGCCGTCGGCGGTGCGGGCGGTCAGCTCGGGGTCGTCGGCCAGCGCCGTGCCGGTGCCCACCACGATCGCGTCGACGCGGGCGCGCAGGTCGTGGGCGTGGCGGCGGGCCGGCTCGGACGTGATCCACCGGCTCGTGCCGTCGGCCGCGGCGGCGCGGCCGTCCAGCGTGGTGGCGATCTTCAGCGTGACGAACGGCCGGCCGTGGCGCATGGCGTGCAGCCACGGTCCCAGGAGGGTCCGGCCTTCGTCGGCCAGCACGCCTGAGACCACGTCCACGCCCGCCGCATGCAACCGGGCCGCGCCTCCGGACGCCACCGGGTCGGGGTCGTCGACCGAGACGACCACGCGCGCGATCCCCGCCTCGATCAGCGCCACCGAGCACGGGCCCGTGCGGCCGGTGTGGTCGCACGGCTCGAGCGTGACCACCGCGGTGGCGCCATGCACGTCGTTGCCGCGCGCTGCCGCGTCGGCCAGCGCGGCGACCTCGGCGTGCGGCGTGCCCGCGCCGCGGTGCCAGCCCTCGCCGAGCGTGCTGCCGTCGGGGGCGAGCAGCACGCAGCCGACCTGAGGGTTGGGATCGTTGCCCGGACCGCGGCGGGCCAGCTCGAACGCGCGACGCAGCGCGCCGAGCTCGGGGGCGGTCACCACCGCCGTCTCGAGAGCCATCTGCCACCTCCCCGTGCCGTCGCCGGCTCCGGGGGTGGGACAGCAGGGTCACGCCCTGCAGTCACGGTGCGCGGGTATCCCGAGCACCGCCACGCTCTCCTCCCATCCGGACTCTCACCGTCGGTCCCGGAGTTCCACCAGGTCCACCGCTTCGTTCCTCGCGGAACGTCGCGGGTCGCGGACTGTCACCGCCGGTTCGGACTTTCACCGACCCCGGAGCACGTGTGCTTGCTCACAAGTCTAGCCACTGCCCCCGCCGCGCCGCCCACCACTCCTTGCGTCCGAGGTCCACGTGCCTACGACCACGTGGACCTCGGACGTAGCAGGCAGTGGCGTGTGGTTGCGTCCGAGGTGCGCGTGCCCCTGACGACGTGCTGCTCGGACGCAACGAGTCAGGCGGGGACGGGGGGGTCCGCGAGGGTGCGGAGGGCCGCGATCTCCGCGGCGATGTCCGGGGCGGTGTAGACCGCGTTGCCGGCGACGAACGTGTCCGCCCCCGCCGCGGCGATCCGGCCGATCGTCTCCCGCCCCACCCCCCCGTCCACCTGCACCCACGTAGCGGCGCGTGCGGCCGTGATCGCGGCTCGCAGGCGCCGGAGCTTGGGCAGCGTGCCTTCGAGGAGCTGCTGCCCACCGAACCCGGGCTCCACGGTCATGACGAGCACCATGTCGAACTCGTCGAGCAGGTCCAGCAGCGGCTCGACGGGCGTGGCCGGCCGCAGCGCGATCCCCGCCCGCACGCCGGCGGACCGCAGCTCGCGGGCCAGCCGCACGGGGGCGGTCGCCGCCTCGGCGTGGAACGTCACGGACGCGGCCCCGGCCGCGGCGTACTCCGGCGCCCAGCGGTCGGCGTCCTCGATCATCAGGTGCACGTCGAGCGGCACCGGTGACACCTCCGCGAGCCGGCGCACCACGGGCAGCCCGATGGTCAGGTTCGGCACGAAGTGCTGGTCCATGACGTCGACGTGCGCGAAGTCGGCCGCCGCGATCGCCGCGAGGTCCCGCTCGAGGTTGGCGAAGTCGGCGGACAGGATGCTCGGGTTGATGCGCACGGCCACGCCGCCAGCGTAGGGGGCCGTCAGTCGCGGCGCAGGAGCGACAGGTGCATGGCGTCCGTGCCGTGCACGTGCGGCCACAGCTGGACGCTCGGGCCCTCGCCGAGGTCAGGTTCCGGAGCGCCTTCGGGCCGTAGCGCCGCGACCACCGGTCGCGCGTCGACGAGCGTCGCAGGCGTCCCGGCGCGCGCGGCGGCCTTCAGTGCGTCGGCGACGACGAACCGGGTCTCGGCCAGGTGCGGCGAGCACGTGACGTACGCGACGAGCCCTCCGGGCCGTACCGCCGCCAGCGCCGAGGCGAGCAGCTCGCGCTGGAGCTGCGTCAGGCCGGGCAGGTCCGCGGGCGTGCGCCGCCAGCGCGCCTCCGGACGCCGCCGCAGGGCGCCCAGGCCCGTGCAGGGGGCGTCGAGCAGCACGCGGTCGTAGGCGGCGGGCTCCGTGTCGCCGACGAACCGCCCGTCCCCGATGCGGACCTCCTCGACCGAACCGGGCGGGGAGGCGGCCAGTGAGCTCTCGACGAGCCGGGCGCGGTGCGGCTGGAGCTCGTTCGCGACGAGCCGGGCACCGCGCGGGCCCGCCTCGGCGGCCAGCAGCGCGGCCTTACCGCCCGGTCCGGCCGCCAGGTCCAGCCAGCGCTCGTCGCGCCCGACGAGCGGCGCGTGGGCCAGCGCGAGAGCGACGAGCTGCGAGCCCTCGTCCTGCACGCCGGCGCGCCCCTCGCGCACCGCGGCGAACCCCCCGGGGTCGCCGCCCGCCAGGCGCAGCGCCGTGGGCGCCAGCACGCCCGGCGTCGCCTCGGGCGCCTCGGCGGCCAGCTCCGCCGGCGTCACGAGCCCGGGCCGGGCGACGAGCGTCACCTGCGGGGCGGTGTTGTCCGCGTCGAGGAGCCCGACGAGCTCGCCGGCCGGCCGGCCGTTGCCGACGAGGGCCTCCCGCAGCGCCCGCACCACCCACGCCGGGTGGCTGTGCACGGCCGCGAGCTGGTCGTCGCTGCCGCCGGCCGCCGCGGCGACGCGGTCGAGCCACTCGTCGGCCGGGACGTCCGCGATGCGGCGAAGCACGGCGTTGACGAGCTGCGCCGCTCCCGCACCCACCCGCGACCGGGCCAGCGCGACCGTCTCGGAGACGGCCGCGTGCGGCGGCACCCTCATGCCGAGCACCTGGTGCGCGCCGAGGCGCAGCACGTCGAGCACCGTGGGCTCCACCTGGGCCAGGCCGCGGTCGACGACGAGAGCCAGCACCGCGTCGTACCGTCCGCGCAGCCGTAGCGTGCCGTAGGCGAGCTCGGTGGCGAAGGCGGCGTCGCGGCCGGCGATCCCGCGCTGCCGCAGAAGCGGCGGCAGCACGAGGTTGGCGTAGGCGTCGGAGTCGGCCACCTGCCGCAGCACGTCGTAGGCGGCGGTTCGGGCGCGGTCGCCGGTCCTCGCGCGCTGGGCTGGTGCCGCGGCGGTGCGCCGGGTCCGGCCCTCGGTGCGGGACCTTCCGCGCTCGCGGCCCTGCGCGTCGCGGGCCCGGCCGTCGTGCCCCCGGTCGGCGCGCCGCTCCGTCACGAGGCGGCCCCGAGCGTGACGTCGTCGGGCAACCGGGCTCCGCGCGCCCAGTCGGCGGCCGGCATCGGCCGCCTTCCGGCGGGCTGCACCTCGCCGAGCCGGACGGCCTGCGTGGCCGTCCCGACGAGCACCTCACGCCTGCGCACGTCGAGCGCGCCCGGTGCCAGCCGATCGTCGGACGTCGAGACCGGGCCGAGGCCGAGGCGGGAGCCGTCCGGCAGGGTCGTCCACGCCCCGGGCTCGGGCGTGCAGCCGCGGACGAGGCGGTCGACGGCCCGTGCGGGCACGTCCCACCGGACGCGGGCGTCCTCCGGGGTCAGCTTGGGGGCGACAGACACCCCGTCGGGTGGCTGCGGCTGCGGGACGAGCGTGTCCTCCTCGAGCGCGTCGAGGGTCGCGACGAGCAGGCCCGCTCCCGCCACGGCCAGGCGACCCAGCAGGTCCCCCGCGGTGTCGCGCGGCCGGATCGGCTCGGTCAGCGCGCCCAGCACCGGACCGGTGTCCGTGCCCTCGTCGAGCAGGAAGGTCGTGGCGCCGGTGACGTCGTCGCCGGCGATGATCGCGCGCTGCACCGGTGCGGCGCCGCGCCAGGCCGGCAGCACGGAGAAGTGCAGGTTCACCCACCCGAGCCGGGGTACGGCGAGCACCGACGGCCGCAGCAGGTGCCCGTACGCGACCACCGGCGCGGCGTCGACGTCGAGAGCCTTCAGCGTCGCGACGAACTCCTCACCGCGCGGCACGGCGGTCAGCACCGGGAGGCCCGCCTCCTGCGCGGCCACCCGTACGGGGCTCGGCACCACGCGGCGGCCCCGGCCGGACGGTGCGTCCGCCCGCGTCAGCACGGCCACCACCTCGTGCCGGGACGCCAGCACCGCCCGGAGGGCCGGGACGGCGGCGTCGGGAGTACCGGCGAACAGGAGGCGCACCCCGCAAGACTACGGGCGTCCAACCCCGCCGCAGTTGTGACAGGAGTGACGTGTGGGGCAGGTGGGACGTCACAGGGGTCACTCCAGTCACATGCGTCACAAGTGCGGCGGGGTTGGACGGGGGGTCGCGTGCGGCGGGGGCTTGGAAAGGGGGCGCGAGTCAGCGGGGGCGCGCTGGGCGTGCCGCGGTGGACGCGCGTCAGGTGGGGGTGCCGCTGTGGGGACGCGTCACGAGCGGGGTGGGAGGAGGTTGCGCGCCGTCAGGGCGCACCGGAGGTCGTCGGCGCCGGTGAACAGGACCGCGTCGAAGCCGAGCGCCGCGGCCGCCGCCACGTTCACCGGTGCGTCGTCGACGAACAGCGTGCGCGCCGGGACGAGGCCGTGGCGTGAGACGGCGATCGCGAAGATCCGGGGGTCGGGCTTCGCGACGCCCTCGAAGCCGGAGACGACGATCGCGTCCAGCAGGCCGATCGCCGGTGCGGCAGGCAGCGCGGCGTCCCACGTCTCCGCCGACCAGTTGGTCAGCCCGACGAGCCGCACGCCGGCGGCCTTCAGCTCGGCGACGATCCGGGCGCTGCCCGGCACCGGGCCGGTGAGCGAGAGCGCGTACCGCTCGCGGTAGAGCCCGAGCACGTGGGCGAGCGCGGGGTCACGCTCCGCGAGGCCCGCGACGACCTCGGCCCACGGTTCCCCCGCGTCGAGGCGGGCATTGAGCGCCGGGAAGCCGGCGGCGAACCGGTCGAGGTGGTCGTCGTCCGCGACGCCGACGAGCGCGGCCCGCCACTGCCAGCGCACCAGCACGTTGCCCAGGTCGAACAGCACCGCGTCGATCGTCACAGCACCTCCGCCGGATCCACCTGCACCCTGAGCGACCCACCTTCGCGCCGGGCGCTGCGCACCGCCAGCGACGCGGCGAGCGAGCGGGCGAGCGCGCCCGCGGCGTCCGGAGGGACACGCAGCAGGGCACGCACGTCCGGCTCGAGCGACGGCTCGCCCGGCACGGGTACCGGCCCGAGCACCGCGAGCCCCGGCGCCTCGACGCGCCCGACGAGCAGGTCCACCGCCTGCCGCGGCCCCGTGACCGAGGCCATCGCGGCCGCGGGCGGCAGCAGCAGCGCGGTGCGCTCGGCCAGCTCGCGGGCGGCGAGCCCGGCCGGGTCCCAGCGCACCAGGGCCTGGGTGGGGCGCGGGGCGCCGTCGCCGACGACGAGCACCTGGCCACCGTCTCCAGCCGGCCGCACCAGGGCGGCGGCGGCCAACCAGCGGCGCAGCGCGTCCGTCTCGGCGGCGAGCCCGCTCCCCGCGGTGGCCACCGCGGCGTCGAGCAGCACCGCGGCGGCGTACCCGCCGGGCGCCACGGGCTCCGCGCCGGGCGTCGCCACGACGATCGCGGGTGAGTCCGGGACCTCCGCGAGGACGCCCGGCGCCGCGCCGGACATCCGCACCGTCACCCCGGGGAACGCGCGGCCGATCTCCTCCGCGGTGCGCCCCGAGCCGACGCGGACCGAGCGCAGCCGCCCGTCCCCGCACTCGGCGCAGCGCCAGTCAGTGGCGAGGCGCCCGCACCACCCGCACCGGGGCACCGCGTCCGCGCCTGCGACCGCCAGGGGGCCCGTGCACACCGGGCAGCGCGCGGGCGCCCGGCACCGGGCGCACGCCGTCACCGGTACGTACCCGGCGCGCGGCACCTGCACCAGCACCGGGCCGTCCGCGAGGGCCGCGCGCACGGCGGCGAACACCGGGGCCGGCAGCCGCGCGGCCGCCCCGGCACCCTCGCGCGCCAGCTCCGCGCTGGTCAGCGCGCGCACGCGCGGCGTGCGCGCCCGCACCACCACCCGGTCGGCCGCGACCTCCCGCGCCCAGCCCGTCTCGACCAGCCGCTGCGCCTCCACCGAGCGGCCGTGACCGCCGAAGAGCGCCGCGGACCCCGCGAGCTCGGCCCGCAGGGCGAGCACCTCGCGCGCGTGCGGGTAGGGCGCGCGCTGCTCGGCATGGAGGGGGTCGCCGTCGTCCCAGCAGACGACGAGCCCGAGATCAGCCACCGGCGCGAACACCGACGCCCGCGTCCCGACGACCACCTGCGCGCGCCCGCGCGCCGCCGCGAGGAACGCGCGGTACCGGGCGGCCGGCCCTTCGCCGGCCGTCAACCGCACCGCCCCCCCGCCCTTGCCCGGCCTCCAGGCGGGGATCCCCGCCACGGCGAGTGCGGCGAGCACGCGGTCCACGTCGCGGGTGTCCGGCGCGACGACGAGCGCCGCGCGCCCCCCGAGCACGCACGAGGCCACCGCCTGGGCCACCGCGTCCGGCCAGCGTCCCTGCGCCGGACCCGGCAGGGCCGTCCAGACGGCCCGTGGCCGGCCCCCGGTCCGCAGGTGCTGGAGGAAGGCCGCACCGCCGCGATAGGCGGCCCAGGTCGATCCGGAGGGGTCCGGCCGTGGCGGGGTGCCGGTGGGTTCGTCGTGCGCCTCCGCCTCGACCCGCGCATGACGCGGCGGGACCGCGAGGCGCAGGACGTCCGCCAGCGTGCCGGCGTAGCGGTCGGCGACGGCGCGGGCGAGCCGCGCCACCTCGGGCGTGAGGATGGGCTCTGCGGTGACCACGCGGCGCAGCGGCACCAGCCTGCCCTCGTGGTCGGACGCGTCGAGCCGTTCCAGCAGCCAGCCGTCGACGTCCTGCCCGGCGAACCTCACCTTGACCCGCACCCCCGGCACGGCTGCCTCGTCGAGGTCGGCGGGGACCAGGTAGTCGAACGGCCGGTCGAGGTGGGCAGGCTGCACGTCGACGGCCACCCGCGCGACGGGCCGCGTGGCGGCGAGCGGGCGCTGCTTCACCGGCCGGGGCGGCCGGACGCGCGGCATCCCGGCGAACGCGGGCTGGTGCACCTCCACGGGCCCCATCCCACCACCTGCCGCCCATCGGGCGGCACAGGGGTGTGGACTCAGCCGACCGCGGAGAGCAGGTCCGCCACGCGGTCCGTGCGCTCCCACGTGAACTCGGGCAGCTCGCGCCCGAAGTGCCCGTAGGCCGCGGTGCGGCGGTAGATCGGCCGCAGCAGGTCGAGGTCGTGGATGACCGCCGCCGGCCGGAGGTCGAACACGTCCTGGATCGCCGCCGTCAACCGCTCCACGGGCACGGTCCCGGTGCCGAACGTCTCCACGTACAGCCCCACGGGGTGGGCGCGCCCGATCGCGTACGCCACCTGCACCTCGCACCGCTTCGCGAGGCCGGCGGCGACGACGTTCTTCGCCACCCACCGCATCGCGTAGGCGCCCGAGCGGTCCACCTTGGACGGGTCCTTGCCCGAGAAGGCGCCGCCGCCGTGGCGGGCGGACCCGCCGTAGGTGTCGACGATGATCTTCCGGCCGGTCAGCCCCGCGTCGCCCTTGGGTCCGCCGACGACGAACTGCCCCGTCGGGTTGACCAGCAGCGTGTGTCCCGACGCGTCGAGGTCGATGAGGTCGAGGACGGGCTTGACCACCATCTCCGCCACCTCGGGCCGCAGCCGGCCCTCGAGGTGGATGCCGGGCTCGTGCTGGGTGGAGATCACCACCGTGTCGATCGCCACCGGCCGGTCGCCCTCGTAGCGGATGGTCACCTGGGTCTTCCCGTCGGGGCGCAGCCCGGGCACCTCGCCGGACTTGCGGACGGCCGCGAGCCGCTCGGCGAGACGGTGCGCCAACCAGATCGGCAGCGGCATCAGGCTCGGCGTGTCGTCGCACGCGTACCCGAACATCAGGCCCTGGTCACCGGCGCCCTGCTGGTCCAGCGGGTCGTGGTCGGTGGCGTCCTCGCGGATCTCGAGCGCCTTGTCGACGCCCTGGGCGATGTCCGGCGACTGCTGGCCGATCGACACCGAGACGCCGCACGAGTCGCCGTCGAACCCGATGTCCGACGAGGTGTACCCGATGGCGTTGACCACCTCACGGACCACCTGCGGGATCTCCACGTAGGCATCGGTGGTCACCTCGCCGGCGACGTGCACCAGACCGGTGGTCACCATCGTCTCCACCGCGACGCGCGCCGAGGGGTCCTGCTCGAGCAACGCGTCGAGGATGGCGTCGGAGATCAGGTCGCAGACCTTGTCGGGGTGTCCCTCGGTGACGGACTCGGACGTGAAGAGACGGGCCGTGGACGACCGCAAGGAGCCGGGTGTGGTCACGCCGGGCAGCCTACTGCGGCCGCCGCAAGGGTCCGGGATCAGGCCCGGGACGCGGGAGCGAGCAGCGGGAGCACCACGTCCCAGACCGCGTGCGCCACCTCGTCCTTCGAGCCGGCGGCGCGGGCGACCTCGTCACCGGCCGCGTCGAGCAGCACCACGTCGTTGTCCGGCGTGCCGAAGCCGAGGTCGCGGCCCACGGCGTTGACCACCAGCAGGTCCGCGCCCTTGCGCAGCGCCTTGGCGCGGCCGTGCTCGAGCACCGACCTGGAGTCGTCGCCGGTCTCGGCCGCGAACCCGACCACCACCTGGCCGGCGCGGAGCCGGTCGGTCACCAGCTCGGCAAGGATGTCGACGGTCTCGACCAGCTCGAGCGCGGGCAGCGAGCCGCCGGGCTGCTTCTTGATCTTCACGCCGGCGGTCGTGGCGGGCCGGAAGTCGGCGACGGCCGCCGCCATCACCACCGCGTCGGCGTCCTTCCCGGCCGTGCGCACGGCGTCGCGCAGCTCCTCGGCCGTCTCGACCGGCACCACGACCACCCCCGCGCCGACCGGCAGCGTCACGTTGGCCGCGACGAGCGTCACCGATGCGCCACGGTCGCGGGCGGCCCGGGCGAGGGCGATGCCCTGGCGGCCCGACGAGCGGTTGCCGAGGAAGCGGACCGGGTCGAGCGGCTCGCGCGTCCCCCCGGCCGAGACCACCACGCGGCGCCCGGCGAGGTCCCGCGCGGGCGGGTCCAGCAGCGCGAACGCGGCGGCCGCGATCTCGTCGGGCTCGGGCAGCCGGCCCGGACCGCTGTCGGAGCCGGTCAGCCGCCCGGACGCGGGCTCGAGCACGTGCACGCCTCGCGCGCGCAGCGTGGCGACGTTGGCGACGGTGGCCGGGTGCTCCCACATCTGGGTGTGCATCGCAGGGGCGACGAGCACGGGACAGCGCGCGACGAGCAGCGTGGTGGTCAGCAGGTCGTCCGCGATACCGGCCGCGGCCCGCGCCAGCAGGTCAGCGGTGGCGGGCGCGACGACCACGAGGTCGGCCTCGCTGCCGAGCGCCACGTGGGCCACGCCCGTCACGTCGTCGAACACGTCGGGCGTCGCGGGCTCACCGGACAGCGCCTCCCACGTGGGGCGCCCGACGAACTCCAGCGCCGCCCGCGTCGGGACGACGCGTACCGAGTGCCCCGACTCCTTCAGGAGGCGCAGCAGGACGGCCGCCTTGTAGGCGGCGATGCCACCGGCGACGCCGAGGACGATGCGCACGGTCGAGGAGGGGTCAGTCCTCGCCGGAGGTCATCGTCAGCAGGCCCTTGTCGATCTCGCGCATCGCGATCGACAACGGCTTCTCCTGCGGGCGGGTCTCCACCAGCGGGCCGACGTACTCGAGCAGTCCCTCGTTGAGCTGGGCGTAGTACGCGTTGATCTGCCGGGCGCGCTTGGCACTGAACAGCACGAGCGCGTACTTGGAGTCGGCACGCTCCAGCAGGTCGTCGATCGGCGGGTCGGTGATGCCGGTGGGCTGGGCGACGGTTCCGGCCACGGTGGGTCCTTCCGGGGTTGTCCGAGGGGAGTCTGCGACGGGGTCCTGCCCGCGCGTACCGACGACGAGTCTAGCCCGCGGCGCCGTCGGGGCCCGGCTCGACCGGCAGGCCCATGATCCCGATCAGCTCGTCGGTGGCGCGGTGCACGTCGTCGTTGACGATGACGTGGTCGAACTCGGGCTCGGCGGCCAGCTCGACGCGCGCGGTCTCGAGCCGCCGTTCCCGCTCCCCCGGGCCCTCGGTCCCGCGCCCGACGAGCCTTCGCACCAGCTCCTCCCACGAGGGAGGGGCCAGGAACACGAACCGGGCGCCCGGCATCGAGCCGCGCACCTGGCGGGCGCCCTTCAGGTCGATCTCGAGCAGCACGGGCTGCCCGGTGGCGAGGTGGTCGAGGACGGGCCGGCGCGGCGTGCCGTAGCGGTGCCGGCCGTGGACGCGCGCCCACTCGAGCAGCTCGCCCGCCTCGATCATCGCGTCGAACGCGTCGTCGGAGACGAACCGGTAGTGGATGCCCTCCACCTCGCCGGGCCGCGGGGGCCGGGTCGTGGCGGAGACGGAGAGCCAGACGCGTGGATATCGGGTGCGGACGTCGGCGGACACGGTCCCCTTGCCGACGGCGGTCGGGCCGGCCAGGACGGTCAGCCGGGCAGGCGTCGGCATCGTGTGGGACGTGCTCCTCGGGTGGATGAAAAGGGGCGTCGGCGGGCCCGGCGGGCCCGCCGACGAGTCCCGTCCGATCAGCCGAAGCGGTCGACGAGCGCCTTGACCTGGTGCGGGCCGAGGCCGCGCACCCTCCTGGTCTCGGAGATGCCGATGTCGGCCATGATCGCCCGCGCCTTGACCTTGCCGACGCCGGGAAGCGACTCGAGCAGCGAGACGACCTTCAGCTTGCCGATCGTCTCGTCCTTCTGCCCCTGCTCGATGACGTCCGAGAGCGAGCCCTGGGAGTACTTGAGGCGGTTCTTGACCTCGGCACGGGCCTGCCTGGCGGCGGCGGCCTTCTCGAGCGCTGCAGCGCGCTGTTCTGGAGTCAGCGGGGGAAGTGCCACGCGCGTCACCTTCTCGTCCTTGGGCCGTGACCCCGCCTGACGCGGGATCGGGATCGAACCTAGCGAGAGGTTCGGCACTCGGCAACGCGACGCGGCCGACATTTCCACCATCCGACCTGCCATGACGCCTGCGGGCGGCTCATGGGCACACGCGAAGGGGCCTGCGGCGGGACCTTCAGCGCAGTGCGACGGCTGCCTCGTCCCGCGCCCGCAGGGCCGCGGCGCGCAGTGCCGCCGGGTCCGGCCCGGCCGTCAGGACCCCCCGCGAGGACGCCGCGAGCACCGCGGCGCGCGCGTCCCCGAACACCGCCTCCAGCTCGGCCGCCCCTGCACCCTGGGCTCCCACGCCCGGGGCGAGCAGCGGACCGCGCACGGCCGCCAGGTCGAGGCCCAGGCGGGCGGCGGCGTCTCCGACGGTGGCGCCGACGACGAGCCCCACGCTGCCGAGCGGCGCGCCCGTGAGCCGGATCTCCGTCGCGTTGAGCGCCGCGGCGGCACGGGCGACCGAGACCGCGACCGGCGTCCCGTCGGCGGCGCGCGCGTGCTGCACCGCGGCCCCCTCGGGGTTGGACGTCAGCGCGAGGACGAACAGTCCCCGGCCGGTCCGCCCCGCCAACCGCACCGCGGGGCTCAGCGACCCGAAGCCGAGGTACGGCGACAGCGTCACGGCGTCGCCGGCCAGCGGCGAGCCGTCGCGCAGGAACGCGTCGGCGTAGGCGTCCATCGTCGAGCCGATGTCGCCGCGCTTGGCGTCGACGACGACGAGCAGCCCGGCCGCCCGGCCCGCCGCGATCGTCTCCTCGAGCACCGCGACGCCGGCGGAGCCGTGCCGCTCGAAGAACGCCGCCTGCGGCTTGATCGCCGGGACGGCCCCGGCCACCGCCTCGACGGTGGTCAGCGCGAAGCGGCGCAGGCCCTCGGGGTCGTCGGGCAACCCCCACGCGGCGAGCAGCGACGCGTGCGGGTCGATCCCGACGCACAGCGGCCCGAGATCCGCCATCGCGGCGGCGAGCCGGGCGCCGAACGCGGGGGTCATCCGAGCGCCCGGGCCGCGCGGCGGGCGCGGGTGTCCGCGTCGTGCTCCTGGAGGCTGCGGACCCGGTAGGGCCCGGCCAGCACCGCCTCGATCGCCTGCACGGCCGCGTGGAGCTGCTGCACCGTGGTGACGATCGCCTTGTCGGCGGCCGTCGTCGCCGCGCGGATGTCGTAGCCGTCCGCGCGGGCGCCCTGGCCGGACGGCGTGTTGACCACCATGTCCACCTCGCCCGAGGAGATGAGGTCGACGATCGTCGGCTCCCCGTCCGGGCCGCGGCCCTCGGACTGCTTGCGGACGACGGTCGAGCCGATGCCCGAGCGGTGGAGCACTGCGGCGGTCCCCTCGGTCGCGACGATGGTGAAACCCAGCTCCGCCAGACGTCTGGCCGGCAGCACGATCGACCGCTTGTCGCGGTCCGCCACCGAGACGAACACCGTCCCCGACGTCGGCAGCCCGCCGAACGAGGCGGTCTGCGACTTGGCGAACGCCGTCGGGAAGTCGACGTCGAAGCCCATCACCTCGCCCGTGGACCGCATCTCCGGCCCCAGCACCGTGTCGACCACCTGGCCGTCGGCGGTGCGGAACCGCTTGAACGGCAGCACGGCCTCCTTGACGGCGATCGGCTGGTCCAGGTCGACCACGCGCGCGTCCTCGGCGGGCAGGATGCCCTCCTGACGCAGCGAGGCGATGGACCGGCCGACCATCACCAGCGCGCCGGCCTTCGCCAGCGGCACGCCGGTGGCCTTGGAGACGAACGGCGCGGTGCGCGAGGCGCGTGGGTTGGCCTCCAGCACGTACAGCACGTCGCTGACCAGCGCGAACTGGATGTTGAGGAGCCCCCGCACGCCGACGCCGCGTGCGATCGCCTCGGTGGACCGGTAGATCCGGTCCAGCTCGGCGGTGGACAGCGTCACCGGCGGAAGCGCGCACGCCGAGTCGCCGGAGTGGATGCCGGCCTCCTCGATGTGCTCCATCACGCCGCCGAGGTACAGCTCCTCGCCGTCGAACAGGGCGTCGACGTCGATCTCGATCGCGTCGTCGAGGAACCGGTCGATCAGGAGCGGCGAGACCACCCCCGCGCGGCCCCCGTCGGCCTGGTCCACCAGGGCGCGCTCCACGTACTGGGTCAGCTGTGGCTCGTCGTACACGATCTCCATCCCGCGTCCGCCCAGCACGTACGACGGCCGCACCAGCACCGGGAACCCGATCCGCCGTGCCGTCTCCTTCGCGCCCTCCAGCGTGGTCGCCGTGCCGAACGCGGGCGCCGGCAGGCCAGCCGCGGCGAGCACCTTGCCGAACTCGCCGCGGTCCTCGGCGGCGTCGATCGCATCCGGCTGCGTGCCGAGGATGGGCAGACCCGCGTCCGCGAGGCGGTGCGCCAGCGAGAGCGGCGTCTGGCCGCCGAGCGTGACGATCAGGCCGGCCACCGGCCCCGCCGCCTTCTCCGCCTCGTACACCTCGAGGACGTCCTCGAAGGTCAGGGGCTCGAAGTACAGCCGGTCGGACGTGTCGTAGTCGGTGGAGACCGTCTCGGGGTTGCAGTTGACCATCACGGTCTCGTACTCGCCGCGCAGCGCCATGACCGCGTGCACGCACGAGTAGTCGAACTCGATGCCCTGGCCGATCCGGTTGGGGCCCGAGCCGAGGATGATCACCGCGGGCCTGGTGCGCGGCGCCACCTCGTTCTCCTCGTCGTACGTGGAGTAGTGGTACGGCGTGCGCGCCTCGAACTCGGCCGCGCAGGTGTCGACGGTCTTGTAGACCGGACGCACACCCAGCGCCCAGCGCGTGTTGCGGACCGAGTCCTCGGACGTGCCGCGCAGGGACGCGACCTGGAGGTCCGAGAGCCCGTGGCGCTTGGCGTGCGCGAGCACCTCCCGCGTCAGCGCCGGCGCCGCGGCCGTGGCCGCCGCCACCTCGTTGACCAGCTGGACCTGGTCGAGGAACCAGGGGTCGATCCCGGTCCGCTCGAACACCGTCTCCAGGCCGACCCCGGCGCGCAGCACCTGCTGCACGTCCACGAACCGCCGCTCCGTGGGCCGCGCGATCGACTCGACGAGCGCGTCGAGCGCCTCCCCCGCCGCCGGTGCGCCGTCCCAGTGGAACGTCGAGCTCTTCTTGTCGAGCGAACGCATCGCCTTGCCGAGCGCCTCGGTGAAGTTGCGGCCGAGGGCCATCGCCTCGCCGACCGACTTCATCGTCGTGGTCAGCGTCGGGTCCGCCGCGGGGAACTTCTCGAAGGCGAACCGCGGCACCTTGACCACCACGTAGTCGAGCGTCGGCTCGAAGCTCGCCGGCGTGGAGCCGGTGATGTCGTTCGGGATCTCGTCGAGCGTGTAGCCGACCGCGAGCCGCGCCGCGATCTTCGCGATCGGGAAGCCCGTCGCCTTCGAGGCGAGGGCCGACGAGCGGGAGACGCGCGGGTTCATCTCGATGACGATGATGCGGCCGGTCCCGGGATGGACGGCGAACTGGATGTTGCAGCCACCGGTGTCCACGCCGACCTCGCGGATCACCGCGATGCCGATGTCACGCAGGGCCTGGTACTCGCGGTCCGTCAGCGTCATCGCGGGGGCCACCGTGACGGAGTCGCCGGTGTGCACGCCCACCGGGTCGACGTTCTCGATCGAGCAGACCACCACGACGTTGTCGTGCTTGTCGCGCATCAGCTCGAGCTCGTACTCCTTCCAGCCGAGGATCGACTCCTCGAGGAGCACCTCGGTGGTCGGCGAGTCGTGCAGGCCCTGCCCGACGATCCGCCGCAGGTCCGTCTCGTCGTACGCGATGCCGGAACCGAGCCCGCCCATCGTGAACGACGGCCGCACGACGACCGGGAGCCCACCCAGCCCGTCCACCGCGGCGAGGGCCTCGTCGACGGTGTGGACGATCTGCGACTGCGCGCTCTTGGCCCCCGCCTTCTCCACGACGGTCTTGAACTGCTCGCGGTCCTCGCCCTTGCGGATCGCCTCGATGGACGCGCCGATCAGCTCGACCTCGTACTTGTCCAGCACGCCGCCCTCCGCGAGGGCCACGGCGGCGTTGAGCGCCGTCTGGCCACCGAGCGTCGGGAGCAGCGCGTCCGGCCGCTCCTTCTCGATGATCGTCGTCAGCACCTCGGGCGTGATCGGCTCGACGTAGGTGGCGTCGGCGAACTCCGGGTCCGTCATGATCGTCGCCGGGTTGGAGTTGACCAGCACGACGCGGATGCCCTCGGCGCGCAGCACGCGGCACGCCTGCGTCCCCGAGTAGTCGAACTCGCAGGCCTGGCCGATGACGATCGGCCCGGAGCCGATGACCAGCACGGAGCGGATGTCCTCGCGACGGGGCATCAGGCGGCGTCCTTCGTGGTGGTCATCAGGTCCAGGAACCTGTCGAACAGGTAGGCCGCGTCATGCGGTCCCGCCGCAGCCTCCGGGTGGTACTGCACCGAGAACGCGGGCAGGTCGAGCGCCTCGAGGCCCTCCACCACGTCGTCGTTCAGGTCGACGTGCGACACGCGCACGCGGCCGTACCGGCCGTCGCCGTGCGGCGCGACGACCTCGCCCTCCAGCGGCGCGTCGACCGCGAAGCCGTGGTTGTGGGCCGTGATCTCCACCTTCCCGGTGGTGCGGTCCAGCACCGGCTGGTTGACGCCCCGGTGGCCGAACACGAGCTTGTACGTGCCGAACCCGAGCGCCCGGCCGAGGATCTGGTTGCCGTAGCAGATGCCGAAGAACGGGATCCTGCGGTCCAGCACCTCACGCAGCAGCTCCACCTCGTGGACGGCCGCCCCCGGGTCACCGGGGCCGTTCGAGAAGAACACCCCGTCCGGCTGGATCGCGAGCACCTCGGCGATCGTCGTCGTCGCGGGCAGCACGTGGACCTCGATCCCCCGCTCGGCGAGCCGGTGCGGGGTCATCGCCTTGATCCCCAGGTCGACCGCGGCGACGCGCGCCACCGGGGACGCCAGCGGCTCGCCGTCGGCGTCGAGCGCCGGCACCACGTACGCCTGCGCCGTCGACACCTCGCTCGCCAGGTCCGCGCCCGCCATCGCCGGGGACGCCAGCACCTCGTCGAGGAGCTCGTCGACCGGGCGCCGGTCGCCCCCCTCGTCGGTCAGGGCCGCGCCCGAGAAGATCCCGGCGCGCATCGCGCCGGCCTCGCGCAGGTGCCGGGTCAGGGCCCGTGTGTCGATCCCGCTGATCCCGACGATCCCGTGAGCCACCAGCTCGTCGTCCAGCGTGCGCCGGGACCGCCAGCTCGACGCCCGGCGCGCGGGGTCGCGCACCACGTACCCGGCCACCCAGATCCGCGCCGACTCCGGGTCCTCGTCGTTGACGCCGGTGTTCCCGATGTGCGGGGCCGTCATCACGACGATCTGCCGGTGGTAGCTCGGGTCGGTCAGCGTCTCCTGGTAGCCCGTCATGCCGGTCGTGAAGACGATCTCGCCCAGCGTGGCGCCCTGCGTGCCGTAGGCCTCGCCGGTGAACGTCCGGCCGTCCTCGAGCACGAGCAGCGCCGCCGTCATGCGGCGGCCTCCTTCGGGATCAGGTTCTGCACGGCCTCGATCAGCCGGGGGCGCTCCGCGCGGTGGCGCACCAGCAGCCCGGTGTCCAGCGCGCGGCCGTCCGTGGGCGCCCAGGTGAGCACGACGAGCCCCTCGCCGCCGACGAACGTGCCCGCCATCCCCGGCGCCGTGCCCACCGAGCGCAGCGCGGCGGCGGGCATGAAGACGTCGGCCGCCCCGCGGCGGCGCAGCAGCACTCCCCCGTCGCGCACCTCGACCGACGCGGCGCTGCGCGCGCCGAGGTCATGGGCGCTCACGCGGTCCAGCCAGTCGCCGTGCGTGGTCGACGAGACGTACGTCGCCTCCAGCGGGCCCAGCCGGACCGCCCCGAGGTCGTCGGGCACCGCGGGGAGGGCGGGGACGAACTCGGCGGTGACGCGCGTGCGGCGGCGCCAGCCGTGCCACATGCCGTAGCCGATCAGCGCCACGATCGCGACCAGGACCAGGACGGAAGCCCACGTGGGCATCAGGCACGCACCTCCACCGACTCGACAAGCCGACCGTCCAGCACGGTCGGCTTCCCCCGCAGGAACGTGGCGACCACCGCGCCCGGCAGCGTCAGGCCCCGGTAGGGGCTGTTGACGCTCTTCGTCGCCTGCTTCGCCGGCTCGACCACACGGCGCGCCGCCGGGTCGACGAGCACCAGGTTGGCCGGCTCGCCGGCAGCGATGGGCCGCCCGTGCTCGTCGGCCACGCGCCCGATCCTCGCCGGGGCCACCGACATCACCCGGGCCACGTCCGCCCACGTCATGCGGCCGGTGTCGACCATCGTCGCCTGCACCACGGACAGCGCCGTCTCGAGCCCGGTCATGCCGGAGGCCGCCGCGGCCCACTCGCAGTCCTTGTCCTCGCGCGGGTGCGGCGCGTGGTCGGTGCCCACCGTGTCGATGGTGCCGTCCGCGAGCCCGTCGCGCAGCGCGGCGACGTCGGCGGGCGTCCGCAGCGGCGGGTTGACCTTGAACACGGGGTCGTAGCCGCGGGCCTCCTCGTCCGTGAGGAACAGGTGGTGCGGGGTGGCCTCGGCGGTGACGTCGATCCCCCGGCCCTTGGCCCACCGGACGATCTCCACGGACCCGGCGGTGGACACGTGCAGCACGTGCAGCCTGCTGCCGACGTGCTCCGCGAGCAGCACGTCGCGCGCGACGATCGCCTCCTCGGCCACCGCCGGCCAGCCGGCCAGGCCCAGCTCGGCGGAGACGACGCCCTCGTGCAGCTGCGCGTTCTCGGTCAGCCGCGGCTCCTGCGCGTGCTGCGCGACCACGCCGTCGAACGCCTTGACGTACTCCAGCGCGCGCCGCATCACCACGGGGTCGGCCACGCACCGGCCGTCGTCGGAGAACACCCGCACGCGGGCCGCGGAGGTCGCCATCGCGCCCAGCTCGGCCAGCCGCTCGCCCTCCAGCCCCACCGTGACCGCGCCCACCGGGTACACGTCCACCCAGCCGGCGTCCCGCCCCAGGCGCCACACCTGCTCCACCACGCCCGCGGTGTCCGCCACGGGGCTCGTGTTCGCCATCGCGTGCACGGCGGTGTACCCGCCGAGCGCGGCGGCGCGGGTGCCCGTCTCGACCGTCTCGGCATCCTCGCGGCCCGGCTCGCGCAGGTGGGTGTGCAGGTCGACGAGCCCGGGCAGCAGCACCATCCCGGCTCCGTCGACCACCACGTCGGCGTCCGGCCCGGACCCCAGGGCGGCGATCCGGCCGTCCGCGATCAGCACGTCCACCGGCTCCCCGCCGAGGGGGGCCGCGCCGCGGATCAGGTACGTGGTCATGCCGGCACCTTCGTCTCGTCGTCCGCGGCCGGTGTCCGGGTGCCGGCCAGCAGCAGGTACAGGACGGCCATCCGCACCGCGACGCCGTTGGACACCTGCTCCACGATCACCGAGCGCGCCGAGTCGGCGGCGTCGGCGCTGATCTCCAGGCCCCGGTTCATCGGGCCGGGGTGCATGACGATCGCGTGCTCCGGCAGCGCCGCCAGGCGCCGCTGGTCCAGGCCGTACAGGCGGCTGTACTCCTGCGGCGACGGGAAGAACCCGCCGCCCGCACCGGACATCCGTTCGCGCTGCACACGCAGCATCATCACCGCGTCGGGCCCGGCGGCGAGCGCGCTGTCCAGGTGGTAGTCCACCTCGCAGGGCCACGCCTCCACGCCGACCGGCAGCAGCGTCGGCGGCGCGACGAGCGTCACGTGCGCCCCCAGCGTGCCCAGCAGGTCCACGTTGGAGCGCGCCACCCGGCTGTGCAGCACGTCGCCGACGATCGTCACGTGCAGGCCGTCGAGGTCCCCTGTGCCGCCGGCGAGGTGCCGCCGCAGCGTGAACGCGTCCAGCAGCGCCTGGGTGGGGTGCTGGTGGGTGCCGTCGCCCGCGTTGACCACCGCGGAGTCGATCCAGCCCGCGTGCGCCAGCCGGTGCGGCGCGCCGGAGGCGGGGTGCCGCACGACGACCGCGTCGGCCCCCATCGCCCGCAGCGTCAGCGCGGTGTCCTTGAGCGACTCGCCCTTGGACACGCTGGAGCCCTTGGCGGAGAAGTTGATCACGTCCGCGGACAGGCGCTTCGCGGCGGCCTCGAACGAGATCCGGGTGCGCGTGGAGTCCTCGAAGAACAGGTTGACCACGGTGCGACCGCGCAGCGTGGGCAGCTTCTTGATCTCCCGGGACTGCGTGGCGGCCATCTGTGCCGCGGTGTCGAGGATGAGCACGGCCTCGTCGTGCGACAGGTCCTTGGCACAGAGCAGGTGCCTCATCGCCCCTCCCCCTCGATGAGCACGCCGTCGCGACCGTCGGTCTCGGCGAGCAGCACGCGGACGCGCTGCGTGCTCGCGGTGGGCAGGTTCTTGCCGACGTAGTCCGCGCGGATCGGCAGCTCGCGGTGGCCGCGGTCCACCAGCACCGCCAGCTGCACCGCGCGCGGCCGCCCCAGGTCGGAGATCGCGTCCAGGGCGGCCCGGATCGTCCGCCCGGAGTACAGGACGTCGTCGACGAGCACGACGAGCCTGCCGTCGATCCCCTCGGCCGGCAGGTGCGTGGCGCCGATGGTCCGCGTGGGCTGGTGCGCGAGGTCGTCCCGGTACATCGTGACGTCGAGGCTGCCGGTGATCGTCTCGGCGTCCACGCCCGTCTCGACGGCCGCCAGGTTCGCCGCGAGCCTCCTCGCGAGGGGCAGGCCGCGCGTCGGGATGCCGAGGAGGACGACGCCGTCGGCGCCCTTGTTGCGTTCGAGGATCTCGTGCGCGATGCGGACGAGCGCCCGGCCGATGTCCGCCGGGCCGAGCACCTCGGCCTCGTTGCTGCTGCTGCCTGCCTGCGCGCGTGTGTCAGGACCCATGGTCCACGACTCCTTCCCCGCCTCTCGGGACGGGCCTTAAAGGTGTCTGGTCGGGCTCACCTTAGCGGTTCTGCGGCAGATTGCCGGTCCGGGCCGCGATCCGCGCCCGAGGGCTGCGGACGTCACGCCAGGAGCGTCGGCTTCAGCTCCACGATCCGCGCGAGGAGGCCGTTGACGAAGCTCGGCGACTCGTCCGTGGACAGCTGGGAGGCCAGCTCGACGGCCTCCGCGACGGCGACGCCGTCCGGCACCTCGTCGTTGTAGAGGATCTCCCACGCCCCGACGCGCAGCAGGTTGCGGTCGACCGCGGGCATGCGCGGCACGGTCCAGCCGTGGGAGTGGGTGGCGAGCACCTCGTCGAGGCGCTCGAGGTGCGCCACCACGCCCTCGACGATGTCGACGGCGTACTGCGGCACGGGCGCCTGCGTGCCGGGCTCCGTCAGCCGGCGCTCGAGCACCGCGAGCGGCTCGAGCCCGCGCTGCTCCGCCTCGAACAGGACGTCGAGGGCCCTCTTGCGCGCCTTGGTCCGGGCGGCCACCTCAGTCGTTCACGCGGCCGAGGTACCCGCCGTCGCGCGTGTCGACCTTCACCTTGGTGCCCGTCTCGAGGAACAGCGGGACCTGGATCTCGTAGCCCGTCTCCAGCGTCGCGGGCTTGGTGCCGGCCGACGAGCGGTCGCCCTGCAGGCCCGGCTCGGTGTACGTCACCTCGAGGACGACGGACGGCGGCAGCTCCACGTACAACGGCACGCCCTCGTTGGTGGCGACGATCGCGTTCTGGTTCTCCAGCATGAAGTGCGCGGCGTCGCCCACGGTCTCCTCGGCGACGTGCAGCTGGTCGTACGTCGCCGTGTCCATGAACACGAAGTCCGACCCGTCCTTGTACAGGTACTGCATCTCGCGCTTGTCGACGTTGGCCGTCTCGACCTTCACGCCGGCGTTGAACGTGCGGTCGACCACCTTGCCCGTCAGCACGTTCTTCAGGGTGGTGCGGACGAATGCGCCGCCCTTGCCCGGCTTGACGTGCTGGAACTGCACGACGGCCCACAGCTGGCCGTCGATCCGCAGCACGAGGCCGTTCTTGAGGTCGTTGGTGGTCGCCACTGGTCGTCTTCCTGTTCAGCTGAGAGTGCGTCGAGCGGTCGCCGCGCGGTGGGCGCGGCCCGCGAACCGCCGACCATCGTACCGTGCACCCCTGCGCGGGACGGTCCCGTCACCCGGCGAGCAGCCAGCGACCGAGGTATCCCAGCGCGGCGGCCCAGGTCAGCGACGCCAGCGTCCCGATGACGAACCGCTCGGACGCCGCCGGGTTCTCCTTCAGCTCCGGGAACCGCCCGAGGCCCTTGACCGCGACGACCGCCGTCACGGCCGCGGGCTGGTCGAGCAGCAGCACACCCGTGGTGGCGAGCCGCTCGAGGATGCCGATCCAGGTGCCTCCTCGCAGCGCGGCAGTAGCCGTGGCGCCGTCGGGGCTCTCGTCCGGTGCGCCGGCGTCGGCCGAGCGGGAGGCCAGGTGCAGCACGAGCCTGACGATCGGCCAGCCGCCGCCCGCGGACAGGGCGAGCGCCAGGAGGACGACGAGCGCGCCGAGCCACGGGTTCACGCCGACGACCCTGCTCTCAGCCCGCGGCGGCCGTCAACAGACGCGCCGCGGCCGGGCGCGCGGCCAGCTCCTCGGCCCACAGGGCGGCGCGCAGCCGCTGGCTGACGGCCTGCTGGCTGACGCCCAGCCGCCGCGCGACGGCCTCCTGGCCCGCGTCACCGGCGGCGACGGCCTCGTCGACCGCCTGCCAGCCCGCCTCGCTGCGGCGTGCGGCGATGGCGCCGACGAGGGTCAGGACGGCCTCGGCGTCGCGCGCCGCGGCCTCGCCGACCCCCCGCACGGCCAGCGGCACGGACCTGTTGCGGCTCTTCGCCGCCTCCACCGCGGCCCTGGCCAGGACGAACGCCTCGCCCCGGCCCTCGCGGGACGTGGCGGGCAGCGGCTCCTCGACCGGCCCGGCCCCGATCCCGACGCTCCACTCCCCCAGGCGCAGCAGGTGCAGCACGAGCTCGACCACCCCGTCGGCGTCGTCGAGCACCGCCTGGACCTCGTCGCCGACCGTCCGCTCCGCGCCGCGCACCACGCCCGGCACGGTGGGTAGGCCCGCCAGGAGGGCCGGCACTCGGTCCTCGGTGGCCCTGCTCCCTTGCTGATCGGCGGTGATGACGAACATCCAACAAGTCTCGCATCTTGTTTCGTGCCTAACAAGGCTCAAGCCATTGTCACGCCACGAGCGGGGCGAGCGCCGTCAGGGCCAGGCGGTAGCTGTCGAGGCCGAAGCCCGCGATGGTGCCGGTGGCCACCGGCCCGATCACCGAGACGTGCCGGAACGCCTCCCGCGCGAGGGGGTTCGACAGGTGCACCTCCACCAGCAGCAGACCGCCGGTGGTCACCTGGGCCGCCGCGTCGCGCAGCGCGTACGAGTAGTGCGTGAACGCCGCCGGGTTCAGCACCACGTGCGCGCGGGTGTCGACCGCCTCGTGGAGCCAGCTCACCAGCTCGGCCTCGTCGTCGGTCTGCCGCA
>Ga0255334_1000628_pt1 | contig 24681 bp, 14 predicted proteins | sample EtOH5_35cm_T3_12_FD_202080 | JGI IMG/M metagenome (GOLD analysis project Ga0255334, IMG submission 202080) | Sandy soil microbial communities from University of British Columbia, Vancouver, Canada - EtOH5_35cm_T3_129 | ecosystem: Engineered > Artificial ecosystem > Sand microcosm > Unclassified ... | reverse complement strand
TCCATTCCTTGAACACGGACGTAAATTCCGGGAAGATCTCGTCGAGTGCCGTCTGAATCTGATTGCCGATCGCCCCCCGATCCGTCACCAATGCTTCCCGTTCGTTCACCAGAGCGCGCAGCTTCCGCATGGGGTGCGTGGATTGAAACACTCTCACCGAATGGCATTCAGAAAGCGGCGAGAGAGTCGCATCCCGCATGGGGTGCGTGGATTGAAACGACAACTTTACACAACGTCTCCGCAACGCTGGCTAGTCGCATCCCGCATGGGGTGCGTGGATTGAAACGCCAGTGCGCGAGATTGATTGTCAGAATAGGCGAGTCGCATCCCGCATGGGGTGCGTGGATTGAAACAGTCTCGGGCCAAGCGGTTCGTTCAGCGGGCGCGGGTCGCGTCGCATCCCGCATGGGGTGCGTGGATTGAAACACTCAGTCGATTGCTAAGTTGGCTGGATGATCCTGTCGCATCCCGCATGGGGTGCGTGGATTGAAACGTTAATCTGGGGATTGCGGCGCGGAAGCTCCGGGGTCGCATCCCGCATGGGGTGCGTGGATTGAAACGTCAGGCAATGTCGCTAGGACAACGGATATTACCGGTCGCATCCCGCATGGGGTGCGTGGATTGAAACGTCCCACGCTTTGGGTTGGGCAAGGTCACCATGAAGTCGCATCCCGCATGGGGTGCGTGGATTGAAACCGCATAGCCGTATCGGCGCTGTTTTGGATCGCCATGTCGCATCCCGCATGGGGTGCGTGGATTGAAACCCAACACGACGCCCCAGGACGCCACCCATTCCCAGTCGCATCCCGCATGGGGTGCGTGGATTGAAACTTTATAGCTACAACCCGCCAAAGAGCGCTAACAAGTCGCATCCCGCATGGGGTGCGTGGATTGAAACATATCGGGAGTTAGCTGCGGCTGTACGCTATCTTGTCGCATCCCGCATGGGGTGCGTGGATTGAAACGCTCTTATGCATAACCGTTGGGCATCCGTCCATACGTCGCATCCCGCATGGGGTGCGTGGGTTGAAACGGTCGATCGGTGGCGGCCAAAGCCGCGAAAACAAGTCGCATCCCGCATGGGGTGCGTGGATTGAAACTCTCCTTCGGCGTGAACTGGTTGTGCCCGGGAGAAGTCGCATCCCGCATGGGGTGCGTGGATTGAAACGTACGCCCACCGGTCAAACTGCGCGTCAGCTATGGTCGCATCCCGCATGGGGTGCGTGGATTGAAACACCAGCGCCGTCAACGTAGTCGACTACGTAAAATGTCGCATCCCGCACGGGGTGCGTGGATTGAAACGTTTGTAATCGTGAAGCCGTGAATCGTGTTGATCGTCGCATCCCGCATGGGGTGCGTGGATTGAAACCTTTGCTGCTTCCCATTCCCGCGCGTTGTATGTAGTCGCATCCCGCATGGGGTGCGTGGATTGAAACACCTCTATGAACGGTTTGATCGTTTCGTACCGCCAGGTCGCATCCCGCATGGGGTGCGTGGATTGAAACGGAAATGAACAAGCTTGACGAGAACAATGCCAAGATGTCGCATCCCGCATGGGGTGCGTGGATTGAAACGAGCTTCCCGGTATCAATGGCTTGCTGCCTATGCCGTCGCATCCCGCATGGGGTGCGTGGATTGAAACGGCCCTCTCCGTAGGGCCTCGTCAGGCGATCCCATAGTCGCATCCCGCATGGGGTGCGTGGATTGAAACACCCACTCCTGGAATGCCATGTCTTTGTTGCGAGCGGTCGCATCCCGCATGGGATGCGTGGATTGAAACTCCGATATGAATCGGGAGCGCTACGGTATCGAGTACGTCGCATCCCGCATGGGATGCGTGGATTGAAACCGTTACGATATCGACAAGATCGCGGCTAGACTGAGTCGCATCCCGCATGGGATGCGTGGATTGAAACTTCTTGATTGCATCCAGCAAGGCCGATTCCGAGGGGTCGCATCCCGCATGGGATGCGTGGATTGAAACGTGCTCCGCTGGCATCCGGCAATGCGCACGGCTCGCGTCGCATCCCGCATGGGATGCGTGGATTGAAACGTCCCCAATTTCGACAACGTTTTCAATTCGATAGCAGTCGCATCCCGCATGGGATGCGTGGATTGAAACTCCGTGTAGTAGGCGAATCCATCTTCGCGCTCGAGTCGCATCCCGCATGGGATGCGTGGATTGAAACTCAGATTGTGGACGAGCGCCTCTGCTGCTTGCCGCGGTCGCATCCCGCATGGGATGCGTGGATTGAAACTGTGACCGTTACACCGGCAGCCGGAGGCGTAGCTGCGTCGCATCCCGCATGGGATGCGTGGATTGAAACTCACACGACCTATACCGTCGCGGAGGTGAAGCGTGTCGCATCCCGCATGGGATGCGTGGATTGAAACGGTCAATTCCGATTCCTCCTTTATCAATCATGATGGTCGCATCCCGCATGGGATGCGTGGATTGAAACTTGAGGTGAGCCATGGCGTACAGTGACGAGGATATCGTCGCATCCCGCATGGGATGCGTGGATAGAAACAGGGAGCCGATTATCGGATGAGAAAATAATAGACAGTCGCATCCCGCATGGGATGCGTGGATTGAAACCATCATAACGTCGCTGAGGTATTGACGTGGACTATGTCGCATCCCGCATGGGATGCGTGGATTGAAACTTGCTGTGATAGGTACCGCTACGGGAGCAGTCCTGTCGCACTATAGTACGAGGTGCGTGAATAGAAACTCTGATAATCTAGCATGACTCGATGATGCTCCTTGCGTCGCACCCCGCAGGGGAGAGGGATCGAAACAAGCGCTAGATCGGGCAGGGCCGTTTGCATACAAGCTAATGTTCCCCTCAGCGGTCAGCTCAGGATCAATGTGTAGGTTCTGAAAGCCAATCCTGACATTCCGTCCGCAGGATTATTTTTCCATATCAATCTGGAAAACATTACGGCTCCTATGGTCCTGAATACCCAACGCCAACTCCTTCATTTACCGATACATTTCATCGAATACGATCCTGTTCTCTTCTACTCGCAGCGTCTATACTGGATTGGGAAAACCGCGTTTCGTTTCCCTTATTCCATGAAAGGAGTCCCAGCATGATTCGCAATCCGATTCTGAGAGGCTTTAACCCGGACCCTTCGATTCTGCGAGTGGAGGAAGACTACTATATTGCCACTTCTACCTTCGAATGGTTCCCCGGCGTACAGATTCATCATTCCCGCGATCTCGTTCATTGGCGCGTTCTCACCTATGCGTTGGACCGAGAATCCCAACTCGATCTGAAAGGAATCGAGGCCTCGGGCGGAGTATGGGCCCCTTGCCTGAGTTATGATGAGGGGGATAGTCTGTTCTACCTCGTCTATACCATCATGCGCAGCACAAACGGAAACGCTTTTGATCTGGACAATTATCTCGTCACCTCTCCAAGAATTGAAGGGCCTTGGTCGGAGCGGATCTATCTGAACAGCAGCGGGTTCGATCCTTCTCTGTTTCACGATGACGACGGCGGCAAGTGGCTGGTGAATCTGGAATGGGAGACCCGGACCGGCTATGAGCATCCGGGAGCGATTGTGCTCCAAGAGTACGATCCGCGGAAGCGGACGCTGGTCGGGAAAGCCCGGTGGATCTCCCGCGGCAGTACGGATATGGGCTGTCTGGAAGCGCCGCACCTGTACAAACGGCGGGGATGGTACTATCTGATGACCGCAGAGGGAGGGACGGGGTTCGGCCATGGAGTGGCTCTGGCGCGTTCGAAAACCCTCGATGGGCCTTACGAATCCGACCCCGGCAATCCCATCCTCACTTCGGCGAATGAGATTCACTTGAATCGTCGGGGAATCGACGATTACCTGAAGCCCTACCAATACAACCCGGATTGCCTCCTGCAAAAGAGTGGACACGGTTCGCTCGTAGAGACGCAGACGGGAGAATGGTACCTAGCCCATCTGACCGCTCGCCCATCCGGGGCCGAGCGGCGAAGCATGCTGGGGCGGGAAACGGCCATCCAACGTTGCCGGTGGACGGACGACGGTTGGCTTCGCTTGTCGGCAGGAGGGCGGCGGCCCGAGCTGGAGGTCGAACCGCCGCGCCTGCCGGCGCATCCGTTCCAGCCGGAGCCGGTTCGCGACGAATTCGACGGCGACAGATGGAGCATCCATCTGAATTCGCTCCGCGTTCCCGCCGATCCGTCCTGGGTCACGCTGGCAGCTCGTCCCGGATTCCTGCGGATGCGCGGACGGGAGTCCCTATTCTCCCTGCACAATCAGAGCTTGCTTGCGCGGCGGCTCACTTCCGTCCGTTGCGTTGCCGAAACCTGTTTAGAATTCGAGCCGGACAACTGGCATGAGTCGGCCGGGCTGACCTTGTTCTACGATCAGAACATGTTCTACTACCTGCGCACTTATTTCAGCGAGACGCTGGGTGGCAAAGCGATCGGCATTCTGTACGCCGATAACGGCCGGAAGGTGGAGGTACCGGATTGCCGCCTGACGGCGGCCCTTTGGACTCGTGCCTACCTTCGGGCTGTGCTGAACGAAGGTTCTCTTCGTTTCTATGCCTCACCAGATGGAGCAAACTGGATCTCGGTTGGACCGGAGCTTGATGGAAGCAAATGCTCGGACGAGTACTCTTCATCCGGCCATTTTACCGGCGCCTTCATCGGGATCTGCTGCCAGGATTCCTACCGCCGGATCAAGACGGCAGACTTCGATTACTTCGAATACTGGGAGCAGCAACCCTTTGAGTGATGTGTTTCTTCACTAAAAAAGGGCTGCCGGAGATCTTGTTCGACCCCTAAATTAGCAAAAGGTTCGGGATTCGCTTGATACGATTCCCGAACCTTTCCGCTTTTATAGAGATATTTCCTACAGAGCTCCTACGGCCCGCAGCCACTCTCTGGCAATGAACGCATGACCGTAATCGGTTGGGTGAATGCCATCCTGCGAGAAGACCGACTTGTCGATGCGGACGAGTTGTTCTGCAAACAACCCATCCAACGGAATGTAGGCATTTGTCGGTTCCCTGGAGAGCCGGCGTATGGCCAGGCCAACCATTCCTTCCACTATCTGATTTTTTCGGCTTTACCCCTGGTATCCTTCCACTCTCGCTCCATAACCGGGGAGAGCAGGAAGTTCGGTTGACGGCTGATCCAGATAGAAATAAGCGATGGAGCACCAGTCGTCGTCAAACCGCTCGAAGATGATCCCATCATCGTCATACCCGACCTTTCCGCCTTCGGTTTTATAGATATCCAAGCCGTTGTTCAGCATGATTTGAACGTCCTTGTTGACGGAACAGCCGATCTGCTGGATGGTGATATGAATATCCTCGGCAAAGTACACCGGATCGGGAACGTGGAATCGATAAAACGAATAGCGCATATTTTCAAAATCGGCATAGGCGCAACCCTGATAGCGGTTCGCGTACCTTCCTTGCCCCCAGCCGGTGCCGATATAATCCTCCGTCCCGGTTCCGGCCAGAGTCGGATATTCCGTGTCCCCGTCAATATAGCATTTCACTTCGCCTTCTCCCCACCAGGACTTTGCCAGGAGTGGATTGGCGATCACGCCGAAGGATGCGCCCAGATACCGGCCAAGGCCGCTCACTTTCGGCAGAATCACATAGTCCCGCTTGGCTACGGTGCTCTTCTCCCTGTTATAGAAGGCATGGAAATAAAGCGCGTCGGCGACATCGTCTCCCAGAGTGTAATCAACCTGGTAGAAGAACTGAACTTCCTCTATGCTGGGGGTATCATTGGTGACGGTAATTTTCATCCCGTTTTTGAACGGCATGGGGATGTAGCAGTTGAAGCTTCTCCCTTCCGGATTGGAGAAAAATTCATTTTCCAGCGGCGACAGCTTGCCTGAATTAAAGCAGAAGAAATCCCCCAGCGGGACAGACACAGCGGGCTTGTGCGAACCGTCCCAGTAGCACTCCAGCCTGTAGCCCTTCAGCGTCTGCGGCTTTTCCCGCTTTTCGGTGGTGATCCAGATGCGGCGGACGATGCCCTGGCCTTCGGCGCTAGCCAGAACGCGGGTTTCCCCAGGTTTGATGTTGCGGAGGCAAGGGGCCCCCTTCCTGCCGTTCAAAGCTTTTGCGCCAGCGCCTTTTTCTCCATTTGGATTTTCCGGGTTTGCCCAGAAGGTGTGGATATGTCCCTTTGCTTCATAAATGTTATCCGGCACGCTATTCTCCCCTTTGCCATTCGATTTGCGATCCTGTTGCCAACTACAATTTGGACCTATCGTATCCGCTTTCCGGGTTCAAAAAAAGACGACAAAGCAACGAAAACTATCGCTATTTGATGGGTCCTAGCCGCTCAGTTCGTTGTCCTCAGATAGCGATAGTTTTCGTCAGATTGGCGTATGGTCTTCATCTTCGCCAGCCCATAAACTAAAACCATGCAGAGATGCCGCGGCAAGCGGGAAGGTGGAGGTGAAGCCTGAACGGCGTTTCGAGGGCGCTTGCGGCTGCCTGATCATGTTATCGCTTACATTGGTTGAATCGAATTACCGCAAGCCGGTATATTCGTTCAATATAAAATGAGATCAGCAGAGGGAGAGGTTGCAAGTTGGCAAAGACAAAACGCACTTTTGCTTTGACGCTATCCGCCGTTCTAGCGCTTTCGACGGTGTCCGCCGGATGCTCATGGAACAAGAAAAGCGAGCCGTCAAGCAGTCCGACGGGCACTCAGGCAAGCGGCAGTTCGACCAGCAGCAGTCCTGCCGGAGGCACGGACAACCCGGCGGCGAATTATCCGGAGTTGAAAATCAAAATGCTCGGTAGTCTCCCCACAGGCAACAAGGCGACCGTGGAGGACGTGCTCACGCCGATTTGGCGGGAGAAAACGAAGGTGGTCCCAGAAATTGTCACCATTCCGACCGGACAGGACAATGTGCAGTGGGTGCAAATGCAGTCGGTCGCCAATACCTTGCCGGACATCCTGACGGCGAACGGCATCTTGGACAATTCGCAAACCTTTGAATTGCTCAAGAAGAACAACGCTTTGCGCACCATTACGCTGGAGGAAATGAAGCAGAACATGCCGCTCTTGGCGAAGAGAGCGGAGAAATACGGGGTTTCCCTGGATCAAATCTTTCAGGATAATGTAAATCCGGACGGCAAGCTTTACTATATTCCGGGCGGCTTTGACGTAGCTGCAGCGGAATACACCCGAAATTCCCGAATGGGTGACGAGAATATCGGAGCTACGCCAAACATGCAATATGTCCGTGACGATATACTGAAGCAAATTTTCCCGAATGCCAAGACCGAGGCGGAGCTGGCCGCATTGTACAAGAAGAACGGCAAGCTGACCTATGACGATGTCAACGATATTCCGATCAAATCGCTGGCCGATTTCCACGATTTCCTCGTCAAAGTCAAGCAGTTGAATCTGAAGGTGGATGGGAAACCGGTCATTCCAGCCCACCCGAGCTTGAATTCCGATGTAGGCTCCCTGATGTGGTCGACGATGACGATGTCCGGCTTCTGGTGGCAGTTCGGTTCCTTCGCCTGGAAGAACGATCAGCTCGTCTATGTGCAGGGAACGCCGGAATGGAAAGAATACATCCGCTGGTACAACCAAGCCTATAACGAAGGCTTGCTGGACAAAGAGCAGTTTATCCAGAAGGACGATCAGCGCAATGCCAAGGTGATCAACGGCGAATACGCTACCTTCCAAATGTGGGAACCGGTCAACGACGCGCGCAAGCTGGCCAAGGAAAAGGGAAGAACTTACGGCTATCGCATGATTCCGGTATTCGCCGATATGCCGCTTGAAAACAAGAACCAAACGTTTCAGTATGCCGGGACAAATTTAAAAGCGCCGATGGGCGGCGTCGGCATCACGAAATCGGTCAAGGAAGAGAACATTCCGCAGATTCTCCACTGGATCGATTGGAACATGAGCGAAGAAGCGGATCAACTGAGATACTGGGGACCGGAAGGCAAATTTTACACGGGCGAAGGCGCCGATCGCCGATTCAAGCCGGAATACAAGGAGCTGGAGGATTGGCTGGTCAGAGGCAAGAAGGGCGAGAAGGACGGCGCCTATTACGGTCTGTACGAATCCCCGTTCCGCGGCAACGACTTTTCGGCATGGAATCATGAAACGTTCGGCATCCGGTCGTTCCAGTTTCCGGATCAACCCTATTACATCTACCCTGTCGATACGAATGGGGAGGTCAATATAGACAACATCGTTTGGCAGGCTATGCGCAAGCATTACAAGGACCAGCAAGTGTTCTATCATCGGGATATTCATGAGGATTTCGCCTTCATGGTGGATCCGGACGGCAAATGGAGCGAGTTGAGCAAGACGAATGCCTGGGACAGCGAAGCCGGCAAGACGGCGATTGTCGGAGCTATCGTCGGCAAAACGCAGGATTTCGACAAAAACTATGCGGCCTACGAGAAAACGTTCAGCCCGGAGTACAAGCAAGTGCTTCAGTCGATGGCGGATAATTGGAAGAAAGTCTTTGCCCAATATACGAAGCCGGCCATCGATGCGGCCAAGAAGTAAGGAGGCAGCGGAACAAAACAGAAACAGGCAGGCTCAGGGCTGTAACGAATGTGCGGGACAGCCCTGCTCTGCTTAACACAAATCCAAAATCCGAATCGAAAGATTGGGGGAAGAAGATGAAGCATTCATTTCTGAAAAGAATCAGTGGATTGGCCCTGCCCCTTGTATTAATCAGTCAAGTATTTGGCGCGGTATACGCTGCAGATGCGGCAACAGCGCCAACTGGGGCAACCGTACCGGCGTTGGCAAATGCAAAGAGTGATGACAACAATATCGCGAAAACCGGCACTGGCAGGGCGGCGCTTTATACGGTGGATCATTTTGGAAATGCCCTCGCCCAAATGACCGATGGAGTCAAAAACAGCGGCGGTGACGACAGCTGGAATAATGCTCCGAGAAACGAGGATTACTGGGGCATTTCATTTGACGGAAATTATGGGTTCAACAAGGCGGTTTTTACTACCGGGAATATGTTTCCTAATGGCGGCGGGTTTGGGGACGGTGTTAAAATTCAGGTGCGCCAGAACGGATCCTGGGTGGATGTGACCAGCATCATCTCCCCGCCGGCTCCGTACGATGTTGCTTATAAAAGCTACACGTTTACGTTCAATGATACATGGGGAGATGCTGTCAGAGTATATGGAAAACCGGCTCATGCAAAAGAAGATGTCAATACATTTACGTCCGTTGGCGAGCTCGAATTATATTATATGCAAAGCCAGACTCTCGAGGAAATTATACCGGCATCGGTAAAATTAAGTGAAGGCGATCTGGCATTAAGTATTGGGGATGCAAAGCAGATTTTTACCGAAATATACGATCGGAGCAACAATAGAATAAGCGGTCTGAATTTTAACTGGACCAGCAGTAACGAATCGGTAGCGACCGTGGACAATGGGTTTGTCACTGCAAAGGCGCTGGGAAGTACCGTTATTAGAGCGGAGAATGGCCTGTTTTCGACTTCATTGGTGATTTCGGTCTGCAAATCTGAGATTACGCCGACAAGCACCAAGGGGATGTATCTGCTCAGTGATGTTTCCGGGGACAAACTCAGATTCAAATATGAAGGCGGCGCGGCTCCGGCGACCGAAGCAACTGTGACAATTTCTGTTTACGACGCATACAATTCTGTTGCTTATGAAAAGGAAAGCAAGGTTACTGCGGACCAGAATGGGGCCTTGAATGCTGACTTGCCCATTGTGATCAATAGTCCGGGATATTATGAAACCAACGTATCCGTTGAAGGCACGGGCGCATCTTTTACCACTGCGTATAAGTTCGGCGTAGTGCCGGGCCCACATAAAGGCGTGCGTCCGGATTCGTTCTTTGCCAGCAATCCGTTTATGGTTAATCCGGATTTTGACTACCTGGTAGGGGTTAAGGTTTACCGGACACATTCGGCTCAGTCGGGCGCGGTAAATCCCGAAGGAAGCAGTATCGTAAAACCTGAATACTGGCGGCCCGAATTGGATCCAAAGCGCCAGTTTACGGATGACATGTTCGATTTTACAAATGAGGATAGCAAAATCCAGATACTCAAAAAGTACGACATGAGCGTCATCGGCGTAGTGGGCTATGCCAATCCTGAATGGGCCAGAACACAGGAAGCACAGAGCCTGAATCAGTACGGACCGCCAAGGGATTACGATGAGTTCATCAACGTGACGGTGCCGAGCATAAAGCATTATTATGATCAGGGCCTGATCAAGTATGTGGAATTCTGGAATGAACCGTGGATTTATGGGTGGACTTGGGCGGATTCTGGAGAGCGCTTCCGGGAATTGCAGAACAAATGGTGGGCTGCGGCTTCGAAGGTCATGCCGAACTTGAAGCTGATCGCCGGTCATTCCAGCAGCTTCACGCAGGATCACCTGTTTATTGACCAGAAGACCGTGAGCAATATATTTACCGATCCCAGCCATCCCTATACGGAGGTTATGGATCAACCCAACAGCAGGGAAGGAAGATCGCTCAGAACTTACGATTTTCAGGTGAGAAATGCAGAAGCAAACGGAATCCATACCCACTTTCTTACGGAAGACGGCATCTATTTTGATAATGGCGAAACTCAGTTTCAGAAAGACACTGCGGGTAAAGTGATTACGCATAATGTGATGGCGGCCTTATCGGGCATCTATCAGGGAAATTATCTGGATGGCATGCAAGTGCACCCCAACGAGCTCCCAGGCAGTGTGGTGTATGGCGTCATGACCAACTACCTGGAGGACAGAGTGCCGGTGGCGGACATCTGGCCGGAAAACCAACTGATTTACGGCGCCATCTATGCGAACAAGAAGTTCGCGTCGCTGGATATGCCCCGCGCCAAGGAATTCAGCGCAAGATGGAATGTCGATGTGCCGGATGAATACAAGAACGATCAAACCAAGGTTGCGGTCATCTGGAACCTGACAGGCAAGGACAAGGATAACTTGACGGCAGGAACGATAACCATCGATATGATGAAGGATATGAAGGCGTACAACATGTACGGCGCTCCGGTGGGAATCGTCGACAACGGCAAGCTGAAGCTGCCCTTCTTCAAGGATCCCGTCTACATCGTATCGGATGAGTTGAGCGTGAAAGAGCTGAATGACATCATCCAAAAAGGCAGAATCGCCGAAGCTCAGCCCGTCAACATGTATTTCGATCTGATTACGAGCCCGCTGACCGACCGGAATGCCAAGCTTGCCGTAACGTTGCAGAACCAGCTTAATACGAACATTAAAGGTTCCTTGCAGCTCGCGCTGCCGGACGGCTGGGAGCTTGCGCAGAATCAGGTTCATTTTGAAATCAAGAGCGGAGAGATCAAAAAGCTGCAATTGCCGATCAAGAAGGCTGCGGCAAACGATTTGAACCTCTATCCGGTCAAGGCGACGGCAAATGTGGAGGGGTTTGGGAATGTCGACTACGAGCAGACTCTCCAAGTCGCCGTTGCGCCCAAGAAGACGATCGCCTTTACGGGAAAGGTAAGCGACTTTGCCGGTGTAACCCCCACTACGCTCGATTCAAGAGCATTGGCGCTGGGGACCGATTGGACTTATTATCTGCTCCATCCGAACGAGAATCCGCCTGCCGGCACACCCGATAAGTATATTGTGACGAAGTCGTATACGGCCTATGACGATCAGTATCTATACCTGGGATATGCCGTAAATGAGCCTGAATTCGTGCATGATTCCAACGCCGACCTGAATGGTCATGGAAGCATGCCGATCTTTTGGGATTCAATCAACATATCCATCGGCTTCGGTGAAAGGAACAAGAACAGCTTGAGGTCCGCAGATGATCCGTGGGCATGGAAGGGCGCCTATCGGGATATGGATTACAATTACGATCTGTTCAAGGACAAAAACGGTGTGGATCATCTGTACCGACTGCGCGATCCGAATTCTCCGAGAACCTACCCCTATCAGACGGAAGATGCGGCCAAATATTATCCGTATGTGGGCGAGGTGAGCGGTGCGAAAATCAATATCACAAGAGATGAAGCGAACAAGATCACCCTTTATCAGGTGGCGGTGCCCTTAAGCGAAATCGGGCTGAACAAGGGCGTGAAGGAGCCTTTCCGGTTGGGATATGTCCAGTCGAATGACGAAGGGTTCGGCCTGTTGGAGTATTCCGTTGCGGCAGGCGGCTTCGATTATCGCGTCTGCGGCGATTCCTTCAATCCAACGTGGGCCAATCTCCATGCCTTGTCCACTTGGATCGGTTTTGATTCGGGTAAGGGAACAACCGACTGAAGGATGAGTAAAAGTAGTCAGAAGAGAGCCTATCAGCTCTCTTCTGGTTATTTGCGAGAATGCGAATATAATGGGAATCAGATACAGGGGGGAGCGGATCGCGATGTTCACCGTTCTGATTGTGGATGACAATCCATCCGATCGCAAAGGCATTCGGGACATGATGGAATGGGAGGCGCTTGACATCGACCGTGTCGAGATGGCTTCCAATGGGATGGAAGGCATTCGCAAAGCGGAGGAGATCCGTCCGGATTTCATCATCGCGGATGTGTCGATGCCTCTCTTGGACGGGATTAAGATGGCTGAACGAATCAAATCGGCCATGCCGGATGTCAAAATTATCTTCATGAGCTGCTTCGATGAGTTCGACTACGTGAAGAACGCCATTGCGTTGAATGCGTTCGGTTATGTGCTGAAACCGATCCGTCTGGACGAAATGAGCGGGGTGCTGCGCAAGGCGAAGGCGGCGCGGGAGGAAGAGCTCATGCACGCGCAGATGCAGGAGCGGCTCGCCAAGCTGCACGAGCAGCTGCCGCAGCTGCGGGAACGGTTTTTCCAGGAGCTGCTGGTTCATCCGGCCGATCCGAACAACCTGGAGGAGCGAATCCGCTTCCTGGACATCCCGTTCACCGACCGGACGGGCTATTTCGTTCTGGAAATTTCCATTGATCCGTCAGGAATGAATGGGAAACGTCATTCCGTCGAGAAAGGCTACCTGCACGTACTCGACATCAAGCAGGCGGCCGAAGCGGCACTCTTAACTTACTATTTCGGGTACACTCTTGAGCAGCAGTACGACACGGTTAGCTATCTGATTTTGCTGAATGCGGATGGGCCGGATGAGACTCGGGGAGACTTTGAGACCCTGATGGAGAGGCTGGTTCAGTTGCAGGAGGAGCTGCGCAGGAAGAACCTGTCCGTTACGATCGGCGTGAGCCATATGCGCAGGAAGCTTGACGAGCTGGCCGAAGCGCGGGAGGAAGCCGGATACGCTGTTCGTTCGAAATTTTTCGATTCCGGAGATCGAATTATATTGGCGTCTGATATTAAAGCGGCGGTGCGCGAGGCGAATTACGATCTGCAGGAAGTGAAGAACCAAATCAGCGCTCTGCTGGAAAAGGGAGAAGCGGTTGAGGTTCGATCGTTTCTCGATCGATATTTCGGGCAGGAGTCGAATTTGTCGGAGGCGTCCGCCAGGTCGCTGACGCTAGCGATCGTGACAATCGCCCGCACCCTGCTGTTGGAGAAGAATGTCATTGGGGAGAAGGTCAGGCACGAGCTCGACTCTTCTTGGGAGACGGTCACCGCATTTGAGACGATAGGCGACTTGAAGCTCTGGCTGACGGATGTGCTGGCGGAGCTCTGCGCCGCTGTCGCCAGTGAGCAAGGATCGCGCTATCAGGCGATCGTGGCGGATATGAAAGCCTACATCAAAGCGCATTACGCCGAATGCCAGAACATTGAAGATGTCGTGAAACCGCTGTACATGAGCGTCAGCCACGCCAATGTCATCTTCAAGCAACAGACGGGAATGACGTTGTTCGACTATTTGCTGCGGACAAGAATGGAGGCGGCCAAGGAAATGCTGTGCGACCCTTACATCAAGGTCTACGAAGTCGTGGAAAGGGTCGGGTACAAGAGCATCGCCTATTTCGGCTCGGCCTTCAAGCAGTATACCGGCCTGACGCCCAAGCAGTTCATGGACCGGCACGCCGGCCGGCAGGTGAAAAAGGATGTTTAAGGGTTTGTTCGGCATCCACAGCATCCAGAACAAGCTTCTTCTGAACGTGGTGATCTTTACCTTCATTCCTTTTATGCTGGTTGCCGTCTTCGCTTACTTCGCCATGCGCCAATTTATCTTCGAGCAGAATGACCGCAGCGTGAACGCCGAGCTCGCCAAAGCGGCCGGGTCGATCAACATTCAGCTTGATTTCTATTTGCAGCGAAGCGCGTCCATTGTGACGAACAGCTATCTGCTGGCGACGATCAACGCTCCCGATGTCCAGCAGGATATGGAGCGGTTTTATGAGTTTCAACGCATGGTGGAAGCCAATTTGCTCGGCTATGACGACAATCAGTATACGATCTATTTGCGCGGCTATCATGGCTTTCAGGGGAAATTCATTTCTGATATCGCGAACCTGGAGAAGCTTCCCGTGTACCGGGAGATTAAGAAAAGCGGCAGCACCGAGGTCGTTTGGAGCCCGGAAACGAAGACGATGAAGAGTGAAAGATATGTGACCTTTTACCGGAATATAACCTCCGCCACCCGATACGAAGCGATACTCGAAGTCAACATCCCGTACCGCTTGCTTTATTATTACCTTTCGAACATGAGTCTGCCGTCGGCAGCCTCTGTCATTCATCTGAACGCCGACGGCAAAGTAATCGGGAGCGTCGTACCGGACGAAGCAAGCGAAAAAACCGATTCGGCCTCGTTCGCCGCCTTGATGGCCAACACCAAAAGCAACTTCATCAATAAGAACAATCACCTGTATGACGGCAGTCAAATTGTCGTCGTCGTGCCCAAGTCCATTATCGCCCAGAAATACGGCGTCGTCCTGCTGGTTATGGCGATCGTCTTTGTCGTGGTATTGTTCGCCATCTTCGTCGCCTCGCGGTTTACGATCCAGAGGATGACCCGCAGCTTGAACGAGTTCATCTCCTACATCCGCACCAACAATAATTTGTTCCTGAACGACGAACCGATCGATCAACAGGGCGACGATGAGGTCGGCTTCATCAAGCGAAAGTTCGCCGGCATCATCAATCAGGCCCGCGAGATGTTCGGCGATCTCGAGAAGGAACGGAGCGAGCGAAACAAGCTGGAAATCGAGCTGCTGCAGTCTCGGCTAAATCCGCATCTGCTCTACAACTCGCTCTCCGTCATCAAATGGTCGGCCATGAAGCAAGGCGATGAGCGGACGGTTGAGATTGTCAACGCGATGTCAAGCTATTACCGGATCGCCCTGAATCGCGGGAGCTCCATCATTCTTGTGTCCAAGGAGCTCAATATGATCGAGCAATACGTCAAGATCGTCAGCTATACCCATGAGAACACGTACGGGTTGGATATCCGGATCGACCCGGAAATGTTGAAGTTCCAGGTGCTCAAGCATTTGCTGCAGCCGGTGGTGGAGAATGCGATCATGCATGGATTAAACGGCAGGAGCAAGGGCGGCGTCATTCGCATCGAGGGATGGATCGAGCAGAACGATCTGGTATTCTCGGTTAGCGACAACGGTTTTGGCATGACCGAGGAGACGATGGAAGCGATCCGCAGCGAGCGGTATGAGAGCGATTACGGAGGATACGGACTCCGAAACCTGATGCACCGTCTGCGCCATTATTACGGGGAAGGCTACGGCATCGAGCTGGAAAGCGTCCTCCAGGAAGGCACCACCGTCATAATCCGAACGAAAAAATCGCTTTGAAGCGATGCCGTCAGATTGCGATAGATTTCGTCAGATTGGCGTCTGTTCCCGGCTTTCTTCCCTTTTTATACTGAATGGTGAGAAGGTAAAGCACAGGGAGGAGTCGGAGAAACCATGAGACGAGCGATCAAGAATTACTGGATTCTATACCTATATTTGCTCCCAGCGATAGGGCTAACGCTGGTCTTCAACTATTTGCCGACATTTAGCAATGTTATCGCTTTCATGGATTATAAGATTTATAACGGCTGGATGGGGCTCAGCAGCTCCTGGGTCGGCTTTAAAAATTTTCAATTTCTGCAAACGGCAGAGTTTTGGCAATTGGCATGGAGAACCGTGTACTACAGCTTCTTTATCCTTCTGTTCAGCTTCCCCGCTCCGCTGATTTTGGCTTTGCTCATGAATGAGCTGAGATGCCAGATCTTCAAAAAATTTGTCCAGACCGTCTCGTATATTCCCCACTTCGTATCCTGGGTAACGGTTGCCAGTCTGTTTTACATCTTCCTCAGCTACGATCCTTCCGGAGCCGTCAATAACATCATTCAAGCGGTATTCGGCGGAGAGAGGCAGGTATTCATGCAGAATTCCTCCCTCTTCCTGCCCTTGCTTATCGTCTCTCAGATGTGGAAGGAAGTCGGGTGGGGCAGCATCCTCTACCTCGCGGCCATCACTATGATCGATCCCCAGCTCTATGAGGCGGCGCGTGTGGACGGCGCCAACCGCTGGCATCAGATGCGGCACATCACGCTGCCCGGCATGGCCTCGACGACCGTCATTTTGCTTGTTTTCAGCTTGGGCGGGTTGTTCTCGGGCAACTTCGATCAAATCTTCAACTTTCAAAACCAGGTCATTCAGAACCAAACCAATATCATCAACACCTTCACCTTCTACAAGGGAATACGCGAGCAGCAGTTCTCGCTGGCCACGGCAGTCGGGTTGTTTCAAGGCTTGATCGGTTTCCTTCTGATGTTCGCCGCCAACTGGGCCGGGAAAAAATACAATGACACGGGCATCATCTGAGGAGGGAATCGACATGTCGGGCAACATTCAAACTCTGGTGCGCAGAAAGTCGTCGATCGACAAGGTAAGCGGGGCGGGACGCCTCTTTGACATCTTCAACGCGGGATTTATGATCGTGCTCTGCTTCGTCATGATCTATCCGTTCTGGTATGTGCTTGTCTACTCCTTGAATACGGGCGCCGATGCTATGCGCGGGCCGATCTGGTTCTGGCCGAGGCAATTTACGCTCGACAACTACCGCTATGTCATCGAGAATCCGTACATTTCGCGCGCTTTTCTGGTGACCATCGCAAGGGTGCTGATCGCTCCGACCTTCAGCGTCACCGTCAATATGCTGGCCGCTTACGCATTGTCCAAACGATTTCTACCGGGACGCAGAGGGATTCTGTACTTCTTTCTGATACCGATGTTCATCGGCGGAACCACCGTTTCCAACTTTGTGGTCATCGCCAAGCTCGGGCTGCTCAACAACTTTCTCGTCTATGTGCTGCCGGGAGCCTTCGGATTTTTCACCATGGTGCTCATGCGCACGTTCATCGAGCAAATTCCGGAAGCCTTGGAGGAATCGGCGAGGATCGACGGCGCCAACCACAATCAAGTCTTTGTTCGCATCATTCTGCCGCTCTCCAAGCCGATCCTCGCGGCCATGCTCTTCTTCGCCGTGGTCGGCGCCTGGCTGGATTTCGGGACGACGCTGCTCTACATCACCGACCGGAACCTCTATGTCCTGCAGTATGTCCTGTACATGGTGATGCTGTCGAACCAGGCGCAAAGCATGCTGCAGATGGTCATGTCGCAAGGAGCAAGCGCCATCGGCCCGATGTCGAACGGAGAACTGCCGACGCCGGAAGTGCTGAAGATGGCCATCCTGGTTACCGTCACGGTCCCGTTGCTGTTTGTGTATCCCTTCTTTCAGAAATATTTCGTTCAAGGGATGATGGTCGGCGCCGTCAAATCGTGAAGCGGCCCGGTACGGTCTTGGCGTGAAGGCGAACTTGTCGTGGAGATGAAGATGAAGATGGGGGAGGAATTCTGGATGGCCATTCAAAGCAAGGGCGGCTCGCTCATTCCGCATCTGGAGCGAACGGCCGATGGCGCCGCCCGGTTGATCGTCGACGGGCAGCCCTATATCGTACTGGGCGGGGAGCTGCATAACTCGAGTTCTTCCAGCCGCGCTTATATGGAGCCGATCTGGCCGCGGCTTGCGGGCATGCAGCTCAATACCGTGCTTGCGGCGGTATCGTGGGAGCTGATCGAGCCGCTGGAGGGCCGGTTCGATTTCACCATAGTGGACGAGCTGATTGCCGATGCCCGGTCCGCCGGTCTGCGGCTCATCCTGCTCTGGTTCGGGAGCTGGAAGAACAGCTTCTCGACCTATACGCCGGGGTGGGTGAAGACGGATTTGCAGCGGTTCCCGCGCATGAAGCTGCGCACAGGGCAAGTGGTCGGGACGATCTCTTGCTTCTCCAGGGAAGCCTGCGAAGCGGATGCGCGGGCGTTCGCCGCTCTCATGCGCCATCTCCGCGAGACGGACGGAGACCACCATACCGTCATCATGGTGCAGGTGGAGAACGAAGCCGGCCTGCTCGGCTCGCCCCGCGACTATTCCGACGAGGCGGAGTGCCGCTTCGGAACCGCTGTGCCGGAGGAGCTGGCGCAGGGAATCGCAGCGCGCGGCTACTGCCTGCTGCCCGAGCTGGATGGGCCCTGGGCGGCGGCCGGCAAGCGGCAGAGCGGCACCTGGAGCGAGATGTTCGGCGCAGCGGCGGAAGAGGTGTTCATGGCCTGGCATATCGCTCGCTACGTGAACGAGGTGGCGGCGGCCGGCCGCGAGGAATACGCGCTGCCGCTGTTCGCCAACGCGTGGACCGTCCAGCATGAAGGAGAGCTGCCCGGGCAATATCCGAGCGGCGGGCCGGTTTCGCGCATGCTGGACGTCTGGCAGTGCGCCGCCCCGGCCATCGAGCTGCTGGCGCCGGACATCTACTTGCCCGACTTCCCCGCAGAATGCGCCTCGTACACCCGGTCGGGCAACCTGCTCTTCATTCCGGAGGCCCGGAACGACCGGTGGGCGGCCGCCAATGTCTTCTATGCGATCGGCAAGCACCACGCGATCGGATTCTCGCCGTTCGGCATCGACAGCGTGGATGCCGACAGCGAACCGGTCATCGGCAACGCCGTCCAGTCGGAAGCGATGAAGCGGGCGGGCGTCGACGTTGGCAGAATGCTCGGCCGGAGCTACCGCCTGCTGAAGGAAATGATGCCGATCCTAACCCGCTGCTATGGCACGGATCGGATGACGGGCGTCCTGCAGTTCGGCCCGAACGTACAGGCGCTTGAGCTGGGAGGATACGTGCTGCGCATCACGTTCTCCCGCCCTGTGCTGGATGATGCGGACTTTCCCGGCGCCGGCATCCTCATCGCGGAATCCGACCGCGAATATATCGTGGCGGGTCACGGCTTCTCCGTCGATTTCCTGGCGAAGCCGGGCGATTTGCCGCATGTGGAATTTCTGGCAATTGAGGAGGGCGTGTACCGGGAGGGAGCATGGGTGCCCGGCAGGCGTCTGAACGGGGACGAATACGGGGTTCGCCTGGGCGCGGAGCCCGGAGTGATCCGGGTTTCTGTCTTCAGTTATTGAAGCGGCGACAGATTAATGAAAAGCCAAGATTATAGACAATATCCGCAAGCCCATCTGAGCAATCTAGGTCCGGATGGTTTTTTTGCGCCCGGTGAATCCGGTGCATCGCGGGGACAAGAAGTCGATTCGGGCTGTTGTCATCATAAAGAGATAGTTTCGTCAGATTGTCGTCTGTTTTCCATTGCTGGCATTCCATAGACTGGGGACATGCGGATCGCCGTGGCCGATGACCGACCTGGTATCCGCAGGCGGTTCAACTCGAAGACGTAGCTTTCTACCGTGTGAATGCAGGGAGGTGAGCTTAGCTTGCAAGTGGAAGAGGGTTAACCAACTCTCTTCGGGATATGGGCAGAGATTCAAAATTAAGAAGAGGAGGGAATTCAGGTATGTCTCGTATCGCGCTCAAGAAAAACCTTTAAGTGGCAATGACGCTCTTTGTGAGCCTTTCGATTCTTGTCCCTGAAGGCCGAACAGTTCACGCTGACGATGCCAGGAAGTTTCAGCAGTATGATCCGTCGCCCAAATTGCAGTATACAACCGACTGGCTGGGCAACAGTTTCAGCGGGGCGACAAATGTGGATGACGCTCCCGGTTTGGGAGACGGTGAGGGTGTTGACGTCGGTTCTGGATCACTTGTTGTCTTGGCTTCATTAGGGAGTGATGACGTTTGTTCTTTCTCTCCTGTTGATCCTTTGGTTCCCGCTGGATCGGGTGACTGCGTTTCGGAAGAGAAAATGATATTCGGCGATTCTATCTGCGTTGCTTCCACGTCGGCAGTTATAACGGTTTTTCCTGTGTGACGGGTATTAACCTCATCCTCGGCATTACGAGGCCACAAAGCGGCATACATTGCGATACAGGTGGTGATTACGGTAATAATAATCTTCTTCATTAATTTTACCTCCTTTCAGCAATACACGCTACCATCAAGTGTCTTCAATTCTATACGAAAATATATATAATTTTACAATAGTAGTTGATATTTTATAGTTATTACGATATTATTTCTTTAGGGTTATTTTACTCAAGGAGAGGTTTTATGGAGAACATCAACGAAGAACGGTGGATTTCTCTCAAAGAAGTTTGTGAGTATCTCGGAGTTACCCGACAAACGGTTCTCAATTGGATCGCTAAGAAGGGCTTCCCTTCAGCAAAAGTCGGAAAGCTATGGAAATTTAAAACTGATGAAATAGATGAATGGGTTCGCAGTGGTGGTGCAAAAAGCCGTTGATGCGCTGCTTTTCTGTTTTGTGGGGGTAATATGCCAGATAACCATTCCAAAGAAATCAGAAGTTGCAATATGTCGAGAATACGAGCAAAGAACAATAGATTTGAAGAGATAGTGCGAAATTATCTGTGTTCATGCGGACTGCGATACAGGAAAAATGATAAGCGTTACCCTGGAAAACCGGATATTGTACTGCCTAAATATAAGGTCGTGGTTTTTGTTAACGGGTTGTTTCTGGCATATGCATGATGGTTGCAAGCAGGCTGTTCTGCCCCAAAGAAACGCTGATTATTGGATACCGAAACTGCAGGCCAAACGTGAACGGGATAAAACAAACAGACTGTATCTTGAGCAATCCGGCTGGCACGTCATCACAGTTTGGGGATGTGAGCTAAAAAAGGTTTATCTCAGCAAACGCTGAGGGGGCTGTATGAAGAAATAACACATAATTCGGGAGAAAAATGATATGCTGAAAACACTTGATTTGTTTGCGGGGGCTGGCGGTTTAAGCTGGGGGTTCACCCAAACAGGTAAATTTCATATAGTTGCGTCAGCTGAGAATAATCCGCATGCCCAGAGAACGTATTTAAGAAATCATGGCGATGTTCGCATGATTACAAATGTGATTGGTTATAACTTCGCTGAACTAAGTACTGAACTTGGTGGCATTGACATTGTTATCGGCGGGCCTCCGTGCCAGGGCTTTTCGAATGCAAATAGACAGAAGAGTTCCGTTGTTTGTATGAATAATTCTTTAGTAAAAGAGTATTTTCGAGCAATCCGCGAAATTCGCCCTTTAGCTTTTGTAATGGAAAATGTGAATATGCTTCAATCTGATATACATAGATTCTATGATACATTAGATGATCACGAGGAAATTGAGCGGCTCCGCATAGAATTAAGAGATGATGTCATCCCCCTATCGAAACATGAAATCCGCGGAATTGATACGCTGCCTCTCGTGAAGGATCGTGAACAGTTAAACACTACTATACTTCCTGAGAAACTATACACATCGCTGTATATTCTCTATAAAATCAGAGGAGCTGAAAAGCGGCTTAAAAAATATATAGAAAAAAATGATATTTCAATAATAAATCAAATTGAAAAATATCTGGAGAATGTTCCGGATACAGAGTACATCCAATATAATGCCGTACGCTTGAGAGCAATACAAGATGGCCTTTCCCGTTCACAGAATATCTCTTTGTATTCAGGGTATTTGTCTGAACTTATCGAATACCAGAAATTACTGTTAACGGCACAGGAAATTTATGATAACAGCATTTCGTGTACATTTGAGCATAGAGAAAACACTCAGCATGCAATTGCTCGTGTTCGTTCTTATTCCGTCATTAATTATATAAATACCGTATTAGGAGATGACTATAAGCAGGTAGGTTCAACAGTAAACGCGCGTTGGTTTGGCGTCCCGCAGGAAAGGCTTCGGTATATAAGAGTTGGAATTCGTTCAGATATAGCCAGCGATAGTGAGATTTCCTTGCCGCAGGAGCCTTCTGACATACCTTTTATCGCAGTTGGAGAAGCAATTTTAGATCTTCAGAATTGCGAGGTTTCATTCAGCAAAGATGAACATGGTGTTATTATCCCTGAAGCCGATTTATCTCTTTCGGAATATGCCAGATCACTTAGGTATGACGGTTTGCTTTACAATCATATAGCGACTGAAACGACGCCTGAAGCATTGGAGCGTTTCAAGGCATTAAAAGAGGGCGAGAATTTTCATAAGCTCCCCAGAGAACTTGTCGGGTCATACGAGAAACCCGAACGAACCCAAAACACTATTTATTTGAGATTAGACAGCAAAAAATACTCTGGCACAGTTGTGAATGTGCGAAAATCCATGTGGATTCATCCAAAGCTGGATAGAGCAATAACCGTTAGAGAGGCTGCTCGATTGCAATCTTTCCCGGATAATTTTATTTTTGAAGGCACAAAAGATTCTCAATACCAGCAAGTCGGCAATGCTGTACCACCTTTAATGGCAAAAGCTATTGCGGAGAATGTTATAAAATATTTACCGCACATTGATGAGTAAAATTATTATGTTGCTCACATTTCTAAAATACGGATAACATTTTAAAAATGTTATCCGTATTTTTCATATATTATCAAAATACCATTGACAGATTGCGTCATTTTTCGATAGAATATTTTTACACTGGAAAGGAGTGGATGAAATGAGTACCCAAGAAACAAAGCGCGAAAAATTCGTAAGAATTATTGAGGCTCGCACAAACAAAATCATCGATATGATTCAGCTACTCGGGAACTGTTCCAACGCCTCTGCTTACGAGTATACATCAGCGGATATTGAAAAAATTTTTTCTGCAATTGAAAACGAACTTAAAGAGGCGCGAAAGAAATTCATTAAAATTGAGAGTAAACCAAGTACCCGCTTTACTCTTGAATAGGAGGTATTGCAATGAGATGGTCGTTTCCATCGAATAATAAAGGTGATATAAACGGCATCAGCAATTCGGGTGTCGAAACTTTTCAGGGAACTCCCCTGAAATCACTTGCCCGCGAAATATGTCAGAATTCTCTTGACGCAGCACTCGAAGGTAAAACCGTTGAGGTAGAGTTTATTCCCTTCGCCCTTGATGTTGGTGAATTCCCTGGTGCTGAGTCGCTTGAAAAAGCGTTCAGGGCTTCCTTAGATTTTTGGAGTATCCAGTCCGTAAAGAAAGCCACTGACTTTTTTGAACGCGCGATTAAAATGATGGAGTTGGGAAGCATCCCATTCCTTAGAATAAGCGACTTTAATACTACAGGGCTGAAAGGCTCAAAAAGCGAATACAATACCCCCTGGTGTAATTTAACTAAATCATCCGGAGCATCAGACAAAGCAGGAACGTCAGGAGGATCATTCGGTATAGGCAAATTTGCTCCTTTTGCCTGCTCCGAATTTCGAACCGTTTTTTATAGTACACTGGACATAGATAATGCTACAGCTTTTCAGGGTATATCTAGAATAACCAGTTTTCGCCGAAAAGAAGATGATGATATTACTGTAGGCGTCGGTTACTATGGTGCCGATAATAACCAGCCTGTATATTCGCAACTTAACCTTGATCCTCATTTCAGGCGCGAAAAGAAACAAACCGGAACAGATATATTCATCGCCGGGTTTCGTTTTTATTCAACAGATTGGAAAGACAGCATTATTACTTCAGTGCTTGATGGATTTTTGTATGCTGTCTTTACCGGCAAGCTTATAGTAAGAGTTTCTGACGTAGTAATAAATAAAGATACGCTTTCTGCGCTGATTGCAGAGTATCAGACTTCCCTGACTGAAAACGCTGATAAGTACTATACAGTTCTAACTTCTGATGACACCATTTGGTATGGGGATGATTTTAAGAATCATGGAACTGTGCGGTTAGGCCTTATCATACAATCTGATAAGCATGAGATTGAGATGCATCGTAAAGTTGCAATGATAAGAAAAACAGGAATGAAAATAATGGATCGCGGCAATATTTCCGGCATTATTCCTTTTGCCGGGGTAATGCTTATTGAAGGCGAAAAGATAAACGACTTCCTGCGCAATCTTGAAAATCCTCAGCATACAAAATGGGAGCCTGAGCGTATGGAGCCTAAGAGTCAAGTACCCTTTGCTCGTGCCTACATTAAGGAATTAGTAGACTATATAAAGGATTGCTTAGAAAAATTAAAACAGGACAGTGACATTGATGAAATCGATCCTGATGTGGGAGAATATCTGCCCGATGAATGTGACATGGATTCTGGTGATGACAATCATGAAATCGAATCACTTCCTGATATCATTAAATCGTTTGAGGTGACAGTTCCTCCGCGCAATAACACTAGAACAAGTATGTTTACTGAGGGAGACGAAACCACCATAGACGACGAAAAAGGTGATATCGTTGAAGCAGATTCTGATTCAGGTGCAGGTCACATGGGGGGCAACGAAAGGTCCGGCGGCTCTGGCGCCGGTTCTTCCTATGGTGACGGCCGTGGCCAAAATCCAAAAGAACACCACAAGTCTCTTGTTGGTGTCACCCCTTCAAAAGTTAGAGTCGTATGCTTAAATAAAGCGGCTGGTGAG
>Ga0255334_1000627_pt1 | contig 24761 bp, 24 predicted proteins | sample EtOH5_35cm_T3_12_FD_202080 | JGI IMG/M metagenome (GOLD analysis project Ga0255334, IMG submission 202080) | Sandy soil microbial communities from University of British Columbia, Vancouver, Canada - EtOH5_35cm_T3_129 | ecosystem: Engineered > Artificial ecosystem > Sand microcosm > Unclassified ... | reverse complement strand
GGTTCACCGCGTCGATGTGCACCGACTGGCCGGACTGGAGCCAGGCCAGGGCCGTGCGTGGATCGCGGGTGGCGTGGACCAGCGGGTGGTCCGCTTCGGCTTCCAGGGCCCGGGCCTTCGACATGGCCGCGTTGTAACGGGCCAGACGGACGGACAGGCTGGAGTCGGCGCGCAGGGCGGCGAGGGCCAGAGCGCGGTGGGCAGATGCGCGTTCGCGGAGTGCGGACAGATTGCGGGCGGGGTACTGCTTCATGGGTACAGCTCCTATTGCTTGGCTGGAGCTGCCGCCGACCGTCGCCAAACGATCAAGGGTGGCAGCTGTGCGCGGGTTGGCGAACCGGGGCAATAGGAACCCGGCAGGGCCGAAGCCCTCCCACGCACAGCCGCCATAACACGGCATCGCGGGCACAAAAAAAGCGCCTGCAATGGTTACGGGGGCGCCTATGCGCCTATTGCTCATCGGGTCGCCAAACCCGGCCCCGGATTTTGCCGGGACGGCCGTACCATAGCGCCAGCAGGAAGGCTTGGCAACACTCGGGCGAATCAGTGCGTTGCCCGGGGCATGTGCGCTGGGTACTCTCACTGAGTCACCGGCACCAGCCGGCAGGAATCTGGTTCCCTTCCAGGTCGAACCAGTGGCGCGGGGGCAGCAGTGAGCCGTTACCCCGCGTTTTTCATTGTGCGCGCCCAAATGTCCGGATTTCCGGGTATTTGAAAACCGGGATTTTCCTGGATGTACGCGGGCCTGCTCGATCATGCTTCGCACCCTCCCAGCAGCTGGCCGTCAACGGTGGCCCCCTCCGAGCCAAACAGCTCGCCCAGGTCGACCCCGTAGACCTTCCTCCACGCCTCTGCCGGCCAGGAAACGGCCTTGCCATAGCGCGGGCACGGTACCTTCGGCGGCGTCACGTCATGTGCCCTGCACCACTGCTTCAGCGGGCGAAAACCTTGGGTTCCGAACCGACGGCCGGACGCCTTCTCGACGGCGATGATGGTCGCGTGCTGAGCGCCTCGCCCCAACTCCTGAGCGAGTCGAGCGGCTTCGCGCTTGGCCGCTGAAGCGGTGGCCATCGCGGTCGCTTCACGCTTGCTGCCGATCTGGGCCTTGGTGGCAATGGCATGGTCGCGCTCGGCAATGGCTTGGAGCTTTTCCCGCTCATTGGCCAGTGCTATCTCCAGAATCTCCAGGCGAGAGAGCTCGACAGGGGCTGCCGGTCGGAAATAGCTCTTCACCAACTGGCGCTGAACCGCCCAGGCCAGGTCATCGGCGAGGCTCTTGACCAACATCAGATAGCCCGATTCGGTCAGCAGGGTAAGGCCGTTCGGGGCGGTGATCCCCATCTGCCGTGCTTCGGACGAATTTCGCACGAAGTAGTCCTCGGCCTCGATGAAGCGCGGACGGTGCTCGTTGAAATTGCGGCGGGCGGTGCCCTCCGGCCGCTGGTGAACCTCGTCCACCATGGCCAGCGTGACTACGCGCTGCCCCTGGTGCTCGATGATGGGCAACTGGCGGCCGCAGATCGTGATGGTGTTCATGCTGCCACCGCCTTGCGGCTCTTGGCCGGTGACGGACTGGGCCAGCAGCGAGCGGCTCAGTTCTTCGGGAGGGGTCGCCTTTTTCATTTCAGGCCACCTCGCGGGCTTGCAGGCGCTCGGAAAGATACGCCTCGATTTCCTGCCGCACGAAGTAGATGCGGCTGCCACGCTTACCGCCATCCTTGAGCGGCTTCGGGAACTGCGGGTCACGGGCGCGCAGCTTGTCCACGCCGGAACGGGTACGGCACAGGAGAGCCGCGACCTCGGCCATGTTGCAAAGCTCGAGCAGGCTGACGGCCTTGGTGTTGTAGGGGGTTTCGGCTTGGTTCGGCTTGGGCATGACGGGTACTCCTAGGTTGCGATAGGAGCGACCGTATGTGACTGTCCAGCAATGCAAACCAGTTTTCTAGAATATTTTTCTATATATAAAGTCAATGAAATTCATAAAAAGAATAAGCGGCACCAGGTAAACAAGCCCCTTCTATGCACGCCGTATCTCCACTACGTTGCCGTCTTCCTCGCCCCGGTGGGCAAACTCGAATGGGGTAATGAAGCTCTCCCGGCAGGCGTCTAGGTAGTCGGCCCACCACTGGCACATAAGCCGACGCTCTTGAATGTGCTCTGTCAGGTGCGTGTAGGCACCGCGCACGCTGTTCCGCTCTTGATGGCTCATCTGCCGCTCTACCGCGTCCTTGCTCCACAACTTCGATTCAGTGAGTGCGGAACAGGCCATTGCACGGAAGCCATGCCCGCACACGTCCGCCTTGGTGTCATACCCCATGCGGCGCAGGGCGGCGTTTACCGTGTTCTCGCTCATCGGCTTCCAGTGGGCGTGATCGTTGGGGAAGATCAGTTCGAAGCGCCCGGTTATCTCACGTACCTGCTCCAGCAGCGCCAGCGCCTGCCGGCTCAGAGGGACCAGATGCGGCGTTGCCATCTTCGCGCCCCGCGTGGAGTGCCGAACGCCCTCGATTGGCTGGCGCTCGCCGGGGATCGTCCATAGCGCCCGCTTGAAGTCGATTTCCTCCCAGCGGGCGAAACGCAGCTCGCTGGAGCGGATGAACACCAGCAGATTGAGCTGCACGGTCAGCCGGGTGAGCTGGCGCCCGCTGTAAGCGTCCAGGCGATCCAACAGTTCGGGCAGGCGCTCAAACGGCAGGGCCGCACGGTGTACTGCCTTGCGGGTTGCCGTGGCGCCTTGCAGATCGTTGGCGGGATTGGTGTCTATGACTCCGTGCTGTACGGCCATGCGCAGAATGCCGGTTATGTACTGGCGCAGGCGGCCTGCCGTTTCCAGGGTGTCGCGCTTCTCGGCAGCCTTGAGCGGCACCAGCAGGTCGCGGGTTTTCAATTCCGTCACGGGACGTGCCCCGAGGGTGGGGAATAGGTGCGCTTCCATCCGACGAAGCACAGTAGCGGCGTGGTGCGGATTCCACTTGCGAGCACAGACGCTGTGCCATTCGCGAGCTACAGCCTCGAAGGTGTTGGAACGCGCATTCGCCGCTTCGATCTTGGCGGCCTTCGCAGCCTCCACCGGGTCACGGCCAACAGCCAGCAGTTCCAAGGCTTCAGCGCGGCGTTCACGGGCAGCCTTCAGGCCAAGGGCCGGATAGTTGCCGAAGGTGGCCAGCCCTTCCCGGCCATCGGGGCGGGTGAACTTGAAGCGCCATGTCTTCACCCCGGATGGCTTCACCAGCAGGAAAAGCCCCTGTCCGTCGAACAGCTTGTAATCCTTGTCGCGGGGCTTGGCAGCCTCGCACTTGGGATCGGTCAACGGGGTGACAGTGCGCGCCATAAGGGTACGTTTCCAAATCGAACCGATATACCCCTAAACATACCCCTAAATCTCGGGGCTATCCAGCGCAAGCCGGGCGAACCCAGACACAAAAAAACCGGCTCAAGGCCGGTTTCTCTGGTTCTTTCGCCTGTTTCGGGTGAACCCGGATCAAGGCGAAATAGTGTTTGTGGTGCCGGTGAAAGGAATCGAACCCTCGACCTTCTCATTACGAATGAGCTGCTCTACCGACTGAGCTACACCGGCGGAAAACGCCGCACATTATTCTGATTCGGCCGCTCAAGCTCAAGCCCTAGCGTCAGGAAACCGACAATTTTCCGCATTCGCTGCGTCGCGGGGCGGTTTTGGCGGCGCTTCAGGCCGCCTTTTCGGCTAGTTCCGCCGGCCGCCGATGGCGTAGCGGCCGGGGCCGGTGACGGCGAGGAGCAGCAAGCCGCCGATGATGGCGAGGTTCTTGTAGAACTGGACCAGGTTGGCGGCGCGCTCCGCGCCTTCGAGCATCCAGAAGCGGTGGCCGAGGAGCGCGGTGCCGAGGACGAACAGGGCGAAGAGCAGCGCCAGGGGGCGGGTGAGGATGCCGGCCACCAGGGCCAGCGCGACCAGCACTTCCATGACCAGCGCGATCACGGTCGCCAACACGGGCAGCGGCGCGCCCTGGGAGGCCATGTAGGCGACCGTCCCGGAGAAATCGGTCAGCTTGCTCCAGCCGGAGATCAGGAACAGCCCCATCAGCAGTAGGCGCGCCAGCAGGATCAGCGCGTCCCTCCAGCGGTCGATCGGATCGTTCGGCATGCTCGCGGCTCCCTGTGCGTTGGCTTCCCTGCACTGAGTCTAGCCGCAGGCAGGGAGCCCGGCAGGGTCCGTCAGCGCAGCTGGATGCGGTCGTCGTGGATCTCGATCAGGCCCTGCTTGTAGAGGCCGCCGATGGCCTTCTTGAAGTTGCCCTTGCTGACGCCGAACAGCCGGCTGATCTGCTCCGGCGGGCTCTTGTCGCTGAGGGCCAGCACGCCGTCCTGCTCGCGCAGGCGGGCGAGGATCTGCTCGCTCAGGGTGTCGCGGGCTTCCTGACCGACGGGCTGCAGGCTCAGGCTGATTCTGCCGTCGGCGCGCATCTCCTTGATGTAGCCCTGCTCGCGCATGCCGCCGCGGAGGAACTTGAAGGCCTCGTTCTTGTGGATCAGACCCCAGTGCTGGCCGTCGACGATCGCCTTGAAGCCCAGCGGCGTCGGCTCCACCACCAGCAGGTCGACCGCCTGGCCGGCTTGGTAGCGGGCCGGGGTGCGGTCCAGGTAGCGGTCGAGCCGGGCGGTGGCGGTGATGCGCCGGGTGCGCTCGTCCAGGTAGAGGTAGACCACGCAGTAGTCGCCGACCTGCAGCGGGCGCTTCTCCTCCGAGTGCGGCAGCAGGAGGTCCTTGGGCAGGCCCCAGTCGAGGAACAGGCCGATGCGGTTGATCTGCACCACCTTCAGGCTGGCGAACTGGCCGACCTGGGCCTTGGGCTTGAGGGTGGTGGCGATGGGCCGGTCGTCGCTGTCCAAGTAGAGGAAGACGTTGAGCCAGTCGCCCACCTCGCTCGGCTCGTCCTTGGGCACGTAGCGCCTGGGCAGGAGGATCTCGCCGTCCGCCCCGCCGTCGAGGTAGAGGCCGAAATCGGTGTGCTTGACCACCTGCAGAGAATTGAACCGCCCAATCAGAGCCATTTTTTGCCTACCTCGCTTGCCGGGGGCGGCATTCTACCCACAGGACGGCCCGGCAGGGCGATTTCATGCCGGAAGGCGCGCTCCCGGATACCGCTCTGGCAGGAGCCAATTCATTCGCGATGCTTCTGCCGTGGCCGGCATTTGCCACAACCGCCCATCGCAGATGAATCTGCTCCTACGATCCGCGCCGCCGCAGGCCCAGAAAGGGCTGCCACTCAGGGCGCGAGGCCAAGGCGCAGCAAGCGGCCGTTCGGCTCGTCGGTCAGCACGTAGAGGTAGCCGTCCGGGCCCTGGCGCACGTCGCGGATGCGCGCGCCGAGCGGCTTGAGCAGGCGCTCCTCGTGGGCGATGCGGTCGCCGTCCAGCTCCAGGCGGATCAGCGACTGATCGGCCAGGGCGCCGATGAACAGGTCGTGCTGCCAGGCGGGGAAGCGCTCGGCGTCGTAGAAGGCCATGCCGCTGATCGCCGGCGATTTCTCCCAAACGTAATGGGGCGGCTCGGTGCCCTTCGCCACCTTGCCACGGGCCTCGGGGATCGGCAGGAAGTTGTAGTCGATGCCGTTGGTCGCCAGCGGCCAGCCGTAGTTCTTGCCGGGCTCGGGAATGTTGATCTCGTCGCCGCCGCGCGGGCCGTGCTCGTGGGTCCAGAGCCGGCCGGTCCAGGGGTTGAGGGCCGCGCCCTGCTGGTTGCGGTGTCCGTAGGACCAGATCTCCGGCCGCGCCCCCGGGCGGCCGACGAAGGGGTTGTCCGGCGGCACGCTGCCGTCGGGATAGAGGCGCACCACCTTGCCCTGCAGCTTGCCCAGGTCCTGGGCGGCCATCCGTTCGTAGTTCTCGCCGAGGGCGACGAACAGATGGCCGTCGCGGTCGAACACCAGCCGCGAGCCGAAGTGGTTGCCGGTGGAGAGCTTCGGCTCCTGGCGGAAGATCACCTGGAAGTTCTCCAGCCGGCGTCCGTCGTCGGAGAGCCGGCCACGGCCCACGGTGGTGCCGGCCTTGCCGTTCGTCCCCGCCTCGGCGTAGGACAGGTAGACCAGCCGGTCCCGGGCGAAGTCCGGCGACAGCGCCACGTCGAGCAGCCCGCCCTGCCCTTCGGCGAACACCTGGGGCACTCCTTCGATGGGCGCGGAGAGGGTGCCGCCGGCGTCGAGCAGGCGCAGGCGGCCGGGCCGCTCGGTGATCAGCATCTCCCGGCCGCCCGGCAGGAAGGCCAGCGCCCAGGGATGCTCCAGGCCGGCGACGACCGTCTGCACCTGCAGCCGGCCCTTTTCGCTGGGATAATCCTCCGCCTGCGCCGCCTTCCCCGGCAGCAGTGCGGCGCAGAGCAGGAAAAGCAGCGGTCGAGGGCGCATGATGGCCTCCTTTCTGGTCAATTCCGGTAGCGGGCGCCTGCCCGGCGCTCTACAGACGATAGCCCGCACCGCTACAATGCCGCTCCCTTTTCAAGGTCGCCGCCATGTCCGAACCCGTCCGCCTGTCCAAACGCCTGATCGAGCTGATCCACTGTTCGCGTCGCGAGGCGGAGCTATACATCGAGGGCGGCTGGGTCAGCGTCGACGGCCGGGTGGTCGAGGAGCCGCAGTACAAGGTCAGCGACGAGGAGGTGCTGTTGCTGCCCGACGCCGTGGCCGCGCCGGTTCCCCCGGTGACCCTGCTGCTGCACAAGCCGGCCGGCTGCGACCTGCAGCAGGCGCAGCGGCTGCTCGCCCGCGAGAACCGGGCGGAGAGCGACCACAACCCGCAGCGCCCGCTGCGCCGCCACTTCATCCGCCTCACCCCGCTGCTGCCGCTGGAGCCTGACGCCAGCGGCCTGCTGGTGTTCAGCCAGAACTACGGCGTGGTGCGCAAACTGGGCGACGAAGGGGACCGGCTGGAGCAGGAGTTCATCGTCGAGGTGCGCGGCCGCCCGGTGGACGGCGGCCTGCAGATGCTCAACCACGGCCTCGACTACCGGGGCCGGCCGGTGCCGCCGTGCAAGGTCAGCTGGCAGAGCGAGCACCACCTGCGCTTCGCCATCAAGGCGCCGCAGGACGGGCAGATCGAGCACATGTGTCGCAGCGTCGGGCTCCAGGTGATCGGCCTCAAGCGCATCCGCATCGGCCGTCTGGCCATGGCCAAGCTGCCGGTCGGGCACTGGCGCTATCTGGGCGAGCGCGAGCGGTTCTGAGCGCCGGAAGCGTGAGGTCGAAACCGCCCTGCTGGGAGCGGTGCGCGCCGGGCCAGGCCGACGCGACCCCGGCCATCGGCAGCTCCAGGTAAAGGCGGATGTCGTCGGACCGCGCCTTGCGCGACGAGACGTAGAGCTTCCGGGTTTCGTCCGGCAGTCGGTCACCCGTGGCCAGCCCCTCGCGCGCCAGCGCGTCGAGGACGGCGATGAAAAGAACCCGGCGGAAAGGCGCAACCACCTGGCGGCATCTAGCCTGTATAGCCAGACCGGGCGCGAGCCGGGTCGCCACGAAGGCCACAACCTGGAGGCTACTTCCATGAAAGCGTTCAAGCTGTCGCTGCTCTCCCTGTTCGCGCCCTGCGCCCTGGCGCAGGTCAGCCTGCAGCCGGACATCACCTGGCACGTGCAGTTGCAAGGAACGCCACAGAACGTCGACCGCCAGCTCTACGACATCGACCTGTTCGACACGCCCCAGGCGACCATCGCCGACTTCAAGTCCAAGGGCCACGTGGTGATCTGCTACTTCAGCGCCGGTACCTACGAGGACTGGCGCCCGGACGCGCAGAAGATCCCCGAGGGTGTGCGCGGCAACAACCTCGCCGACTGGCCGGGCGAGCGCTGGCTGAACGTCGCCAGCGACCAGCTCAAGCCGGTGATGACCGCCCGCCTCGACCTGGCCAAGCAGAAGGGTTGCGACGGCGTCGACCCGGACAACGTCGACGGCTATTCCAACCAGACCGGCTTCCCCCTGACCAAGGACCAGCAGGTCGCCTACAACCGCTGGCTGGCCGGACAGGCGCATTCGCGCGGTCTGCTGATCGGCCTGAAGAACGCCCTGGAGCTGGTCAGCGATCTGTCCACCGAGTACGACTTCGCGGTCAACGAGAGCTGCTTCGACTGGAACGAGTGCGAGATGCTCCAGCCCTTCGCCAGCCAGGGCCGCCCGGTGTTCGCCATCGACTACGGCGGCTTCGACCAGAAGCGCTGCGACCGGGCGCAGGAACTGGGCATCAGCCTGCAGTTCTACGACAAGTCGCTGAGCGGCGCCGGCAAGCCCTGCAGCGGCGGCGCTTCCGGCACGACCGGGACCACCGGTACTACCGGCGGCACCGGGAAATCCACCGACCAGGGCACCACCACCGACCAACCGTCCGGCGGCACGACCGAGAAGTCCACCGACCAGACCACGCCCGATGAATCCGACGACGGAGAATGAACCGCCGGGCGGGCTCGCCGAGTCCGGCGGGTCCGTCTGGGTCCTCTATCGCATCGACGACAACGGCAACGAGCTGGAGATGCGCCGCTTCCCGGAGCGGGCCGCGGCCGAGCGGACGATGCGCGACTACGAGGCGCGCGGGCACAAGCAGGCCTATCTGGTGCGGCAGGAGCGCCGGGGCCGCGGGTGAACCCGGGCTGCGCGGGCTCCGCTCAGATCACCTGGCGCTCGCGCAGCCCGGCGATGGTCGCCGGATCGTAACCCAGCCGCTCCCGCAGCACGGCCTCGGTGTGCTCGCCCAAGAGCGGCGCGGCATGGCGGTACTCCACCGGGGTGGCCGAGAAGCGGATCGGGTTGGCGACCGCGGGCACGCTGCCGGCCAGCGGATGGGGCAGCTCCACCTTCAGCCCGCGGGCCAGCACCTGGGCGTCGGCGAACACCTGGGCCAGGTCGTTGATCGGCCCGCAGGGCACGCCGACCCGCTCCAGCGCCGCGATCCACTCGGCGGTGGTCCTCTGCACGGTGGTCTGGCGGATAAGCGGAATCAGGGTCGCACGATGGGCGACCCGCGCCCGGTTGCTGGCGAAGCGCGGATCGTCGGCCCACTCGGGATGGCCGGCCACCTCGCAGAAGCGGCGGAACTGGCCGTCGTTGCCGACCGCAAGCAGGAAGTCGCCGTCGGCGCCGGGGAAATCCTGGTATGGCACGATGCTCGGATGGGCGTTGCCGAGGCGGCGCGGCACCACACCGCTGACCAGGTAGTTCTGCGCCTGGTTGGCCAGACTGGCGACCTGCACGTCGAGCAGCGCCAGGTCGATGTACTGGCCGCAACCGGTCCGGCCGCGGTGCGCCAGGGCGCCCAGCACGGCGGTGGCGGCATACAGCCCGGTGAGGATGTCGGTCAGCGCCACCCCGACCTTGAGCGGACCGGCGCCCTCCTCGCCGGCGGCGCGCCCGGTCAGGCTCATCAGCCCGCCGAGCCCCTGGATCATGAAGTCGTAGCCGGCCCGCTGGGCATAGGGGCCGTCCTGGCCGAAACCGGTGATCGAGCAGTAGATCAGCCGCGGATTGATCTCGCGCAGGCTGGCGTAGTCCAGACCGTAGGCGGCCAGACCGCCGACCTTGAAGTTCTCCAGCAGGATGTCCGACTGCGCAGCCAGCTCGCGGACGATGCGCTGGCCCTCGGCCTGGGTGAAATCGACGGTCAGTGAGCGCTTGTTGCGGTTGGCGCAGAGGAAATAGGCCGCCTCCGCGGTGTTCCCGCCCTGGGCGTCGCGCAGGAACGGCGGCCCCCAGTGCCGGGTGTCGTCGCCTGTGCCGGGGCGCTCGACCTTGAGCACCTCGGCGCCGAGGTCGGCGAGCAGTTGCCCGGCCCAGGGGCCGGCCAGCACGCGGGAGAGGTCGAGCACGCGGATATGCGACAGGGCACCGGACATCGCGGTTCTCCTTGGAACGATGTTCGTGGGATGGAAAACGACCGCAGGTCTTTTCCACCGGGCGAGGACAAGGTGGAAAACGCTGGCGCGGTTTTCCACCCTACGGCCCGCCCCGGTTTAGAAGAACGCCTGGATGCCGGTCTGGGCGCGGCCGAGGATCAGCGCGTGGATGTCGTGGGTGCCCTCGTAGGTGTTGACCACCTCCAGGTTGACCAGATGCCGGGCCACGCCGAACTCGTCGCTGATGCCGTTGCCTCCCAGCATGTCGCGGGCCAGGCGGGCGATGTCCAGGGCCTTGCCGCAGCTGTTGCGCTTCATGATCGAGGTGATCTCCACCGCGGCGGTGCCCTCGTCCTTCATCCGCCCCAGTCGCAGGCAGCCCTGCAGGGCCAGGCAGATCTCGGTCTGCATGTCGGCCAGCTTCTTCTGGATCAGCTGATTGGCGGCCAGCGGCCGGCCGAACTGCTGGCGGTCCAGCACGTACTGCCGGGCGGTGTGCCAGCAGGCCTCGGCGGCGCCCAGCGCGCCCCAGGCGATGCCGTAGCGCGCCGAGTTCAGGCAGGTGAACGGGCCCTTGAGGCCGCGGACCTCGGGAAAGGCGTTCTCCTCCGGCACGAACACCTCGTCCAGCACGATCTCGCCGGTGATCGAGGCGCGCAGGCCGACCTTGCCGTGGATCGCCGGGGCGGACAGCCCGGCCCAGCCCTTCTCCAGCACGAAGCCGCGGATCCGGCCTTCGTCGTCCTTGGCCCAGACCACGAAGACGTCGGCGATCGGGCTGTTGGTGATCCACATCTTGCTGCCGGTGAGGCAGTAGCCGCCGTCGACCTTCTTCGCCCGGGTGGCCATCGAGCCCGGGTCGGAGCCGTGGTTCGGCTCGGTCAGGCCGAAGCAGCCGATCCACTCGCCGCTGGCCAGCTTCGGCAGGTACTTCTGCCTCTGCGCCTCGGTGCCGAACTCGAAGATCGGCAGCATCACCAGGGAGGACTGCACGCTGAGCATCGAGCGGTAGCCGGAGTCGATGCGCTCGACCTCGCGGGCGATCAGCCCGTAGCCCACGTAGTTCAGGCCGCTGCCGCCGTACTCGGTCGGGATGGTCGCGCCGAGCAGGCCGGCCTCGCCCATCTCGCGGAAGATCGCCGGATCGGTGCGTTCATGGCGGAAGGCTTCCAGCACCCGCGGCGCCAGCCGTTCGGCGGCGAACTGGCGGGCGCTGCTCTGCACCATGCGTTCCTCTTCGCCGAGCTGCTGGTCGAGCAGCAGCGGGTCTTCCCAGTTGAAGCTGACATTGCCGGCCATGGAACCGTCCTCGTGGTGTTGTTGTGTGAAGGTCCGATGAGTTGATCCTAGGTTCCGGCGACCGGCCCGGCAAACGACGTTTTCGCAAGCCACTGTGCGGATTTATCACACCGTAATACTGTCATTGCCTCCACGGAGCGATTCAAAGTGAGGATGCTGCACATGCGTCGCAAGATTCCCAGTACCGCCATGCTGGTCGCCTTCGAGTCGGCGGCCCGCCATCAGAGCTTCACCAAGGCCGCCGAGGAACTGGCGCTGACCCAGAGCGCGATCTGCCGGCAGATCGCCGGCCTCGAGGCGTTCCTCGGCATCGAGCTGTTCCGCCGGACCCGGCGCGGGGTCCGGCTGACCGAAGACGGCCTGTCCTACAGCCGGCGCATCGCCATCCAGCTGGATGCGGTGGAACGGGACACCCTGGCGGTGATGGGCCAGCAGGGCAGCACCAGCCTCGAACTGGCGGTGGTGCCGACCTTCGCGACCCAGTGGCTGCTGCCGCGCCTGAAGGATTTCCAGCGGCTGCACCCGGAGGTGACGGTGAACCTGACCACCAACACCCGCCCCTTCCTGTTCGCCGACACGGCGTTCGATGCCGCGCTGTACTACGGCGACGACGGCTGGCCGGGCACCGAATCCCATTTCCTGATGCGCGAGAACCTGGTGCCGGTGTGCAGCCCGGAGCTGATCGCGCCGCGCCTTCAGCTGGAGGCGCACGAGATCGCCGCTCTGCCGCTGCTGCAGCAGAGCACCCGCCCCTACGTCTGGCGCCAGTGGTTCGGCTCGCTCGGGCTGGAGATCGAGGGCGACATGCGCGGCCCGCGCTACGAGCTGTTCTCCATCCTCGCCCAGGCCGCCATGCACGGCATGGGCCTGGCCCTGATCCCACCGCTGCTGATCCGGCGCGAACTGGAAGAAGGCCGCCTGATCGTGCCGATCCGGCACACCTACATGAACGACAAGGCCTATTACCTGATCGTCCCCGAGCGCAAGGCCGAATCCGCCGCCCTGCGCGCCTTCCGCGACTGGCTGGCGGAAGAGGCCCGGCGCTACCGGACGGAGGCCAGGCTGGATTGAACGGCCACCCCGCCCCGCTCGGGGCCGGAGCGGCTTCGACGGAGCGGGCCCGGATCAGTCGCGGTCGATCAGCGAGTGGTCGCGGGTGTCCCTCATGCAGACGTAGACCAGCAGCGAGCAGGCGATGCCGGCGGTGATGTACCAGAAGAAGCCGGTCTCGTTGCCGATGCTCTTGAACCACAGGGCCACGTATTCGACGGTGCCGCCGGCCACCGACTGGGTCAGCGCGTAGGGCAGGCCGACGCCGATGGCGCGGATCTCGGCCGGGAACAGCTCGGCCTTGACCACCGCGTTGACCGAGGTGTAGCCGCTGACGATGACCAGGGCGAACATGATCAGGGCGAACGCCCCCCACAGGCTGGTGACGCTCTGCAGCAGGGTCAGGATCGGCACCGTGCACAGCGTGCCGAGCAGGCCGAAGCCGACCAGCAGCGGGCGCCGGCCGATCCGGTCCGACAGGGCCCCCATGATGGGTTGCAGGAGCATGAACAGGAACAGGCTCGCCGCCGAGATCAGGGTTCCCTCGCTCTTGCTCAAGCCGACGGTGTTGACCAGGTACTTCTGCATGTAGGTGGTGTAGGTGTAGAAGGCCAGGCTGCCGCCCAGGGTCAGGCCGATCACCGTGAACACCGCCTTGGGATGGCGCATCAGGGTGCGCAGCACCCCCTCCTTCGGCTGCTGGTCCCGGGCCTTGGTGAAGCTCTCGGTTTCCTCCATGTTGCGGCGCAGCCACAGGGCGGCGACGGCGCAGGCGGCGCCGATGAGGAAGGGGATGCGCCAGCCCCAGCTTTCCAGCTGCTCGGTGCTCAGCACGTTCTGCAGCAGGATCAGCACGCCCAGGGCCAGCAGCTGGCCGGAGATCAGGGTCACGTACTGGAAGCTGGCGAAGAAGCCGCGGCGCTCCTTGCCGGCCATTTCCGACAGATAGGTGGCCGAGGTGCCGTACTCGCCGCCCACCGATAGCCCCTGCAGCAGGCGGGCGACCACCAGCAGGGCCGGCGCGGCGACCCCGAGGGTGGCGTAGCCGGGAGTCAGGGCGACGATCAGGGAGCCGAAGCACATCAGCAGCACCGACAGCAGCAGCGCCGCCTTGCGGCCCTTGCGGTCGGCGTACACCCCCATCAGCCAGCCGCCGATGGGGCGCATGAGAAAACCGATGGCGAAGACCGCCGCCGTATTGAGCAGTTGCGCGGTCAGGTCGCCCTGGGGAAAGAACGCCTTGGCGAAGTACAGCGAGAAGGCCGCATAGACATACCAGTCGTACCACTCGACCAGATTGCCCACCGAACCGCTGAAGATCGACTTGAGCTGCTGCGAGGTGGCTTTCGGCGCCGCCGGCAGCGTCAGGGTTGTGGAGTTTTCCATCGTGCGTCCTCGTATTGTCGTTGTTATCGGGAGTGCTCAGGTGCAGCCTGGAAAGCCCGGGCGAAGCCGGAGCCGCAGGTTCGGCTGGGCTTCGCGACGGGTGGCGCGTTCGATCCTAGGTAGCGCCAGGCGGGACAACAAACGAGGATTTCGCACGTCGCTGTGCCGATTCCTCACTCCGGGGCGCCGCCGATGCGCGAGCCCGATGGGCACCGCGGCCGCCCGCCGCTATGATCGGAGCCCATGACGCCCTCCTTCCCGATCCGCCAACCCTGCCCGCCCGGTGCCTGCACCTGCGGTCGCGAACGCCTGCTGGAGACAGGCGGGGACCTGCGCATCCTGCGCCTGACGCGCCAGGAGGAACGGCGCCTGCTCGAACGGCTGGAGAACATCGCGAGCCTGGCCGATCTCGAACACCTGCAGCGGCGGATGTACGAGCAGCTGGGCATCCGCGTGGAAATCGCCCCGGGCTTCAACGAGGTGCGCAGCATGCGCGGCTTCGCCATTCGCCTCGACGAACTGCCCGGCCTGTGCCGCAAGACCCGCCAGTCGATCCCGGCGGCGATCCGCCGCGGCCTGGACAGGCATCCGGAGATCGCCTACCGGCTGCTGGACGCCCACGACCTGCTGCGCGACGCCTGAGAATCCTCGTCCACTAACTAGGGGGGCTAAACGGGCATCGGCCAGACAAAATGCGTGCCCTGCGCCTTCGCCGGATGCAAGGCCCGGCGTCGCGTTACCGACATTCGATTCAGGACGGGCTGTTTATGGAAAAGTGGGTGCTGTACGCCTTCATCTCGATGTTCTTCGCCGGCTTCACCTCGGTGATCGCCAAGATGGGGCTGCACGGAATCTCCGGCGAACTGGGGCTGACCATCCGCACCCTGTTCGTCTGTGCGTTCGTCCTGGCCTTCGCCGCCTGGGCGGTCCCCGTCCAGCAGCTTTCCGAGGTGAGTCCGCGCAACCTGCTCTGGCTCGGCCTGTCCGGCATCACCACCGCGTTGTCCTGGATCTTCTATTACAAGGCGCTGAAGGTCGGCGAAGTGGCGACCGTGGCCCTGATCGACAAGGGCAGCGTCGTCGTCGCCATGCTGCTGGCGTGGCTGCTGCTGCGCGAAACGATCACCCTGCGCATGCTGGCCGGGGCCGGCCTGATCGTGGCGGGCCTGCTGGTCATCGCCCGGAAGCCCTGACCCGCCGACCGGTCGACGAGCCGAGTCGCCGGGCCATGGACTGTCGGCAGGCAGCGCAACCGCCTGCCGTGGCGGAAGAAGATGCGGCGGTCGGTTCTGGCCGTCGCCAGCGGTAGAAACCGACCCGAGCGTACGAACGTCTGGCTCTACGAAATCGCGAGCGGTTCGGTCCGGCGGGCCGCCACGACCGCACCGGGTCCCCGGATCTGGGCGACCGCGGCGCGCTCCGATCGCTCCTCCGTCAGCTTGAACACGCTCACCGCCTGCACCAGCTCCTGCGCCTGGCTCTGCAGGCTGGCGGCGGCCGCGGCCATTTCCTCCACCATGGCGGCGTTCTGCTGGGTGGTCCGGTCCATCTGGACGACCGCCGTCCCCACCTGGGCCACGCCCTGGGCCTGCTCGCTGCTGGCCTCGCTGATCTCGCCCATGATCTCGTTCACCCGGCGGATGCTGCCGACCACTTCCTGCATGGTGCTACCCGCCTGATCGACCAGCGCGGTGCCCTTCTCGATGCGCGCGACGCTGTCGCCGATCAGCGCCCTGATCTCCCGCGCCGCATCGGCCGAACGGCCGGCCAGGGTACGGACTTCCCCCGCCACCACGGCGAAGCCCCGACCCTGATCGCCGGCACGGGCGGCCTCCACCGAGGCGTTGAGGGCGAGGATGTTGGTCTGGAAGGCGATGCCGTCGATCACGCCGAGGATGGCGGCGATCTTGTGGCTCGAATCGTTGATGTCCTTCATGGTGTCGACCACCTGGTCCACCATGTCGCCGCCGCGGACCGCCACTTCCGCCGCGCTCTGCGCCAGCTGGTTGGCCTGGCGGGCGTTGTCGGCGTTCTGCTTGACGGTGGAACTCAGCTGCTCCATGGAAGCCGCGGTCTGCTCCAGGGCGCTGGCCTGCTGCTCGGTGCGCGCCGACAGGTCGTTGTTGCCCGCGGCGATCTCGTCGCTGGCCGTCGCCACGCCCCGCGCGCCGCCCAGAACGCTCCGCACCGCGTCGGTCAGGCCGGCGCTGATCTGGTCGATGGCCATGGTCAGCTGGCCGATCTCGTCGGTCCGCCGGCTGTGGATGCGCCGCGTCAGATCGCCCTGCGCCAGCCACTTGGCCATCTGCGTGACCTCGCCCAGGGGCGCGCTGATGATGCGGCGGATGAAGGCGTAGAACAGGACGACGGACAGCAGCAGGACCACCGCCGCGATGGCGACGTTCTTCAGGATCAGGCTGCGGATCTGCGGGGCCCACTCGTCGATGTAGACGCTGCCGACGACCACCCAGTCCCAGTTCTGGAAGTAAGCGAACGACGCCACCTTGTCGCGCGGCGTGGTCTCGTTCAGCTCCCGGTTGAGCCACGGATAGCGGATGGTGCCGTTCTTCTGTTCGAGGATTTCCCGGAGGAACTCGCGGCCGTCGCTGTCCTTGCTGGTGATGCGGTTGGTGCCTTCGGAAACCGGATGGACCAGGAAGGTACCGTAATCCTTGCCCGGCCGGGCGTCCATCACGTAGAAGTACCCCGCCTTGCCGATCTTCATCGAGCGGATCGAGGCCTTGAGCTGCTCCACGTAGTCGGTGAAGTCGAGCCCGACGAAGCTCAGCCCGATCGTCTCGCCCGCCGCATTCCGGATCGGGTTGTATTGCGTCAGGTACTGGCGCCCGAACAGGGTGGCCAGCCCGGTGTAGCCGTTGCCGGTGAGCGCCGCCTGGTAGGCCGGATGGGAGCGGTCCAGCTGCGTGCCGACGGCGCGCTCGCCCTTCTCGTCCTTCAGCGAAGTCGTCACCCGGACGAAGTCGTCGCCGGCTCTGACGAAGAGGGTGGCCACGGCGTCGGTGCTGGCGGTGAAGCGGTCCACCAGCGAGAAGTCCTGGTTGAGGACCCGATCACCGCTGCTGAGGAGCGGCACCTGCCGGCCCTGCGGCTCGCCGCTCGCCTGGGCAAGCGAGAAAGGTCCCGCTAACGAGGCTTCCAGACTCTTGGCCAGGGCATCGACCCGATGCCGCGAATCCCGGTCGAAGGACTCGATCATGGCGACCAGCAGTCGGGTCTTCTCCCCGACGTCCTCGCCGGCGCGATTCTCGACGTAGTTGGTCATGGAGTAGCTGATGGTGACGATCAGCAGCGAGACCAGCAGCCCCACCAGGCCCAACACCGTCGCGGAGAGCTTTCCGCCCAGACTCAACCCATTCCACAGGCTTTTTATTTTTTTCATCTTTTTGTTCTTTGTTTTTCGGACAGAGGATTGGCTCGGCGGAGAGCGTCCGGCGAATTTCCCGGGGAAATCGACCGCTTCATTCCATCGAGCGACGAAAAAACAGGACAGCTATCGAATAACCGGCTCCTACATGGCTGATCGAATCGTGGCGGCCCATCCGAAGCGACGTTCGACGGTCGTTTCGGACGTGCGCCTGATGGCTCTTTGCCTTTGACGAACCCACTATACAGCTATCGGCCGCGGTGCCCATCAGCCTTATAGGCGTTTCGTATAGTTGCTTTAATCGCCGCCCCGACATCCGCTGCCGGCCATGGCATTCCGCGGCCGATCTCCTACCCTTGTAACGCCTCTCCCCTCTCGTCATCCCCCTGGCGGGAGCCCTGCCGTAGCCACCGAAGAGGACGAACGAACATGAGCCACGACGAACAGCAGGAGCAGCACATTCGCGAACTGGCCTACCGGATCTGGGAATCGGAGGGCCGCCCGGAAGGACAGGCGATCAGGCACTGGCGCGAGGCCTGCGAACTGGTCGGTGCCACGGGCGGAGATTCGGGGGATACCCTGGACAGCGCCTCGGGCGGGGTGGAGAGCGGCGTGGCGCCGCCCATGCCCGAGCGGCGCTCCGCCGGCTGAGGGGCGAATCAGGCGTCGCGGTCGATGGCGAAGGACGACCAGGCCTGGCGCACCGGCATCACTTCCATGCGGTTGACGTTCATGTGCGCCGGCAGGGTCGCCACGTAGTAGATCTGCTCGGCGACGTCTTCGGCGCTCAGCGGCGTGGTGCCGCGGTAGAGCCGGTCGGAGGCGGCCTGGTCGCCCTTGGTGCGAACCAGGGTGAATTCGGTCTCGGCGATGCCCGGGGCCAGATCGGTGACGCGCACCCCGGTGCCGAGCAGGTCGCAGCGCAGGTTGTAGGAGAACTGTTTGACGAAGGCCTTGGTCGCACCGTAGACGTGGCTGCCCGGATAGGGCCACTGCCCGGCGATGGAGCCGAGGTTGACGATGCTGGCGCCCTCGCCGGTTTCGATCAGGGTCGGCAGCAGGGCGTGGGTGACGCTGACCAGGCCGATGACGTTGGTGTCGATCATGGTCAGCCAATCGCTCAGCTCGACGGTCTGCGCCGGCTCCGGCGCCAGCGCCAGGCCGGCGTTATTGACCAGCGTGCGGACCCGGCGGAAGCCCTCGGGCAGCTCCGCGACCACCCGCTTCACCGCCGCGCCGTCGCGCACGTCGAGCGCCGCGACATGCACCGGCACCCTGCCCGCCAGCTCGTCCTGCAGCGCCTGCAGGCGCTCGACGCGCCGACCGGTGAGGACCAGCGACCAGCCGGCGACGGCGAAGCGGCGGGCGGCGGCGCGGCCGAAGCCCGAGGTCGCGCCGGTGATGAAGACCACATTGCTCATGGAAAAACTCCGTTTCGATCGGCAAGACATGGGCCCGGCCCCGGCGGGGCCGGAAGCCCGGTGGAATCAGTCGCTCAATTCGAGGAAGCGGCGCACCCGCTCGCTGTCCGGGTCGGTGAAGAACTTCCCGGGGGCGGCCCGCTCGATGATCCGGCCCTTCTCCAGGAACACCACCTGGTCGGAGACGGCGCGGGCGAAGTCCATCTCGTGGGTCACCAGGATCATGGTGTGGCCCTCGGCGGACATCTGCTTCATCACCGCCAGCACCTCGCCGACCCGCTCGGGGTCGAGGGCCGAGGTGGGCTCGTCGAACAGCACCACCTCCGGCTCCATGGCCAGCACCCGGGCGATGGCGACCCGCTGCTTCTGCCCGCCGGAGAGGCTGAAGGGGTAACTGTCGCGCTTGTGCGCCATGCCCACCTTCTCCAGCAGCTCGACGGCCCGGCGCCGCGCCTCCTCCTTGCCCAGGCCGCGCACGTGCACCGGCGCCTCCGTGACGTTCTGCAGCACGGTCAGGTGCGGCCAGAGGTTGAAGCCCTGGAAGACCATGCCGGTCCGCGCCCGGATGGAGGCGAGCCGGCGGGCGGACAGGGGCCGGCCGTTCCGCTCGTCGACGCCCATGCGCACGCCGCCGATGTGGATGCTCCCGCGGTCCGGCTCCTCCAGCCAGTTGATGCAGCGCAGCAGGGTCGACTTGCCGGAGCCGGAGGAGCCCAGCACGCTGACCACCTCGCCCCGCTTCACCTCCAGGTCGATGTCGCGCAGGACCTCCACCCCGTCGAAGCTCTTGCAGAGCCGGCGGATGCTCACGACCGGTAGTTCAGACATGTTCGAATCCCCTTTTCGCGCCGAAACGGGCGGACCACTTGATCAGCAGTTCGATGCCGATGCTGATGAGCCAGTAGAGCAGGATGACCATGAGGAAGGCCTCCATGGGCACGAAATGGCTGGACTGGACCGAGTTGGCCGCCGCGGTCAGCTCCTGCACGGTGATGATGCCGAGGAAGGCGGTGTCCTTGAGGGCGAGGATCAGTTGGTTGCCCAGCAGCGGCCGGGTGCGGATCAGCAGCTGCGGCAGGACGAGCCGGCGGAAGGCCTTGCCCGGGGCGAAGCCGTGGGCCTGCGCCGCCTCGATCTGGCCGGCCGGCAGCATCGTCCGACCGCCGCGCAGGATCTCAGCGAAGTAGGCGCCGTGGTACAGCACCAGGGCGATCATCCCGGCGCTCCAGGCCGGCAGGCGCACGCCGAGCTGCGGCAGGCCGTAGTACAACAGGTAGACCAGCACCAGGAACGGCAGCATGCGCATGACGTCGATGAAGCCGCGCAGCGCCCGCCGCGTAGGACCGGTGCGCCCTTCCAGGCCGTAGACCAGCAGGCAGCCGAGGGCGAAGGCCAGCAGCGCGGCGAGGAGGAAGATGGCGAGGGTGTCGAGGAAGCCGTCGAGGAAGGCCCCGCGGGCACGCCAGATGATTTCCCATGGGTTCATGCCCGTCTCCCGTCACATCGCCAGTCGGCCGGCCTTGCGCTCGGCCAGCGCCTGCAGCCTGACCAGCACGCCGAGGATGGCCATGTAGATCAGCGCCGCGGCGAGGATCGGCGGCAGCGGCTCGTAGGTCACCGCGCCGATGCGGTTGCTCACCCGGCTCAGGTCGACCAGGCCGATCACCGCGATGGCCGGGCTGCCCTTGATCAGGAAGGTCATCTCGTTGACCAGGCCGGGCAGGCTGCCGGCAAGCATCTGCGGCAGCATGATGCGGCGGAACAGCAGCCACGGGGTCATGCCGCAGGCCAGGGCGCTTTCCCGCTGGTCGCGGGAGAAGCCCAGGAAGGCGCCGCGCCAGATCTCCGCGTTGAAGGCCGCGGTGTTGGCGGTCAGGGCGAGGATCGCCGCGGCCTCGCGGCTCAGGTTCAGGCCCCAGCCCGGCGCGGCGAGGAAGACGAACAGGACCAGGGTCACCAGCGGCGTGGCCCGGGCCAGGCTGGTGTAGAGGATCAGCAGCTGTTCGAGGAAGGGAATCCGCGCCATCCGCAGCAGGGCGACGAGCAGCCCCAGGACCACGCCGAGGCCGATCGCCACGGCGGATATCCAGACGGTGACCCAGGCTCCGTCGAGCAGCAGCAGCCAGGCTTGTCCGTTCATGCGCTCACCTCCGCCCGTCCGCTCACTCGATGCCGGCCAGCCGGTGGAACTGCTCGGCGCTGGTGATGGGGCCGGCGGGCAGCCCCGGGAACTCCTGGCCGTACCACTTGCGCTGCAGCTCGGCCAGACGGCCGCTGGCGCGGACCTGGTCGAGGAAGCGGGTGAGGAAGGCCAGCAGCTCGGGACTGTTCTTCGGCACCGGCCAGGCGGCGTAGCCTTCGGCGGAGACCGGCAGGCCCTTGGCGAACACTCCGGGGCGGGCCCTGACCAGGTCGTTGACCGAGACGACGCCGTCGATCACGTAGTCCAGCCGGCCGTTGGCCAGGTCGGCGTAGGCCTCGGGATAGGACTGGTACTCGACCACCTCGCCCAGTTCGCCGCCGGTCTTCGCCAGCATCCGCTCCAGCTCGGGCAGGCGCGAGAGCAGCGCGCTACCGGCCTGCACGCCGAGCTTCCTGCCGCTCAGGCTGGCGATGCTGTCGAGGCGCTCGTCGTCCGCGCGGCGGATGAAGTAGTGCTGCGCCGAGGCGAACGGCGGGGCGAAGTCGAACACCCGCAGGCGCTCGTCGGTGACCAGGGCCCCGGTGAAGGCGAAGTCGTACTTGCCGCCGACCACCGCGGCCAGCAGCCCGGTCCAGGGCAGGATGTCCTGGCGCACCTCGAGCCGGGCGTAGGTCTGCAGCTCCTGCAGCAGGTCCTTGTGGAAGCCGTCCGGCTTGCCGTCGGTCATGAAGTTGTAGGGGGCGTAGTTGTCCTCGGTCGCCACCGTCAGATAACCGCGGCTGCGGATCTCCTCCAGGTCGGCGCGCGCGCCCAGGGACAACGCCAGCAGCGCCCCGGCCATCCCCAGCAGGGTCGCCCGGCGCCAGGCGCCCCGGTTCCCGGAAGTTGCAGACTTGGCTTGCCGTTCTCGCATGTGATCGCTCCCTTGCCGAAGCCCGACGGACGGGAAAACCGCCTGCGCCGGGGCATTGTTGACCGCTTGCCGAGCCACCATAGGGCCACGCTTCCGGCCCCGGTTAGGGACAGTTGGCGGCATTCGCCGGGACAGCGCGAGCGGCGGCTTTCTGGCCTGCTCCTTGCTGGGAAGAAGAGTTGATGCGGTAAGGGAGCAACCATGATCGACCACTTCTTCCACCTGGATTTCGACAGCCAGCGGGGGCTGCAGGAGCAGCTCCGCGAGTCGCTGGTGGGGGCCATCCTCAGCGGGATCTTCCCCGCCGACGAGCCCCTGCCCTCGTGCCGGCGGCTGTCCCAGCAGCTGTCCGTCTCGCGCAATACCGTGGCCCTGGTCTACGAGAGCCTGCTGGACAGCGGCTACCTGCAGAGCCGGCCGCGCAGCGGCTACTACCTGCACCCGGACTACCGCGGCCCGGGCGCGCCGAAGGCCGTCGCGGCGCAGGAGGAACGGTGCGAGGAACGGGCGGCCCGCGCCCCGGAATGGGGCGAGCGTCTCAAGTGCCAGCCCAGGATGCGCCAGGGCCTGCTGCGGCCGAGCAACTGGATGCAGTTCGCCTACCCCTTCATCTACGGCCAGCCGAACAGCGAGCTGTTCCCCCTGGAGCAGTGGCGCGAGGCGTCCCGCGACACCCTGCGCACGGAGCGCAACCACGAGTGGATCTTCGACGGCATCGACCGTGACGACCCGCTGCTGATCGAGCAGCTGCGCACCCGGGTGCTGCCCAAGCGCGGCATCTGGGCCGAGCCGGAGCAGATCCTGATCACCCTCGGCTCGCAGAACGCGCTCTACCTGCTGGCCACCCTGCTGATGGGCAAGGGCACCCGGGTGGGCATGGAGAACCCGGGCTACCGGGACGCTTGGAACGTCTTCGACCTGCGCGGCGCGGACATCCACCTGCAGGAGGTGGACGGCGAAGGTATGCGGATCGACGCGCGGCTGGACGGCTGCGAATACCTCTACCTCACCCCCGGCCATCAGGTGCCCACCGGCGTGACCCTGAGCCCTGAACGGCGCCGGGCGCTGCTGCGGCGGATCGAGCGGGAAGACCAGATCGTCATCGAGGACGACTACGACGCCGAGCTGAACCTGGACAACCACCCGCAGCCGGCGCTCAAGGCCGCCGACCGCCACGGCCGGGTGGTCTACATCAGCAGCCTGTCGAAATGCCTCTCCCCCGGCCTGCGCATCGGCTACCTGGTGGCCGACGCCGAACTGGTCGCCGAGCTGCGCGCCCTGCGCCGGCTGATGTACCGCCACCCGCCGCTGAACAACCAGCGTCTGCTCGCCCAGTTCCTCGCCCAGGGCAACTACGACGCCCACCTGCGCCGCTTCCGCAGCGAGCACGCCCGGCGCCAGGACGAGCTGCAGCGGGCCATCGACAGCTACCTGGGCGGCTGCCGGCGGATCAGCGCCTCGGGCGCCGGCGCCTTCTGGATGGAAGCGCCGGCGGGCACCGACACCCAGCGCCTGGCCTGGGCCGCGGCGCGTCGCAGCGTGATGATCGAGACCGGCGCCCAGCACTTCTTCGACGGCGAGGCGCCGGCCAACTGCTTCCGCCTGGGCTTCCACGTGCTCGAACGGCAGCGGATCGGGCCCGGCATCCGCCTGCTGGCCGAGTCGCTGGAGCAGCTCTGAGGGAACGCGAACGACGGCAGGGACGGCGCCCGCCGTCCCTGCCGTGCCGACCGGCGCTCAGTGCTGCAGCGCGGCCAGGGCGTCGTCGTAGATGTCCAGCGCCAGGAGGACCTGCTCGCGGCTGACCACGCACGGCGGCACCACGTGGACGCGGTTGTCGACGACGAAGGCGAGCAGCCCGCGCGCCAGCAGCGCGGCCTTCAGCCGGGCCATCTGCGCCGGCGGGAGCGGCGCCCGGGTCGTCCGGTCGGCGACCAATTCGATGGCCCAGAACAGGCCGAGGCCGCGCACCTCGCCGACGCACTCGTGGCGGTCGGCCAGGCGCTTGAGGCCGGGGCCGAGCAGCTCGCGGCCGATGGCCTCGGCATGGCCGACGAGGTTCTCCTCCTCCATGGCGTCCAGGGTCGCAACGATCGCCGCCATCGCCAGGGGATGGCCGGAATAGGTCAGGCCGCCGGGGAACACCCGCTCGTCGAAGAAGCGGCAGATCTTCTCCGCGATCATCACCCCGCCGGCCGGCACGTAGCCGGAGTTCACCCCCTTGGCGAAGGTGACCAGGTCGGGGATCACGTCGAACTGGTCCAGCGCCAGCCAGCTGCCGGTGCGGCCGAAGCCAGCCATCACCTCGTCGAGGATCAGCAGGATGCCGAACTCGTCGGCCAGCGCGCGCACCCCGGGCAGATAGCCCCTGGGCGGCACCAGGATGCCGGCGGTGCCCGGCACCGACTCCAGCAGCAGCGCCGCCACCGTGCCCGGCCCCTCGCACTCGATCACCCGGCGCAGGTGATGCAGCGCCCGCCGGCACTCCTCCTCCTCGGTCCGGGCGTCGAACTCCGAGCGGTACAGGTAGGGGTTGAAGAAGTGCGCGTGGTCGGTGGCGAACTCGTTGGGAAAGCGCCGCGGATCGCCGGTGGCGACGATGGCGCTGCCGGTGTTGCCGTGGTAGGAGCGGTAGGCCGAGAGGACCTTGCGCCGGCCGGTGTAGAGCCGGGCCATGCGCATGGCGTTCTCGTTGGCGTCCGCCCCGGCGTTGGTGAAGAACACCTTGGAAAAGCCCGCCGGCGCCCGCGCCAGGATGCGCCGGGCGGCCTCGCCGCGGGCCAGGTTGGCGGTCGACGGGGCGATGGTCGCGAGGGTCGCGGCCTGCTCCTGGATCGCCCGGATCACCCTGGGATGCTGGTGGCCGATGTTGGTGTTGACCAGCTGGCTGCTGAAGTCCAGGTAGCGCCTGCCGGCGAAGTCCCAGACCTCGCAGCCGGAGCCGCCGGCGATGACCAGCGGGTCCAGCCGGCCCTGGGCCGACCAGGAGTGGAAGACGTACTGACGGTCCAGCTCGTAGACGTATTCGTTGGTGGGACTCGACGCCCTTTGCATGATGACTCCCCCGCTCGCGGAAACATGACGGCGGCCGGCGCCCGCCGGCCCTCTGCACGTCTTCACAATAGAAACAAATGGCGAACTGGCCATAGAGCCAGACAGGGGGCGGCGGCGAGCCAGCGCGGGGGAACCTAGCTGTGTAAACCCAGTACGTTGTTCAGTGGAAGTACAGCGCGGCTGATCGGCGGCTTGTAGTCGAGACTGGCATGCGGTCTGTGCCAGTTGTAGTGATGCAGCCATACCGGCAAGTGTGCGGC
>Ga0255334_1000626_pt1 | contig 24833 bp, 22 predicted proteins | sample EtOH5_35cm_T3_12_FD_202080 | JGI IMG/M metagenome (GOLD analysis project Ga0255334, IMG submission 202080) | Sandy soil microbial communities from University of British Columbia, Vancouver, Canada - EtOH5_35cm_T3_129 | ecosystem: Engineered > Artificial ecosystem > Sand microcosm > Unclassified ... | reverse complement strand
AGGTCGAATACAGCCAGATGGGGCTCTGGCCGGGCGATGAGTATTTCGCCAAGCGCTACGACTACAGCACCGAATATGTCTCGGTGATGAAGGATCTGTGGGAGACTGGGCACAGCGACTTCAAGGGAGAATACTTCCAGATGGACGATTGCCGGCTGAGCCCTCGGCCGGCGCGCATCCCTTTGGTCTCGGCCGGGCAGAGCGACCGCGGCATGGAGTTCGCCGCCAAATACTGCGACTTCAACTTCGCGCTTGGCGAGGGTGTGAACGAACCGACCAAGGCCGCCGGCGTGCCGGCGCGCATGCTGGAACATGCCCAAAAGACCGGGCGCGATGTCGGCTCCTACATTCTCTACATGGTCATCGCCGACGAGACGGATGCGGCGGCGCTGGCCAAATGGGACCTCTACAACCGCGGCGCGGACAAGGAGGCGATCGCCCGCCTGCTCGGCAAGGCGGCGGAAGACACCGCCACGGCATCGACCTCGATGGCGGCGGCGATCCAGCGCTCGCCCTCGCCGATCAACTTCAACATGGGCACGCTGGTCGGCTCCTACGCCACCGTCGCGCATATGCTGGACGAGATCGCGGCACTGCCGGGCGTGAAGGGGATCATGCTGACCTTCGACGACTTCCTGCTGGGCCTGGATGCCTTCGCCGAACGCATCCAGCCGCTGATGGAATGCCGCAGCCACGTGCGGGAAAACGCCTGAGGCAGGGCGGGAAAGGCCCAGGGGCGCTGCCCCTGGGCCAGGCGTGACTCAGCGGGCCGCGGCGGCGATGCGACGGGCACGGGCGCGCCACAGCGCGATCAGCGCCACGCCGATGACCGCGAAAGACAAGGCGGTGCTGGCGGTGCCGAGCGCGTAGAGCACCGGCGTCGTCACCGTCGTCGTCATGCCGAGGATTTCCAGCGGAAGCGTGTTGTCCACCCCGGCGGTGAGCAAGGTCCGGGCGAATTCGTCGAAGGAGAGGGTGAAGCCGAAGAGCGCGATGCCGATCACGCTCGGCGCCACGATCGGCAGCACCACATGCCAGAAGCTCTGCCACGGGGTGGCGCCGAGGTCGCGGGCGGCTTCCTCCCAGGCGGCGTCGAAGCGGTTGAACACCGCCAGCATGATCAGCAGCCCGAAGGGCAAGGTCCAGGTCAGCTGCGCGCCGAAGGCGGAGCTCCACCAGTTGGTGTCGATCTCGGCCCGGTTGAAGGTGAGGCCGATGCCGAGCCCCACCAGCAGCGACGGCAGGATCAGGCTCGCGATGGTCAGATAGAACAGCCACGACGAGCCCGGAAACCGCCGCCGGAACGCCATGCCGGCAGCCAGCGAGACCACCACCGTCGCCGCCGTGACCATGGCGGCCAGCGCCAGCGAACGGGTGATCGAGGCGCCGAAATCGCCCACCGCCTGCTGTTCGAACAGGCGCCCGAACCAGTGCAGCGATACCCCGTTCATCGGGAAGGTCAGCCCGCCGTCCGGCCCCTGGAAGGACAGCACGACGATGGTCAGCGTGGGCCCGTAGAGAAACAGCACGAACACGACGAACAGCGTAGCCAGCAGCAGCCGGCCCAGACGTCCGGGCATCGCTCAGAGCTCCTTGCGGATATCGACGACGCGCAGGATCGCCGCCACCATCATCAGCACGACCGCCAGCAGCACCACCGCATTGGCCGCTGCGGCCGGGTATTGCAGCAGCGAGATCTGCGCGCTGATCATCAGCCCGACCGAGGCGCTCTGCCCGCCGCTCATCAGCCGCACCGTCGCGAAGTCGCCCATCACCAGTACGATCACGAAGATGCTGCCGATCGCGATGCCGGGTTTGCACAGCGGCAGAATCACATGCCACAACACCCGCCAGAAGCCGGCGCCGGCATCGACCGCGGCCTCGATCAGCCGGCGGTCGATGCGCATCATGGTGTTGAAGATCGGCACCACCATGAACAGCGTATAGAGGTGCACGAAGGCCAGGGTGACCGCAAAATCCGAGAACAGCAGGAATTCCAGCGGCTCCTCGATCGCCCCGCTGCCGATCAGCGCCTGGTTCAGCAGCCCGTTGCGCCCGAGGAAAGGCACCCAGGCGATCATGCGAATGAGGTTCGAGGTCCAGAACGGGATCGTGCAGATCAGGAACAGCAGGGTCCGCTTGGTCGTGCCCTCGATCACGAAGGTCAGGTAATAGGCGATCCAGAAGCCGATCAGCAGCGTGATCGCCCAGACCGTCACCGCGAAGGTGAAGGTCTTGGCATAGGTGCGCCAGGTGACCATCGAGCCGAAGACCTCGATGTAGTTGGTGAACACGAAATCCGGGATCAGCCGCACGCTGTCGTAGTCGTAGAAGCTGACCACGACGAGCACGAACAGCGGCACGACCAGGAAGACGGCCAATACCAGCGCCAGCGGCGCCGCCAGCAGCCAGGAAGTGACGGCGCCACGCATCAGGACCGCCTCAGGACGCGATGAACTCGTTCCACTTTCGGACCATGTAGCGGTCCTCCGTCATCACCGAGTTCCAGCAGGCGACCTGGCCCATGCGGTCGGTGAAGGAACCGCCGTCGCGCACGGTACCGGCCTTTTCCATCACCTTGCCGTCGGGGGCGAGGATGTCCACGGTGGCTGGCTTGCCCTCCATCCAGAAATCCCATTCGGCCGGGCTCATGAAGGCCTTGGCCGTGTCCAGCACCGCCGAATAATAGCCCTGCCGGTTCAGATAGGCGCCGGTCCAGCCCGAGAGATACCAGTTGAGGTATTCATAGGCCGCATCCAGTTCCAGCCCCGACAGATGCTTCGCCAGGCCGAGCCCGCCACCCCAGGCGCGATAGCCTTCCTCGAGCGGCTGGTAGGTGCAGGCGATGCCGCGCGAGCGCACGGCGGCGACCGCGGGGGACCACATCGACTGGATGATGACCTCGCCCGAGGCCATCAGGTTCACGCTCTCGTCGAAGGTCTTCCAGAAGGCGCGGAACTGGCCGGCGCGCTTCTGCTCGATCAGGAAGGCGGCGGTGCGGTCGATCTCGGCCTGCGTCATGTTGCCTTTGTCAGCGTAGCGCAGCTCGCCCATGCTCTCCATCACCATGGCCGCGTCCATGATGCCGATGTTCGGCACGTTGACGATCGCGGTCTTGCCGCGGAAGGCGGGGTCCACGAGGTCCTTCCAGTTGCGGATCGGCCGGCCGATCAGATCGGGGCGGATGCCGAGCGTGTCGGCGTTGTAGATGGTCGGGATCAGCGTCATCCAATCGGTCGGCTGCGGCTGGAAAGCGGTGGCCGTGCGGTTGGCGACGAAGCCGACGGTATGGGGCGCGGTGCCCTGGGCGATCGGGCTCTGCGGCGTGAGGCGGCCGGTGGTGAAGAGCGGCACGATCTTGTCGGCATTGGTGATGCGCTTGCGGTCGATCGCCTGCAGCGTGCCGACGCCATAGACCTTCTTCACCTGCATGTATTCGATGTCGGCGATGTCGAAGCTGCGCGGCTGGGTCGCGGTGCGCTGCGCCAGCGCGTCGCTGTCCAGCACCGTGAGCTGCAGGGTGATGCCGGTGTCCTTCTTGCACTGCTCGGCGATGGCGTTCAGCCCGGAGACGCCGGTGCCGGCCTGGCGCAGGGTGACGTTGCGGATGTTCTGCGCCCAGATCGTCGGGAAGCCGGTGATGGCGCCCGAGCCGATGGCAGCCCCCGTCAGGGCGAGGGCGCCGCGGCGGGTCAGTGAGGATGCCCCGGTCGTGGTCTTTTCGGTCATGCTGTCTCTCTCCTTGTTCGCCGACACCGCGGCATCCCCGTTACGCGGCGAGCGCATGCTCATCCGCGAGAGTCCAAGTGAGCGTCGCGACATCGCCAAGCGCCAGCGGCGGGGCGTCGTCGGGCAGCATCGCTTCGGCCTCGGTCCCGTCCTCGGCGACGACGACGACGCGCAGGGCGGCGCCGAGATACTCCAGCGCCCGGATATGGCCGTCATGCCGGGGGCCTTCCCCACCGGCCCCGAGGCGGCAGCGGTCGGTCCGCACCGCGATGGTCCGGCCATCACGGGCCAGGACATTGTGGCCGCCGATGAAGCGCGCGACGAAGGCCGACGCCGGGCTCTCGAACACCGCGCGCGGCGGCGCCGCCTGCACGATGCGTCCCTGGTCCATCACCACCGCGAGGTCGGCCAGCGCCATCGCTTCCTCCTGGCTATGGGTGACGTGGATGAAGCTGATGCCGAGCTCGCGTTGCAGCCGCTTCAGCTCCTCCCGCATCTTCGCGCGCAGGAACGGGTCGAGCGCCGAGAGCGGTTCGTCCAGCAGCAGCACCCGCGGCTCGGTGATCAGCGCCCGGGCCAGGGCCACGCGCTGCTGCTGCCCGCCGGACAGCTGCGCCGGCAGGCGATCGGCCAGCGGCCCCAGATGCACGAGTTCAAGAAATTTTTCCGCGCGCGACAGGCGTTCGGCCTTGCCGATGCCCCGCATGCGCAGGCCGAAGGCGACATTGTCGCGCGCCGAAAGATGGGGAAACAGCGCATAGCTCTGGAACATCATGGCGGTGCCGCGCTGCGCCGGCGGCAGCGCGGTCACGTTGCGGCCGGCGAGCAGGACATCGCCTTCGCTGACCCATTCGTGACCTGCGATCATGCGCAGCGTGCTGGTCTTGCCGCAGCCCGAGGGGCCGAGCAGGCAGGTGTAGGACGCCGCCGGAACCGTCAGATCGATGGCGTCCACGGCCATCGCATTCCCGTAGCGTTTTGTGACGGCGATGAGTTCCACATCGTTCACGCAGCGGCCCTCCTGCCAGACAAGCCTGAGCAGCCTACCGGCACCGTCGGGCGTGGGACAATGCCGCGTCCGGCCCGAAAGCCGTCACCTGCTCATCCAAGGGCGCTGCAGTGCCGCCGAACGCGACGCACCGCCTAATTTATGCGCAGTCCCGCGCATGACTGCTCGGTCACGGGCGCTCCGACGCCGCTGCCATCGGCGCCTGGTGCAGCCGCCCCCCGTCGATTCCGCCGCCGATCGGGGGAAAGCGCCGCAGGACAAGGGGATCGTGTCCGGGAATGACGTGCTCGGGGCTATCCGCCAATGTCAGGCAAAGGTCCAGCGCATCCAGGGCTTCGCCCAGATCGGCCGGCACCGGAAACGGGTTGCGCCGCGCCAGGCTGTGGTAGAAATGCGCGGCGTCGCTGGCCAGCACCACCCAGCCGCGCGCGGTATGCACGCGCAGCACCTGCATCCCGCCGGTATGGCCGCCGACCCGATGCAGGCTGATCCCGGGCGCAAGCTCCACCGTCCCGTCGTGGAAGCGGACCCGGCCGCCATGGACGTAACGCACCATCTGTACGACCTGGTCGACATCGACCGCCCCGCGCATGCGCTGGTGGCACATGCAGCGGCCGGTGCAGAAGGCCATCTCGCGTTCCTGGAGATGGAAGCGCGCCTTGGGAAAGAACTGCGTGCCGCCGGCGTGGTCGACATGCAGATGGGTGAGCACCACCTCCGGCACCGTCGCGGCATCGATGCCGATGCCTTGCAGCGCCTCGGCGACGCTGCAGTTCAGCGGCCAGGCGCGGCCGCGCGAAACGGCAACGTCGAAGCCGGTGTCGACGACAAACACATGGCCGCCGCCGCGAATGGCCCAGATGTAGAAATCCAACGCCTCCGCGACATCATGCGCATCCGCGAAACTGTAGTTGGCGCGCGGCGGGCGGGCTGCGCTGCTGGAAAAGCGCAGCGCAAAGACTTCGTAGTTGGGGAACGCGGCGTTGCGCATCTTCCGGATCAGGCCGTGGTGCCGCCATCGACCGGCAGCACGGCGCCGGTGATGAAGGAGGCTTCGTCCGACAGCAGGAACAGCGCCGCATTGGCGATCTCCTCCGGTCGCGCGGGGCGGCCCATGGGGTTCACCGCGCCGCGCTGGCGGACCAGATCCTCCACATCCACCTGGCGGGTGGATTCCTGGTCCGGCCGCGCGACAAAGACCCGCAGCATCGGCGTATCGACCGAACCGGGGGAGACGACATTGGCGCGGATGCCTTCCTTGGCGTAGCGCTTGGCCAGGGCGCGGACGTAGCCGACGACGCCAAACTTCATCGCCGAATAGACCGGGCTGAACACCGAGCCCTGCATGCCGGAGGTCGAGGAGGTGAACAGCAGCGCGCCGCCCCCGCGGGCGCGCAGCGCGCCGATCGCCGCATCCGTGGTCGCCATGACCGTGCGCAGGTTGAGGTCGAAAGCAAGATCGAGTTCGGCCATGCCAAGACCTTCCACAGCCGAGGGCCCGGGGTGGCCGACATGGTTCCAGACGAAATCCAGCCCGCCAAAAGCCTTGACCGCATCGGCGACGATGCCGCGGGAAAACTCCGGGTCGCGCAGATCGCCGCTGATGCCGATGGCATGGCCGCCGGCATCGGTGATCTCCTTCACCACCGCATCGAGCTTGACGCGATCGACATCGACCAGCGCGACCGTGGCGCCTTCCTTGGCGAAGCGCAGCGCGCCGGCGCGGCCCATGCCGGATGCGGCCGCGGTCACCAGCCCGATCTTGGTGGCCAGTCTCATTGTTCTTCTCCCCTTGGATGAGTCAGCTGCGGGCTGCGGCGATCCGTGCCAGCAGCGGCCGCAGATATTCGGCGAAATGCGCGTAATGCTCGCTCATTGGAAAATGGCCGAGCTTGCTCATGATCCCGACCTCGCTGCCGGCGATGGCGGCGGCGGTTTCCAGCGTCGCCTCGGGCGAGCAGGAATAGTCGTACTCGCCGGTCAGCAGCCAGACCGGGCAGCGCTCGGTGTCGATCTGCGCAAGCCGCGGCCGCAGGTCGCCTTCCGCCTTGTAGAAATGCAGGTCGCCGCGGAACACGCCCGGCCCACCCTGCATGTAGTGCCACAGGGTTTCCCAGCGCTCGTCTTCCGGCGATTGCGGCGCCATCAGCCCGGAGACGACGCCGGCGCAGACCTCGCCGCCATGCACATCGGCCCGATGCGTCCAGCTCGTGTCGTAGTAGGGATCGACATGCGAGGAGGATTGCAGCCCGATCACCCCGCCCAGCCGCTCGCCCTGCGAGGCCGCCAGTTCCAGCACCACGCGGCCGCCGATCGAACAGCCCATGACGATCGGCCGGTCGAGCGACATCCCATTCGCCACCGCCATGATCGCCTCGACATAGGCGGCGGTGGTCAGCTTGTATTCCTCCTGCCACCAGCCTTCGGGCGGCGAGGATTTGCCGTGCCAGGGCAGGTCGAAGGTGATGCAGCGGAAGCTCTGCGTCACCGCCCCATCGTTCATCAGCCCGCGCCACTGGCGGGTGTCCGATCCGGCGGTATGCAGGCAGAGCAGCGGCACGCCCTGCCCGGCTTCCTCGACATAGACACGATGCGGCTTGCCGCCGATCTCCAGGTGCAGATAGCGGCCGATGATGGGTTCGATCATGCCGCGATCTCCCTGGGCCGCAACGTCGCAAAGGCGGCTTTGAACCAGAGCAGATGGCTCATGAAGGGATGCAGATCGCCCTCCACGCGCAGCTTTCCGTGGCGGATCAGCGCGAAGAGGTCGTGCCGCCCCGGCGGGGGTTCGGGCAGGATGAATTTCGCCCAGGCGGCCGGATCGGCGCGCAGGGCAAAGATCCAGCTCGGCATGACGAAGGGACCGCCACGGACCTCGGCCACGACGCCGTCATGGATGTTCAGCAGCCAGCTTTTCGGCCCCACTTCCAGCAGCAGCGTCGTGGTCAGGTTCCGGCCCCAGCGGCGCAGCACGGGGTCGGCATTGACCAGCCCCGGCAGATCCTCCGGCGTCACGGGGTCACCAGCGGGCAGCCACCTTCCGACATCGGCCGGAACGCATCGGCGGCCGGGATGGTGCGCAGATGCTTGTAGTAGTCCCAAGGATGCTTGCCTTCCTCGGGCGACTTCACCTCGAACAGATGCATGTCGTGGATCTTGCGGCCATCGGCGCGAACCAGCCCGCGACCGAACAGCGGATCATCGGTCGGCGTCGCCTTCATCCAATCGACGACGGCGCGCCCGCTCGCCTTGGCCTGGTCGTAGCCGAGGCCCGCCACGCCCTTGAGGTAATGCGTCACCGCCGAATAGCCGCCGGCATGGATCATGGACGGCTTCTGGCCGCCCAGCTGCGGCGCCACGCGGGCGGAGAAGGCGCGCGTGCCTTCGTCGGTGTCCCAGTAGAAGGCTTCGGTCAGCGACAGCCCCTGCGCCGCCTGCAGCCCGACGGCATGGACATCGGCGATCTGGAACAGCAAGCCGGCGAGGCGCACCCCACGCCGCGTCACCCCGAATTCCGCCGCCTGCTTGATGCAGTTCACGGTGTCGGTGCCGGCGTTCGCCAGGCCGATCACCTTGGCTCGGCTGGACTGCGCCTGCTGCAGGAAGGAGGAGAAATCGGTGGTGCCCGGAAACGGCGTGCGCACCGCGCCCAGCACGCGCCCGCCAGCCTGTTTTACGAAATTGGTGGTGTCGGATTCCAGCGCATGGCCGAAGGCATAGTCGGCGGTGATGAAGAACCAGCTGTCGCCGCCATCGGCCACCAGCGCACGCCCGGTGCCCGCGGCCAGCGCCCAGGTGTCATAGGTCCAGTGCACGTGATTGGGGCCGCAGGCCGATCCGGTCAGGCTGGCCGTCGCGGGGCCGGTGAAGAGCGCGACCTTGTCCTTGTCCTTGACCAGCCCTGCCACCGCCAGCGCCACCGAGGAGACCGGCACATCGACGATGGCATCGATCCCCTGCCGGTCGATCCAGTCGCGCGCCATGGCCAGGCCGACGTCCGGCTTGTTCTGGAAGTCGCCCTGGATGACCTCGACCGTGATGTCGGGGTGCGACGTCATGAAATCCTCGGCCGCAAGCTGCGTGCCGACCACCGAACCCTTGCCGGTGTTGGCGGCATAGGGCCCGTTCAGATCGGTCAGCACGCCAATTCGGATCACCTTGGCAGGCTGCGCCCGCGCAGAGGACAGCCCCGGCACCGAAAGCGCCACGGCGGCAGCACCCATCAGAGTGTACCGGCGGCTCAGAATATGGGTCATTTTTTTCTCTCCCTAAGGTGATGCTTTGTTGTGGCGGACGCGGATGTTCGGCTCAGCCGTCTCCCGCCATCCGCGCCAGAGCGTCCACGGCCATCACGCCCTCGCCTTCCGCGCGGATCAGCAGCGGATTCACCTCGCATTCCAGCACCGCCGGTCCGGGCAGATCGCCGAGATGCGAGATGGCGACGATGGCTTCCGCAAGGGCTGCCATGTCGCCCCTGGCGCGGCCGCGGAAGCCTTCCAAGGCGCGTAGCGCCCGGACCTCGGCGATCATGGCCCGGGCGGTATCGAGGTCGACAGGGGCGAGACGCACGCTGCGGTCGCGATAGATCTCGGTCAGCACGCCGCCGGCGGCGAGCAGCACGATCGGGCCAAGCTGCGCATCCAGCCGGTAGCCGACCAGCACCTCGCCAAGCGAAGGCGCCATGGCCTGGACGAGCACGCGTTCGGCCGCGACATCGGGGCGGTGCCGCGCGACGGAGGTTGCGATGCGCGTGGCGGCCGCGCGCAGTTCCTCGGCCGAGCGGATGCCGAGCACGACCCCGCCCAGGTCGCTCTTGTGCAGGATGCGCGCATCCAGGATCTTTGCGACCACAGGCCAGCCAAAAGGCAGCGCGGCGTCACCCGCCGTCGCGGCCGGCAGCGCCACGGCCGGGGCATGCGGCACGCCGGCCCGGTCGAGCAGCGCATAGGCCTCCGCCTCATCCAGCAGATGCGAAGGGCCGCCAACGGTGGGGGCCGCCGCCAGTGCCGCCCGCGGCTCGCGCCGCGCGAAGGCCGCGGCGATGGCATCCGCACAGGCTTCGGGGGTGCGGAAGGCGGGGATGCCGGCCTCGGCCAGCATGGCCAGCGCCTCGGGCGCTTCGGGCACGCAGAATGCGGCGAGCGGCGTGCCCGCCTCGGCCGCCGCGTCGACCATGGGCCGCACCACCAGCCCCGGCTGGAAGCGGGAGGAGGAACCCGCGACCGCCACCACCAGGTCGAACTCCGGCCCGGCGCGCAGCGCGTCGAGCGCCGCCTTCATCACCTCGTATTTCGTGCCGGCGAGGGTGAGGTCGAGGATGCCCCCGCTGCCGGCTGCGATCCCCGCCGCCGCCAGTTTTTCCCGGGTCGCAAGCGAAGGCCCTTGCACGGCGATGCCGCGGATGCCGAGTTGGTCCACCACCATGGCCGCGCCGCCGCCGGTGGTGGTCACCACGCCGACCACCGGGGCGCGGGCGCCACGAGCGCGGATCGGCAGCGCCGCCAGCAGCGACGGCGCCTCCAGGAAGCCTTCGAGCGTTTCGACGCGGGCGATGCCGCAATCGCGCAGGAAGGCGTCAGCCAAATCATCCTCGCCGGCGAGCGCGCCGGTATGGGATTCGGCAAGTTCCGCCGCCGCTGCCGAACGTCCAAGCTTGTAGGCCACAACGGGCTTTTGGCGCTGCGCGGCGCCCAGCGCGAAACGGCGCAGCGCGGCCGCCCCGCGCAGGGTTTCCAGGAACAGCAGGTAGCTCGTGACCTCGGGGTCGTCGAGGCTGCGTTCGCAGATCTCGCCCATGGTGAGATCGACCTCCGAGCCCACCGAGACGAGGCCCGCAAACCCCAGCCCCTTGATCCGCCCGCGCGAAAGAATGGCGCCGATCATGCTGCCGCTTTGCGAGGCGACGAAGGTGCCGCCGCGCGGCAGGTTCGGCTCGGCGAAGGCGGCATTGGCGGTCAGCACCACCCGCCGGTTCAGATTGGCGAGGCCGATGCTGTTCGGACCCAGCATGCGGGTGCTGCTGCCGCGCAGCATCTCGCGCAGTTTTTCCTCGCGCGCATGGCCTTCGGCGCCGGTTTCGGAAAAGCCGCTGGCCAGCACGGTGACGGCGGGGATGCCCAGCCGCACGCAATCGGCTACAGCCTCGATTGCGCCCTCGGTCGGCAGCAAGATGAAGGCGTGGTCGGGGCGTTCGGGCAGCGCCTCCAGCCCCGGCCAGGCGCGTTCGCCGAGCACCGTCGCGCGGCGTGCGATGGGATAGACGGCGCCCGGAAACCCGGCCTCCCGCAGATAGCGCAAGGGCCGGGCCGCGGTCTTGGTCACATCGTCGGAGGCGCCGATGATCGCGATGCTGCGCGGCGACAGCAGCGCATCGACGGGCGGGGTCACGCGCTGGTCCATCACTCCGCCGCCGCCGGCATCTGCGCGCGCGGCGCCCGCTGGCTGAAGCGGCGGCCGAAGACCTCCTCGGCGACCTTGTTCTTCAGCATTTCGGTGGAGCCGCCGGCGATCATCCAGCCGCGGCAACGGCGCATGCAATACTCGACCAGGGCTTCCTCGCTGAAGCCCATGCCGCCCATGATCTGGATGGCTTCGTTGGCGGCGTCAAATCCGGCCTGGTTGCAGGCGAGCTTGGCCACCGCCGTCTCATAGGCCGAAGGCAGGCCGTGATCGGCATTCACCGCGGCACGGTAGAGCAGCAGCTGCGCCGCCTCCATCTTCACGGCGAGCTCGGCGAACTTCCATTGGATGCCCTGGAACTCGTTCAGCGTGCGGCCGAACTGCTTGCGCAGTGCGGCATGCTCGCGGGCGCGTTCGAAAGCGTAGCGCCCCACCGCGAGCGAGCGTGCGGTATTGCCGATACGTTCGGCGTTGAAGGCCGAAATCTGCTTCTTGAAGCCGCCCGGCCCCAGCAGCAGGTTTTCCGCCGGCACCTTGCAGTCCTCGAAATAGAGCTGGCTCCATTCCTCGCCATTCAGGAAGCGGGATGGCTTGCCGATCGAAAACCCCGGTGTGCCGCGTTCCACGAGCAGCGAGCCGATGCCGTCGAGCCCTGGTCCGAAGCGGCAATAGATCAGATACAGCGAGGCCTCGGCACTATGCGTGCCAAACACCTTGCTGCCGTTCAGCACGTAATGGTGGCCCTGGAGCGCCGCATGGGTCTTCAATTCGGTGACGGCGGAGCCGGCCTCGGGCTCGGTCATGCCGAGCGAGATGGCATTGCGCCCGGCCAGCAGATCCGGCAGCCAGCGCGCCTTCTGCGCCGGGGTCGCATATTCGGCGAAGGTGCGGATGGGGCCGAAATTGCCCGACTGGATGACATCGGCGCTGCGCGGGCAGACCGCGGCGACCTGCTCGATGGCGATGACCGCGTCCATCAGCGTGCCGCCCTGGCCGCCATCCGCCTCCTTGATGGTGATGCCCAGAAGCCCCTGGGCGGCGGCAAGCTGCGCCACATCATAGGGGAACCCAGGCTGATGCGCGCGGGCAAGGGCGCCCGCCTCCAGATGCGCCTCGGCGAAGCGGCGCACGGAGGTAGCGAACATCTGCTGCTCATCGGTCAGGCTGAAATACATGAATATCCCTCAAGGGTCGCATCGTCCGGCGGCGACACCCGCTTGACGGGCAACCTAGGCGCCCGTCGCGCCGCGGGAGACTTCCGATTTGGAACACCGCCATTCCTCTTGCGAAGTCGCCGAGAACGGCGGCGACGGCTCTTATGCCGCGCCGGGCCAGGCGGCCTTAGGCGCATGTTAGGCTAAACGGAGTATTGTGCAGGTGTTGGGCCCCGCGTGGCCCTTCTTGCCGGTTACAGGCTCCCACGGCCGCGGAAAGCGTCCAGGAAGGTAACGAATGATGTTTACTCGCCGTTCAACTGTGAAGGCTGCGCTTGGCCTGGTTCCAGCGGTGGCGACCGGCCGCGCGCAAGCGCAAACCGCTGCCTGGGTGCCCGACCGGCCGATCCGGCTGGTGGTGCCTTTCGCGCCTGGCGGGTCCACAGATATCGCCGGCCGCCTCCTGGCCGAGGCGCTGAGCCGCATTCTTCATCAAAGCGTCGTGGTCGAGAACCGTGGCGGCGCCGGCGGCAATATCGGCGGCGAGATCGTCGCCCATGCGCCCGGCGACGGCTATACGCTGCTGGTCGGCACCACCGGGCTGCTGACCACCAACCGCTTCATGTACCGCAACATGGGCTTCGATCCGGTCAAGGATCTGACGCCGATCTCGATGGTCTATACCTCCGACCTCGCCGTCGTGGTGCACCCGAGCGTGCCGGCCACGACGCTGCGCGAGCTGGTGGCGCTGGCCAAGGCGCATCCGGGGCAGATGAACTTCGGTTCCAGCGGCTCCGGCGCCTCCACCCATACCGCCATGGAGCTGTTCAAGATCGTCGCCGGCATCGATGTGCAGCACGTGCCCTATCGCGGCAGCGGTGCCGCCCTGAACGATCTGGTCGGCGGCGCGCTGCAGATGATGATGGTGCAGGTGCCGACTGTGGTCGGGGTGATCGGCGACCATATGGTGCGGCCGCTCGCCGTGACCGGAGAAAACCGCAACCCCGCCCTGCCCGACGTCCCGACCATCGCCGAGGCCGGCTTCCCCGGCGCCGAAGCGACGTCTTGGGGCGCGCTCATGGCGCCTTCCGGCACGCCGGACATCGCCATCCGTACCCTCAGCGCCGCGACCGCCGAGGCGCTGCAGACCCTGGCGATGAAGGAACGCCTGGCCAATCTCGGGCTGGAGGGCCTCGCCATGTCGCCGGAACGGACGGCGGAGTACCTTCGGTCGGAATCCACAAAATGGAGCCGGGTGGTGCGCGAAGCGCATCTGTCAGTGGACTGAAACGGGAGAGAGCGCGATGCGCCGGTCGGAAAATCCCCTGCTGGTCCTGGCCGACCACGCCGCCAACTGGCGTGACCGGCCGCTGGATCCGGTGCTGGAGCATCACGCGCGGCGGGCGCTGGTCGACTGGTTCGCGGCGCTGCTGCCAGGCTGCCAGCGGGCGCCCGCGACCCTGCTGGCGGCGGCGCTGGCGCCGGAGCGCGGCAATGGCGCCGCGATCTGCTATGTCGATGGCAAGGGCGGCGCAACGCGCCACGCGGCGCTGCTCAATGCCACCGCCAGCCATATCGTCGAATTCGACGACATCTACCGCGACGCCGGCTACCACCCCGGCTGTCCCACGATCGGCGCAGCCCTGGCCGCGGCGCAATCGCGCGGGGTCGGGCTGCCGACGCTGCTGCGCGCCATCATCGCGGGCTATGAGGTGTCCTGCCGCATCGGCGTTGCGGTGCAGCCGAGCCACTACCGGTTCTGGCACACCACCGGCACGGTCGGGACCTTTGGCGCGGCGGCGGCGGTTTCGGTGCTGCTCGGCAGCGGTGCCGCGCAGACCGCGCATGCGCTGGCAACCGCCGCCACCATGGCCAGCGGGCTGCAACAGGCGTTCCGCGGCGCGGGCATGAGCAAGCCGCTGCACGCGGGCCACGCCGCCGATGCCGGCACGCTGGCGGCGATCGCAGGCCATGCCGACGTCACCGGTGCGCTGGATGTGCTGGACGGTCCGGTCGGCTTCGCCGCTGCGACCAGCGAGGATACCGGCAAATGGGACAAGGCCCTGGCGGGGCTCGGCCAGAGCTTCGTGATCAGCGCCATGACCTTCAAGAACCACGGCTGCTGCGGCCATATCTTTGCTGCACTGGACGCCATGCGCGACCTGCAGGCGGAGGCAGGGTTTGCCGCCGACGACATCGCCGCTGTGCATGTCGCGGGCTATGGCCCGACCAAGGACATCTGCGACCGCCCGGTGGTCGCGACTGAACAGGAAGCGCGATTCAGCGTGCAATATTGCGTGGCGGCGCTGTTGCGGCTCGGCGGGGTGCGGATCGCGGCCTTTGTGCCTGAACGGCTCGCCGATCCCGCGATCCGTCGCCTGATGGGCCTGGTCAGCGTCAGCCTGGATCCGAAGCTCGCCTCCGCTTATCCCGGCCAGCGTGCGGCCAATGTCACGGTGACCTTGCGCGACGGCCGGGTGCTGAACCGCTTCCAGCCGACCCGGAAAGGCGACCCGGATGCGCCGCTGTCGGATGCCGAGCTGTCCCAGAAATTCCGGGAGCTGACGGTGCCGGCGATCGGCGCCGCGGCGGCGGAAAAACTGCTGGATGCGCTGTGGCACGGCGACGCATTGCCGGGCGCGGTGCCGGTGCTGCCGCTGACTTAGGCGGTGGCCGCCTGACCAGCCCAGGCGCTCAGTGCTGCAACGCGCCACCGAAAGCCGCGGCGAGGACACGAAGGACATCGCGCGCCCCGTGATCCGTCGGACGCGCATGCAGCATGACCGCCGCGGGCAGCAGCGGCGGCAAGCCGAGCTGTTCGCCGACATCGATGGCACCGACCGGGGCCACCCGTTGCGCCAGCGCTGCCATCGCAAGACCGGCGCCGACCGCGCACACGCCGCCGCCCACGAAGACCTCGGTCCAGGCCAGCCCGGCCTCGTCCAGCAGGCGCGTCGTGATCGCGCGGACGCCACAGGGGGCGGCCAGGGTCGCGAGCCTGAGGGGCTCGCCGGCAGCCTGCTGCCAACTGGGCGACGCGAACTAGCCGAGTCGCTCCTCGGCCAACAGCGTGCCATCGCCGCCTTCGCCTTCCCGCCGCACGATCACCGCATCGCATTCGCCGCGATCGAAGCTCGCCAGCACATCGCGAGAGGTCGTGGTCCGGACCTCGATGACCAGCAGCGGGTCGTAGGCCGCCGGCCGCCCCAGCAGCCCGGCAGGTCCGGCCCCGCGACATGGTCGCTGATCCCGAGCGTCAGCCGGCGCGCGCGGACCGGCGCATGGCCGCGACCGCCCGGCCATGCGCCGGCAACAGCGCCCGCGCCGAGGGCAGGAACGCGTACCCCTGATGCGACAACCGGACTTGGCGCGGCGTGCGTTCCAGCAGGCGTCCGCCCAGGCGGTCTTCCAGCCGCTTCAGCTTCAGGCTGATCGCGGCCTGCGACACCTCCATGACCGCGATCGAGGCGGGCAGTGATCTGGCGACCTTCTTGGCGGAGGAGGCCGCGCGCAACGCGGCGACCGCGCGCCGCACCGATACGGTTGCCGTTTTCGCCGGGCTCGATTCCGCGGCATGGCGCCCGGCCCGGTTCACCCTCTCCTCTGATCCGGCGCAGGGGGCAGGCTACGAGGTGCTGCACCTTGCCGACCCCGGCCGGCGAGAGCTAATTCCGGCGACAGAGATGGCGGACGTCGAGGCATGCCTTTGACCCGCATCGGGCTGCGGCGCGGCAAGGGTCCCGCCTATCGCGAGGCGCTCATCGGCTGCGTCTATCAGGCGCTGCGCGAGACCTTCGATGTGCCGGACGATGATCGCTTCATGATGGTGGATGAATATGACGCGGCGGGTGTTGCCTATGGTGCCGGCTATCTCGGCGTTGCCCGTTCCGATGCGGTGGTGTTCATCCAGATCACCTGCAACGGCACGCGGACGCTGTCGCAGAAGCGTGCGCTGTATCGGCGCATCGCGCAGGGCCTGAACGAGGCTGTGGGGCTGCGGCCCGAGGATGCTCTCGTCAGCCTCCTCGAGGTTCTGCCGGAGAACTGGTCGCTAGGCGGTAGCCTTGCGCAATACGCGCCGGAGCGGAACCCACAGGTCCCATTCGAGGGAAGTGCAGAAACACCCTGTTTCTGCCTGGGGTGCTCGAGGGGCGAAAGCCCCTCGGTCGGCAGCGCCGGGCTAGACCGCCGCCGAGGCCTTGAGTGCCTGTTGCAGCCAGGCCAGGAACAGCCGTCCCTTGCGGTTCGGCGTGCGGTCGGATGGCCAGACGATGTAATGCGCCAGCGGTCGGGTGATGGGGCGAAACAGCGGCACCAGCAGCCCGGCGCGGATGTCATGATCCAGCAGCAGCGTCTGGCCGATGGCGACCCCCAGCCCCTCGACCGCCGCCTGGTAGGTGAGCACGGAGCTAGCGAATTCCATGCCCGGCTGCAGCAGATCGGCCCGGCCGACCTCGGTCAGCCAGTCCCGCCAATCCTGCCGACGGTAGCGCGAGACCAGCAGCCGGTGCCGCGCCAGATCGTCGAGGCAACCGATCGGATGGCGTTCCAGCAGCCGTGGGCTGCAGACCGGCTGGATCACATCCGGTAGCAACCGCCGCATCTCCAGCCCCGGCCAGTCGCCGGCGCCGAACTGGATGGCCAGATCGACCTCATCACGCTTGAAATCGACCGGGGCCACAGTGTTCGACAGGCTCAGCTCGATATCCGGGTGCAGGGCGCTGAATTCGGGCAGGCGGGCGAGCAGCCATTTCACCGCGAAGGTCGAATAGACCCGCACCCGCAGCGGTTCATCCTGCTCGGCCTGGCGCATCTGCTGGGTCGCGAGGTGGATGCGTTCGAAGGCGGGGGCGATCTGCTGGCGATAGGCCTCGCCGGCCTCGGTCAGCACGATGCCATGCCGTTCGCGCAGGAACAGCTTGGCGCCGACATAGCGTTCCAGCACCGCGATCTGCCGGCTGACCGCCGATTGGGTCACGTTCAGCTCATCGGCGGCGCGCGTAAAACTGCCCTGGCGGCTGGCCACCTCGAAGAAATAGAGCGGGTTCAGCGGCGGGATCAGACGAGACATGGCGCAGGGTCGGAACCGCGAGATATGAGAATTTCTCATATCGATAAAGCGGAACAGACTGAGCGTCCAGACGCCGAGGGCGGCCGGTCAGCCCGCTTCGGTGGCCCCGCACCAATCGGCGATGAAGCCCGCGAGGGTCAGGGTGCAGCGGCGCAGATCCTCGATCGAGGTGCGTTCGTCAAAACCGTGGTTGCCCTCGCCTTTCGGGCCGTAGCAGAGCGCCGGCATCGCGAAGTAACGGCCGTAATAGCGGGTGTCGTTGACCGCCGTGCTGCAACGTTCCCCCATCGGTGCACCATGCACAGCGACATGCGCGGCGCCCAGCACGGCCTCGGCGTCGCTGCCTTCCTCCAGCACGAAGCCATCGGCCTGGAAGCCGTGCCAGACGATCTCGGGCGGGTTGTTGGCCAGGAAGTTATCGGCGCGGGCCGCGCTGGTCACCGCGCGCTCGACACCGGCCATCGCCTCGGCGACCTCGGTGCCGGGCAGCAGGCCGATGCGGCAATCGACTTCGCACCAGGCTGGCGTGCTGCTTGCCCAGTCGCCGCCGCGGATGACGCCGGGGTTGAACTTGATCGGGTCCCTGGTGCTGCCGTAGAGCGCGTCCGAGGCTGCTTCGAGGTTCACCGCCTTGGTGTGTTCGATCAGCGCGTTGATCAGCACATAGGCCGACATGATGGCATTCGATCCGCTCTGCGCCACCGCGACATGCACCGGCACGCCGCGCACCCGGATGCGGAACCAGAGGGTGCCGGTATGCGCCCGCGTGATGGTGTGGCCGGTCGGTTCGGGGATCAGGCAGGCCTCGGCGCGATAGCCGCGCAACAGGGTCGAGAGCGCGCCATTGCCGGTGCTCTCCTCCTCGGTGACGGTCTGGAGGTAGACGTCGGCGGCCGGCAGCAGCCCGGCGCCGCGCAGCGCATCCATGGCGAAGACCATGCAGGAGACGCCAGCCTTCATGTCGTTCGCGCCGCGGCCATAGAGCCAGCCGTCGCGCACCACGCCGCCATAGGGCGGGTAGCTCCACATATCGGCCGGCCCCTCCGGCACCACATCGATGTGGCCCTGCAGGATCAGGCTGCGCCCGGCCGGGCTGGCGGCGCGATGGGTCGCGACCACCTGCACCGATCCGGCCGGGTCGACATCGACCATCGGCGCTGCCTTCTCGTGCTGCGCGAGCGGAACATCGGCCAATGTATAGCGATCGACCGCATAGCCGCGGGCCGCGAATTGCCGCGCGACCCAATCCTGCAGCGGCGCCTCATGCCCCCGCGTCGAGCGGAAGCGCACGAGGTCCTGGAGGAACGAGACGTGCTTGTCGAAATTGGCGTCGACGGCGGCAGACAGGCGGGCGAGCATCGCGGCATCGGGCATCGGGGGCGGGACCTTCAGGGTGGGCGGGATCAGCGCAGCATACCGGCGTGTGAAGTCTCGCCCAGCGGTCTGCGGGTGGTGAGGGGCTGTTGCATGCGGTTCTCGACCCGCCGAAGCCTGCGAAATGTCGGCCCGGCGATCCAGGCGACCGTTTATTTCCAACAGGCGATCCGGATCGGGCGCGGCACCCTCGAACAGGGCCTCGACCGGGCAGCCGATCACTGCGATATCGCGGGCCGCAACCCCGAGCAGCCCGCGAAGATCCTTGGCCGTGCTGTAGGAGTCCCGGGTGAAGAGATCGTGCCGGACGAGCCAACGCAGCGCGCCTGCGTGGGCCAATTGCAGCGCGGATGTCGGCATATAGCGAGCAGTCGCGCGCCGAACAGCGGATCATGCGTCATCGGCGACAGCGAGATGAAGCACACGCGGTCCGACGACGACCGGCTGGCCTGCTCGAAGGCATAGGCGGAGGTGAAGATGGCGTCGAACAGCGGTCGGGCTTCATCGAAGAGCGGCGGCAGCGCGGGGTCGACCAGGCCGACAAGGCGCAGGCCGGCGGGCGCGTGGCGCAGCAGGGCCAGCGCGAAGCGGCCCACGCCACGGCGCACGTAGTTCGGATCCTGCAGGCAGCGCAGATCCACGACCGCGGTTGCGGCAACGCCGGGTGCCCCGGCGGGGGCGCCACCCAAATCGGGCAGCGATTGCGGCGGACTGCCCATGCCGATCGATGTCTCCACGCGCGGCATGTCCCCCGAGTCCGGACCCAGATGCGAGCTTAGGCAGGCAAATGCCTAGCTCCGGCCTTGCCAAACATCAAGGCCGCGCGACAGCGCGGCGCGGGGGCAGGGCGGCAAGGAGCCGGCATGGCCCCGGCATCGGTGTCCGAGATCTCAGGCCAGCACTGTCACGACAACGCCGCGGCGCCCGCCGAGGCATCGTCAGTAGCTCAACTGCACCATCACGACGTCCAGATACGTCCCGGCCGGGGCCGAGCGCTGCCGGGCGAGGACGCGGCCATAGACCGTAAAGCTTTGCCGGAGCGGAGCGGTGCGGGTCGCAACGCCGGCGCCGGCCAGCATTGCCGATCCCCCCGCGCCATCGCCAAAGACGATGCTGCGCCCCGGGTCGGTGTAGAGTTCGTAGCGGATCGCGTCGCGTGCTGCGTTCATATGCCGCTGCCCCGGTCCTCCGGCGCCGCCCACAAGCGCGATGGTGAAGGATACCGATGCCGATGTGGCGGTGCCGGCCGGCGTGCAGGTGACGGAGAGGGTCGCGGTGAAATCGGCCGGTGCCGGGTTGGTCCCGTCATAACGGCCGAAATTCAGCGAGGTGCTGGAGATGCTGCACAATGCCTCGCTCTCGCCGCGCTGGGCCTGCGCGCCGCATGGCGCGACCCATGGCGCGACAAGCGCGAGCAGCCCAGGCAGGGCCCAGGGCCGGATCATCGACATGGCAGCGGTCCGATCACCGGCACGTCGCCCGGCGTCGCCCGATAGGTGAAGGCGATGCGGCAGCGGCTGCCATCCGGCAGTTCCACCTCCGCCTCATTGCTCTCCCGCAGGCCGGTCACGAAAGCTTCCCCATCATAGCCGACCGGTGCCGGCGGTGCCCCATGCATGTGCAACCGGGAGCCAAGCGGCAGCGGCCTGCCGCCAATATCCTGCAGCCGCAGCAGGGCGGGGTTAGAGGAATGGACGCCAAAATCGACCACGACGCCCACGCGGTCTCCGGGACGTACCAGGGCACGCATCCGGTCCACCTCCACATCCGCGGGCAGGTCCTCGGGGTCCAGGGCCAGGCGGTTGTTCCGGAAACTGCCGAGATAGGGCACCAGCAGCCGGCCATGCGAATCCGTGGTCCCGGCGGGGCGGTTTTCGTAAAGTACCCGGACGTTCGGCACGTCGCCGCTGCTGACGACCGCGAAGCTGTCGTTGATGCTGTTGCTTGCGAAGACGCCGCCGCCCGCGGCCACCAACGCGCCGCGCAGCCCGGCGCGCCCGGCCACGCCAGAGGATGACTGGTCCACCCCGCCGGTGGCGCGGCCCCAGGGCAGAATATAGTCGGCATCCGCGACGCGATGGGCGTAGACGCCCTCCTGGTCATGCAGCCGGTAGCCGAAATCGCCAGGCACCTGCGCCGTTTGCTGCAGCTGCGCCCGGATGCCGGAGCGCCCGTCGTCGAGCGTCGCGGCGACCCCGCCGGACATGCCGCCACCGAAGGACATCGAGACCCCCATCGCCACCCCATAGGCGTCGTTCCGCAACAGATCCTTGTAGCCGGTGACGTAGAAGTTGAGCCGGTCGGCCAAGCGCGTCGAGTAGCTGGCGGTGACCAGCGAGATGTCCGACGCCCCGACGATGGAGGAATCGGAGGATGTGGAGGCGTCGTCCTGAGGCGTGCTCCGGCCCGCGCGCTGTGCGACATAGCCCAGGTTGACGCTGCCATAGCCGTCCAGCGACAGGCCGATACCGGCCCGCAGCGTCTGCCGCGGCATCGGCGCGCCGTTCAGGGCGGCGATGTCGCGATAGCCGAGTGAGGCGATGGTGCCGGACGCGAAGGTGTTGAAATGTGTCGTGCGCCGCTCGATCCCCAGGGAGACGAGGTAGCCGTCCTCCGCGGCCCTTTCGCCGGCGGCGACGGGCATGCCGCCGCTGCTGGTCGCGACCGCCGCGGTCACGATGCCCAGGGTGCCTATGCGCATGGCGCCACCGACGCCGCCGAGCGCCAGCCCGTCGGCCGCCTCGGCATGGGTTTCCAGCGTCAGCCAGTCGGTCAGCCCGTAACGCACCGCACCGCTGGCGGCGCTGTCACCATAGTCGCTGTCGGCCAGGCCAAAACGGCGGCGCACGCCGCCCATTTCCAATGAGTAGCTGGCGAGACCGGTCCGCAACAACGCCGTGCTGGCGTAAAAGGGCAGGTTCACCACGGTCTGCCGCCCCAGCGCGTCGGTCACCGTCATCAGCACGTCCCCCGCGCCGGTGACGATGGGCAGGCTGCGCAGCTGGAAGGGCCCGGGCTGCACCGGCAGGCTCAGTGAACGGATGCCGTTCACCAGCACATCCACGGTCGAAGGCAGCGCGGCCGAGCCGCTGAACACCGGCAGCGGATAGCTGATCAGATCCGGCCGGAGGTTGAAATCGGTGCTGACCTGGGCGCCGCCGAGACGTACCGAACGGCTCCAGCCCAGCGCGCCGCTGACGACATCGCCCGCACGCCAGCGGCGAAGCTCCTCGGGCTCGGCGTAAGTGTAGAGCGTGTCCAGCCGGGCGAAGGAGGATTGCTGCTCGGCCCCGGGGGTGAAGCTGCTCAGCGCGGAGGCCGAGAGGGTGCCGTAGGGGCCGAACGCCCGCCCGTCCAGATAAGCGCCGCCGAAGTTGTCGGTATCGGTGAAGGTACCGAGGGTGTCGTAGTTCAGCACCGCGCCCCAGCCAGTCGCGGAGAGTGGCCCCATGCGCGGCAGGCCGCCGGTAAAGAGCTCCGAGGCCCGCCGCGCCGTGTTGGGGGCGGTAACCATCAGGGTCTGACGCGCAACATTGACCCGCGCCTGGACCCCGGGGACGCGGCTGATCGGGATGGGCTCGGTACCGCCCTCCAGCTCGGCGGGCAGCACGAAGCCGAGTTCGCCGAGCTCCTGCGGCCGAGCCAGGATTTCGCCGTCCCGCTGGATGAACTCGCCGACCTGGCCGGTGGGGTTCCCATTGACGATGACCTCCAGGAACATGGACGGCTCTTCGGCACCGGCCATGGCGAAGGACAGCAGCAGGCATACCGCGGCGGCGGCGATCGTCCCCGGGTGCCGCGCCACATTTCGCTCAGGAAGAAAGAGGTACGGTGAACTCGCTCGGGCTGCCCGTGTCGGATTGCATGCGCAGCCGCAAGGTGCCGCCTGGCGATGCTCCCGCCGGCAAGGCGAGGCTCCAGCGGCGCTCCGCACCCGCCAGCACGAAGGGGTTGCCGCTGATGGCCTTGGCTGCGACCGCGCCTCGCTGTTGCGGCAGCAGCGCCTCCAGCAGGTTGACGCGAATGTGCCGCCGGCCCGCGTTGCGCGCTGCCAGGATGAGCTGGTTCCCCTGGCCGCGCTCGGCCCGCCAAGTCAGGTCGGGGCTGGCGGGCGAAGTGCCCGCGACAATCACGGGAAGAGAGATCCGCAGCGCCACCACGATCTCGCGTGCGCCACCCGCCTGGGGGATTTCGTCGAGGATCAGACGGTAGGTGCGTTCCAGCCGCTCGGACGGACGCCGCTGGACAAGACGCACGATCTGTTCCTCGTCGGCCTTGATATCAAACAGCGGCGGCGAGGCCAAAAGGTCGGTCGTCGGGGTAAGCACGTCTTCGTCGCCATTCTGCGACCAGGCGAACAAGCGAATCTGGGTCGCGGTGGGGGTGCCACCGCGGTTCGCCACTTCGAATGTGGCCATCGTCTGCCCGGGCCTGAACGTCACCAGCACGGGGTTCACGCTGAGCGCGCCTGCCTGCGACGGTGCCGGGCGCAACAGGCCGGCTACGGCTGCCCCACCAAGGAGCAGCCGACGTCGTGAACGGGAGAAGACGGCCATGTGCGTCAGTACGTAAGGGTCAGCACGACCGTGTCGTTGTAGATGCCGGCCGGCTTGTTGCCCTGACCCGGGGGAATGCGGCCGTACAGCGTGGTCGTCCCGGCGCCGGTGGCGGCACTGACCGCGATGGGGACCGCGTCGGTGTTGATGAGATCGGTTCCGCCAACCGTCTGCGCGACGGCATAGTTGATGAAGTTGGTGCTATCGGTGATCCGGCGGCTGCCGCCGGTGAAATTGGCACCATCGCCGACGGTGAAGGTCAGCGTCCCGCTGGTGCCGGTGCATTGCGCCGTCGCGTCGGCGGTCGCGTCGGTGGCGACCGTCTGCGAATAGCCGGAAAAGGTGAGGCTGGTCGCGGTGATCGTGCAAACGGCGATCACTTCCGCCGACACATCCATGTTGCCCGTCGTCGTCGCTGCAAACGCCGGCAGGGAAAGGGCGCTGAAACCAAAGCATGTCATGGACAGGAGAAGGCGCTTCATGGGTTGGTCCCCTTTGGACGTGAGGTATAAGGCGCGAGGCGGTGCAGCGCCTTCTGAGCGCGGCAACCCGCCACAATTGGCTAGCATCACGGAGGTGTGTTCCGCCAGTCAGGGTATCTACTTACGTGTGGTGGCCCCTAACGCCACAACTATAAGGATCCCCGGGCGAGGCATGCCGCGGGGATGGCAGGCTCGGTTCGCCCCGGGAAGGACGACGCCGATGACGGAGGCGGGGCTCAGCGGAGGTCACGGCGAAGGTGGTGCTGGAGGCGTTGCGATGTGACGGGATCGCGTCGCAGCCGGCGGTCAAGCACGGCATTCGCCGGACGATGGTGAGGCAGGGGGCGACACGGCACGGCCGTCGCTGCCGAAAAATCAGCGCGCAGTGTAACGACGGCGTCCGGCGGGGGGTGCGGTGGGGTGCGGACAAGCGGGCTCACGGGCGGGGAAGTTTGACGAACGGCGAGTCGCGGCGGCCACCGGGATCGCTGGCCTGTCTCGGGCGCGGCCCCCGGGTGATTGGGTCATCCCGCGGGTGCGGGGAACGCATCGTGGCGTGGTCGGCGCTGGCAATCCGAGACCTGACTGACTATATCGTAACCGGGGGGCGATGACGGTCTGTGAGGGACCCGCTTTACAATGCGTCATGGCGGAACGTGGTGGCCCTGCCCGTTTCCTCATCTCCTACCCCTCAGCCGGTCGCGCACAGACCCTGATGCCCTTCCGTCGTGACTTCAGATAGGCTTCCGCCACCTCCGCAGGTCCCCTGACGCGTGGCTCGAACGTCGTAACCCCCTCCCACACCCGGCTGTCACGGCTGAACACGGCAAAGCCGGCACGGGTTCGATCCGGGGATCGGAAACGGGCGATGAAATGGCGGACCCGCCGCAGGACCGGTCGGCCGGTTCATCCCCGCGGGTGCGGGGAACGCAGCGCTAGTGTCCCGAACCAGAAGTTCGCCTGATTGATTATCATGCCGGCATCGGTAGGTGTCGCAGACAGAAGCGCTCGATGCTGGCGAGGATGTCGTTGGCGGATTTGGTCCAGCGGAACGGCTTG
>Ga0255334_1000625_pt1 | contig 24922 bp, 24 predicted proteins | sample EtOH5_35cm_T3_12_FD_202080 | JGI IMG/M metagenome (GOLD analysis project Ga0255334, IMG submission 202080) | Sandy soil microbial communities from University of British Columbia, Vancouver, Canada - EtOH5_35cm_T3_129 | ecosystem: Engineered > Artificial ecosystem > Sand microcosm > Unclassified ... | reverse complement strand
TGCATCCCGGATGCTGAGTGTCATGTCAAGCGTGGTACATGAGCGTTCGTACGCCGCCAAACCAGCGGAAAGGGATTCCCCCCGAAAAGAGGGAGCAGTAGTCAAGGGGAGCGCCAACTCGACCCTAGCCTGCCTGGGAGCATCGTAGAGGCTATCGTTTTCGGCTGCCGACTTATTATGGCCGAATCCGTCACAAATTTGTGTCGGTAATTATAAAACGGTTGGGGATATTGTAAAAATATTCCGTATACACTCTTGTCCGTAAATATATGGTCGGATATAATATAAGTGAAAGCAGCTCTTACATAGGGAGGGTTTCAAATGCTGGGACTCATTACTCTGTTGGCACTCTGTTGGGGACCGTAATTCAGTGAAGAATCAGGCAAGTGTCGCCTGATTCTTCATTTTTCTATATAAATAAAATAAAAAATCTGCGATAATGGATGTCAAATACCTTTAATCAAAGAGGAACATATGAAGGACAAAAACTATTTCACAAAGTTTTTATTTGGTATAGGAATCATAGCTTGTTTTCAGCTTGTGTTCTTTCTAATCCATTACGATAATTGGAAGATCATTCTTTCCGTTATTATCGTTTCGATTCTTATTCAAGTCGTTCCCATTCTTCTCCCGGGAGGCCTTTCTTTCAATGGGAGCGGAATAATTGTTTTGTTCCTGCTGCTTGTATATCCTCTTGGAACAAGCTTGCTCGCCATCTTCGCTAATGTTCTGGCGTTTTTCTTGATCTGGACTCCACACAAACAGAAGATTAACTGGTTTAAAGCACTCTGCAATGTTGGGGTAAACTATGTCTCTGTTTTAATTTGTTACTTTGCGGTATCTCTCCTTCCAGATATTCATATCATTTTTCGTGCAATTATTTGTTATGTCCTATTTGAAGTGTCTCACATATTATTGATGTCGGGAATCCAACGGTCCATCAATATTTCCAAAGAAAGATATAAGCTTACGAATATTTTGAATGTAAAAATGCCCTACTCCTTTGGTTTGATCATGTTGATCAAGACTGTTGCACAGGTCAATTACATCTATCAGTGGATTGAAATACTATTTGCTATTTTTATAATGACGATTATAAGCCGCTTTACAAACACCCTCACCAAACAGTACCGTCTCGCCGAAGAAAGCAACCAGAGATACATGTCCCTATTCGAGCAGAACCCCGATATCGTGTTTACCATAGACACAAATCAGAACATCACCAGCGTGAATCCCATGATGGAGAAGATTCTGGGGTACGAGGAGAGCGAAGTCGTCAACAAACAGATCGATAAGGCTTTTCACGCTCTCGAGATGGCGCAGTTTAAAGAAAAACTGGGGCTCTTGCTAACAGGCGAGCCGCAGCATTTTCCGCTGACGATTTACCATAAAAATGGAATATTGCGGGAATTCGACGTGACGAGCGGTCCCACGATCGTCGACAATCATGTGGTCGGCGTCTATGGAATCGCCAAGGACCGGACTTCTGAAAAGGAAGCGGAACGGATCATCCACCGGATGGCTTATTATGATTCCGTGACCGGCTTGCCCAATCGGGCGTTCTTCCAAAAAAAGCTTGATGAGCTGCTTGACGTCACCCAGTCCAGCAACGGACGGTTCGGTCTGCTTTATCTCGATCTGGATCAGTTTAAGAATATCAACGATACGCAGGGGCATCACAGCGGCGATAACTTGCTGGTACAGGTTTCCAAAAGAATTCTCGAGGCGATTCAGAACGCCAGCTTTATTTCCCGCTTGGGCGGGGATGAGTTTACCATTCTGCTATCGAGTATTCAAGGGGAGGAAGAGTGCATCCGGGTTGCCCGTTCGATCCAGCATGCGCTTTCAGCTCCTTTTCAGCTGAATGACCAGGATATCTATATCACGACGAGCATCGGCATCAGCCTGTACCCGGAAAGCGGCATGGATTCCCAGACGCTGGTCAAGAACGCCGATACAGCCATGTACAAGGCCAAAGACTCGGGCGGGGACGGTTACTGCCTGTATTCCGCCGAACTGCAGAATGTCATTGAGGAGCGGTTGGTGCTGCAGAACAGCCTGCGCCGGGCGCTGGAAAAAGAAGAATTTTTCCTCGTGTACCAGCCGCAGCTTGATCTGGCGGGCAAGCATGTCGTCGGGGCCGAAGCCTTGATCCGTTGGGCGAGCTCGGAGCTTGGCAATGTTCCTCCTGCTCGATTCATACCGGAAGCGGAACGCAGCCGCATGATCCTGCCGATTGGGGAATGGGTGCTGCGGGAAGCCTGCAGGCAGTGCAAAACCTGGCAGGACCAAGGGTATCCGGCCATCTCGATCGCGGTCAATCTGTCCTCCGTGCAATTCCTAAGCGATGATATCGTTGAAACGGTTCGCCGCGTCCTGGCGGAAACCAAACTGTCTCCCCGTTATCTGGAGCTTGAGATCACCGAAGGCATTCTCCTGCAGAATACCAATCGGACGATGCGTCTCTTGCGGGAATTGAAGGAGCTCGGCGTACGCATCTCCATCGATGATTTTGGCGTCGGCTATTCGGCGCTCAGCTACCTGAAGCACTTTCCCTTCGATACTCTCAAAATCGACCGCTCCTTCATCCAGGAAATGCATCGGGAGCCGAAGGATCAGCTCATCATCGGGTCTCTCATCAATCTCGCGCACAATCTGAACATGAAGGTTGTCGCGGAGGGAGTGGAGACGGACATGCAGCTGCAGTATCTGAAGGAGCAGTGTTGCGATCTGGTGCAAGGCTACCTGATCAGCCGCCCCATTCCGGCGAGGGAGTTGGAGCAAGGCCTGTGGGTTTCAAAATCGATTGTTCCCGAGACTTAAAGCCGCAAGACGCGAGGAACGGGCGTGTCAACCTACATAAAAATCTTGCCAAAGCTAACGGGTTGCAAAACTCCGCAAAAAGCGCTATGGTAAAAACGATAATTACATAGGCGCCGGGAGCTTGATGGAGTCAGGCTGAGATAACGATCTTGTATCGTTGACCGGATAATCTGATCTGGGTAATGCCAGCGTAGAGAATAGCAGGGTACGTATGCCGTCCGGTTATTCCGCACGGCTTTTGTTGCGTGCGGCCGGCTGAATGCCTGCATTCCCGGATCATGACGAGCCGGCATGAGAAGGAGAGGGAGGAGCAGGATGAAGAGAAGAAGCTATGGGGTTCTGGCGGCGCTCTGTGCGATCACTTTGGCGGTTGCCGGCTGCGGGCAGGAGAAGAGCAACGGGACTCCGGCCGCAAGCCCCAAGAAGGAACTGAAGGACATCAAGGTGGTCCTGGATTGGACGCCGAATACGAATCACACCGGCCTCTATGTGGCCAAGGAAAAAGGCTTCTATGCACAGCAAGGATTGAATGTCTCGATCATTCAACCGGGAGAAGCCGGGGCCGACAGCATGGTAGCCTCCGGCCAGGTTCCCTTCGGAATCAGCTATCAGGAAGGCTTGACCTATGCGCGTACGGAAGGCGTGCCGCTGGTATCGCTCGCCGCGATCATTCAGCACAACACATCCGGCTTCGCTGCGCCCGTGCCGAAGAACATTAAATCTCCGAAGGATTTCGTGGGGAAGACTTACGGTGGATTCGGCGGACCGTCCGAGACAGCCATCCTGCAGACGCTGATGGAAGCGGATCATGCCGATCCGTCGAAGGTGAAGGTGATCAACATCGGGTCGGCCGACTATTTTACCGCCGTGAAGCGGGACGTGGATTTCACCTGGATCTATTATGGCTGGACTGGCATCGAAGCCCAGCTTCGGGGGGAGCCCCTCGATATGATCTACCTGAAGGACTTCTCGCCTAAACTGGATTATTATACGCCGCTCCTCGTGACCAACGAGAAGATGATTCAGAATGATCCCGCCACCGTCAAAGCCTTCATGGCCGCCACCGCAGAGGGGTATGATTACGCCATCGCGCATCCGGATGAGGCCGCCGATCTGCTGCTCAAGGGTGCGCCGGATCTCGATGCCAAGCTGGTCAAGGCGAGCCAGGAATGGATAAGCAAGCAGTACCAGGCCGACGCTTCCCAGTGGGGGATTCAGAAGCTTGAGGTCTATCAGGGCTACGCCGATTGGATGAAGGAGCACAAGATCCTGGATAAGCCGTTTGACCCGGCCAAGGCGTTCACGAACGATTTCCTGCCGGGACAAGGAAAGGGGAAATAACGATGGCAGATACGCTGTTGTCCATTCAGATCATTCCCAAAACCCCGCACGGGGAAGATGTCATCGCCTTTGTGGATCGCGCCATCGAGGTGATTCAGGAGGCCGGCATCAAGCATCGCGTCGGACCGCTGGAAACGACGATGGAAGGAAGCTTCGAAGAGCTGCTTGCCGTCGTGAAGCGGATGAACGATGCGATGCTTGCGATGGGAAGCCCCAATGTCATCTCGCAGGTGAAAATCTATCACAATCCGGCCGGTGCCTCCATCGAAAAGCTCACGGAGAAATACGACGGATGAAACGCTCACGACTTGGCAAAGAAATCTGGCCGCCGCTTGCGGTGTTCGTCGGATTTCTCTTCATTTGGCAGGCAGCCGTCTCCCTGTTTGCCACACCGGACTGGATGCTTCCCAGTCCCTGGCAGATCCTCCGGGAAGCTATGGCAAGCTTCCCGCGACTGTGGATGAACACGGAATCGACGCTTCTCATCACGCTTGCCGGCTTTGCCGTAGGAGCGGCGACAGGGCTCGTCATCGCCTGTCTGCTGCATTTGGTTCCGGGGATGAAGATAGGGGTCTATCCGCTGCTCATCCTCTCCCAGAACATTCCGACAGTCGCCCTGGCTCCGCTGCTCGTCATCTGGTTCGGCTTCGGACTGCTGCCCAAGCTGATTCTCATCACCCTGGTGTGCTTTTTCCCCGTATCGGTCGCCCTGCTCGGAGGATTGACGCGTACGGATGCGGCCTTGATGGATTACTTTCGGATGTCGGGGGCGAGCAAATGGCAGATTTTCTTCAAGCTGGAGTTTCCGCATGCACTGCCGGCGCTCTTCTCGGGGCTTAAGCTGTCGGCGGCTTACAGCGTCATGGGAGCGGTCGTCTCCGAGTGGATGGGCGCGCAGAAGGGAATCGGCGTCTTCATGATGAACGCCAAGTCGACGTACCGGGCCGACCGGATGTTCGTGGCCATCTTCCTGGTCGTGTTCATCAGCATGGCTCTGTTCGGCCTGGTCAGCCTGCTGGAAAAGGCGCTCGTTCGCCCTTCCGCCGCCAGAGAGGAGCCGAATTCATGACGCAGGAGCTGAAGAAGGCAAACTATCTGGAGTTGGCGCGTCTCACGCTGACCTTCCGGGACCGCGGACTTGAGGAGCGGGTGCTGGACGGCATCAGCCTGCATGTTGCAAAGGGGGAATTCGTGTCCATCATCGGGCCTTCCGGTTCCGGCAAGAGCACCCTGTTTCATCTGATCGGCGGTCTGCTCAAGCCGGACAGCGGCAGGATCGTATTGGACGGGGCGGAAATCACCGGCCAGGTCGGGCACATCAGCTACATGCCGCAGCAGCCCGCGCTCCTGCCCTGGCGAACCGTCCGGGACAACGTCATATTGGCACGGGAGTTGAATGGACGCATGCCGAAAGCGAACATTCGGCCGGAAGCGGAGCGGCTCCTGGAGCGGGCGGGCCTTGCCGGCTACGCCGGCACGTATCCGCATCTGCTCTCCGGCGGCATGAAGCAGCGCGTCTCTTTCATCCGCGCGCTGCTCAGCCCGCATGAGCTGCTTGCTCTTGATGAGCCGTTCGGTTCGCTGGATGAGTTGACCCGTCTCGATATGCAGCGCTGGCTGCTGGACATCTGGGAGGAGGAGAAGCGAACAGTGCTGTTCATCACCCACAGCATCGACGAAGCGCTGCTGCTTTCCGATCGCATCTATGTCTTCTCGGGGAAGCCGACCCGCGTCCTCAAGGAAATCGCGGTTCCATTCCATAGGCCGCGCCGGGGAGAGCTTGCCTTGCTGCCGGAATTCTTGGCACTGAAACAGGAGATTTACTGTTTGATGAAAGCGGAGAGGGAAACCGGCAAGCAGAATGACGCGAGGTAAAGGATCGGCTCCGGAGGTGGACAGGCTTCCGGAGCCGAATGCCGTTAGCTTTGAGCTTCGGTAAAGAGCAAGAAGTTGACTCCGAACTTGTCCGCAACCGAACCGTAGCAAGGGCTGAAGAAAGTTTCCTCGAGCGGCATGACAACTTGGCCCCCGTCCGCAAGAGCTTCGAAGATTTCCTTGGTTTTCGCTACGCTATCCGAAGAGATGCAGAGGTTGATCAGGTTGCCTGAAGTGACGGATTGGCCGGGGAACGTGTCGGAAAACATCAACTGACTGTCGCCGATCGCGATGAGGGCGTGGAGAATGCGCTCCTTGGCTTCTTCCGGAACGGGATAATCGGGATTAGCGGGCATATCGCGGAAAGTCTGACTAAAAATCACCTGTGCTCCCAAGACTCGTTCATAGAAAGCGATGGCTTCACCGGCTGTTCCGTCCAGGTTCAAATAAGGGGAAATCTTCAACATTCCGTCTTCATCTCCTCAAATAGGGTATGGACTTGCTTCTCCATTTTAACAGAAGAGAACATACGTTTGCAATGGGCGTCGGTGCAAATCAGTCCTCTTTTTCCGCGTACCCGATGATCCAGGGTACCGCTTCCGCCAGCGAGGGAGCGGAATAATCGGCAACCGGGTCGGTCGGGCCGATGCGCACGGTGATGCAGCCCGCAGCTTGACCGGCCTGAACGTCCGTATCCCGGTCGCCCACCATGAAGCTTGCCGACAAGTCGATGTCTTGCCTCACGCCAAGCAGCTTTAGCATGCCCGGTTTCGGCTTGCGGCAGTCGCAGCCGGCCTTGGGCCGATGCGGGCAATAGGCGATGTCCGCGATGACCGCGCCCTGCCGGCCAAGAAGATCCGTCATTCGGCGATGGATGGCATGGAGAGAGGCTTCCTTCATGAACCCGAGACCGATGCCTCCCTGATTGGTGGCGACGAATACCGGAAACCCGGCATCGTTCAGCGCCTTGATGGCCTCGGGCACTCCCTCCAGCAGAATCAGCTGATGCGGGTGGTTCACATGGCGCACGCGATCCGTCTGGCATTCATTGATCACGCCGTCGCGGTCCAGAATAACCGCTCTTTTCATCAAGGCATCCTCCCTGCGTCCGATATGACGGACGGAATGTTTGTCAGGAACTGCGCCTAACGATTTTCGCGCTGAATGACCGCTTGGTGTCCGTGCTTTTTGCGTTTTTCCGAAAGGCTGGTTCAGCGCAGTTCCTTATTGTAACGGCTCTTCATCTGTAAGTATAATAGGGGAGTGGAAAATCGCAAAGCTAGGCGTCGTCCTTACCGAGACAGGAGGAACACCTCAAGTTATGAGAAAAATCAAGGTTTTTACCGACAGCACGAGCGACCTGACGCCTGAGCTGTTGGAGCGCTACGAGATCGGTATCGTCCCGCTGTACGTCGTCTTCGGGGAAACGTCTTATCGGGACGGGGTCGATATTGTCCCCGGCAAGCTGTACAAGCTGGTGGCTGAAACTGGGAATTTGCCGAAAACCTCAGCCCCCGCTCCCGGCGATTTCCTTGGCTTTTTTGAACCCTACATCAACGACGATTACGACATTATCTATATCGGCTTGTCTTCCCGTTTGTCCTGCACGATCCAGAACGCGACCCTCGTCGCGAACCAGTTCAAGGAAGGCCGTATCACCGTCGTGGATTCCCTGAACTTATGCACGGGCGTCGGGCTTCAGGTTGTACAGGCGGCACGCCTCGCGGAGGCCGGCCAAACCCCGCAGGAAATCAAGCGGTATCTGCTCGAAAAGCAGGGCGACATCGAAAGCGAGTTTATCATCGACACCCTCGATTATCTGCACAAAGGCGGCCGCTGCTCCAGCGTTCAGGCGTTCATCGGCAACATGCTCAAGATTCGGCCGATCGTCAAGGTCGTAGGCGGCAAGATGATCATCGCCGCCAAAATCCGCGGCAAGCGGGAGAAAGCCCTGCAGCAACTGCTGGACAACGCCCTTGCCAATGCGGAGCGGATGGTGCCGGGGACGATCTACGTGGCCCATTCCTATGCTCTTGAGGAGGCGGAGTACCTCCGCAACGAGCTCGCCAAGTATTCGGGCGAAAACGATATTCCAATCACCGATGCGGGCTGCGTCATTTCCAGCCACTGCGGAATGCAGACGGTTGGCATTTTCTATATGACAGCATGAGGAGTGAAGCCAATGACCATCAAGATCATCACCGACAGCGGAGCGGACCTCCCGAAGGAATTCTTGGAGCGCTACGGAGTCTCTATTGTCCCCCTTTCCGTTCATTTTGACCATGAGAAGATGCCCGCCGACACGAGCGCCGAATCCTTTTACCGCATGATGCGCGCATCCAAGACGCTGCCCACCACGGCTAGCCCGGCGCCCTACGATTTCCTCGAGATGTACAAGCAAGTGGAAGCGGGAACGGACATCCTGGTCCTGTGCATCTCCTCCAATATCAGTTGCACGTATCAGAATGCGATGATCGCGAAGGAAATGTACCTGGACGAAGGGCGTAATAATATCATCGAAGTTTGCGACAGCAAGACGTTTTCGCTCGGACTCGGACTCACCGTGGCGTTGATCGCCAAGATGGCGCAGGCCGGTTCGACCTTCCAGGAGCTGAAAACCTGGGTCGCGCAGCATGCAAGAGACGTCAAAGCCTATTTCACCCTTGACTCCTTGGAAAATGTCATCAAAGGCGGCAGGCTCGACAAGCTCCGCGGTACGGTGGCTTCCGTGCTCAACATCAAGCTGCTGATGCGGGTGAGCGCAGAGGGGACCATCGAAGTGGTCGAGAAGAATCGGGGCATGAAAACGTCCCTGAACGCCCTGATCAAGCGGCTGGAAGAAAAGCAGCATGACTTTGAAAAAGCGGTCCTGGCGGTATGCCATAGCAACTGCGAGGAGCGGGCGCGCGAGGTTATCCAGATGATTCTGGCTAAATACCCGTTTCGTGAAGTGATTCTCTCGGAAATGGGACCGATCATCGGAACCTATGCGGGAGAGGGCGGTATTGGCGTAGCTTTTTGATCACACGCAGGCTCCGAAAGCACTTATCCTAATCTGATGGCGCGAAGGCCTGCGGAACGGCTCCAAGGACCGGTCTGCAGGCTATTTTTTGTTCTGGGAGATGTCATCATGCATGGCGGTATAAGTGAAAATGTGTGATGTTATTCACAGAAATGATAGGAATCTTTGCGTTTTCTCTTGCTTGTGGAACAACTATCCTCAATAATGAAGAGTAGGAACGATTTCAATGGAATAGATGAGAGGAAGATGCCGGCATGACTTCATTGCCTCGCGTGAATGAGTTGGGCTTTTTTGAAATTCGGCTTGAATCGATAGGCGGTTTGGGAGCGAACCTGGCCGGCAAAATGCTGGCGGAGGCCGGGGTGTCGGGCTCGAGCTTTAACGGAGTGAGCTTCTCCTCCTACGGCTCGGAGAAGAAGGGTTCCCCGGTCAAGGCGCATATCCGCTTTTGCGAGATGGGCACGCCGATCCGGGATACGTCCCCGGTCGAGCGTCCGCATGTCGTCGGGGTCTTTCACGAATCCCTGGCGAAGACGGTCAATGTCATCAGCGGGATCTACGAGGACAGCACCGTGCTCGTCAATTCGGCCAAGACGCCGGAGGAATTGAAGGAGAAGATGAAGCTGATCGGCGGAACGATCGCCGTGGTGGACGCTACCGCCATCGCGCTCGAAGAGAAGAACCGCGTCAATATGGCCATGCTCGGGGCACTGTTCCGGCTCTGTCCGTTTCTCGATGCGGAGCAGATGAAAGGGGTCATTAGCAAATCGCTGGATAGCAAATATCCGAATGCCGTTCAGCCTGCGCTGAACACCTTTCAGCGGGGTTACGACGAAGTTGTCTTCCAGACCTTCGCCGTTCCGGAAGGCAGCTCGATGCCGGAATTCCGGCGCTGGGATACGCCGATGCTCGGGTATGAAACCCAGCCGATCGGCGGGCTCGTGACCAATCCGGGCAATAGCATCTTGAAGGACCTGAGCATTTCGCGCTCCGGCATGATGCCGGCCTTCGACGAGGACAAATGCATTCACTGCGCGTCCTGCGACACCGTCTGCCCGGACTTCTGTTTCGTCTGGGAGGAGAAGCCCGACAAGAAGGGGCGTCCGCAGCTGTTCCTGCAAGGAATCGACTATCAATATTGCAAGGGCTGCCTGAAGTGCGTGAAGGCTTGTCCGACGGATGCGCTATCCTCCTATCGGGAGACAGACGGCTATGCGGAGGAGCATCGCGTACCGCATTCGTTCCGTCTTGCGGAGATGCTGGCGGCGGGAAATCAGGCGTAATCGCCTATAAAGGGAGCGATTCAGCCGGCGACAGGGATTGCGGCGAATCGGAAGGAGGCTTGCGGCATGGCTATTGAAATCGACAAAGAAACGTTGCCGGCGCGGGTAGAAGAGAAGATCGTCTACGAATCCGGCAACGAGATGGCCGCCTATGCGGCGCATCAGATCAATTATCATATAATGGGGTATTTTCCCATCTCTCCATCCACGGAAGTCGCCCAGTTTCTCGACCTGATGAAGGTGAAGGGGCAGCATGACATCAAGCTGATCGCCGCGGACGGAGAACATGGCTCCGCGGGAATCTGCTACGGCGCTTCCACTGCGGGCGGCCGCGTGTTCAACGCGACGAGCGCCAACGGCTATCTGTACATGCTGGAGCAGATGCCCGTCCAGTCGGGCACCCGCTTCCCGATGGTGATGAATCTGGTCTGCCGGTCCGTCTCCGGCCCGCTGGACATTCACGGCGACCATTCGGACCTATACTACGCCCTCAACACAGGCTGGCCGATCCTGATGTGCCGCGATCCGCAGGCGGTCTATGACATGAATCTCATGGCGATCAAGCTGGCGGAAGACCCCGAGGTCCGGCTTCCTGTGCTGGTCGCATCCGACGGCTATTTCACCTCCCATCAGAAGCGGCGGGTATCCACCTTCGCCCGCCGCGAGGATGTCCACAAGTTCATCGGCGAGCTGCCGCCGTCCGGCTTCGCCCACACGCTCGACCGCGATCATCCGATCACGGTCGGCCCGTACATGAACGAGCCTGACTTCATCAACAACTGCTACCAGCAGTCGATGGCCATGTACAAGGCGGGAGAGGTCTTCGACCGCATCCGTAAGGAATATGCGCTCCTCACCGGCCGCGACTATCCGATGCTCGATCTGTACCGGATGGAAGATGCCGAAGTCGCGGTCTTCCTGATGAACTCCGCCTCCGAGCTGATCAAGGATGTGGTGGACCAGCTGCGGGCACAGGGCATCAAGGCCGGCTCGATCGCCCCGAACATCATCCGTCCGTTTCCGGCGAAGGAGATCGCCGAAGCGCTGCGCGGCGTGAAGGCCGTCACCGTCGGCGACCGCGCCGATTCCTACGGCGGCCACGGCGGCAATATGGTCAACGAGATCAAGGCGGCGCTCTATACGCACGGCGTCAAGGAACCGCTCGTAATCAGCCGCGTCTACGGCCTCGGCGGAAAGGATTTCTTCGCCGAGGACGGGCATAACTTCTTCCAATTCGCGATCGAAGCCGCGGCGAAGGGGTATGTCGAGAAGCCGTTCGATTATTACGGTCACACGCCGGGAGATCCCGCGGGCGCGCCGAAGCGGGTGCTGGAGCCGCTCCGCTACGAGGAGGTCAACACCGGTCTGATCCAGGTGTCCCGCGATGCCGTGAGCGGCAAGGTGAACGTGAAGATACCGCCGCTGCGCTCCCTCGCGAAGAAGCCGAAGCGGATCGCTCCGGGACACGGCGCTTGTCCGGGCTGCGGCATCTTTTCCGGACTGGAGCTGTTCTTCAAGGGGATCGAGGGCGACATCGTCACCTTGTTCCACACCGGCTGCGCGATGGTCGTGACGACCGGCTATCCTTATTCCTCGCACAAGGCGACGTATATTCACAATCTGTTCCAGAACGGAGCAGCCACGCTGTCCGGCGTGGTGGAGATGTTCTGGGAGCGCAAGCGGCGCGGCGAGCTGGATCATCTCGGCTTGAAGGACGATTTCACCTTCGTGATGGTGACCGGCGACGGCGGCATGGACATCGGCATGGGCCCGGCGATCGGTGCCGCCCTGCGCAATCACAAGATGATCATCATCGAGTACGACAACGAGGGCTATATGAACACCGGCGCCCAGCTGTCCTATTCGACGCCGCTGGGGCACCGGACTTCGACTTCGAACGTAGGCAAGTTGCAAGGCGGCAAGCCGTTCCACCACAAGGATACCGCCCAGATCATGGCGGCGACGCATATCCCGTATGTGTTCACCGGCTGCGAGGCCTACCCGCAGGATCTCGTGAAGAAGGCGGCCAAGGCGCAATATTACGCCCAGAATGAAGGGCTCGTCTACGGCAAAATCCTCATCGCCTGCCCGCTCAACTGGCTGTCCGAGGACGACATGGGCACGGAGATCGTGAACGAAGCCGTGGATTCCAGCTTTTTCCCGCTCTATGAAGTGGAGCACGGGGTGACGACGATCACTTACAACCCGGAGGAGAAGGGCAAGAAGCTTCCGCTCTCCGACTGGCTGAAGTCGATGGGCAAGACGCGGCATTTGCTGAAGCCGGAATATTCGGAAGCCTATGCGGCGTTCGAGCAGGAAGTGGAGCGGCGCTGGAACATGCTGAAGGCGAAGCACGAGAGCCCTTATCTTTGAGTTGAACCCATAGTCGAACCCATAGTCGAACCAACCGCACGACCCGCATCCGGCATGCGGACGTCTGGAGCATCCCGCGACGGGGCGCTCCAGACGTTTTCTTTTTGAGGAAAAATCTGCTATCCTCACGGTAGGCAAAAACTACATAGGAACTGCGCTTTGGTTCAGTTCCGTACAGCGAAGGAGATGACAGGCATGAGTAAGAAAGGCGACCGCGTCGTGCTGATCGGGGCGGGACAAGTGGGGGCGAGCTATGCGTTTGCCCTGCTGAACCGGGGGATTGCCAAGGAACTTGTCATCATCGACAAGAACAAGGAAAAGGCGCTCGGGGATGTAAAGGACCTGAATCACGGGCTGCCTTTCGTGTCTCCGATCCACATATGGGCCGGCGACTACTCCGACTGCAAGGACGCAGACATAGTCGTCATTACCGCCGGAGCGAACCAGGCGCCGGGAGAGACCCGGCTCGACCTGATCGGCAAGAATTCGCGGATTTTCCGCGGAATCGTCGAGGATGTGATGAACAGCGGATTTAACGGCATCTTCCTGATCGCGACAAATCCGGTCGACGTGCTTAGTTATGCCACCTGGAAATATTCCGGGCTGCCGCCAGAAAGGGTCATCGGCTCGGGAACGATACTGGACACCGCCCGGCTGCGTTATCTCCTCGGCCAGCATCTGCAGGTGGACACCCGCAACGTCCATGCCTACATCATCGGGGAGCATGGAGATACAGAGCTGCCTGTCTGGAGCCATGCGAATATCGGCGGCCTGCGCCTGCCGGAATATGCCAAAGCTCACCCGGACAAGGCGCCCAAGAAGGAAGAGCTGGATGATATCTTCACCAATGTACGCGATGCCGCCTATCAGATCATTCAACTGAAAGGAGCGACGTACTACGGTATCGCCGTCGCTCTGGCGAAGCTGACCAAATGCATTCTGCGCGACGAACATTCCATCCTGACGGTTTCCACGCTGATGCAGGGGCAATATGGCCTCGACGATACTTTCCTCGGCATGCCCTGCGTCGTCGGCCGCAGCGGGATCGTGGAGGTGCTGCATCTGGACCTGGCGGAGGAAGAGCGGCAGAAGCTGCAAGCCTCGGCGCATGTCCTGAAGGAAGCGCAGCGCTCAATCGTTTTATAAGCTCAGCAGCAAGAGGGGGGAGAAGCGGTGCCGGATTCCGTGCGCAAGCTGGCGGAGCTGATCCGCGGGGCGAAGCGAATCGTGTTCTTCGGCGGGGCGGGGACCTCGACGGAGAGCGGAATCCCCGATTTTCGTTCCGCCACCGGACTGTATCAAACGAAGCACGGCGGGAAATACCCGCCGGAAACCATGCTCAGCCGGAGCTTCTTCGACCGTCACCCGGAAGAGTTCTTCGCGTTCTACCGGAGTAAAATGCTCCATCCGCAAGCGAAACCGAACGGGGCGCATCGCGCCCTCGTTCGCCTGGAGCGGGAAGGGAAGCTCGGCGGGATCATCACGCAGAACATCGACGGCCTGCATCAAGCGGCGGGCAGCCGCAGCGTCATCGAGCTGCACGGCTCGGTGCTGCGGAACACCTGCATGAACTGCGGGGCGAAGCATCCGCTCGCGGCGGTTGTGGGCAGCGGTACGACTGTGCCGCATTGCCCGGAGTGCGGCGGAATCATCAAGCCGGATGTGGTGCTCTACGAGGAAAGCCTCGATCTCGCGGCGCTGGAGGAAGCCGTCCGGCTGCTTGAGCGCGCGGAGCTGCTGCTCGTCGGAGGCACCTCGCTGACGGTGAATCCCGCGGCCTCGCTGGTCCGGTATTTCCGGGGAAGCCATCTGGCGCTCCTGAACAAAACACCGACCGCTTACGACCGCGCTGCGGATCTCGTCATCCGCGAGAGCATCGGCGAGGTGCTGGAGGAAGCCGTTCAGGCGGCGCTGGCGTGACCGGCGCCATTCCGGCGATCCGGGTCCGGTCAGGGACGACAATTACAGAGACGATCGATCGAGGTAGCGGCTGACTCGGGCAGACCGCTTTGTTTGTTCGATCAGCACCTCCGCAGGATCAAGGCCCGCTTCATGGCGGCGCCAAAAATGCAGGAAAACGTCCAGCTTGCGCAGCTGGACGAGAAACGGGAGCATCCGCCGCTCCGCTTCTTCCAGCGGAAGGACCGATTCGTATCCGGCAATCATCTCCCGCGCCATATTCGCGCTCAATGCGCCCGGAACGGACAGCTGCTCCGCCAGGCAGACAGCCAGTTCCATGGCGCGAAGATCGCGGGTGGCAAACTCGAAGTCCAGCACGGCGGTGATGGTGTTGCCCTCCGCCAACACGTTGGCATAGGAAACATCGCCGTGAATGAGCTGGCGCGGCAGCCCGCGGATCTCGTCCGCCTTGTTTCTTAATGAGGTTAACTTTCTCAGCAAATAATCGGCATCCTCCGCCGCGTCGGCGAGCGCGGGAGAGCGATGGAAAGCGGCGGCCACGGCTTCCAATTCCATCGGCGGCGTATCCAGCAGCTCGTCATAAGCGGGATAAGCGGGTGGTTCGGCCAGCTCCAGGCCCTCTAACGCCTGCACCAGCCTACCGACGGTGCGGCCATATTCAGCGGCTAGATCGCGGCGTTCCCCTGCCGGCCGCGCACCCTCCAGGTAAGTGAAGAGAGCGGCCGGCTTGCCGCTCGGAGCCTCCACCCAGGTCGAGCCGCTCGCGGTCCGAATGGGGCAGGGCACCGCGAAGGGAAGCTCTCTATCCCGCAGCCGCAGCAGAAGTTTATGCTCGGTCCGCAGCTTCGCCGCGTCCCGATGGTTTTCATACACGCGCAGCACCCGGACGCTTCCATCCTCAAGGACCGCGTACCGGGTGGTGTTGTTCATGCCGCTGTCCCGGACTTCGATCGCCGAGACGCGGGGAAGAGAATAATGGGTGAAGATCGGCAGGTAGTCGTTCTGTTCCCGTGAATCCATCTTGTTTTCCGATTCCTCATTTCCGTAAACAATCTCATCGCTTCTCTTACAGGAATAGTACCATAAAAATCGCCAGGCAGCCCAGCAGGATCAGCGGCGCTCGATGAGGCTGAACAGCATCGAGAGTGTGGTGGTTTCACCGCTGCAGGATCGCGCGAAATCTTTTCAGAAATTGTGAAAAAAATCACTTTATTATTTGTGAAATGTGTTACAATGTACCTGTAAACAACGATGGGAGTGATTGAAATGAAAGAGACGAACAACGATCAAGTAACGATGAACCTGCTGCAGTTCTGCTATACTTGCGATGACGCCGCCAAATGCGACAGCGAGGAGATTTGCCGTCATTGCTGGGCCGAACAGGGACTTCTCGCCGAGGAAGAAGACCGGGCCAGCACGGATATCAGCCGCATGATCAACGCCTATTACGCGTAACTGAACCGTTTCCTCTTCATAGCTCCTTCGATAAACATAGAGAACTTTCGCCCCTTAAGCGCACTCCGCCGAAAGGGGTTTTTGCCGTTCTCTTCGTCTTTTCAGGAGGAATGGCATTTGTCACAACAATCCGGCTCAGTCCGAAAAGAAATCCGCTTGCGCATACCCTGCGCACCCTTCGTGAAAACTAACGCAAAATCATTTCAACGAAACGGGCGGGAGGATGCCGGCCCGCCCGCCAAGGAGGAGCCTAAACGGATGGACAAACGGATGAATCTGCTCGTCTTCAGCGGGGAATACGACAAGGCGATGTCCGCCTTGATCCTGGCGAACAGCGCGCGGGAGCTCGACGTGGAGGTGACGATGTTTTTTTCCTTCTGGGGGCTGTTGCTCGTGCGCGACCCGGACAAGCTGACGGATGAGGACAAGACGCTCTATGAGAAAATGCTCGGCCATATGACGCCCAAAGGACCGGACGAATTGCCGCTGTCGCGGATGAATTACGCCGGCTTCGGCAAGAAAATGCTGCTTGAGATGATGGAAGAGGACGATGCTCCGCCGCTGTCGGCCTTTCTCAAGGGCGCGCGGAAAAAGAACATCAAATTCTACGCCTGCAAGCTCTCGGTGGAGATCATGGGCTTCAAGCCGGAGGAGTTCATTCCGGAGGTGGAAATCGTCGAAGCCAAGACGTACCTGAAGGACGCCCTGGAAGCCGATATGCAGCTCTTTATCTAGCAGGCGCCGGGCCGGGCCGCCTAACGGAAGGTTGCTGCTCGGTCGCCGAAGCGTTTATTCATCAGAGCTAACCTTAGCGGTCCACCCTGCATACCCTATTTTGACATGGGCGAATGGAGGGGATTGCAGGTGACGGACGCTTGCCGGCTAGCTTTCAGCACAAAAAGCCGTGTGGAGCTGGAGCAGCATTTTTCCCGCTTCCGCGAACACATTCTGGGGAATCGGGCGAGCTTTCGTTCTCCTTACGGCGTTCAGCCGATTCTCTATGCGGACTGGGCGGCAAGCGGCCGGATGTACGGTCCGATCGAACGGAAGCTGACCCGCGAATTCGGGCCTTACGCGGCCAATACGCACAGCGAGGCGACGTTTACCGGAGCGGCGATGACAGAAGCCTACCGGGAAGCGAAGCGCTTGATCAAGCGCTGCGTGCACGCCGGGCCGGAAGATCTCCTGCTGTTCTGCGGCAACGGGATGACGGCGGCGGTGAACAAGCTGCAGCGGATGCTCGGCCTGCGGCTGCCGTACGGCTGGAAGCCCGGCGACTCGCTTCCGGAAGCGGATAGGCCGGTCGTCTTCGTCACGCATATGGAGCACCATTCGAATCATATCTCCTGGCAGGAGACCGTGGCCGATGTGGTGATTCTGGAGCCGGACGGCAGCGGACGCGTGAGCGCGGCGAGCTTGGAAGAAGCCCTCCGGCGCTACGGACATCGTAAAGGGAAGATCGGTGCATTCACCAGCTGCTCCAACGTTACCGGAGTGATGCCGGAGCTGGGCGAGCTCGCCGCGGCGATGCATCGTCACGGAGGGCTGGCGTTTGCCGATTGGACGGCATCGGCGCCTTACGCCCGCCTCGACATGCATCCGCCGAATCCCGACGAAGCGCTTGACGCCGTCTATTTCTCGCCGCACAAATTTCTCGGCGGACCGGGATCGAGCGGCGTGCTGCTCTTCCATTCGCGGCTGGCGGCAAATCCGGTACCGGACCTCCCCGGCGGCGGCACGGTGATCTGGACCGACCGTTGGGGAGGCAGCGTATACGTGGAAGACCGGGAGGAGCGCGAGGATGGCGGCACACCGGGCTGCCTCCAGGCGGCCAAAGCGGCGCTCGCGTTCGTCCTCAAGGAGCAGATGGGCGCGGACGAAATCTGCGAGCGGGAGCATCAGCTCGCCGAGCTTCTGCTGGAAGGGCTGGCGGCCATCCCCGGGATGACGATTCTCGACGGACGGCTTCGCGAGAGGCTGCCGATCGTTTCCTTTTCCTGTGAGGGAGTTCACTATCCGCTGATGGTCCGCCTGCTGAACGACCGCTTCGGCATCCAATCGCGCGGCGGCTGTTCCTGCGCCGGGACCTACGGCCATTTTCTCTTTGATCTGAGTCAAGAAGAATCGGAACGCATCCGCCGGGAGGTCGAGAAGGGGAATCTGCTGGAAAAACCCGGCTGGGTCCGCCTGTCGCTTCATCCCGTCATGACGGACCGGGAAGTCCGGTACATCCTGGAGGCGGTCCGCCGCATCGTCCAATTCGCCCCGCTATGGAAGAGAGATTACCGCTACGACCCGGCAGTCAACGACTACAGGCATATCCGAACGATACGCAAGAATGCAGCATCCGGCTGGTATTCTCTGTAAAAGGAGAGGACCGGCTTTTCTCTTGTTTTGCACTGTTCCATCATTTCCCTGGCCCTATCGAACTCTCCTTGTGATAGAATGATAGCGGTCGCAATACCAATCAGGCCGAAGCTCCCGACCGGAGCACGGGGAACCCAATTCAGGGGTGAAGCCGCTTAAAACGTTAAGCGGCCGGGAAATCTACTCTGCTTTTCCGAATCCGTCAGCTAACCTCGCAGGCCACCAAAGGAGAGTGCCAGATTTGAACGCTTGGAAAACCGCAGCCGCACCTCGCCGTTTGCTTACCGCCGCCCTGGCCGGCAGCCTGATCGCCGCGCCTTTTCTCGCGGCAGGCTCCGCTCACGCCGCTTCCGCTTATACCGTCAAAGACAACGATACCATGTGGAAAATTTCCGTTTCCCACGGTGTATCCTTAACATCGCTGATCAAGGCCAATCCCCAGATCAAGAACCCGAATATCATTTGGGGCGGCATGATCATTACCATTCCGACCAAACCGGCAACGGTTTCGGCCCCGGTACAAGCTCCGGCCACAACTACGGCGACGCAGTATGCTCAACAAGTGGCAACCCTCGCCAACCAGCAACGGGCCGCCGCCGGTCTGAGCCCGCTCGCCTTCGATTCGGCCCTGTCCAAGATGGCGGTGGACAAGGCGAGGGACATGATCGCCAACAACTATTTCGATCATACGTCCCCGACTTATGGCTCGCCATTTGATATGATGACCCGCTATGGCATTCCGCATTCCTACGCCGGCGAGAACATTGCCGAAGGCCAGCGCTCTCCGCAGGAGGTCATGACCGCCTGGATGAACAGCGCCGGGCACAGAGCCAACATCCTGAACACTCACTACAAGAAAATCGGGGTAGGCTACTACAACAGTGCTTGGGTGCAGGAGTTCACGGACTGACCTTGACTGCGAACTGAAGCGGCGGTTGCAGGTATAATCGGCTTCAGAATGGGCCAGCATAGGTCACAAACCAAACCCTTCTATTAGGAAGGGTTTTTCTTTATGGTAGCATTTGCATCATAAACGTGACAGAAACATCAATCCGTGTTACAATCTGAATGAACATAAATATATTCATTCAGATGGAAGTGCTGGGTTACGCGCATACAGCGATCACACTGGTTCAACAGGGATTGGAGATCAACAAGTGGAAGATAAAAAAAGGGAAATTTTTGATTGCGGAAAAGAATTGTTCAGCACCAACGGATTTAAAGATACCAATATATCCGATATTACGAAAAAGGCCGGAATCGCGGTGGGGACCTTTTATAATTACTATCCGTCCAAAGAAAAGCTTTTTCTGGAAATTTTTTTGGAGGAAAACGTTAAGCTCAAAAGAAGGTTGATGGACTCTTTAGACTTGAAAGACGAACCTTTGCCATTGCTCAAGAAATTATTGGCCTTGAATATCGAGGGCATGTATTCAGACCCGATATTAAGCCAGTGGTACAACAAGGACGTTTTTGGCAAGCTGGAGCGTTTATACCGGGAAGAGAACGGAATAGACAAGGTTGATTTCTTATATGGCAGTTTCACGGAGTTGTTCCGCCGTTGGCAGGAGGAAGGGACAATTAGAAGTGATCTGGATCTGGACCTTATCATGGCCCTTTTCACAGCGATTGTCACGGTCGATACGCATAAAGAGGAAATTGGAGTTCATCATTTTCCGCAGCTTTTGGATTACTTGGCCGAGTTTGTTATCAAGGGCCTGACCGATCGACCGGAATAGAGCTTATAAGGCGGATAGGTTGCGCCTTTCTTCTATAGCATTGGCCATGACGAACGAAGGGAGGGATGACGATGTGCCAAGACGGGGCTGAGTCCACGTACTTTGGGATGGGTACAGTGATCGTACACAGAGTCTGCGGCAAGCATGCGGAAGAAGCGCTCAGGTCTGTCACGGCTGAGACCATACGGTTGGAAAACATATTGAGCCGCTTCGTGCCGGGAAGCGAGATAAGCAGGATCAATGACTCCGCAGGCCTAAAGTGTGAGAAGCTTGGCCCTGAAACCTATGAGGTTCTGTCCCGTGCGGCTCAATACTCACAATATGGTCAAGGATTATTCGATATTACCATCGGTCCTCTAGTAAATCTGTGGGATTATAAAAATTCGTCCGAGGCACCGGATGCGGCAAGGATCAAACAGGTTCTTCCTCTGGTGAATCATGCCGATTTGGTATTGGATTCCCGCGAAAAAACCGCCGGACTTAAACGAGCCGGGCAGTCCGTTGATTTGGGGGGCATAGGCAAAGGATTCGCCAGCGATAAGTTCTTGGAGGTGTTTCGAAGATTTGATATCTCATCGGCTTTCACCAATATCGGCGGAAATGTGGCTGCTCTCGGGATGAAGCCTGACGGCTCTCCATGGCGCGTGGGTATCCGGCATCCCCGGCAGGAAAACCGGTTAATTGGGGCTGTTTCTGTGGCTGACAAAGCCGTGGTGACCTCCGGGGACTATCAACGGTACTTTATCGATCGTGAGGGGAACAGGCGGCATCACATCCTGAACCCGAAAACCGGATATCCGGCGGATTCAGGGTTGATCAGCGTGACCGCCGTCACGGACAGCGCCACAGCTGCGGATGCGCTGTCTACTTTGGTGTTTGTAGCCGGGATGGAGGGCGGGCTTGACCTCCTTCATCACTTTTCCGGAGCCGAGGTTATTCTTGTCGATGCGGATTTGCGAATTTACGTTACACGAGGCTTGAAAGACTGCTTTCAGACGGAAAAGGGGATGCGCGCGATTGTCGTAAATTAAAGGGACAGGAGAAGGTCGGAATGAAAAGAAAGGGGAAAAGCAAAATGCTGCTGACGGTTATCGTACTGGTGTTACTTATCGTATTGGGATCGGGAGGGGCGTTGCTCTTTACGGGGGGAGAACGGCGGGAAGCCAAGAATCTTCCGATCAAGGCTTAAGCAGCTTCCAGACGGTACCTATATTGGGCAATATGCGGGGGGGAAGTACAAGTGGAGAGCCAATAAAGTGCAGGTAACCGTATCCGCGAGGAAAGTTACTGCTATTAAATTAGTGGAGCATGCAAAGAACCAGTCGACCGCTTCCTCGGATGAATTGTTCGGCAGGGTAATCGAGTCGCAATCGCTGCAGGTTGACACCATAAGCGGAGCGACCCTAACCTCAAAAGGCTATCTCAAGGCGATAGAAAACGCGCTTGATGAAGCGCAGGGACAATAAATTCGCTGCATGCCGCCAAAGCGATTGCTCGTCGTACCGCCTCATTTGAGCCGCGCTCGGTTCGAATGCTATACTGGACGAGAAAACGATCATACCCGTCAGGAGGCAGAACAATGAGCGAGATTAAGCAGACCGAGCCCGGCCGCACCCTGGAAAAAGCGACCTTCGCCGGGGGATGCTTCTGGTGCATGGTCACCCCGTTCGAAGAGCGGCCGGGAATCGTTTCCGTCGTCTCCGGTTACACCGGCGGCCATAAGGAGAACCCGACCTATAAGGAAGTCTGCTCCGGAACTACCGGCCATGTCGAGGCCGTCCAGATCACGTTCGATCCGGCGATCTTTCCTTATGAGGAGCTGGTTGAGGTTTTCTGGCAGCAGATCGATCCGACCGACGCGGAGGGACAGTTCTGCGACCGCGGCGAATCCTACCGAACGGCGATCTTTACGTACAACGACAAGCAGCGAGAGATCGCCGAGAAGTCCAAAAAGAAGCTGAACGAAAGCGGTCGGTTCAGCCATCCGATCGTGACTCCGATCGTGCCGGCCATGCCCTTCTATCCGGCGGAGGAGTATCACCAGGATTTCCACAAGAAGAATCCGGCCCATTACAAGCAATACCGCAAGGGCTCCGGCCGCGACCGCTTCCTGGAGGAGCACTGGTCTTACAAGAAGAACCCGGAAGATCTGAAGCAGCGGCTGACCCCTTTGCAGTATGAGGTCACTCAGAACAACGCCACCGAGCCGGCTTTCCGCAACGAGTTCTTCGACCACCACGAAGACGGCATTTATGTGGATATCGTCTCGGGCGAACCGCTGTTCACCTCGCTGGACAAGTACGATTCCGGCTGCGGCTGGCCGAGCTTCACCAAACCGGTGAAGGCGGAGAACGTCAAGGAGAAGGGCGATTACAGCCATTCCATGGTTCGCACAGAGGTGCGCAGCAAGGAAGCGGATTCCCACCTCGGCCATATCTTTCCCGACGGTCCCGCCGATCGGGGCGGTCTCCGCTACTGCATCAACTCGGCAGCCCTTCGCTTCGTTCCGAAGGACAAACTGGAGGAAGAGGGATACGGGGAGTACCGCAAGCTGTTTGAATGAGCGCCGGCATATGGTGAAAATAATTTCCTAACAAATGGCTTGCCAAACAACCGGGGATCGTGATATAGTAATCCTCGGTTGTTCGACAAGCGGGATCGGACAGCGACATTCATCAATGTGCGGTCATGGCGGAATTGGCAGACGCGCTGGCTTCAGGTTTTGGCGCGGCAACAATTTAACGCGGATATCGGCTCTCAGCCCGCACGGTGATTGGGTTCTTGCAAAATGGCCACCGCGCCAAACATGCAAATGACTCACCAATCACGTGAATTCCCTCAGAAGTTTGATGCGCCACGCTAATGTGACATTTAGCGCGGCTGACATAGGCGCGGTTCCTGTGTCGACATTAACTCTCCCGGGAAAGAGAGTCAAGTCACAATTTTATATGCGGTCATGGCGGAATTGGCAGACGCGCTGGCTTCAGGTGCCAGTGATAGCAATATCGTGGAGGTTCGAGTCCTCTTGACCGCACCATACCTTCAAACAAACTCTTCTCTCGGGAAGGGTTTTATTTTGTTTTCTAACATGTTAGCGTAAAGATATATGCGTCCAACGGGGGCATGGTGGAGGAAACGAATCTTAAGATACGAGGATGGAAGACCTATACTGACTTCGATTCTTATGCCGACAAATTCCTGAACAAAAAATTGACTGGCACATCCGGAAGCGCCTTACGTTGTTCTGGAACAAGAAGCGTAACCACAGATATGAACTCAATTCATTTGATTTAATCCTCATTTAAGGATACTTAAAAATTGTTGGCCACAATAGAGACATTTGGGTATAATTGTATAAAGTCGATAGTTCTTTATGAGGGATCCTGACTCTTGCTGGGGTCTTAAGGTGGATCGCTACTTATTCAATTGATGTTGTTCTCCAAGTAATCAACTAAGGATTCTATAATTTTTGATCAGTCCTATTATAAATGGGGATTTCTTTTTTCCTTGGTACGGGTTTAAAATAAGTTATCCATTCCCACAATCCAAACAATTGTTTAATGATTTTCTTTTAGTATTAATATGCACTCAGTGAGGAAACTAAGCACAGAGGTACTATATGAACAATTCAAATATTATCTTATCCAAATTGAATGGTGGACAACTACAGAATCTTGCAGTTGAATTATTGCCGCGTCTATATTCAGACTGGGGAACTATTACCCACAATGGAATTGTGGAAGGAACTGAGCAAACCAGAAAAGGTACACCAGATGCTTACTGCATTCGGGAAAATGGTAGTTATGTATTAATACAAGTTTCTGGCGAAAAAAAATCCGGAAAAATAATAGATGATCTAGAGAAGAGCATAAGTAAAATTAGTAACATGCATACAAAACTCAGAGCATTATTTATTGCATTTGTGAGCTTTGAACCCGACTTGGATATAATTGATAAGTGTATTGAAATGTGCAATGAGAACAATGGTGATTTTGAATTTTATACAAACTCATCAATTACGTCGCTTCTTGAAAAGCACATGGACCTCTATCGAAAATATTTAGGAAGTGTCGCCGCGTTATCCATTACAGATGTCTATGAAGAAAGAATTATACAACAATCCCGAATTACTCTTGAAAACTGGGAGAAAAATTCCAAGGAATTTGTATATACTTCTATGTTTGAACAATCAATGAATCACTTGGAACAGAGCAAGCTTATTATTTTGTTAGGTGAAGGAATGTCCGGAAAAACTTCACTAGCATATGCACTTTGTACAGAACTCATAAAAAAATACGATTTGAAACCGAATATTATCGAATTAAATAAGTTTGAAGCTATAAATGAGCAAAAGCGGATACAAAAAATACCAATAGTAGTTAAGCCAAGTTGAAGAGATTACACACCACATGAAACGGAATGCCTTTTTGCCCGCATTCATACACCCATTGAAGGCGATCCTGTTGAACTTGCTTCCTCACGGCACGCAAACCGTCTCCAAACGGATGCGGATGTCCTAATCCGATCGTGCAGTACAAATGGGTAAAGGCCAGCAAGATCCATAGACGGGTAAAGGCGGTGGCAGAACGCACCTGATACGTGTCGAAACCCAGGTTATTCATCGACTGGCGGAAAAAGATCTCGATGGGCCAACGTTTGGCGTAATAAGCCGAGATGGTTGTTGTATCCAAAGAAGTATCCGTGCACAAGAACGCGCGTGGGGC
>Ga0255334_1000624_pt1 | contig 24925 bp, 21 predicted proteins | sample EtOH5_35cm_T3_12_FD_202080 | JGI IMG/M metagenome (GOLD analysis project Ga0255334, IMG submission 202080) | Sandy soil microbial communities from University of British Columbia, Vancouver, Canada - EtOH5_35cm_T3_129 | ecosystem: Engineered > Artificial ecosystem > Sand microcosm > Unclassified ... | reverse complement strand
GAAAGCGATCGTTTCAACCCGCGCGATCCAAAGCCTGCGGATGCCGGCAAGCCATCGAAAAGCGTCAAGCGTCGCGAAGCCCGTCAGCTTGCGACTCAGGCGCTGTACCAATGGCACATGGCCAAGCAATCTTTGAACGAGATCGAAGCGCAGTTCCGGGTCGATAACGATTTCAGCGATGTCGATGCCGCTTACTTTCACGACATCCTGCACGGCGTTCCGGCCCACAAGCCTGAGATCGACGCTGCACTGACGCCGTGCCTGGACATCACCATCGAAGAGCTGGACCCGGTTGAACTGGCCGTCCTGCGCCTGTCGACCTGGGAACTGCTCAAGCGCGTCGACGTGCCGTACCGCGTTGTGATCAACGAAGGTATCGAGCTGGCGAAAGTCTTCGGTTCCACCGATGGCCACAAATTCGTCAACGGTGTACTCGACAAGCTGGCCCCGCGTCTGCGTGAAGCTGAAGTGAAGGCGTTCAAGCGCTAACCTGCGCTTGGAGATGCCATGGGCGAGTTTGAGCTGATCCGCAATTTCTTCGCCGCCGCGCCTTGTGCGCAGGGCGGCGAAGGCGTTGCCCTCGGGATCGGCGATGACTGCGCCTTGCTGGCTGTTCCCCCCGGGGAGCAGTTGGCCATTTCTACCGACACACTGGTTGCCGGTGTGCATTTCGCAGATCCTTGCGACCCGTTTCTGCTCGGTCAGCGCTCGCTGGCTGTGGCCGTCAGCGATCTGGCTGCCATGGGCGCCACTCCCGTTGCCTTTACCCTTGCCCTGACCTTGCCGACGGTGACCGCCGATTGGCTGGACGCCTACGCCCGTGGTTTGAACATCATGGCGCAGCGCTGCGGTGTGGCGCTGGTGGGCGGTGATACCACCCGTGGGCCGTTGAGCCTGACCATGACGGTGTTCGGTCGTGTGCCGGCGGGTCTGGCGTTGACCCGCAGTGGTGCGCAGCCAGGCGACTTGCTGTGCGTTGGCGGTGAGCTTGGTAACGCGGCGGGGGCATTGCCGCTGGTGCTCGGTCAGCGTACGGCTGAAGCCACCATCGCCGATCCGCTGCTGGCACATTACTGGTCGCCGCAGCCGCAACTCGCGTTGGGTCAGGCGCTACGCGGCAAAGCCACCTCGGCGCTGGACATCTCCGACGGGCTGCTCGCGGACTGCGGACATATTGCCCTGGCATCGAAGGTCGGCATTCAGATTGAACGGCACACGCTGCCATTGTCGAACGCTTTGGTCGCCTTCCTCGGTCAATCAGGTGCAGAAGTCGCGGCCCTGAGCGGTGGTGATGATTACGTGCTGGCCTTTACCTTGCCCCCTGTCGAGTTACCGAAACTGGTGGCCGATGGCTGGCCGATCCATGTGGTCGGCCGTGTTGTGACGGGGCAGGGCGTAGTGCTGCTTGACGCCGACGGACAAGACATCACCCCGCAGAACCGGGGCTATCAACATTTTCGGGAGACACCGTGACAGATCATCCCAAACAGGTCCCGGCGGAATTCGTACCGCCGTCGGTCTGGCGCAATCCGTGGCACTTCCTGGCGTTCGGCTTTGGCTCGGGCACCTTGCCAAAAGCACCGGGCACCTGGGGGTCGTTAGTTGCGCTACCCTTTATTCCGTTGTGGCAGATGCTGCCCGATTGGGGTTACTGGCTGATGCTCGGCATCACCATGCTGTTTGGCTTCTGGCTGTGCGGCAAGGTCGCCGACGATTTGCGGGTGCACGACCACGAAGGCATCGTCTGGGACGAAATGGTCGGGATGTGGATCACCCTGTGGCTGGTGCCGGAAGGTTGGTACTGGTTGCTGGCGGGGTTTTTGATGTTCCGCTTCTTCGACATCCTCAAGCCGTGGCCGATTCGCTGGATCGACCGGCATGTGCATGGCGGCGTCGGGATCATGCTCGATGATGTATTGGCCGGGGTGTTTGCGTGGCTGGGGATGCAGGGATTGGTTTGGTTTTTCGCCTGAGTGGCGAAACAGAGGACTAGGGATGGCTCGGCGCTGGTTGGTGGCGATGGTTTTTGTGGTGTTCAGTTCGCTCGTTCAGGCGGACGATGCAGTGACGACGCCGTCGGTGATTCATCTGGCCAGCGAAGACTGGGAAGACTACACCGCCGCCGATGGCCACGGTCTGGGCTGGGATGTATTGCGAGAAGTCTTCGAGCCGGCGGGGGTCAAGCTGGACATCCGCAGCGAACCTTACGTGCGCTCCATGGGCCTGGCCCAGCGCGGCGAAGTGGATGCCTGTGTCGGCTCCTATCTTGATGAGTCCAGCGATCTGCTCTATCCGCACTGGAACTTCGATACCGATCACATCTATGCCCTGGGGCTGGCCAGCAACCCCGCGCCGACCCCGGAAACTCTGGGCAACTATCGACTGGCCTGGGTCCGCGGCTACGACTATCAGGATTACCTGCCCAACGTACGCCGCTATAACGAAGTACTGCGGCGTACCGGGATTTTGTCGATGTTGACCCGCAACCGCGCCGACTTTTACATCGACGCGCTGACCGAAGTCGACTATGTCCTCAAGCGGGCCAAGGATCCGTCGCAGTTCCGTCGCACTCACATTGCGGAATTGCCGTTGTATCTGTGCTTTGCCAAGACCCCCAAGGCCCGGACACTGATGGCGCTGTTCGACCAACGCATGGAGCAACTGGTGAAAAGCGGCCAGTTGAAACCGATCTTCGAGCGCTGGAAACAACCCTATCCGTTCGACTCGAACTAAGCGCGAACCCTGCAGCGCTTGATTAACCCTGTGGGAGCGAGCCTGCTCGCGATGACGGTGTATCAGTCGACATCAATGGTGAAAGACAGACCGCAATCGCGAGCAGGCTCACTCCCGCAGGGGGGCTGTGATGGCTTGAGATCTAACTTTTTGATTGTTATGCCCCATAATTCAGCCTAAGCGTCTGTCGGAACGTGCTGTTACAATGCCGCGTCTGCGAATCTCCAGTACTTATTGATCAGGAGCACACCGGTGCCTGTCGTTTTTGTCGCCGCTTCCAAGCTGCCAACGCCTTTTGCGCAATTCACCATGCACGGCTTTCTCGATGAAGAAAACGGGCGCGAGCACGTTGTGCTGAGCCTGGGTGAGTTTGCCGATGGTGCCCCGGTACTCGGCCGGTTGCATTCTGAATGCCTGACCGGCGATGCCTTGTTCAGCCAGCGTTGCGACTGCGGCTCGCAACTCGAGGCCGCCTTGCAGGCCATCGCCCGTGAGGGCCGTGGCGTATTGCTGTACTTGCGTCAGGAAGGTCGCGGCATTGGCCTGCTGAACAAGATCCGCGCCTATGAATTGCAGGATGGCGGCGCCGATACTGTTGAAGCCAACGAACAGTTGGGTTTTGCCGCCGATCAGCGCGACTACGCCATGTGCCTGCCGATGCTGGAGCACCTGGGCGTGAAATCCCTGCGTCTGATGACCAACAACCCACGCAAGGTCAAAGCCTTGACCGACATGGGCATCGTGGTCGCCGAGCGCGTGCCGCTGCACACCGGCCATAACCCGCACAACAAACTCTACCTGGCCACCAAGGCCAGCAAGCTCGACCACATGATGGGCAACGAGCACCAGGGTGAGGCTGACCGGGCGTGACCCGCGGTCAGGTCAGGCGGCGACTGTCCGTCAATTGGTGGCAATACCTGGCGCTGGCCTTGGTGCCGCTGTTCGTGATCAATGGTGTATTTGGCCAGAGCGAGGCGATCCTGCCGGTGCTGGCGATGCCGTTGTTCATCGCCGGTGTGGCGTCGATGTTTGTCAGCCTGAAATTCTTTGGCGGCTACAAACACGCGCTGATCGCCACTCAAAAAGCCCTCGATACCCCAGAAGAACCTGCTGCCTGGATCGCCTTGGCTGCCAAGCGTCGCACGGCGTTCCTGGCTGCCGGCCTGCCGGCCTGGATCGGCGCGCTGGCGGTGTTCGTCGGCCTCGAAGCCGTGCCGTTGATGCTGCTGGCGCTGTCGACCCTGGTGCTGTTTTACCTCTACCGTATTCCGCGTCAACTCGGCTGATGCGGCCCGTCTGGCTGGCGGTTTTGCTGCTGGCCGTCAGTGGACCGGCGGCTGCGGTCGAACGCGTTGTCAGCCTCGCGCCATCGCTCTCTGAAATCGTTGTTGAGCTGGGTTCAGCCGACCTGCTGGTGGGTGTGCTGGATGCCGGTGAGCGTCCTGCCGAGCTCAAACACCTGCCTTCGGTTGGCCGCTATGGTCAGCTGGACATGGAGCAGTTGCTCAGCCTCCGGCCCGATCTGCTGTTGCTCTGGCCCGGCAGCGTTGGCCCGGCCCAGCGTGAGCAACTCAAGCGGTTAAACATCCCGACCTACGTTGCTGAACCTCACAACCTCGAACAACTCACTGCGCAGATTGAGGCCATTGCCTCACAACTCGGCCGTCCGGAACGTGGTGTTTCATTGGCCGAGAAGTTGCGTCAGCGGCTGGATTCGTTGCGCCAGCGTTATCGTCGAGAGCTGCCATTGCGGGTGTTTTATCAGGTCTGGGATCGGCCGCTGTACACCGTTGGCGGCGGGCAGATCATCAGCGATGCGCTTGAAGTGTGCGGGGCTCGTAACGTCTTTGCCGACCTGACCCTGCCGGCGCCGCAGGTCAGTATTGAAGCGGTTTTGCAGCGCAATCCCGAGGTGATTCTGGCCAGTGATCAGGCGCAACTCGATGCGTGGAAAGCCTGGCCGCAGGTGGCAGCGGTGGTGCAGGGGCAATTGTTGTTGGTAGCGGATAAGGGGCTGGAGCGGCCGAGCGGGCAGATGATCGATGCGACGGCTAAGTTATGTCAGGTGATTGCGCCCGACCGGTGACCTGTGGTGAGGGGATTTACGTGGCGAGGGGATTTATCCCCGTTGGGCTGCGAAGCGGCCCCCAATGGCTGCAGTCACACCGCATCCACAGGTTTACGACTGCTTCGCAGCCGAACGGGGATAAATCCCCTCGCCACAGGTGACTGCGCCAGTCTTTAGAATTCCGGTGTCCAGGTCACCCCAAACATCCACGCCCGACCTTCCTCTCGATACCCATTCTGACTGTCGTCATGGCTGTACAGCGCCCGGCTGTAACCCTTGTCCAGCAAGTTATCGACCTTCAGCTCAAGCTTGATCTCCCGATTCAACTCCCAACTGCTGCGCAACCCCAGCAACGCGTACCCGCCCAACGGCTGCTGATTGTTCTCATCGTCATAGCTGCTGCTCACAGCCTGCCAGCTGGCGCCGAGCCCTAGCCGGTCGAACTGCCGATCCAGATCCAGGCTCATGGTCCGCCGCGCGCGCCGAGCCAGGGTGTGGCCGCTGTCGCGATCCCGCGGGTCGATGATCGCCACGCCGAGGTTGCTCTGCCAGCCGAACAGTTCCTGTTTCAACGCCGCTTCGAAACCGTTGATGCGTGCCTGCGCGACGTTCTGCGGCTGGTTGTTACTGCCGAAAATAATCGCGTCTTCCAGGTCCGTACGGTAAAGCGAGGCTTCCAGGCGAGCGGTGTCGGTCAATTGACTGCGCCATTGCAGCTCATAGCTTTTCGAGGTTTCGGGTTTCAGGTCCGCATTACTGAAGTCGGGGTAATACAGATCGTTGAACGTCGGCGCGCGGAAGCCTTCGCTGTAAGTCAGCAGCACATCGTTGTCCGGATTCAGCGGCAGGGTGAAGGTGCCGCTCCAGCTGTTCTGGCCGCCGAACTGCTGGTTCTGATCGCGGCGCAGGCCCAATTCGGTGGAGAAGCTGTCCGCCTGGTAATGATGCTGAATGAACGCGGCACGGTTCCAGCGGCTGTCCTCGTCGAATGGCGTGCTGCTGTTGACCCGGTCCTCGTACCAGTCGCCGCCGAGGATCAGGCTGTTGCGCTCGTCGAGGGTCAGGTCGTTCTGCCAGTTCACCGAATCACGGTAAGTGTTGAACACGCTGTGTTCGTCACTGAGCTTGTCCAAAGTCTTCTCGCGGTTTTCGCTGTGGCCGAACTCGACGCGGGTTTTCCACAGGTCATTGATCCGCGCATCGACGTAACTGCTGACGCTGCTCACCGCGAAGTCGCTGTAGGGCTGTTGCTGGACTGACTCGAACGTGTCCATGTCGAAGCGGCCGAACGGATTGTCGAACTCACTTTTGCCACGGTTATCCAGCAGGTTGGCGCCGATTTCGATGTCGTCGGTGAGGGCGTGACTCAGGCTCAAACTCATCGATTGGTTGCGGTACTCGTCGTGATCGCCATCGCTGGGATACGACTCGCGGGTGCGATTGATGCCGGCGGTTTCATCGAGGATGGCGCCGAGGTTGAATCGGGTCTGCTCGTCGCCGCCGGACAGCCCGAGGCTGCGTTCCCAGGTCTGGTGGCTGCCAAAGCTCACGTGCATTCGCGGTTGCAGGCCTTGCTCGCCGCCGCGCCGGGTGAAGATCTGGATCACCCCGCCAATCGCATCGCTGCCATAAATCACCGAGCGGGAGCCGCGCAACACTTCCACGCGCTCGACCTGTTCGATGTTGATGTGTTGCAGGTTGCTGTCGCCCGAGGTGGCGTTGCCGATGCGCTGGCCGTCGACCAGCACCAGGCTTTGGGCCGACTTGGTGCCGCGAATGTAAATCCCCGGCAGACTGCCGCGCCCGCCGGTTTGCCCGACTTGCACACCCGGTACACGACGCAGCAAGTCAGTCACGCTGCTTGGTTGCAGACGATCAATGTCTTCGCGGGTGAACACGGTGTTGGCGGCGCTGCTGTCATTGCGTGCTTCGACCTGACGGTTGGCGCTGATCAGCACGTCGGGAAGCTTCAGGGCTTGATCGCGTTCGAAGGTGTCGGCCAGCAGTTGGCCGGCCGGCAGGAGCGTCAGCGTCAGGGCGAGGGGGGAGAGTTTCATGGGGCAATCCGTTGGCGCGTTGTAGCGAACAAAATTTGAAGATCACAAAAAACCAATGTGGGAGCGAGCCTGCTCGCGATGACGGTGTGTCAGTCAAAGAATTGTTGACTGTCAGTCCGCTATCGCGAGCAGGCTCGCTCCCACAGGGTATTGCGTGTATCCAGTAGGTCAGATGTTCAGCAGTTGCAAACGCTCACGCACCGACGCTTCGATCCCGGCCTCATCCAGTCCGCATTCGGCCAGCATTTGCGCAGGCTTGGCGTGCTCGACGTAACTGTCCGGCAAGCCCAGGTGCAGCATCGACTTGAGGATGTTTTCACGGGCGAGAAACTCGCTGACGGCGCCACCGGCACCGCCCATGATCGCGTTCTCTTCGATGGTCACCAGCAATTCATGGCTACCAGCGATGTCGCGCACCAGTGCTTCATCGAGCGGTTTGACGAAACGCATGTCGACCACGGTGGCATCCAGCGTCTCGGCGACTTTCAGCGCCTCGGCCAGTTGCACGCCGAACACCAGCAGGGCGACTTTGCTGCCCTGGCGACGAACCACACCCTTGCCGATTTCGATCGGCTCGAGGTTTTTCTCGATCGTCGCGTTCGGGCCAGAACCGCGCGGATAACGCACCGCCGCCGGGCCGTTGAACAGGTGACCGGTGGTGAGCATTTTGCGCAGTTCGTTTTCGTCGCTCGGGGTCATCACCAGCATGCCGGGGATGCAGCGCAGGAACGACAGGTCGAAGCTGCCCGCGTGAGTCGGGCCGTCTTCGCCCACCAGACCGGCGCGGTCGATGGCGAACAGGACGTCGAGGTTTTGCACCGCGACGTCATGAATCAATTGGTCGTAGCCACGTTGCAGGAACGTCGAATAAATCGCCACCACCGGTTTCGCGCCTTCGCAAGCCATGCCGGCAGCGAGGGTCACAGCGTGTTGTTCGGCAATCGCCACATCGAAGTAGCGCAGCGGGAAACGCTCGCTGAAGGCCACCAGATCGGAGCCTTCCTTCATCGCGGGAGTGATGCCCACCAAACGCGGATCAGACGCGGCCATGTCGCATAGCCATTCACCAAATACGCCGGAATACTTCGGTCCGCCCGCTTTCTTCGGCGCGGCGGCCGGAGCGTCCAGCGGTTCGAGTTTGGTGATCGCGTGGTAACCGATCGGGTCGACTTCCGCCGGGGCGAAGCCTTTGCCTTTCTTGGTGACGACGTGCAGGAACTGCGGGCCTTTCAGATCGCGCATGTTGCGCAGGGTAGCGATCAGGGTCGGCAGGTCGTGGCCATCGATCGGGCCGATGTAGTTCCAGCCCAGCTCTTCAAACAGCGTGCCGGGAACCAGCATGCCTTTGGCGTATTCTTCGGTGCGACGGGCGATTTCCCAGGCGCCGGGCAGGCGCGACAGGACCTTTTTGCTGCCTTCACGCATGCTCGCGTAAGTGCGGCTGGAAAGGATTTTCGCCAGATAGTTCGACAGCCCGCCGACGTTGCGCGAGATCGACATGTCGTTATCGTTGAGGATCACCAGCATATTGGCGTCCACTTCCGGCGCATGGTTCAGCGCCTCGAAGGCCATGCCAGCGGTCAATGCGCCGTCGCCGATCACCGCGATCGCCTTGCGATCACTGTTTTGCAGGCGGGCAGCTATGGCCATGCCCAGCGCTGCGCTGATCGAGGTGCTGGAGTGGCCGACGCCAAAGGTGTCGTACTCGCTCTCGGAACGACGCGGGAAAGCCGCGACGCCGTCCTTCTGGCGCAGGGTGCCCATGCGCTCGCGACGGCCGGTGAGGATTTTGTGCGGATAGGCCTGATGACCCACGTCCCACACCAGCCGGTCGTCCGGGGTGTCGAAGACGTAATGCAGCGCGATAGTCAGCTCGATGACGCCCAGGCCCGCACCGAAATGCCCGCCGGTCTGACCGACCGTGTAGAGCAATTCCAGGCGCAACTCATTAGCCAGGGTTTCCAGCTCGGCCTCGCCTAACCGGCGCAGGCCGTCCGGCGTGTTGGCACGGTCGAGCAGGGGCGTGGTCGGGCGCTTGCGGGGAATCTCATGAAACGTCGTGGGCATCAGGCGAATCGTTATAGGTATAAAAGATGCGGCAGTTTACCTGATGCATCGCCCCCTGCCCACGCGTTGGTTTTTTTTGGCAGATACGCCGTCAGCTGCGGCGATCGACGATGTACCGGGCCAGATCGCGCAAAGGCTCGGCCGCCGCGTCAAACGGTCGCAGCGCGTGCAGGGCCTGATCGCGCAGTTCCAGGGCGTAAGCCTTGGCGGCGTCGAGGCCGAGCAGAGCCGGATAAGTCGGCTTGTCGCGAGCAATGTCGGCGCCTTGGCGCTTGCCGAGGGTTTCGGTATCGCTTTCGACGTCGAGAATGTCGTCCTGCACCTGGAACGCCAGGCCGATGGCCTGTGCATAAGTCTGCAAAGACTTCAGTTCGTCCTTCTCCGCGCGGCCACTGGCCAGGGCGCCGAGTTTGACGCTGACCTCGATCAGCGCGCCGGTCTTGTGCCGGTGCATGTATTCGAGGGCTTGTTGATCGAGCTTCAGACCGACCGAACCAAGGTCGATGGCTTGACCGCCGACCATACCGGCCGGGCCTGCGGCCAATGCCAGGGCACTGACCATTTGCAGGCGGAGGTGATCGGAGATGAGAGCAGCGTCAGAGTTGCTCAGGCGTGGATCGAGCAGGGCGCTGAAGGCCAGGCTCTGCAAGCCGTCACCGGCCAGAATCGCGCAGGCTTCATCGAATTTTTTGTGAGTGGTCGGCTGGCCACGACGCAGATCGTCGTCGTCCATGGCCGGCAAATCGTCATGCACCAGGGAATAAGCGTGAATCAGCTCCACCGCGCACGCTGCGCCGTTGGCGTGCTCAGCCTGGCCGCCCAGCGCTTCGCAGGCGGCGTAGGCCAGCAGCGGGCGGACCCGTTTGCCGCCATTCATCACGCTGTAGCGCATGGCCTCGTACAGACGCGCGAGCTCCGGGCTCGGCGCGTTGAACAGGGTTTCCAGGGCAGCATTGACGCGGGCCTGGCTGGTCGCCGAATACGCTGCAATCATTCTGGCTGATCCGCGTCGAAGGGTTCCTCGGCCAGCTCGCCATCACGCTCGAGCAGCACTTGAACCTTTTGCTCGGCCTGGGCCAGCGCCGCCTGGCAATCGCGGGTCAGACCGATGCCTTGCTCGAAAGCCGTCAGCGAGTCTTCCAGCGACAATTCGCCGTTCTCCAGACGCTCTACCAGCGTTTGCAGGTCGGCGAGAGATTGTTCGAAATCCAGTGCAGCTTTTTTGCGGGCCATGGCGGCTATTTCCGGTTGACGTTAAACCGGCGCGACACTAGCAGACATGGGGGGTATGGGCAAATGAGCGGGGGACTCAACCGCTGTATTTCCCCAGTAAACCAACCCTGTGGCGAGGGGATTTATCCCCGTTGGGTCGCGAAGCGGCCCCCAGCGTCCGGCCAAACAGACCGAGTTGTCCGGATTGACGACTGCTTCGCAGCCGAACGGGGTGGTGCGGCATTCCGATAAATCCCCTCGCCACAGTTGTGTGTTGCAGCAGGTTACTGTGTTGAGTCATCGGGATAGCTGATTTGATAGCGGGTACTGCGCCCACCACCGGGCAGACGTATGAGGCATCCTTTCTCCAACAAATCGGTCAGATGACGGGTTGCGGTAGCTTTGGATACCTTCGCCACGGCCTGATACTGCGCCGCACTGATGCCCTCCGAGAAACCTCGTTCCCCACCATCGAGCAAGCGGTTCAGCACCTTGGTTTGCTCGGTTGAAAGCTCTGATTCCCGGTGCGCCTGCCAGAAACGCGCCTTACCCAGCACGCTTTCGATCCGCGCCATGGCCTGTTGCAAGCTGCGCAGCAGGGTTTGCAGAAACCATTCCAGCCACTCGGTGATATCCAGCGTGTCTTTCTGGCAGGCTTCGAGCACTCGATAATAGCCGGACCGGTCTTCGAGAATACTCGCGGACATGGCATAGAAACGGATGGCTTGGTCTTCACCCTGAGCCAATGCCAGATCGGTGATCGTTCGCGTCAGGCGACCGTTGCCATCGTCGAAAGGGTGCAGTGTGACAAACCAGAAGTGCGCAATGCCGGCCCGCAGCAATGGATCAAGTCCCGCCTGATTTCGGCTGGCGGTAAACCAGGTGAGGAAGGTGTCGAGCTGTCGCTCAAGGCCCTGACGAGGCGGGGCTTCGAAGTGAACGGTTGGTCTGTCGAGGCGGCCGGACACCACTTGCATCGGATCATCGCCGCGTAGCGCACCGACACGGATCGGCCGGGCGGCGAGATCGGTCTCTTGCTCGGGAAACAGCCATTCGTGCCAATCCAGTAATCGCTCCAGCGTCAGCGGTTCAGCGAAATGCTTAGTGGCGTCGAGCATCAACTGCGCCAGCCCTTCACTGCGCTGGCTGACATTATTGCCATCGACCAGCTCCAGGCCCAGCCGCCGCGCCAAAGAGGAGCGAACCGAGCCGACATTGAGCTGCTCACCCTCAATGGCGGATGAGCTCACGATGTTCTGCAACAGTGCATCCAGTTCGCTCTGAGCGCTCAGCGAACTGCCCACTGAACTCGCCATGCCCATCAATCGCCCTTGGGCTTGGACACACTCGCGCAAAAACGGCCCCAACCGCTCTGCTTGCCAGTTGAAATTGGGCCAATCGGGCTGCTGCCAGATCCAGTGAGATGCCATGAGCTCGGTACTCTTGGAGTGGGTGAGCCGAATAGAAATGTTATTCGGCTCATATAGTGAGCCGAATATGACGCCTATTCGGCTCATCGTCCACCTGACAGCGTGAATTCCACCGCAAAAATAGATGTATCTGATTGTTAAAAAACCGCCGAATGGCTAATCTTCGCGCCTTCTACGACCCGATAGTCATGGGTCTTTCTGACGAAACGCAGTTTTTGGATCTGTAACGCGCCGAGGATCGGGCGCAAGGTTTCGTTATGCATGGCAGGAGGCGTCACATGCGTTCATTTCTTCTATTGCTGATGGGGCTCGTCTGCGCGACCGCTGCCTGGGCCGAGCCGACGGCCGAGTTGTCGGAGCCGGTCGGGGGCTGGCGCTACAACGGCCTGCTCGATCGCAGCGAATATCCTCAAGTTGCCTATCCGACGCCGCCCATCGACCGGGGCGTGCAGCGCAATCGCACCATGATCCAGGGCCAACTCAAGGCCATCGGCACTCAGCGAGGGCCGCACACCCTGGCTGTCAACGGCAATCCGCTGAATCTGTACACCGACGACCAAGGGCGTTTCGCCCGGCCGTATGCGTTCGGCGCCGGCTCCAACAGCGTTGAAGTACGCAGCGCTGAAGGCCAATCCCTCAAGCGCGTTCAATTCTATGAAGCCAACAACCTGCGCACCCCGGCGCGGATTCGCGTGGTGTTGGGCTGGGATGACCCGAAAGCCGAACTCGACCTGCACATCATTACCCCCGACGGCCAGCATGCGTTCTGGGCGCGCCCGGCGATGAGCAACGGCGGCGGTCTGGACCCGGACGGTGTCGATGGTCCCGGCCCGGAAATGTTCACCATGACCGCGCCGATGCATGGCACTTATCTGGTTTACGTGAACTATTGGGGCAACTTTGGCAGTGGCGGCTATAACTTCGATGAGACCAGCAACCAGAACGAGGTGATCACCTCGCAGATCAACCTGGTGCTCAACGAAAACACCGTCGACGAAAAACGCGAGACCTTCATCGTGCCCCTGCGGGCCATCGGTGACCTGCTGCTGGTCAAGACTTTCAACTATTAAACATCCCGCTCCACGGATGACATCGGGTTTTGTGAACATGAGCGATAACACTGTTTCTCCGGCCGCCGAAACGCCTGCAGCCAAAACTCCTCGCCGCTGGCCGGCTCTGGTAGTAGGGCTGGTCCTGGTGGCCGGCGTCGCGGCCGGGTTGGGCTGGTTCATGCACAAACCCAAGGCGCCCCCGGCGCAGTTGGCCAGCGACAAACTGGGCATGAGCCGCCCGGACGGTCTGCTCGAAACCCACTCCTTGAGCCAGTTGCCCAAGGATTTGCTGGCGGTGCCGTTCCTCAAGGAAACCCTGACCGAAGATTTCGTCTTCTATTACGAAGCGCATGCGGATCGCCTCGGCTTGATCGGCAGTCTGCGGCGGATCATTTACGAACATGACCTGAAGTTGCAGGACAGCCTGATCGAGCAGCTCTTCGATCAACCGGCAGAAGTGGCGTTGTGGCGTGGGGCGGATGGTCGCCTGAAAGACTTTTTGTTGGTGATGGATCGCGGTGGTCTGGCCAAGGTGCTGGAGCCGCTGGCGAAAGTAGCGCTGGATGATTCGCAGCTGACCCAGTTGGCTGAAATCAAGGTTGCCGGCGATGTGGTGCCGCTTTATCAACTCACCTACAACCACAGTAAAGCGCTGCTGTTCGCCTCTCATGGCGACAAACTGGTGGTGCTGTCCAATCCGGCCAAGTTGTATGAGGCCGGCCACGGTCCGGTCGAAGAACCCGGCATGGTGTCGACTGAATCGCTGGAAGCATTGCTCGGCGGCCAGAAACTGTTCCCCGAAGCTTTCGGCCTGCCACCACGCGCGCCTGAAGTGAAACAACGCCTGTCGGTCAATTCCAGCGTCCTGGCCATGGGGTATCAGCGCTTCATCCCGAACTTCGCCGGGCTGCGTTTCGACATGGACGACAAGGGCTGGCACAGCTTCCTGGCCATGGACGAACTGGACGACCAGCCGGACTTCGATTTCAAGCCGATCTGGCAAGCCATGCCGATGGGCGCCAGTGCCTGCGTCGCCTTGCCGCTCGCCGCAGAGCAGCAAAAACCATTGCTGGTAAAACTCGGCGCCGAAGAAACAGTGGCCCAGGCCCTGACCGAACACATGGCCGGTGCCGCTGGCCTGTGCTGGTACGCAGATTCGCGGTTGTACACGCCGCTGTTAGTGGCCAGCCTGAACGATGACGACAGCGCCAAACTCGACGGCGACCTGGGCAATCTGTTCGGCTCGATGGTCGGCGCCTACGAAGGCAACGTCGAAGAGCACGCGTTCCCGGTGATCGAGAAACAGCAAGGCCCAACCCACCAATGGCAGCGCCAAGTCAGCTCCAACTTCGGTCCTTACAAGGCCAAGGATGCCGAGAACCCGGACGCGATCACCGGCAAGGCGTTCATGAAAGTCAGCCTGGCGCGCCACGGTTCGACGCTGCTGTTTTCCCTCGACGACAAGCTCGTGGACAAAGCCCTCGGCACCCTCGACAAACGCTTCCCGCCGATGGCCGACGTGGTGCCGAAAGACCTGCTGATGCCGGTCTACTTCGGCCCGGATTCGATGGCGCAACTGATGCAACAGGAAACCCTCGACAGCCTGCCGCAGGACATGGAACCGGTGTTTTACAACGCCGCGCAAACCTACCTGATCCCGAAACTGCGCAAACTCGGCGGCTACGGCAAATACGCCCTGACCTTGCCAGAGGGCAGCGAGCCCGACGGCCACTGGCAGTGGCTGCCGCTGGAATGGAAAGCGCTGTGACAGCCCTTATCCGAGGCCTCGGCCTGCTGGCGTTGCTGCTGGGCACCCGGGCATTTGCCACTGAGGCGCCGCCGCTGGACGTGCAGCAATCCCAGGTGTTCCGCGCCTGGTTCGTGCGCATCGCCCAGGAACAACTGACCCAAGGCCCGAGCCCGCGCTGGTATCAGCAGGACTGCGCCGGCCTGGTCCGTTTCGCCGCCAACGAAGCGCTGAAAGTCCATGACGACAAATGGCTGCGCAGCAATGGCCTGTCCAACCGTTACCTGCCGCCAGAGCTGCAACTGAGCGAGGCCCAGCGCGGCCTCGCCCAGCAATGGCAGCAGGGCGGCGGCAAGGTCGGTCCGTACGTCAACGCGATCAAACTGATTCAGTTCAACAGCCATTTGATCGGCCGCGATCTGGCGCAAGCCCGGCCCGGCGACCTGATGTTTTTCGATCAGGGCGACGACCAGCACCTGATGATCTGGATGGGCCGCTACATCGCCTATCACACCGGCACCACCACCCCGACTGACAACGGCATGCGCTCCGCAAGCCTGCAGCAACTCATGACATGGAAGGACACCCGATGGATACCCGACGCAGCCAACCCCAACTTCATCGGCGTCTATCGACTGAACTTTCTCTCCCAATGATCGGTGCCCGCATGCTGCGTTTTCTGTCCCTGCTGTTGGTCTTGGTGCTGCCGTTTTCGGCGGTCAACGCCGAAGACACCGTCGAGCCGAGCGGCTACACGCCGGTGGCCGGTGAAAGCTTTTTCCTGCTGGCCGACAGCAGTTTTGCCAGCGACGAACAGGCGATGGTTCGCCTCGAAGCGCCGGGTCGCGATTATCGCCGGTTCCGCATGGAGCCTTACGGTGGCGCCGACATTCGCGTGTACCGCATCGACAAGCCGCTGGATTTCCTCAAGCGTCAGAAGAACCTGCACCGCGTGGTCAGCGACGGTCAGTTCAAGGGTGAAGGCCTGTCGAACACCCTCGCGTACCTGTGGGACAACTGGTACCGCAAATCCCGTCGGGTGATGCAGCGCGCGTTCTCCTACGAATCGCGTAAGCAAGTCACCGAGGAAGTGCCGGAACTGAAGATGGGCGCCGCCATGGCCGCGCCAACGCCCTACGATGCTCAGCCGCAATTCGCGCTGATTCCGGGCCTGCCGGTGGTCAGCCAATTCCGCTATCCGCTGTGGCAAGCCAAACCGATCCAGCCGCCTGAAGGCGTGAACCTCGCCGGTTCTTCCAGTGAGTTCGTCAGCGTTGCACCGGGCAACGTGTACATCCCGTTGGGCAATCTGAAGCCGGGTCTGTACCTGGTGGAAGCGCTGATCGGCAAGTACCGTGCGACCACCATGGTCTTCGTCTCCAACACCGTGGCCGTGAGCAAGATTGCCGGTGATGAATTGCTGGTGTGGGCCGCGCGCAAACACCAAGGCAGTTCGGTGCCGAAGGTGAATGTGCTGTGGACCGATGGCCTCGGCGTGATGAGCAGTGGCGCTACCGATGCCGATGGTTTGCTGCGTCTGAAACACGTCAGCCCGGAGCGTTCCTTCGTGATTGGCGAGGACGAAGAGGGCGGGGTGTTTGTCTCCGAAAACTTCTATTACGACAGCGAAATCTACGACACCAAACTCTATGCCTTCACCGACCGGCCGCTGTATCGGCCGGGGGATTGGGTGTCGCTGAAGATCGTCGGTCGCGAGTTCAAGAACGCCCGCGACTCGGTGCTGCCGACTGCAGCCGACGTTAACGTGACCGTGCTCGATGCCACCGGCACGGCGCTGCAATCGCTGGCGCTGAAACTCGATTCCAAGGCGGGCACTCAAGGCCGTTTCCAGTTGCCGGATAACGCGGTAGCGGGCGGTTACGAGCTGCGTTTCAGCTACAAGGATCAGGTCTACAGCAGCGCCTTCCGTGTCGCCGAATACATCAAGCCGCACTTCGAGATTTCCCTGAACCTGGCCAAGCAGGATTACCGCACCGGCGAACCCGTGAAGGGCAGCCTCGTGCTGCTGTACCCGGACGGTAAACCGGTGGCCAACGCCAAGTTGAGCCTGAGCCTGCGCGCCCAACAACTGTCGATGGTCGACAACGAACTGCAATACCTCGGGCAATTCCCGGTTGAGCTGACCAGCACCGAACTGACCACCGACGCCAAGGGCAACGCGACGCTGGATCTGCCGGCGGCCGAGAAGCCGAGTCGCTACATGCTCACCGTGTTCGCCAGCGATGGCGCGGCGTATCGGGTCAAGACCACCAAGGAAATCCTCATCGACCGCGGCGCGGCGAGTTTCAGCCTGCGCGCGCCCCAGCGTTTTAGCGCGGTGGGCGACAAGGTTGCGTTCAGCTACTTGAACGAAGGCGGCAGCGAACAAAGTAAAGCGGTCACGCCGAGCAGCTACAGCTGGGTGCGTCTGGAAGACCAGAGCACCGGCGAAGGCAAACTCGCCGCGAAAGACAAAGGCTTCACCCTGGCCTTCGACCGTCCGGGGACTTACAACCTGACGTTGAAGGATGACCATGGCCGCGTGGTGGGTGCCACCGGTCATTCGGTCACGGGCGACGGCGTCAAAGCCGTGCCGGGCACCGTGGAAATTGTCCTCGATAAACCCGAGTACAAGGCTGGCGACGAAGCCCTGGCATTGATCACGTTCCCTGAGCCGATCAGCGATGCACTGCTGTCGCTGGAGCGTGACAAGGTCGAGGCCACAGCGCTGCTGTCCAAGGGCGGCGACTGGCTGAAGATGGAAAAACTCAGCGAGACCCAATACCGCGCGCGGATCCCGGTGAAGGACAATTTTGCGCCGAACCTGACGTTCTCCGTGCTGTACACCAAGGGCGGTCAGTACAGCTTCCAGAACGCCGGCATCAAGGTGATCGCGCCGCAGATTGACGTGGCCATCGTCACCGATAAAGAGGCGTATCAGCCGGGCGATACCGTGTCGGTGGACTTGACCACGCAGTTCGCTGGCAAGCCTGTTCCAGCACACCTGACGGTCAGTGTGGTGGACGAAATGGTCTACGCGTTGCAACCGGAAGTCGCGCCGACCATCGACCAGTTTTTCTACCACCCGCGCCGCAACAACGTGCGCACCAGCGCCAGCCTGTCGTTCATCAGCTACGACGTGGCATTGCCGGGCAGCCCTGGCGCGCCGGGTAAAGCCAATCGTAGCGAGCGCGGCGTGAAAGTGCTGGAGCGGCCGCGTCGTGAAGACGTCGACACTGCCGCGTGGCAGCCGGAATTGATCACCGACGCCAACGGCAAAACCCGTTTCACCTTCAAGATGCCGGACTCGCTGACCCGCTGGCGCATCACCGCCCGCGCCATCGCCGAGGACGGTCAGGTCGGGCAGAAGAAGCAATTCGTGCGCTCGGAAAAACCGCTGTACCTGAAGTGGAGCGGCCCGACCAAATTCCGCAACGGCGACAAACCGGATCTCGGCGTGTTCGCGTTCAGTCAGGCCGAGAAACCGGTCAAGGCTGAGCTGGTGATTCATTTCGCTGGCGCCGAACAACGCGTCCCCGTGACGCTGAATAACGGCATCAACTACATCGCGCTGCCGGCGTTCGCGTTGGCCAGTGGCGAGTGGACGGCTGAGCTGGTGCAGGACGGCAAAACGGCTGATGCCTTGGCTGTGCGGCTGACCGCGACAGGCGAAGGCTGGCAGGTGACTCAGAGCCAAAGCCTGGACGTGGTCAGCGGTGATACGCCGCTGACCTTGCCGGCGGACGCGACGGATATTAGCCTGCGTCTGGATGACAGTCCGCAAGCGCTGTTCCGCTCGGCGCTCGACGATCTGTTGAGTTATCCGTACGGCGGCGTCGAACAAACGGCCAGTCGTTTGCTGCCGCTGAGCATCGCGTATCCGACCTTGTCGTCGAACCCACAGATCCGCGATCGCTTGCGCCTGATCATGCAAAACAGCCGTCTGCGCCTGGTGCAAATGGCCGGGCCTTCGGCGAGCTTCACCTGGTGGGGCATGGACGGTGAGCCGGATGCATTCCTCACCGCTTACGCTTACTACGCCGACTGGCACGCCAGCAAAGCCTTGGAACTGAGCCTGCCGCCGGAGCATTGGCAGCGGGTGCTGGAGGTCTATTCGAAGCAGGCGAAAGACACGCCACTGTTGCAGCGCGCGCTGATTCTGTCGTTCGCCAAACAGATGCAATTGCCGGTGAACACCTTGCTCAGCGGTTTGATGGATGACCTGTCGAAAGCGGGCGAAGGTAATGCGGCGAACCTGATGGACGATGGTGAAGACAGCATCGTCATGAGCGATCCGGATTCGGCGCTCGGTCTGGCAGCTGCTCGTGCGCTGACGGCCTCGTTGGCTAAGCAATCGAAGGTGACTCTGCCGGACGCCTTCAGTCGTCAATTGCCAGACGCGCAACAACGATTGGCGGTCAGCCCGCAGCCGTTTGCCGAAGCCTTGAACCTGTCGCTGCAAGCCTTCGATCAGGCTCACGCGCAAGCATTGTTGCAACGACTGTTGCCACAGCAATCGACCCTGGAACGCGCATTGGCGCTGACCTGGTTGCAACGCAGCATCGAGCAGGCTTCGCCCACCATTGCACTGGCACCGGGTGAAGGCTGGAAGAAAAAATACGGTGATACCGGGGAGACTTATTGGACGTGGCAGGGTGCTGCGCCGGTGCCCGCAGTGCTGTCGCTGACGGGTGCACAAGAGCGTCCGCTGCGAGCGGCGTTGAGCTTTCAGACCAAACAACCGCTGGTTGATCCGATGGCCGTGACCATCACCCGTCGCCTGTCGCGTCTGGTGCCGGGCGACGAAGCCTTCACCTTCAAACTGGAAGCGGTCGGCAACAAACCGTTGTCCAGCGACAGCCTGTATCTGGACGAAGTGATCATCACCAGCAAAGCCGCGAAACCGCTGCGCTACGGCTTGCTCGAAGTGCCGTTGCCACCGGGCGCCGATGTCGAGCGCACCACGTGGGGCATCAAACTCATGGGCAAGACTGGCACCGAACCGTCCGCGTTGGAGAAGGCGCGTTTCGAGCCGGGGCAGATGGCCTATGCCATTCCGGTCGATGCCTTGAGTGGTGAATTGCGCCTGCGTCATTTGGTGCGTTTCTCGCAGAAGGGCCAGTTCAACCTGCCGCCGGTGCGTTTCACTCAGGTTTACGCGCCACAGCATCAGGCCCAGGAACAGAAACCTGCGCTTGGCCAGGTTACGGTCAACTGAGATGACCCGACCTCTGGTCTGGTGGCTGCTGTGCTTGATCCCTGCGCTGGCAACCGCGCAGGAGCCGCCGCTGCGGCTGGCCTTTAAGGGTGAGTTGCTGTCCTTGAGCCAGACTCAGGTGATCGCGCGCGAGCCGTTGCCTGCTGATCTGCAGACGCCGTTGGGCAGTGTGTGGAAGTTGTTTGTGTACGGCTGGCTGGTGGATACCAATGCCCATGAGCCGGCTTACGAATGTCGCGGTCAGTCGAAAGATGAAGTTTACTGCTGCACGGCGGGCGGCAAGATTGAGCGCGATCAGGCCTTGGTGAAGTCGTGTGGTTTGTATTTTGAGCCTGCGCGCTTGGGTATTTCTGATGCTGGTTGGCGGGAGTATTGGCAGGCACGTAAGGCGCCGGAGTGGTTGCTGAACTTGCCTTCGTTGCAGCCTGCTACGCGAGTATCGGTGGCTGAATTGCTTAAGGTGCTGGCCGGGATGCCCGCGCAGGATCAAGCGCGGCGGGTGTTGCTGGATGTGGTGTTGAATGCGGCTGGCGGCAATGTCGTGGGCGAACTCGGTGGCCGGCTGCGGGTGAAAACCTGGAGCTGGTTGGGGGATCAGGACCCTTCGTCGCGTCAGGGCGGTTTTGCCGGGTGGACGGCGGATGGCACGCCGGTTTGGGCGGGTGGGCGTGGGACCAGTCAAATGGTCTTGCGTCACTACGGTGGGGCGCTGGCTTCGGTGTTGCCGGTGGATTGGCCTTCGGATGCGGGACGGTGTGTCGAGGTGAGGCTGTTTTCACGCTATCCCATCGAGCGCGTTCTGGCGGGGGATCGTGTGGTTGAGTCCGGGCCCTTGCTGGGCGATTACCGCGTCGAATTCACCAATGGCAACCAACTCGATATCCACAGCGACGGCGAACTGTTTTTGCTGAAAGACCAACTGATCGCCCGTCTGGATCGCGAAGAATACGTCGCCCGCGTCCTGCAACGCGAAGCCAGACCCGAACCCGCCGAAGCCGCCAAAGCTTTGGCCATCGCCATCCGCACGTACCTGCTGCAAAACGCCACCCGCCACGGCGACTGCCTGAGCATCGACGACAGCAGCAGCCGGCAACGCGTCGCCCCACGTCCAGCCACCGCCGAGTCACGCGACATCGCCGCCTGGACCAGCGACCTGGTCCTCGCCGGCAGCACCGTCACCTACCACTCCGACCAGCCCGGCCCGGACAAACTCTCCTGGCAGCAAGCCGTCGAACAAGCCAACGCCGGCCAACGCTACGACGCCATCCTGCTCCACGCCTATCCCCGCGCCAGCCTCAGCCGCTGGGACAATCCAGTCGCTTCCTGCGAAGCGCTCCCCGCCGCGCAAGACTGGCTGCAGAGCCAACGCCGCGGCTGGCGTCCGCGATTGGAAAACGAGGTTGGCTACAACGAAGTCAGCACCTTCGCCGTCTGCCGCCTGGCCTTCGGTCGCCCCTATGTCGACCGCGAACGCCAGCGCATCTACGTGCGCGGCGTGTTGTCGCTGCAAGACCGCCTCGACCTGACCCACGAATACCTGCACCTGGCCTTCGAAGCACACCCCAACGGCCAGGATGAAACCTACATCGAAGGGCTCGCCCGCCACCTCTTGCTGGAATAGGCCATGAAACTCCGTTATCCACAGGTCCTCCTGTTCCTCTGCTCCTTTTGCGTATGGCCGACCACGTTCGCCGCCGAAAGCGCCGCCAAACTCGACACCCCCGTTGGCGGCTGGCGCACTGGCGCGCCTGAAGGCGAAGGCGAAAACTTTCGCCAAATCGTCAACTACCCGGCCTCCTCGGTGAACACCCCGGTGGGGCAGGCCAACACTGCACGCATCACCGGGCAAATCAATGCGACGTCCAAGTCCGGTGAGCCGGGCAGGTTGATCGTCAACGGCGTCAGCATGCCGCTGAAGATCGATGCTGCCGGCCGCTTTGATCGCCCGTTCTCGTTTCCCAACGGCAGCAACAGCGTCGAAGTCCGCAGCCCCGATGGCCAGCAGCGGCATCGCACGCAATTCCTCAACGCCAGCGGCGGGGCCACTCCGGCGAAATTGCGGGTGCTACTGGCTTGGGACAGTGACGGCACCGACCTCGACTTGCACCTCATCACCCCCGACGGCGCCCACATCTGGTACGGCGACCGCGTTGCGCCTAACGGTGCTGCGCTCGATGTGGACGTGACGACGGGCTACGGCCCGGAAATCTTCGCCATGCCGGCGCCGATCAAAGGGCAGTATTTGGTGTATGTGAATTACTTCGGGGGTGGGTATCGGAGTGATGAGGAAGGGCAGGAGGAGGCGGTTCAGCCACTGACGACGGCGCAGGTGACGGTGATTACGGAGGAGGGGACGCCGGACGAGAAGATGGAGACTTTTCTGGTGCCGATGCGGGCGGTGGGGGAGTTGACGTTGGTTAAGGGGTTTAGTTATCCGTGAGGGTGAAACTCGATCTCGCGCTCCTGAGCATCAAGGGTCAAGCCAAGGAAGTCGAAACGGTAGGGATCTTTCAGTGATTCGCGGGCAAGGTCGGATTGGGTTTGGGCAACTGGCTATCGAAGTTGCTGACGGCCTTGCCGCTGCGCTCCAGCAGACGGGGCTCGATCTGCATTACCAAAATGTTGCGCGACCAGTTGTGCTCGATGGCCTGGGCGGCATACCAGCGGCGGTTTTCAGGACTGGACAATTTGTCCAGAAGTGCTATCTGGTGATACCACGGCAATTGTGCAAGCACCTCTTGCACAAATTCCGCGTCGGGCTACGCGCCAGCAAAAGCGCGCATGTATTTGAGGTTGCGTGGGGAAAACCTTTTTAAGTGGCATTTGTCGTAGCATTGCTGCGACATCTCAAATTAGTCAGCAGGCTGCTGACCGATTCGGTCCTGCGCATCCTGGTAAGCGGCTTCTCGCTCACGCTTTCCTATAGCAATCACAAAGACTACGACCTCCTGATCCAAAACCTGATAGATCAGTCGATATCCGGCGCTGCGCAATTTGAGTTTGTAGCAGTCGGGGAGTTGGCGAAGCCGATTGGCTTCAATGCGAGAATTCTCGAGTACTTCAGCAAGTTTCTTCTTGAACTGCTGGCGCAAGGTGTCCCCAGCTTGTTCCACTCTTTCAACGCGCGACGATCAAATTCTAGGCTATAGGTCATCCAGGCTTACCTTGACTCGCTGAGGAGCGGCAAGACGTTCGGTGACCACGGCGATAAGGGCTTCATCCTCTTCGCTGAGCAATGCTGCTTTGAAAGGCAACTTGCCGCGCTCGGCGACGTATTGAAGAGTTTGGCGTAGAAGCTCGGAAGGCGTTACCCCGAGCTTTTCCAGCTCAGCAAATGAACGCTGTTTCAGATCATCGTCGATGCGGATGTTGATGGAAGCCATGCTGAAATACCTGTAATGACGTTTGTCGTTACGGTAGCAATTGCGGCGCTGACCCGACAACCTCTCGTTCAGAGTTTCAGATGACAGGTATGCTTTCTTTCAGGCATTAAAAAGCCGGCTTGTGGCCGGCTTCTCGGGGACTGGCTTGGATCATTTTTGGTAAACCGCGCCAGCCTTCAAAACGTACACCCGGATCTTGCGTCCGGCTGTGGGACTTGGCGAGAAAGTCATCTGCCTTGTCGGTGCGATCTGACGCCATGGGGTGGGTCGATGCGCAAATGTGGGGCGCAGCATACTGATTTTTGATGGGAATTCCCAGCGTGGTGTGCGACCTAGAGCGATTGCGGTCACGTGTAGCAGCTGGCGAAGTTGTGGCGAGGGGATTTAGCGAAACGTCGCACCGCACCGCCCCGTTCGGCGGCGAAGCAGTCGTAATGCATTGGACGCGGTGTGGCTGGAAAAACAGGGGCCGCTTCGCAGCCCAACGGGGCGGTGCGACGTTTCGCTAAATCCCCTCGCCACAGCTTCGCCAGGTGCTACAACGCTATGTGTTTACAGAAAAGGTATCGGTGGCCTGCGTTTATTCAGGGTCGACCACCAGAACACCCATCCCAGCACCCTTATTTGTTGTTCTTCGATTTGCGGAGGTCTGAAGACTTCATCCGGGTAATCGGAGCTGTTGTGGCTGCGCATGCGTATCGCGTTGCCTGGTACCCGGCTCAGGTATTTGATGCGCAGCATGCCGTCGTGCTCGATTGCGTAAATCTCTCCGTCGACAATTTGCGTGAGCCCGCGGTCGATGGCGACGATGGAGCCATCTTCAATTCTTTCGGCCATGCTGTTGCCCACCATGCGGGCGCAGATGGCATCGGCGTGGTTGATTTCCAGGGAATCAAGATCGCTGCGCGGGAAGCGGATCGATTCGCTGGGGTCTTTGATGACATGGGTTTTGTCGGAGCCGGGGGCGGTGGCCGCTTCTTTGTAAAAGGGTAGTTCGATGTCGACTGGGTCGATGACCCGATAGGTGCCCCGGATTGACTGTGCGTCGAAGGTATTGCCTGATGCGTCGATCAGGTGCAATGCCCTGGCGTCTTGCGGTCCTTCGCCGGTTTTCAGCCATTCAGTGTTCACGGACAGTCTTCTGGCGACATCTTCCATGCGGTAGTCGGGAACGCCGCGGGTATACCAGTTATGGACAGTTTGAGGGTCGGGAATACCCAGGAATTCGGCAAATCTCGTTGTCGTGATTTGTAGCTCTCTCAGGAGCATTCTGAATCGTGGGCCGCAGGTTTTGTTCTTTTTCATAAACACGAGTCTAGCCGTGCGGCATAAGGCTTTGATTCAACAAAACGTTCAAATATGGCGTGAAATTTAAGTCCTGATGTAAGACGTCTTTTGTAAAAATTAAACAAGAAAAAACCGGTTTGCCCGCCCGTTAAATGTGCTGTTGAACATGATTTTCAAACGCCCACAAAAAACCCCGGATCAACCGGGGTTCTTCGTTATAGCCGTTCGTGAGAGACGGCTATCAGCCTTTATAGGCAGCAACCGACTTCATGATCTCGGTGCGAGCGGCTTCTGAGTCGCCCCAACCTTCGATCTTCACCCATTTGCCTTTTTCGAGGTCTTTGTAGTTCGCGAAGAAGTGCTCGATCTGCTGAATCAGCAGCGGTGGCAGGTCGCTGCATTCTTTCACGTCGACGTACAGCTGGGACAGCTTGTCGTGTGGGACTGCGATGACTTTGGCATCGCCGCCGCCATCGTCGGTCATGTGCAGGATGCCGATTGGGCGAGCGCGGATAACCGAACCTGGAGCAACCGGGTAAGGGGTCACGACCAGCACGTCGAGGGGGTCACCGTCGTCAGCCAGGGTGTTCGGGATGAAGCCGTAGTTGGCCGGGTAGAACATCGGGGTGGCCATGAAACGGTCAACGAACAGGCAATCGCTGTCTTTGTCG
>Ga0255334_1000623_pt1 | contig 24934 bp, 21 predicted proteins | sample EtOH5_35cm_T3_12_FD_202080 | JGI IMG/M metagenome (GOLD analysis project Ga0255334, IMG submission 202080) | Sandy soil microbial communities from University of British Columbia, Vancouver, Canada - EtOH5_35cm_T3_129 | ecosystem: Engineered > Artificial ecosystem > Sand microcosm > Unclassified ... | reverse complement strand
GGCTCAGGGATATGAAATATGGTCTCCAGATCCTTTATTTCTATGAACATTTGAAATCACTCCGTTTCTACTGGTCTTTTATTTCCCAGTATTTACGCGTCGGAGTATTTTAAACGTCGAAGAAGCTGTATTAATGATGGGAGCAAGGATGATACTTTAAATAAACTATATATTTTGGCAAATACGGATATTAGAATTAAAGTGATCGACTTGTCTAGAAATTTTGGAAAAGAAATAGCGATGACGGCAGGATTAAAATATGCTGCTGGCGACGTGATAATACCAATTGATGCCGATTTGCAAGATCCTCCAGAGTTGATTCCGCAATTGGTTGAAAAGTGGAAAGAAGGTTATGATGTTGTTTATGCTACCCGAAAAAAAAGGGAAGGAGAGACATGGATCAAAAAAATAACAGCCCTTGGCTTTTATAGGGTCATTCGGAAGTTGACCAAATTTGATATTCCGGCTGACACAGGGGATTTTCGTCTCATGAGCAGAAAGGTAGTTGATGCTTTAAATCAGTTGCCTGAACAACATCGGTTTATGAAGGGACTCTTTAGTTGGGTTGGCTTTAGACAAACGAGTGTCTTTTATTACAGAGAACCTCGTCATGCTGGAAAGAGCAGCTTTAACTATTGGAAACTTTGGAATTTTGCACTTGAAGGAATCACCTCGTTCTCATTTGCTCCGTTGCAAATAGCAACTTATCTTGGAATTACCGTTGCAACTCTTGCATTAATCTACTCTGTTTATATGGTAATTACAACTCTACTTTACGGAAACCCTGTTCCGGGCTATCCCTCTCTCATGGTTGCTATTTTATTTTTTGGAGGAGTTCAGTTAATCTCTTTAGGGATTATCGGTGAATATATTGGCCGAATTTACAATGAAACGAAACGTAGACCTTTATTTCTTGTTAGAGAAGAAATTAATTTTGAAAATAGCCAAGATAATTCACATAGCAATAATTTCAAATAATAAGGTGCAAAGCTGTATAAAGCATTTTTCTGAAATAGTTTCTATGTTGTTTCCTAGGTGCTATACTAGCATTACAGGTTTTTACAGGTGATGACAAATGGATGTTAGTATAATCATTGTGAATTACAAGACTCGACAGTTGACGCTCGATGCGATTGCGTCGGTGAACCGGTCGGAGACAACTTATGCCTGCGAGATCATCCTCGTGGATAATGCGTCCGGCGACGGGCTGATGGATGAGGTGGCGGAGCGGTATCCCGGGATTATCCGGATCGCCAATGCGGAGAATGTCGGGTTTGCGCGGGCCAATAACCAGGGCATGCGTGTGGCCCGGGGGCGGTACCTGTTATTGCTGAACTCCGACACGATTGTGAACTCGGATACGCTGGATGTGATGCTCCGCTTCATGGATGAACATCCGCGGGTTGGGGTGAGCGGCTGCAAGATCGTGCTGCCGGATGGGCGGTTGGACAAAGCTTGCAAGCGGGGCTTTCCGACGCCGTCGGCGTCCTTCTATTATGCGTTTGGATTTTCCCGACTGTTTCCCCATAACCCCAAGTATAATGGGTATCAGTTGGGGCATCTCGATCCGGATGTGTCGCAGCCGATCGATTGCCTGGTTGGAGCGTTCATGCTCGTCCGGCGGGAAGCGGTTGACCGGGTGGGGATGCTGGACGAGGCCTTTTTCATGTACGGGGAAGACATTGACTGGTGCTACCGGATCAAACAGGCAGGATGGGAGAACTGGTACCATCCGGTCGTTCGGATCACACACTACAAAGGGGCCAGCAGCCGCCGCAAACCGGTCAAGATCGTCTATGAGTTTCATCGGGCGATGTATTTGTTTCATAAAAAGCATTATGCGAAGAAATATTCGCCGCTTACGAATCTGGCGGTGTATGCCGGGATCGGCGTGAAGCTGGGGATGGCGCTTGGCCGCAACCGACTGAGGCGGATGGGGGGAAACTAGGATGATCCGGAGAAATCAGAGCTTGCTGTCTTACTTGTACGCTTTTTGCGATTTTCTGGCCATCCAAGTCTTCTTCCTCTTCGCATGGTGGATGAAATTTGAGTCTCCCTGGGGTGAGACAGGGGATCATCTGACCATCAGCCGGTATTATCAGTGGACGCTGGTTTATTCCGCTATCGTCATCCTTCTCGGTGTTTTCCTGCACTTCTACTCGCCGAAACGAAAGAAAACCTTCGCTTACGAGACGTGGAAAATCGTTCAGATTCACATGATCGGCTTTCTGGTTTTAATCAGCTTTATGTTCGTCTACAAGGAAATTGATATTTCCCGGGAATTTCTAGCTATTTTTATTACGCTGAACGTCTTCGGGACCTGCCTGTACCGGTTGTGGGTGAAGTTTTTTCTGCGCAAGGTGCGGAAGAGAGGGTTCAATAAGCAATTCGTCCTGATCGTGGGAGCCGGGGCGCTTGGGCGGCGTTTCTATGAGAACTTGCAGCAGCATCCGGAGCTGGGTTTTGAAGTGGTCGGTTTTTTGGACGATTTTGTAGCCGGGCATGAATATCCCTATGAAAGCTATAAACCGATCATCGGCAAGGTGTCGGAGCTGGAGGAAGTGCTGGCGCGGGTGTTGATCGACGAGGTGGTCATCGCTCTGCCGCTCAATGCCTATGACAAGTACGGGATGCTGATCAACGCTTGCGAGAAGGCCGGCGTTCGGGTGATGATTATTCCGGACTTTTTCAACTATCTTCCGGCTCGTCCGAGCTTTGATAATTTCGCCGGGATTCCGCTCATTAATGTTCGGGATGTCCCGCTCGATAATCTCAACAACCGGATCTTGAAACGCGTCTTCGATCTTCTCTTCTCGCTTGCGGCCATCGTGATTACTTCTCCCGTGATGCTGGCGATTGCCATCGGCATCAAGCTGAGTTCTCCGGGGCCGGTGATCTTCAAGCAGGAGCGAGTCGGGTTTAACCGCCGGACTTTCGCCATGTACAAATTTCGCTCTATGAAGGTGTCGGATCAGATCACGGCGGACCGGGAATGGACGGTGGAAAACGACCCGCGGCGGACCCGCTTCGGCGGCTTTCTCCGCCGGACCAGTCTGGATGAGCTGCCGCAGTTCTTCAATGTCCTCGTTGGCCAGATGAGTGTGGTGGGTCCTCGTCCGGAACGCCCGCATTTCGTCGAGCAATTTAAGGAAGAAGTTCCCAAGTACATGGTGAAGCATTACGTTCGACCGGGCATGACGGGCTGGGCGCAGAGCAACGGATTGCGCGGGAATACTTCGATTCCCGACCGGATTTCTTTTGACATCTATTATCTTGAGAATTGGTCGTTTCTCTTCGATTTGCGGATTATTGCGCAGACGCTGTGGAAGGGGCTCGTCAACAAGAATGCGTATTGAGGCAATAAGCTTGTCCGGCACAGGTCTTTCCCTTGGTTTTCCTGGATAAACTGTAGCAAGAGGGCATAACGGTTACCTAGGGGCAAAGGAGGGCTGCGGCATGGATGACGACAACCGCGATCCCCAGTCGGCAGGCCGGGGGATTGTGTACGGGATTGTGCTGGGCGGAATGTTCTGGCTGATTCTGCTGATCGGAATCTGGAGTTTGATGAAGTGAGCGGAAAGAGGAGGCGAGCCTTCTCTTTTTTTACAAAATCAAGTGGAGAGGGGGCCCTGTTCATGAATCATCTTACGGTTCGGACCCGCTATGGCTTGCTGCAAGGTGCGGAAAAGAACGGGGTGCGCGTCTGGCGCGGAATCCCGTATGCGGAACCGCCGGTGGGGAAGCTGCGGTTTCGCGCTCCGCAGGAGCCGATGGCCTGGGAGGGCGTGAGGGAGGCGACGCAGGTCGGGCCGATCGCCATGCAGCCGGTGGTGAAGGATGCGAGCCGGATGAGCTCGCAGGCGAGTGAGGCTGTGCGCTCGGAGGACTGCTTGTACTTGAACGTATGGGCGCCGCCGGAGGCGGAAGGAGCGGCTGAAGGAGAGGAAAAAGGCGGGGTTGGCCGCGGCCGTGGGGCCGGGATAAGTTTCGCGGGCCTTAAGCCGGTGATGGTCTGGTTTCACGGCGGCGCCTTTGTGTCCGGGGCGGGGAGCCTGGCGTTGTATGACGGGACGGCCTTTGTCGAGGCTGGCGAGGTTGTCGTGGTTACGGTCAATTATCGGCTCGGGGCGTTTGGCTTCCTGCATTTGGCCCCGTTCGAAGGAGGGCTCGGGAGCAATCTGGGGCTCATGGATCAGGTTGCCGCTCTCAAGTGGGTGCGGGACAATATAGCGGTCTTTGGCGGCGACCCGGAACGGGTGACGATCTTCGGGGAATCGGCGGGAGCGATGTCGATCGCCGCGCTTCTAGCGATGCCTGCCGCGAAGGGGTTGTTCCGGCGGGCGATCTTGCAGAGCGGAGCGAGCCAGTATATGCCGGCGGCGGCTGCGGAGCAGGTGGCACAAGGCTTCCTCGCGGAGCTGGGAGCGGGAGCAGGCGGAACGGGAGTACGGGGAGCGGACAGCGCTCCCGGGCAGGCGGGCGTGGCTCGCTGGCTGGAGTCGTTCACGGCGGAGGAGCTGCAGGCTGCCGCCGAGCGGTTGTCGGCGAAGCTGAACAAGGCCGGGCTCGCCCCCATGGTGTTCCAGCCGGTGCTGGATGGGGACACGCTGCCGCTCGATCCGGTGGAGGCGGTGCGGGCGGGCAGCGCGGCGGGAGTCGAGTTGCTCATCGGCACGAACCGGCACGAGGGGGCTTATTTTATCCGGCAGGGCTCGCCGGTGCTGAAGCGCGAGGAGACGGTCCGGCTGCTCTGCCAGTTCGGCTTTGCCGCGCAAGCGGAGGAGCTGGCGGGCAGCTACGAGACGTCCATTGACGGCCAGGCAGAGATGGCTACGGATCTCGTCTTCTGGGGGCCGGCGATCCGGCTGGCAGAAGCGCAGCTGCCTCACGCCGGAGTGTGGATGTATCGCTTCGACTGGAGCCAACCGGGGCACCCGCTGATCGGCAAGTCCGTTCATGCTCTGGAGATCATGTTCGTTTTTGACAAACTGTTCTATCTGGAAGGCTTGGGCTGCCGCATTGATGCGGCAGCGGAAGGGCTGGCGAAGCGGATGCAGAGTGCATGGATCCGGTTTGCGGCAAGCGAAGAGGAAGATCCCGCCGATTGGGCGGCCTATGAACCGGGGCGGCGGATGACGAAGGTGTTCGACAGTGAGGATGGGCTGGAGTCCGATCCGCATGCCGCCAAGCGTCTGCTCCTGGTATGAAGGAAAAAGGCAGTGCTGATTCCCCCTTTGAGGAGCAGGAACTGCCTTTTCTATTGGCCGGATTGAAAAAAGTTCGACTGTCACCTATATTTACACATATGGTTAGTTTTAGTATGATTGGGGTAATATCTTCTCTGGATTTTTACTGCCTCTGTTCGACAAATTGCAACTTATTTGTAAAGAAATATGACATATTCGATGAGGAGGGGGCGGCGCATATGTCGGAAGTGGTTCCGGACCCGGTCCGGTCGGTCTATCCGTTAATGGGCGAGTATGATGAGATGTATGCGGACGACGCGGCCCCAAGGAGTCATTACGAGCAAGTGCACCGGCTGTTCAGCCGATTTCGGCCGGAGGACCTGCGTGCCAGACAGAAGCTGGTGGAGCGCCGGATGGTGGAGGAGGGAATTACGTTTACCCTGAACTCAGCGGTCGAGGGAAGAGAGCGCGAACGGACGATTCCGTTCGATGTGATTCCCCGCATCATCCCGGGAGAGGAATGGAGCGTTCTGGAGGCGGGGCTGGTCCAGCGGGTGCGGGCGCTGAACCGGTTTGTCCACGATATCTACCACGACCAGCAGATCGTGCGGGATGGCATCATTCCGCGCCGCATGGTGATGGCTAACTGCTATTTCCGTCCGGAGATGGCGCGGCTGCAGGTGCCCGGTCAGACTTACATCTCGGTGGCCGGGATCGACCTCATCCGCCACAAGGACGGCAACTATTATGTGCTGGAGGATAATTTGCGATGTCCGTCCGGCTTCTCGTATCTGTTCAAAAGCCGCTCCTTGATGAATCAGCTTTTTCCCGAGCTCACCTTCTCCAGCCGCATTCGCGATATCGAGCGCAGCCTGAACGGGTTTCTCTCCGCGCTGCGCAGCCTCAGCCCCTCCCGGTCGTCGGAGCCGGTAGTGGCGCTTCTCACTCCCGGCGTTCACAATTCCGCCTATTATGAACATGTCTTCCTGGCTCAGCAGATGGGCCTTCATCTCGTCGAGGGCCAGGATCTGGTTGCGCGCAATCATCGCATATATATGAGAAACATGAAAGGCTATCAGCAGGTGGATGTGCTGTACCGCCGCATTGACGACGATTTCCTCGATCCACTGTCCTTCCGTCCCGACTCGATGCTCGGGGTGGCGGGCATCATGAATGCTTACCGGGCGGGCAATATCGCGCTTGCCAATGCTCCCGGCACCGGCGTGGCCGATGACAAGGCGATGTATATCTTCGTGCCGCAGATGATTCGGTATTACCTCGGAGAAGAGCCGATTCTCCGCAATGTGGATACGTATCTGCTCTCCCGGCCGGAGGAGCGGGACTATGTGCTGGACCGTCTGCCGGAGATGGTGGTAAAGGAAACGTCCCTGTCCGGCGGATACGGCATGCTGATCGGTCCCGAGGCGACGGAGGAGGAGATTGAAGCTTTCCGCGTCAAGGTGATGTGCCGGCCGGACAATTACATCGCGCAGCCGGTCATGCGGCTCTCCCGCAGCCCGGTGCTGGTGGACGGAAAGATGTCGCCCCGGCACATCGACCTCAGGGCGTTCGTGCTCACCGGGACGGCCGGCCGGCCGCAGGTCATTCCCGGCGGGCTGACCCGCGTCGCTATGAAAGAGGGGACGCTGGTCGTCAACTCCTCGCAGGGCGGCGGCGTCAAGGACACCTGGGTGCTAAGTTAAGTGGGATCAGGACTTAACTTAGCACCTGGGTGCTAAGTTAAGTGGGATTAAGGACTTAACTTAGCACCTGGGTGCTAAGTTAAGTGGGATTGGGGACGCTTGGTGTTCAGTTAAGTGGGAAGCAATTCCGTGTCACATCCTGAGCGATGAGAAGGAGTGGTGGATCATGATGAGCCGAAATGCGGAAGCCTTGTTCTGGATCGGCCGTTACGTGGAGAGAGCGGAGAACCATGCGCGTTTGATCGACGTTCACTATCATATCCAGACGGAAGAGGAATTCCGGGAGGAAGAGCGCAAGTGGCTGCGGCTGTTGTCTTCGCTCGGCCTCCAGGATTCGTACGCGGTCCATTACGAGCGGCTGACGGAAGCGGGAGTGCTGGAGTTCATCACGCTCGACCGGGACCACGTCAATTCCATCTCCTCCTGTGTGCATCAGGCCCGCAACAATCTGCGCGAGCTCAGGCAAAAACTTCCGAGCGAGATGTGGGATGCGCTCAATGGCCTCGATCTCTGGCTGGGGGAAAAAACGGTGAGCGATATCATAACCGGTCCGAATCTCTTCTACCGCCAGTTGAAGGACCATATCGCCATTTTCCTCGGGATGGAGGAGTCCGTCATGCTGCGCGAGGAGGAGTGGCGCTTGATCAAGAGCGGCCGCTTCCTGGAGCGGGCGGAGAACACGGTGCGCATCCTGCAGTCGCTGGATGGGGCGCTGGCGGGTCTCTGCGCGGAGGACAGCCGCAGCGCCTATCCGGTGCTGCAGGGGATTCTCAAATCGGTCAGTGGCTACCAGGCGTTCCGCCGCTATTATGCGGATGAGATGACCGCGCCGGCGATCTTCACGTTTTTGCTGACGCAAAGCGCGTTTCCCCGCTCCATACGCTATTCTTTTCACCGCCTGGAGGATCACCTGAGCCGGCTGCTGCAGGATGCGCCTGCCAAAGGGAGCGGGCAGGAAAAAGCGATCCGCTACGCCGGCAAAATCCGGGCGGAGCTGGATTTTCTCGAGGAGGAGCCGATCCGGGAGGAGCGGTATGGGGAGATTCTCGAGTTTCTCGGGAACGCCTGCCTGAAGCTTGGGCGGATGATTGAGGGAGGACTTTTTCGGGTGGAGGGAGCTGTCGGATGAAGATTGAGATCAGCCATACCACCCATTACCGCTACCCGGAGTCGGTGACGGACAGCATCAATGAGATCCGTCTGACTCCGCGGACCAATTACCGGCAGTCCTGCTTTCACCACGAGGTTGTGGTGACGCCCGTCGCGGATCTGCTCACGTACGAGGATTATTTCGGCAACCGTGTCCACGCGTTCACGGTGAACCGGCCGCACAGGGAGCTGACCATCCAGACGCGGGCCACCGTGGTTACGGTGGATAAGCCGCAGGGTCAGGACCTGCCCTCCATCCCCCATGCGGAGCAGTTGAAGCTGCTGCAGCAGGAGGCTTTCCGCGACCGGTATTGCGAATTTCTGCTGCCTACCCGGTACACCGAGATTACGGAGGAGCTGTTCGCCTTCGCCGCCCAGCATCCGCTGGAGGAGGCAGACGATCTGCACAGTTGGGCCGGCCGGCTCTCCTCGACCATCTATGAGGAGTTCACGTATGACCCGGAGGCGACGAGCGTCCACACGACGGTACGCCGCACCTTGCGGCTGAAGCGCGGGGTATGCCAGGATTACGCCCATCTGATGATCGCCGTCTGCCGCTCGCTCGGAGTTCCGACGCGGTATGTGAGCGGGTACCATTTTGTCGGGGATCTGCAAGGGGGGAATGCGGACTTTGAGCAGGCTTCGCACGCCTGGGTGGAGGTCCATATCCCCGGGACCGGCTGGCTCGGCTTCGATCCGACCAATAACAACGAGGTGAACTGGCGTTATGTGAAGCTTGGTCATGGGCGGGACTATCAGGATATCGTACCGGTAAAAGGCGTCTACCGCGGCGTGAAGGGCGAGCTCGATGTGACCGTCGATGTGCGGCGGATGGAGCAGTAAAGCGGACCGCTCCGGCAACAGCTTCGATGAAGGGGCGAACGGAGGGGAGATGGGGGCTATTGCAAGAAAAGGCGGCCTATACCGGAAGTCCCCGTTCGGGAGCTGCCGGGAGGGTCGCCTTAGGACTGGTGACGTAGTCGTTTGCCGGTCAGGTCCGGCCAGGTCCGGTCTGAGCCAGGTCTGAGCCAGGTCTGAGCCAGGTCTGAGCCAGGTCTGAGCCAGGTCTGAGCGAGGTCTGAGCCAAGTCTGAGCCAGATCGGGCCGGGAGCAACGAGTGCCTAGCATCCTTTTGGGTACTATCCCTTAGCCTCAGGATCAAGCCGCTGTCATCATCGATTAAGGAAGCACCCCACCATCGCGGAGGTACATTGGGCTCAACTCGAAGATCGCTGCTTGATACGACCTGGTGAAGGGTCGTGAACGGCTGCATCATGACATGGGAAACTTTAACGATATAAAATATCACTATTCTGAGGAGAAGAGGGAATGGAAGGCAAATAGCGGTATTTTTTACTCTTAAATGATAGACCAAGCCTTTTTTTCGTCGATCCAGCGGATTTAGCGATATTTTAGATCACTATTTTGCCAACTAGTGGTAAAAAGAGGTAAATAGCGGTATTTTTTATTCTTATTTTTGGTGCTTCGACTCGGAAGGCATGGTCAAGCACTGATTTTGGTTTTGGCCCATATTTCGCCAATCCTATTTTTGGGGATGACGGTCAAATGGAGCGATCCTCTTGCCCGATAGGGATAAGCGCGGTACTACGGCATTGGTGCTGCGGCATGGTGTTGCGGCACGGTACTACGGCATTGGTGCTGTGGCATGATCCTGCGGCACGATACTATGGCATGGTACTACGGCACGGTACCAAGGCATGATGCTGCGGATTGTTGCTTCAGAGGGAAGCTGCTGTTCCCTGAGAACCCGCAGGAGCTGGAGGATCAAGAAGGTTTTCGGTCCCGCCTCAAGACTCGCAGGCTGTAATCGCGCCCCAAGATAGGGGAGAATATGCTCCATAGAGTCCCCATCGCTGTCTCGATCTTTTCCATGTTTGCCGAATCTCCCACATCCACCGGATCAAGGCCGATATCGGAAGTCAAACTGGAGACGACGCTCTTGGCTGCGGAATCGTCGCCGCTCAGAAAGGCAGTTGCATTGCTGGGGCCAAATTGAGGCGCGGCCAGTACTTCCCAAGGAAGCGTGTGAAAGGCGCGAACCACGCGGGCATTTTTGGCCAGACGGCGCACTTCCCGATCAGCGGATAACCCGTCGTAGCGGTTGGTGCAGTTGATCAGAATCTTGTTGTTCAGATTCCCCGCTTCTTCCAGGATGCGTTCGACTTCGGCGGGGGGAACGGCCAGCAGAAATCACCTCGCCATAAGCGATCGCTTTCGATACGGTGTCTGCTTGCGCGTTCGCACCGGCTTCCTGCAGCAACGCTTGAATTTTGGCGCTATGGGGATCACGCGAGCCGAACATCACTTGATGCCCTTGTGCTGCCCAACGTTTCCCCAACGTTCCTCCAATATGTCCTGAGCCAATCGCTGCGATCTTCATTGTGAGCTCTCTTTTTTATTATTCTGATGGTGTATGTTCGTTCAAAAATGTCGTGTAATAGTCCAGCTTCTCTTGCGTTGTTTGGATAAGTTCCTCCAGTTCCCGGCGCTGCTGCTTCATTCGGCTCAAATGATCCGCCAAAATTTGGCTTCGGCTCAAAGCTGTCTCAAGAGCGTCGGCATCCTGCATGTGGGAATGATTCTTAAAGCACTGGCCGTCCTGGATAAATTCCCGGATATCGTCGAGCGACAGTCCGGTTTTCTTCAGACAATGAATGGAGGTTAATAGATGAACGTCGTCATCCGTGTAGGTTCGTATGCCCCCGGGGCTTTTTGGGGGTGATTTCAGCAGCCCTATCTTTTCGTAATATCGCAGAGTATCTGGACTAAACCCCGTAAGCTCGGCTGTATGCCGGATTTTATACATGTTTGCTCACCTCCTTTTGACTGTATTCTAATCGTTGGAGCTGGCTCCAAGTCAATATCTCCATGCGAATTGGAAAGGTCAAGCTTCATCTCGTCCGCATAATGGGTCAAGTTCTCTCATAGACATGGTATCAAGTTGAATAAGCCTATGCGAAGAGAGGATGGATGGGAATGCGGCGGATGAGGTGGATGGCGGCGATCGTCGTTTTGTGCCTGGCGGTTGCGCTGGGCGGCTGCGGCGGGAAGAAGGATGCGGGGTCGGTCGTAAAAGATTTGAGCCAGAAGCTGGGCAAGCTGGACAGCTATAAGACGAGCGGCAAGATGGTGCTGCAGAACGGGCAGCAGCCGCAGGAGTATCAGCTCGATGTGTGGTATCAGAGTCCGCATTTTTACCGGATTGCACTGACGAATCAGAAGCAGGACATCACCCAGATTGTGTTGAAGAACGACGACGGCGTCTTCGTTCTGACTCCGCACCTGAACAAGAGCTTCCGCTTCCAGAGCGAGTGGCCGGAGAATCAGGGGCAGTATTATCTGTATCAATCGCTCGTCAGCAGCATTGTAGCGGACAAGGAGCGCAAGTTCACGACGGAAGGCAATGACCTGATCTTCGATGTGGCCGCCAATTATGCCAACACGACGCTGTCGCGGCAGAAGATCTGGCTGGACAAAAAGAATTACAGCCCGAAGCGCGTAGAGGTTCGGGATTCGAACGATACGACGCTCGTGACCGTAGATTTCACCGGCTTCTCCTTCGGCGAGAAGTTCACGGACGATTCCTTCGATACGACGTCCAACCTGAAGAACAGCGGCACGGAAAAGACGGACCCCTCGACAGGCGATCCGGTATCGCTGCTGGACAACGCCAAGAAGGAGCCGGGAACGGTCGAGCAGGCGGCCAACGCCGAAGCGAAGAACGGCGCGACCGGCGCCGGCACCGACGGCAAGCAAGCGGCGGTGAGCGGCGACGGCAGCAAGGCGGTGAGCAGCCAGCCGGCGGCCGAGGACGCGAATGCGGCGAAGGCCGGGGATGCAGCCAAGGCCGGAGACGCGATCAAGGCGGACGGCAAGTCTGCGGCGGACAAGGATAGCAAGTCGGCGGCGGCAGATAAGGACGGCAAGTCAGCGGCGGCGGATAAGGACGGCAAGTCAGCGGCGGCGGATAAGGATGCTAAGTCGGCGGCGGCGGACAAGGATGACAAGTCAGCGGCGGCAGATAAGGACGGCAAGTCAGCAGCGGCAGATAAGGACGGCAAGTCAGCAGCGACGGACAAGGATGGCAAGTCGGCAGGCAAGGATGCCGGCAAAACGGCGCAGGCGCCTGCGGCCGGAGAAGGTGCGGGCGACCCCCTCGCCGTCGGCGAGAAGGGCATCGTGATTTATCAGCCGCAGCTGCATATCGATGGCGTGGCGTTCACTGGGGCGGACGATCTGATGCTGGGCGAGGACCCGGCGGTGCTGCTCCGCTTCACCGGCACCTACAATTTCACCTTGCTGGAATCGGAGCCCCAGGCGCAGGAAACGACGTTCTTGCCCGGCGTGAGCGTCGATCTGGGCTACACGATCGGGACCTTTACCGGCGAAGACAAACGGACCCTGACCTGGGCCAACAACGGTCGGTTCTATCGGCTCTCCAGCTCCGATCTTCCGACCGAGCTGATGATTGAGGTGGCTCAAAGCCTGCAGAATCAAGCCGAGAAGTAAAGGAGTTTCCCGGCGGTCCGCCGACAGTCCGCGAGAGAGAGCCTGAGCGGCCGAAACGGGGTTTGACACCCGCACCCGATCCGTATAACATGTTTACGTAGCGGCCGCGACCCGGCCGCTATTTCTCCATATGGGAACAGCGGGAGTCTCCCGTTCGCAGCTTGAACTCTTTGCATACTTCAGAAGAAGGTGGACTTTTCGTGGATACGTTTTATCGGTCGACTCGGGTGGAGATTTCCCTGGACGCGCTGCGCCATAACATTGAGGCATTTCGCAGCTGCCTGCCGGAGCGGATTGCGCTCATGGCGGTAATCAAGGCGGACGCCTACGGGCACGGAGCGGTTCAGGTGGCCCGGGAAACACTGGAGCATGGAGTCAGCTACCTCGCCGTCGCTTTCCTGGATGAAGCCATCGAGCTCAGGCAGGCCGGCATCGAGGCGCCGATTCTGGTGCTCGGGCATGCCCCGGTCAAGGGGATTGAGCTGGCGGCGCGCGAGGGCATCACCCTCACCGCTTTCAGCGAAGAGATGTTGGCGGCGCTTGCCCGCCGCCCGCAGGATGCGCCGGAGCTGGCCGTCCACATCAAGATCGATACCGGCATGGGCCGCCTCGGCCTGCAGAGCACGGAGGATGCCGTCTCGTACATCGAGCGCGCGATGGCTCTGCCCGGGGTGCGGGTCGAGGGGCTGTTCACCCATTACGCCTGCGCCGACGAAAAGGATAAAACGGTGACGCTGAACCAATATGCGCGCTTCCGGGCGGTTGTGGACGCTTTTGCCGAAAAGGGAATCACCTTCCTCTACCTTCATGCCGGCAATACGGCCGCCGCGATCGATACGCCGGAATTGACCTGCAACATGGTGCGGCTCGGCATCGGCATGTACGGCCTGTATCCTTCGGAGGAGGTGCGCAAGGAGAGCATTGCGCTGCAGCCGGTCATGAGCATCAAGGCCGAGATCGTCCACCTCAAGCGAGTGAAGGCGGGAGCGGGCATCAGCTACGGGCATCGCTATCATGTGCTCAGGGAAGAGGAAGCGATCGCCACGCTGCCGATCGGCTATGCCGACGGCTACTCGCGGATGCTGACCGGCAAGGCGGAGGCGCTCATCGGCGGGACGCGGGTACCGATCGTGGGAACCGTCTGCATGGACCAGTGCATGGCGGAAGTAACGGATGTGCCCGGAGTGTCCGCGGGAGACGAGGCGGTTCTTCTCGGCAGCCAGGGAGCGGAACTAATCTCGGCGGAAGAACTGGCGGCGAAGCTCGGCACGATCAATTACGAGATCACCTGCATGATCTCGCACCGCGTTCCGCGGATTTACATCCGGGGCGGACGGATCGTCCACATTCTCAACCATCTGCGGCACGAGCAGCATACGCCGGAGTAGGGAGAGGACGCTATTTTGACTTGATGCAAAAGGGTTCCGTCCAGGTTCGCATTTGACAGGTTTAGGGAAAATTGGGCTGGGCACTTGCGCGTGGGAGTAATCCGGTATAACATACTTGATAGATGGAACGCTATCACCAACCCTGTACGGATGCGTTGTCCTTTTTCGGGAAATGCTACCTGTGGAAGGAAAGCTTGGGTTGGAATCGTTTCTCTGGGAACGGGTTGTCATGTCTTTGGGGGTGCGGAGCCTGTGTCGAATATGACCACGAAACGAATCATGATCAGTTTGCCGGACAATCTGCTTCAAGAGGTGGACGGAATTGTCGAGCTGGAGAACTCCAACCGCAGCGAATTCATCCGTCAGGCCATGAAGCTCTATCTCCTGGAGCGGAAGAAACGCTTCTTGCGCGAAGCCATGCAGCGGGGGTACCTGGAAATGGCCAAGATCAACCTCGGCATTGCAGCGGAGTCGTTTCAGGCCGAAGAAGCCGCTGGCAGCACCGTGGACCGTTTGGTTAGCGGGGTGTAACTGTTGATAGTCAAACGTGGCGATGTTTTTTTTGCCGAACTGTCCCCGGTCGTCGGATCGGAGCAGGGCGGACTGCGGCCGGTGCTGGTCATTCAGAACGACATCGGCAACCGGTTCAGTCCCACCGTCATCATCGCGGCCATAACGGCGCAGATTCAGAAGGCCAAGCTGCCCACGCATGTGGAGGTGGAGGCGGCTGCCCATGGCTTTGACCGCGATTCGGTCATCCTGCTGGAGCAGATTCGCACCATCGACAAGCAGCGGCTGACGGACAAGATCACCCACCTGGACGATGAGATGATGAAACGCGTGGACGAAGCGCTGCAGGTAAGCCTCGGGCTGATCGATTTCTGAGCGCTTACTTATGGGAAATTCGTGTCTTGGGAACGCAGCGGAAAACGAGGGGAAGCCCTCGTTTTTGGTTTTTTGAGTGTTTTTTTGAGTGTTTTTAGAGGCGCAATGGCGGCCTTATTACTGAATAAAGGTGGATGGGAACGATGGCGGAGGTCTTGAATCAGCTGGAGAAGCTGCGAGCGGAGGAAGATCCCGGGCAGGTGCGGGAGCGCATGCTGAAGCAGCTTGCGGCGGAGCTCGGGCTGCCGGGAACGAAGGTGCGGGCGGCGGTAGAGCTTCTCGACGACGGGAACACGATCCCGTTCATCGCCCGGTACCGCAAAGAGATGACCGGAGAGCTCGATGAGAACGAGCTGCGTCTGATCGAGGAGCGGCTCGCCTATTTGCGCGGTCTGCAGGAGCGCAAGAACGAAGTGCTGCGCCTGATCGGCGAGCAGGGGAAGCTGACGGAGGAGCTGGCGGCGGCGATCGGCCAGTCCGCGAAGCTGCAGGAGGTGGAGGACCTCTACCGCCCCTACCGGCAAAAGCGCAAGACCCGCGCCAGCGTCGCCAAGGAGCGCGGCTTGGAGCCGCTTGCGGAGTGGATTCTGCGAGAACCGCGCCGGGGCTCGCTCGCCGAGGAAGCGGCGAAGTACGTCACCGGCGCGGAAGGCGGTGTGTTGGCAGCGGAGGATGCTATCCAGGGGGCGCTTGACATCATCGCCGAGCTCATGGCGGACGACGCCAAGGTCCGAGCTTGGGTTCGCCGGTACACGCAGGACAACGGCGTGCTGGTCACCGTGGCCAAGGACAAGGCGCAGGAATCCGTCTATGAGATGTACTATGCCTACAGCGAGCCGCTGAAAAAGCTGCCGCCGCACCGGACGCTCGCGATCAATCGCGGGGAGCGGGAGGATGTGCTGAAGGTGAGCCTGGACGTGGCGCCGGACAAGATCCACGAGTACATAGCCCGGCAGTATATTCGCGGGGAATCGGCGGCGAAGGCGGCGCTGCGCGCGGCGGTGGAGGATGCCTACAAGCGGCTGATCGCACCGGCGATCGAGCGCGAGGTGCGGGGAATTCTGACCGAGCAGGCCGAGGAGCAGGCGATCAAGATCTTCTCGGCGAATCTGCGCAATCTGCTCCTGCAGCCGCCGGTGAAGGGCAAGGTCGTGCTCGGCCTGGACCCGGCCTACCGCACCGGCTGCAAGCTCGCCGTCGTGGACGAGACGGGCAAGATGCTGGTCGTCGACGTCATCTATCCGACTCCGCCGCATAACCGGGTGGCGGAGTCGCGGGCGAGGGTGGAGGGCCTGATCCGGCAATACCGGATCGAGCTGATCGTCATCGGCAACGGGACGGCCTCCCGCGAGACGGAGCAGTTTGTGGCCGACATGCTCAGGGAGTCGGGCCTCGGGCTGCCCTACAGCATCGTGAGCGAGGCGGGAGCGAGCGTCTACTCGGCCTCGAAGCTGGCCCAGGAGGAATTTCCCGACCTCGACGTCGCCGAGCGCAGCGCGATCTCGATCGCCCGCCGCTTGCAGGACCCGTTGGCGGAGCTCGTGAAGATCGATCCGCAGGCGATCGGCGTCGGCCAGTACCAGCACGATGTGTCGCAGAAGCGACTGGAGGAAAGCCTCGGCGGCGTTGTCGAGTCGGCGGTCAACCATGTCGGCGTCGACGTGAACACGGCCTCGCCCTCTCTGCTTGGGTATGTGGCGGGAATCAACGCCACGCTGGCGAAGAACATCGTCAAGCACCGCGAGGAAGGCGGCAAGTTTGCCAGCCGCAAGGAGCTGCAGAAGGTGCCGCGCCTCGGCGCCAAGGCGTATGAGCAATGCGCGGGCTTCCTGCGGATCACGGGCGGCGCCGACCCGCTTGACGCAACTCCGATCCACCCCGAATCCTATGGGGTGGTCGAGCGGCTCTTCGCGGCGCTGGGACTTGCGCGCGCGGACATCGGCGCCTCGCGCATGAAGGAAGCCCTCGCAGCCGTGAAGCCGGAGGAGCTGGCTTCGCGGCTGGAGGTGGGCGTGCCCACCCTGCGCGACATCATCGAGAGCCTGCTTCGCCCCGGACGCGACCCGCGCGAGGAGCTGCCGCCGCCGATCTTCCGCACGGATGTGCTGAAGATCACCGATCTGCGCCCCGGCATGGAGCTGACCGGGACGGTGCGCAACGTCATCGATTTCGGCGCCTTCGTCGACATCGGCATCAAGAACGACGGGCTCGTGCATATCTCGCAGCTTAGCAACCGGTTCGTCAAGCACCCGATGGATGTCGTCTCCGTCGGAGACACGGTGACGGTATGGGTGCTGTCCGTGGACGAGAAGAAGGGCCGCGTCGGATTGACCATGCGGAAGCCGGCGGATCAAGAATAAGCGGTTTGGCGGCGGGACGGTGGCGGGGATTCTGAGCAATTACCTGTTTAGTGGTAATTATGTTTCCTTAATATTGATAGGAATATCAAACAAATGAATACGGACAGTTATTTCTAAAAAATACCAAACAAATTCATACGGACAGTTATTTTTCGCGAATCAGCCGAAATGGCCAAATCCCCGGAAAGTAACTGTCCGTATGCAGGGCAAAAACACCTCTATTTCAAAACGACTCTCTATTGTCTTCAATATAGCAGTAGGAATGAGGCAGTCGATTAATTGTGGATATAGATCGTTGGAGGCCCTCTCGGGAACGAAAAAAACTTGGAAAATGTATGTTTTTGGATATTTCGGGGGATGTGAGGGACATATTGGCGGCTTTTTGACGATCGTTCACGCAGTCTCTCACTCATTTTTTACCTGGCTCAATCCATTTTCAAACGACGAACAAACCCTGGCTTCGGGGCGATTATCGCTATTCTCCACTCGCTACCTGACTGTGCGTTGGTTTGAACAAAAACCAATGATTCAAAGGGAATAGCGGAGGAGATTTGGAAGTGAAGGAGCGATAGCGACCGGAGGCACTAGCCTGCCATATATCCTGACGGGCCGCGAGAGGTGACGAAGGGCTAGCGGGTTGAATAATTTAACGGACATGAGCGACCGTTACATCGCAAAATTCATGCTGTTGACGATTTAACGGACTTTAACGACGCTTAGCCCTTGATTTTCTCCCTCTACCTGCAAGATTCTTCTTCTAAGCATCCCGCATGTCCGTTACAGACAAGATGAGCCGGTTTTGGCCGGATAAGCGTCTCAAATGTCCGTTACGCACAGTTCAGGATGGCGGCATTCTCAATGCGCTATGCCTTTTCATCGCGAATGTCAGGTTTGGTGCAAGGCCAGCGGACCGGAGGTCCAAAAACTCCTGTGGTTACGGCCCAGCAGTTCCTATCGGGTTTTCTAAGGAAGATGGAAGCTGGGCGTGAGGGCTCCGTCAGCAGGCTATCGGTTCTGTATGGGCGTGTCGGGCTCTGGAATGTTGCTCCCAAAGCTCTCCCGCGGCGGGCTACCGGTTTTGGCTGGGCGTGTCGGGAGGCCGCTGCTCTTGCCCTAGCCCCTGGATCCGGTAAAAGTACCAGCAGTCGTTCAACAGCTTGATTTTCCTCACGTTCTTGGTCTGGAAAGCCCGCATCAACTGATTGCTTAGCCATTGCGGCATCCGGTATCCGCTCCTTCCCATGTCGGTTTGCTCCATGATATGAAGCAGCCGGGCGGATGGTGCGGGGTCGGATGCGGGCGGGAATTTTCCCGGAGAGGCTTGCCCCGCTGCTGCCGGATGCGGATTCGCGGCAGGAGTCTGGTTATGCGGGAGTGTGGATATACGGGACTAAGGAGGGGCTCTCCCGCATTCGCAGCGGTGCTCTCCACGACCGTCGAGCGGCCGTTGCCCCCTTTATGGCTTTTATGCGCCTTCCTCTTCGTACCACTGCTCCAGCTGGGCTTGGAGGGCGCGGATTTCCGTCAGGAGGGAGACGAGCGGATACGCGCGCTCGGGAAGCGCGGCAAACTCGCGTTCAAGGCGATTTAGGTAAGCGAGGCCGTTGTCAACAGGAAGAGCGCGGTCCACCAGCTCCAGATTGTCGCATTCCGCGAGCGCGGCGGGAAGCTGGGGTCTCGGCTCCACGGTGAGTTTGTCGACCTCTTTGTGAAGGCGGCCGAACAGGGCGGTCAATTGATACAGATGGCTGGCCGGCATGGATACGAATCGGAGCTGATCTCCGTTCCTCAATAGTACGTAACGCAAAGCGGATGCCATGGGTGATATCCCCTCTCTTGCCCCGTGCGGGCTGTTTCTCTTGACAGTGTAGCGTAGGTTGCGGTAAAAATTCAAGAGAGACTCGCGAGGGTGAGAGACTGGCGGGAGTGAAAGACCGGCGGGAGTGAAAGACCGGCGGGGTAAGAGAGACCAGTGAGGATGAGAGACCGGTGGGAGTGAAAGACCGGCGGTGGTGAGAGACTCGCGAGGGCGAGAGACCGGCAGGGTAAGAGACTGGCGGAAGTAAGAGACCGGCGGAGGGAGGGGAGCGGAGTGGGCGAAGAAAACAGGACAGACATGACGGACGATCAGCTGCAGCAGCGCGTGGAAGAGATATCGCTCGCCTGCTTCGGAAAGCCGTTCCGGCATGAGGCAAGGTTCAACGGAAGGCTCAGCTCGACGGGCGGTCGGTATTTTACCAAGAGCCATCACATTGAGATCAGCCGCCGCCACTTGGAGGCGTTTGGCCTGGAAGAGGTGGACAAGGTCATCAAGCACGAGCTGTGCCATTACCACCTTCATCTCGCCCGGATGGGATACCGGCACCGCGACGCGGATTTCAAGGCGCTCCTGCGGCAAGTGGGAGGAACGAGGTATTGCCGCTCTCTGGCGGCGGCGCGCCCGAGAGAACCATACCGCTACCGGTTGCGCTGCCAGGCGTGCGGAATGGAATACTTGCGCAAACGGCGGGTCGATCCGGCGAGGTTTCTGTGCGGACGCTGCCGCGGCAAGCTGAGGCTGGAAGCGCTTGACTTGTCCGCACGGCCGTGATACCATAGGTTTTGACTTTTGATTTTCCCTGGTAGCTCAGTTGGTAGAGCACTCGACTGTTAATCGAGTTGTCACAGGTTCGAGTCCTGTCCGGGGAGCCAATTCTTGGAGAGATACCCAAGTGGCTATAAGGGGACCCTCTGCTAAGGGGTTAGACTGAGCAATCGGTGCGAGGGTTCGAATCCCTCTCTCTCCGCTTACACGAGCGAGCCGGACGTTGGCGACAACGTTCGGCTCTCTTTCGTCTATGGCGACTTCGCTGCCTTCACCGATAGATGGAGATCGCCGCATAGACCAGCATGAGGCCCATGGCGATCTGGAAGGGCTTTTCCCAGCGGCTGAGGAAACGGTTGTACAAGCTGCCGAAGGCCGCCCAAGACCCGGTCGACAGAAGGGAGACAACCGCCAGGGTCAAGCACACGGTCGCGAGTACGGACGGCGAGGAAGAGTAGGGCATCACGAAGGTGGAGATCACCGTCAGGGCGTACAGTACGCCTTTTGGATTGACGAACTGGAGCAGAAGGCCCCTCCAAAAAGACGCGGCGTTGCCGCCTTCTCCCTGCCGCGCCGACTTGCTGCTCATGATTTTGTAGGCCAGATAGAGCAGGTAGAGGCAGCCCAGCAGATTCATCCAACCCGTTATTCTCGGGATGAACTGCCGAAGCAGCAGCTGGAAGCCACCCGATAGCAGCAATACGGCAAAGAAGCCCGCCGCAACTCCAAACATGAACGGGAGGGTGCCGCGAAATCCGTGTCGATTGGCGCTGCTCATGGACATGATATTATTAGGCCCGGGGGTAAAGCTGGCGACGACGACATACATGCAAAAACCTGCGGAGAGCATTCCAAACCACCTACCGTGTGTTATAATGAATAAAATGAGCGTTATAACGTATGTACGTTATGATTATACAATGAAGTCGCTATAAAGCACAATAGGGGGGTGTGAAGGAATGGAAGACATCAATCTGGTGTTTGCCAAAAATCTGAAGGCTCTGCGCGAGCAGAAAAAGCTCAGCCTGGATAAAGTGGCGGATTTGACCGGGGTCAGCAAAACCATGCTGGGGCAGATCGAGCGCGGGGAATCCAACCCCACGATCAACACGGTATGGAAGATCGCCAATGGCTTGAAAGCCAGCTTTTCCTCCCTGATCAACGAGCCCCAGCAGGATACCATCGTGATCCCATTAGACCAGGTGCAAGTCCTGAACGAAGACAAGGGAAAGTACCGGATTTACTCCTATTTCCCTTTTGACGAGGATCGAAGATTCGAGATGTACGCCATCGAAATCGACAAGGGCGGGTATCTGAGCGCCGATCCCCACATGGAGGGGACCGAGGAATCGATCACGGTCTTCGCGGGAGAGCTGACCCTTCGCGTAAACCAGGAAGAATACACGGTGAAAAAAGGGGATGCCATCCGCTTCAAAGCGGACAAATCCCATGCCTACCACAATTCCGGCGAGACCATGGCCGTCATCAACATGGTCATTTACTACCCGAGGTCGGTTCCTTTTCTGTCCTGAGGATGCGCCGTCCGCCCTTCTTGCGAAGCGATTTCTTTCCAATTTATTCATGAAAAAAACCGCTTGCCAAACGCGGGACGGGCATTATATAATAACCCTTGTCGCTTTCGGCGGCATCTGATAAATCAGGCAGTCGGCCCGTTGGTCAAGGGGTTAAGACACCTCCCTTTCACGGAGGTAACAGGGGTTCGAATCCCCTACGGGTCACCAAGAGCCATTAGCTCAGCTGGTAGAGCACCTGACTTTTAATCAGGGTGTCGCAGGTTCAAGTCCTGCATGGCTCACCATCAGCTTCAAAAAAAGTACTTGCATTCCCCTCGAAAAAAGAGTATAATCTTAATCATGCGGTTGTGGTGGAATGGCAGACACGCTACTTTGAGGGGGTAGTGGCCGAAAGGCCGTGGAGGTTCGAGTCCTCTCAACCGCACTTATAGGAAGAACGGGAAAAGTCTTGCGTAGCAAGGCTTTTTTCATTTTCATTAGCACCTTGCGAACGGATGAAAAGAAGCCGAAGGGGAGATATTATTTTGAGTTGAGGACGGATTGGGGACGGTTTTTCGGATCGAATGTGTTGAATTTCTCAGCTGTCGATCTGCTAAGACGTTTTATCACATGTGCATAGATGTCCGCTGTCGTCTGATTTTTAGAATGTCCTAACCTTTTTTGAACAGCTTTCATTGAAGCACCCGCCTCGATAAACAAGGTTGCAGAGCTGTGCCGAAGCTCATGGAGCTTTATTCGTTTCAGCCCATGACGTTTAACAAAATCAATCCACCAGCCTGTCGGCGTTGTGTGATAAGAGGGCTTTCCAAACCCAGCGTGGAAAATGTACTCCCGATCTTGCCCCAACCACCTACCTTCTTTTACCGTGGCCCACTTTTGGAATCTCCACTCTTTTCTATGAATTTTCAGTTCCTCCATGTACCAATCTGGGAAGTCAATAATGCGTTTGGAACTTTTGGATTTTGGACCCTTCTCAACGGCTTGCCCTTTTTTTGTCATCGAAATGCTCTTTTTGATTGAAAGGGTTCCTTCGATAAAGTCGACATCCGGCCATTCGACCCCGAGAAGCTCGCCACGCCGGAATCCTCCAATCATCGCCCCAAGAATCAATAAACGCCAAGTTCTTGATTCCTTGCTTAGCGCTGCAAAATTTATTCAAACTCAAATCAAAATATCCACCGGCGTATGGTCTCGCGTCGGAATCGCATCAACCAAGATACTTGCCAGGACAGCCACCGATAATTTCGCCAAAAAGAGCGAGGACGGGATATTTGTGCTCGGCCCGCGGAACATGGAGGCGTTGTGGGAACTGCCTGTGCATCAGATGTTCATGGTCAATAATCGAATAGCACGACATTTTTTTCATATGGGACTCACAAAGATCGGAGACATCGCCAGGCTTGATCAGATGGCATTCAGACGTCGTATGCGCTACGAAATGGGGAAGCAAAGTGATATCCAGTCGGATTACTATTGGCAGATCGCCCGTGGAATCGATCCGAGCCCAGTTGAATCTCGTATTCGGAGGAAGCTTAAATCGATTAGCAACGGTAAGATGCTCCGTGCCAGCCTATACCAGAAGCTTGAAGACATCCAGGTTGTTCTTTTGGAGCTTGTGGTGGAGGTTGTCGGCGGGCGCGGAGACACGGCGTTATGGGACGAACGGTGTCTGTTGGGGCTGCGGAGACGGACGGGGAAAGGCATTGGGGATTTGGGCGGCAAATGACATTGCCAGAATCAACATCGTTGACTCATGAGGTATCAGCTGCGGTTACCCAGTCAGTCACCTGCATGTATCCCTTGATCAGCTCAGTGATGACAGCATCATGCAACTCTCCTTCTTTGATGATCGGGATCGCGTTTACCGGATGGAGCGGGCGGAGCAGATTGGAGGCCATTACAAGTGAGTAAACTTGATGGGAACGAAAGGTGGCAGGGAAAAATGTTGATGCAAGAGCATGTAGAGCAGTATGAACACCGGAACGAGCACCACAAGAGCAGGCTGCCGGAGACGGAGGAGCTGGAGATGCTACGCGACTACATCCTCTTGCCCCACCTGCTGGCCATGTTGGAGCGCAGCCGCGCTGATATTGAGCGTTCCGACAATTTGCTGAAGCCGATGTACCTCATGGCTACCGACGCCCTTCTGGACAGAGGCACCCAAGAGATGCGTCAGCTGCGCAGAGAGCTCGCCCAGCGCCGGATCAAGATCACCGGCGAGGAGTATGACGGGCAGATGGTGTATTATTACAGCTATGTATGCCGGGGCTATACGGACCAGTTCGGCATTGTCCGGGAGGTGATGCGGTCCCAGCTCAGCATGAAACTGGGCAATTACTTATCTGACCTCAAGCAGGTAATCAAGGGAGGCGGTCATGTGGCTGTCTGATCTGATTAGTGCGCTGCTAGAGACCAGCAGGCGCGAACAGTAAAGGAGCGTAACGTTTATCCTAAAGGTCGGAGAGCCGGAAAATTCAACGACGCACTTTGAGCCTCTCAAATTCAGCGTTTATTAGTGCTTCTGATAACCACAGATTGCTAGACGAAAATTAGTCACAATTTCATAGACAAAATCTACTAAACTTCTTCTCGAATCTCCAAAATATGCTATAATGGGCTGCAAAAGTCTCATGTTTTTTCTGGAAAAAGTCCCATCATGTAACCGAAAAGGCAAACCCATCGCAAGGTGGGGACGCAAAGTCATGGATCCCACGTCGGATCGCCAGACCGCCGAAAAGCTTGTTGGGGCTTCCCCTGGTTGAAGCCGAACGCTTGCTGGCGTTGCGGCTTTTTGCTTGTTCGGGCATAGGAGAGAAGAGGCCGGCCATGGGGAAAAAGAGAGGATTCAAGGGATTCGCTATCGTCGTTATCGCATCGCTGATTGTGGAGCTGGCGCCTCCCGCCGCGTGGGCGGAAGTCGGTTCAAGCAGCTCGGGCGGTTCGGGAACCGCCGTCGCAGCAGCCGGAGCGGCGCTCGCCACCAGCGCGTCGCTCGCCGGAAGCGCGGATCAAACTGCGCCGCCGGAGCCCTGGACCGAGGAAACAGATCGGACCCAGACGCCGCAGTTCTATACCTTCACCGGGGATCAGGTGCTGGAAGAGCGCCCCGATCCGGTCGAGGATCGGCTCGGCGGCGGCGGTACCTATCTGCGGATGGAAGATACCCCCGAGCTGTTCCCGGTCAAAGCCGGAACCCTCAACCTGTCGTGGACCGATACCTTGGCGACGTGGATTCAGGCGCAGGCCGGGACCCCGGTCAATCCCCCTGCCGGCTATACGGTGACCGTCGAGCTTAAGGACGTCCAGTCCGGTCAAATCTACACGCTGGCCAGCGACCAAGCGGACCATAGCGGGCTGAACCAGCTGGCGTGGACGGGCAAGGACGCGGATGGCAAGCCCATTCCGGACGGCACGTACTATTGGAAGCTGCGGACGAGCCCGCTGGAAGTCGCATTCAAGACCGCCACAGGTACAACCACGTCCGTGCCGGCGCCCGCCTACGACCAGGAATACCAGCGGATTCTGCTCGACCGGACGGCGCCGGAGATCGTCGGCGTCCACCCGCTCGGCAACCGCCTGGCTGTGGAAACGCGGGATTTCGTCGCCGGCATCAG